>Ga0209526_10001322_pt1 | contig 16509 bp, 13 predicted proteins | sample JacPinW_OM2H0_M1_FD_188566 | JGI IMG/M metagenome (GOLD analysis project Ga0209526, IMG submission 188566) | Forest soil microbial communities from Algoma, Ontario, Canada - Jack Pine, Ontario site 1_JW_OM2H0_M1 (SPAdes) (version 2) | ecosystem: Environmental > Terrestrial > Soil > Boreal... | reverse complement strand
GGTCGAGATTGTAACGACGTAGGGGATCCCAGTAAAGGCTAGATGGCCCGGACATCAGGTTTCGTGATCAGTGAGGTAAATCAGGAAATTTAACTGCTGCAGGTTCGGAGCCTCGCGTAAATCTGAGTATTGGCCTAAAAATGGCGGCGTTTTGTATCTTACCAGCCACTGAGCATCAGAATTGGACGTGGAATGAAGTTACGAACCATACCTGCGCATTGCAACGCGCGAAGATGTGAAGAAATGGAACGATGCAATCGAGGTCGGAGTAAGAGAGGCCGATGGATTAGAGGAAAACTGGCCACGAAACGATTACGAAAGCGCTTGGAAAGAGCCGCGAAAGTACTGTTGACGGCAGGAATTCTGAAAATTTGGGCCCAACAGAGTTATCAGATATATACATTATCAGACAAATTTTTAACTCTCACGTATCGCTGTTCCGAAATTCGTTATCCACTCGCGGCAACCGGCGTAGATCAGGTCTACCATCGATACACGATCCACGTTGCCGTCCGCGATTGCGTTAAATCCGCGCGATCGGGACAGGGCATCGGCGGCACTGTAAAATCGCATCCCAATGCATCTGCAGCGGATTTTCTCGAACCTGGGCGGCCAAAGAGCTTTTATACTTGCTAATCTCCGCTGAGCTACCACAGAGCAAATTCATCGTGCGGTCGCAGCAGTATCAGCGTAGTTCACCCAGCATTAGAAAAACTAACAGGCAGTTATCACATTGTCGTTACCTCGGCATTTTAAGAATGTCGCTCTCCTTCCTCATTTTCGGTCTAAGTTCGTCTATGATCGAGTTCAAATTTCCGTTGCATCGCTACAGGTCCGCAAATGAAGTTGGAGCGAGAAAATTATCGTGCGCCTCTCCAAGCATCGCGAATAACCCCATTGGACGAAATCCTCAAGGACCATGTCCACGAAAGGGCCCCGTCTACAAATATATGCGGCGACGATGGGTGTTAGTTGGTTTCTCTCTTTTGAGGGCTCCGTTCGGATGCCACAAACTTTCGATAACTAGCAGGGATTTCAACAGCAAATTACTCGAGACGTCACATATCGGTGCTTGACTGTCACCGAAAGTGCACAGCCAACTTCATACATGCTGCGGTAGGCACGGCTGGAAAATCCCTGAGAAAATCCCGCTAGTACTGAATCGGCTTCAAAGAAAACTAAGGTCGAGAGATGCGCACTCGGGGTGGGCGTCTGGGGGGTATGTAAAGCACTCCCCCAGAGCGGGCATGTCGCGGATTTACAATCCAATCGCGCGCGTTTCATCCTTGGACTACGCAACGCCGACAATTTGTGATGCTTTCCGAACTCACAAGGAACATGGATACACTCCTAACGCTTCACCCGGAAGTATCAGGTTTTCATCGCATTGGGATGCGCTAGGACTGACCAAGGCTGAAACCAGTGTCCCAGCTCGCGTCAATTACCGGCCAAATTTCCGCGTTCTCTACAGCTCTCGCAGTGGTAGCCTTGTACTGAGAAGTCTAGTATTATCACCGGTTTCAGAGGAAGCGATCGTTCCGGCTTACAGCAAAATATTTGACATCTTCCGCCTCATGGAAAGAAGATTCACGCCGCATTTTCGGCCCTTACCTCCCGAACCAGAGGCCGCAGCGGCCATGGATGCATTGGCCCAAGAGATGCACAAGGTCCTTTGGCTACCCCTCTGTAAGGTACTTTTACGTTTCTAATTCTTCGAAAATGGGAGTGAAGGGGCGGGAGTTTATCCAAAAAGTTCATTCAAGGTGATGGTTGGCAGCGAGGGAACCGACCTCCGGTCGATCAGACGAGCTTTGACAGGTAGGCTCCTAGGTGGGAATAGCTCTCAGTCTCAACTTGCGGGTGGGTGATGCACGTGTCGACGTCTAATCTGCCCTGGTTTGCGATTCGAGTTAAATCACGATGCGAACGCAATGTCTCGAACGCCTTGAGGGAGAAAGGTTACGAGGAATATCTGCCATTGTATTGGTGCCGCCGCAGGTGGTCCGACCGCGTAAAGGATCTTCAACTGCCGCTGTTTTCCGGATATTTATTCTGCCGATTCGACCCCATGCAGAAAGTGCCGATCCTAGCAACGCCCGGGGTCGCAAACATCGTCGGGCAAGGAAAAATACCTTACCCGGTCCGTGGTGAAGAGATTGAAGCCATTCGCATCGCCGCTGGCTCAGGACGTCGTATCGAGCCCTGTGCTTACTTGAAAATTGGGCGCCGCGTACGCATAGAGCAGGGTTCTCTGCGCGGCTTGGAGGGCGTACTGCTGAGAATCAAGGGTCAAGACCGATTGGTTATAGGTATCGAGCTACTGCAGCGAGCTGTCGCCGTCGAAGTGTCTAGCGATTGGATCATTGCCTGCGATTCACAAATCCCCAATACGATCGCTTCTCAGCTAGACTACGGCCATTGACTTTGAAGAGTATTGGAAAAATTGACTCGATTTACGTTGCCTAAAGATAACGGAGCTTTCAGTGCGAGAACCTATTCATTCGTCCGGAAATGAAATTATTCTTCACACAGCGCCGTCAGTGCGGTCCGCGTCGCGGCTGCTTTACTTGGAACCGGTCAGCCCGACGGTTGCTGGTCAGGATGGTAAATCGTTTTTAGCCGAATACTGGCGGGTGATTATTCACCATCTGCCTTTGTTGGCCGTCATCTTGGGTGCGGGAGCGGCGCTAGGCCTTTTGATTAGTCTGTGGCAGACGCCTGTCTACCAGGCTAAAGTCACCTTGGAATTGCAGAGTGTAGATAGCACATTAAATCTACGAATTGGCGACCTGCAGAATGGCTCTGCGACGATCTCGCCGGAATCTTATCTTCCGACGCAAGTCCAAATTCTCGAAAGCCGCACGCTGCAACAGCGAGCGCTCGCGAAGATTCAGAACGACAATATTCACAAAGGGGCACAGCGCGCACACCGATCTTCTTGGCGTTCCGCGCTCGGATTTAGCAAGCCGCAGCCAGGAGTGACCGCTGGCCTAGCTAAGGTTCAGACCAAAGTTAAGGTGTCCGACAACACTCGGATACTCGAAATTACGGCTGAATCAACCGACCCGGACATGGCACAAGCGTTTGCGAATGGCCTTGCCGAGGAATACACAAATGCAAATCTGGAAGCTCGGTTCGACGCGATGAATCAAGCACGCAAATGGCTATCGCACCAACTGGAAGAGACTCGCGAAAAATTGAGAAAATCTGAAGACGACCTTCAAGCGTACGGCCGGTCTTCGAACCTGATGTTTACTGCATCGAAAGAAAGCGTCGAACAGGACAAGCTCAAGCAATTGCAGGAGGAGCTTTCCCACGCTCAAGCTAACCGAATCGAAAAGCAATCCGCATATCGTATCGCCTCGTCCAGCAGCGCGGATTCCGTACCACAGGTCATCGACAATGTGAGCCTGATGGGTTATCAAACGCAACTTGCAGCTCTACGACAGCAACTGGCTCAGCTGACTTCGCAGTACACGCCCGAACACTACAAAGTGAAGAGTTTGCAGGCTCAAATCGATGCGGTTGAGGCCACTTTCCGTAAGGAACGGTCTAACATACTTTCGCGCATCCGAAACGAATACAAGACCGCTTTATTCAGGGAAAACCTGCTAATGAACGCGTACCGGACCCAATCTAAAATGGTTACCCAGCAAACGCAAAAGACCGTCAACTACAATATTCTCGAGCGTGATGTCGAGACTAACCGTCAGATGTACGAATCCCTGTTGCAGAAGGCCAAAGAAGCCGATGTGGCCACCGCCTTTCACGGCAGTAACGTGCGCATCATTGATCCTGCGGAGCGGCCCACGCTCCCCTTTAAACCCAATCTAATACTGAACGGATCGCTCGGAGGCTTATTGGGCTTGTTTGTTGGTTTAGTACTAATCACCGGTCGGGAAAGTTTTGACCGCAGCTTCAAAGCTCCAGGCGAAATCTCATTTCATCTCAATCTGCCGGAACTTGGAGTTATCCCAGCCGGTGGTTACATTGCGATGAACGGAAACGGTAACGGAACTCGGCCGATGGCACTGCCAGCAAATGGCGTCGCCAATCCTAAAATGCCAATTGGTAGCATCGAATTGGCCACTTGGCGAGAAAAGTCGTCGGCGATCGCTGAATCTTTCCGCAGCACCATCACTTCAATTTTGTTCGCGCAACAGAGCGGCGGATCACCAAGAGTACTGTTCGTGAGCAGCGCGAAGCGTTGCGAGGGCAAGACTACCATCGTAAGCAACTTAGGTGCGGCGCTGGCAGAAATCAACCAACGAGTATTGCTAATTGATGGAGACATGCGGAAGCCGCGGCTGAACGAAATATTCGACGTACCGAACAACTGGGGCCTAAGCGATTTGTTGCGGGAAAAAACGTCTCTCCGCGACTGCCCTCTCGAAGCACTCGTCAAGCGAACTGAAATAGCCAACCTGTTCCTTTTGACCAGCGGCCCAGGGACACATAGCATCTCGAACCTGCTTTATTCGAATCGCATGCTGGAGCTAATCCAGCGTGTGCGTGGAGAATTCGATACCATTCTCATCGACACTCCTCCACTGCTGGACATATCCGACGCACGAATCCTCGGCCGTCTTGCCGATGCCGGCATACTCGTAGTTCGCGCCGGTAAAACTAGCCGTGAAATGGCATCGGCTGTGAAGCGACGGCTCACCGAAGACGGAATCGTTGTCCTTGGCACTATCTTGAATGCCTGGGATTTGAAGAGCATGAGCAGATACGGCTATGGCGAGTATCAATACACTCACGACCACGTGTAACCTCGCGCCGCTCGAGTGGTTCACTCGGCTCAAAACATCATGAACCCCAGAAATCCGTCAACAATCCAGGAGATTGTGGAAAGGTGTGTAGCCCTGATATTACTGTTCCTGGTGTCGCCGTTACTGTTACTGATTTCAGTTGCAATTTTCATTGAATGCGGGCGGCCAGTGTTCTTTAAGCAGACCCGCGTTGGACGCTACGGCCAACCTTTTCGTTTGTGGAAATTCCGAACGATGAGAGCGGGGGTTCTCGGTCCCGCGATTACCTTGGGCGGAGATTCACGTACTACGCAAGTCGGCCGGTTTTTGCGTAAATACAAATTGGACGAATTACCTCAACTTTGGAACGTGGTCCGAGCCGGGATGAATTTTGTCGGACCGCGCCCGGAAGTTCCTAAATTCGTAGATCTGAGCGACCCGGGGTGGCGTTCTGCGATGACGGTCCGACCGGGTATCACAAGTCCAGCGTCCATCGCGTATCGGAACGAGGAATCGTTGCTCAGCGGCGTGACCGATCCAGTTCAGTATTATATCAATACCCTAGTGCCGTCTAAGTTGGCGATCGATCTTGCATACCTGGAAAATCGGTCATTTTTGACTGACTTCGAGGTGATCGCCAAGACATTCCGCTGTGCGTTTTTTCCCGGCCACACAGAGGATTATCACCGTAGGTAATTCGAAAGACCAAGAATCATGAACCAGCAACCCTTCATTCCCTTTAATAAGCCAGAAATCGACAATGCCGAGATAGAAGAAGTGGTCGACACACTTCGATCCGGTTGGCTCACTACAGGAGTGCGAACTGCGCAATTTGAGCGCGAATTCTGCGAGTATACCGGCGCACGTCACGCTTTGGCGGTGAATTCCTGCACCGCCGCACTTCACTTGGCGCTGGCGGCTCTAGGCGTGGGTCCCGGCGATGAAGTGATAACTACTCCGCTGACATTTTGCGCGACGGTCAATGTCATTTTGCACGTGGGCGCCACGCCAGTGCTTGCTGACATCGGTCCTGATGGGAATATCGATCCACTGTCGATCGAGGCCCGTATCACTCCGCGCACCAAAGCAATTATCCCAGTGCACTTCGCGGGCGCGCCGTGTGACATGAAAGCAATCTGGAGTCTGGCCAAGAAGTATTCTCTATTCGTGATTGAAGACGCCGCTCACGCGGTCGGAACGCATTATAATGGGCAGAGTATCGGCAGTCGGGAATCACGAAGTGACGCCGTTGCTTTTAGCTTCTATGCAACCAAGAATCTGACGACCGGCGAAGGTGGGATGGTCACCACTTCGCACGAATCGTTGTTCAACCGCATGAGGGTGCTCGCGCTCCATGGAATCAGTAAGGACGCCTGGAATCGTTATCACGAAGACGGCAATTGGTATTACGAAGTGGTGGACAACGGGTTCAAGTACAATCTCAGCGACATTCAATCCGCTATAGGCATTCATCAACTTAGGAAGCTGGAACGTTTTATCGACCGCCGTGCGCGCCAAGCAGCTTTTTACCAGCAAGCCTTTGCCAATTTGGAGGAGCTGGAACTCCCGGCGCCACTCACCAATAGCAGGCACTCGTGGCATTTGTACGTGCTGCGACTAAACCTCGAGTTGTTAAATATAGACCGCTCCCACTTCATTACTGAATTACGCAACCGACATATCGGGGCGAGCGTGCATTTTATCCCGATACCCCTTCATCCATTTTTTAAGCAGTTTGCGAATCTGGCTCACAATGCGTGTCCGAACTGTCTAAAGCTTTATCCTAGGCTAGTTTCTCTGCCTTTATATCCTTCGATGACGGATAGCGAGCTGCTTTACATTGCGAATTCCGTCAGAGACATTGTTGAAAAATCCAGCAAAACTGCACCGGTGCCATCGTGGCGGCCTGGAGTAACAACTGCAGTGGAAGGGATTGCGCAATGAAGTACTGGCTTCTGGCTTTTTTGACCTTGGGAATTTGCATCGCAATGTCTACGTCGTCTTGTGTGTTCGCACAAACACCAGCGACGCAACCGGTTCAAAATTCCGATGTGATGGGTCCGGGTGACAGCGTGACGATCGTCGCTCCCGAATCGGAGGAACTCAGCAAAGCGTGGAGAGTGACAAGTTCAGGGGACCTATCTCTGCCAATGGTAGGAACGGTTCACGCCGCCGGTTTGACGACTGATCAGCTCGCGCAAGAACTGACGCTCAGACTGAAGGCCTACGTCAAAGAGCCGCAAGTAAGCGTTTACATCTCCGAATACCGGAGTCAACCCGTTACCGTCGCTGGAGCCGTGCACAATCCAGGAAGACTTCAGACCGAAGGGCCGAAAACGCTTTTGACGGTCCTAATGATGGCGGGCGGGGTAAATTTGCCTGGCCCTACCGTGACCGTAACTCGTGACATGAAGTACGGCCAAATCCCACTACCGCAAACGATCGTAGATCCTCAACAAAAATACAGTTCGGCGGAACTACGCTTGAAAAACGTGTTGGACGCGAGTTCGTCCGAAGCTAATCTGATTTTGCGGCCCAACGACGTAGTGTCAGTTTCCACAAATCGGCAACTGGTATACATCATCGGTGAGGTGAATCGCCCGGGGGTAGTTGAGCTAGTATCGCAGGATTCCATCTCAGTTATGCAGGTTTTGGCGGCTGCGGGCGGTTTAACCAAGGTGGCAGCGGCCCACAAAACGCAAATAATGCGCATGGATCCTAAGGGACTTTACGATAAGACTGCGTCTATCGATCTAAACAGCTTGCTGAATGGCAAGATCAAGGATCGTGCGTTAATGGGTGGCGACATCGTGATGGTGCCCTCGAGTCGCCTCAAGACTTACACTGAAGCGGCAGCACTGTCGATGGCGCAAGCAGCTACTTTCGTATTGATGCGCTTCTAAATAAGTACTTCTCACCCATCACCCGCCTGAGACTTGATATCTGGAAATCGATTGATTTTTCCGTGAACACACAAAACCTTTCTTATGTTGTCTCGGGCGTCTATGCCGAAGGTTTTTTTCGGTGGGAATCCGAAGATCGAAAGATTGAAGTCTATCTGCAGTCCAGTGCGGCAGAACTAATCGAACGTGACTCATTGCGTTCGAACGGAAAGATAGTCGCGGGCGTCTTACTGGGAAATGTAAAAGAAGGTGTTCAGACTACATTTACGATAGAGGATTATGATGCGTTCACCCCCGACTGTACCGTAGTTGACTCACCCGCGAGCGGTAATCGATTGCCTTCTGAAGCGGAAGAGCGCTCATACGGACGTAAGAGGTCGATGTCTGTTCTCGGTTTATACCGGACCTGTGCCGGCGAGCGGGCCACTGTAGGCACTGTAGATTTGATGGCATTGGACGCTAAGCTTTCGCCTGAATCCGCGCGTTATTGTCTCGAACCAGCGCATTTACGTTTTCAGATGTCTAAATCTCCGATTTTGAACCGCTTTGAGCCGCAGATTATTCTTGAATCTCAGCCGGCGTCCTCCGAGGCTAACTCTCGATCCAAACTTATAAGCCCAGCGGACAAGGACAGGATCGATGCGCGAACAGCGCCGATCGAATCTCGAGTGGCTCGAAAGGTTACTAGTATTCACCATGATGAGTGCGATCCACCCAAAGTCTTGTTATTAATCGAAAGTGAACCTCATCAACGGATGAAATGCGCACTCTTTGTAGTCAAAAATGGAGAAGTGCAATACGAGTGGCCTCCGGTACCCCTCGATCGCACCGAATTTTCCAAGCCTAAGGCTGCGGCAAAGCGAGTTCCGAGAGTCCAGCCTGTTCCGAAATCTGGCGGTTCAATTGCCACCGTAGAACCTCAGCTTCCCCAAAAAGTTCTCGTCCAGAATTTCAGCACAGTGACAAGCGAGGGAATTCAATCCCCAGATGAATGGAAAGAAAATTTGGCGGCGGCGCTGCGTTCGAAGTGGATGCTTGCGACCGTCGCCTCTACCTTGGCCGTGGCCTTAATACTTTACTTTGGCGGTTTTGCCAAATTTGCCTCGGCATTCGGACTCTCTGATTTTGAGGGCGATATTCATCTGGGGTTGAAAGCTGATCGGAATGGATCTGACTGGGTCGTTAGCTGGGATACCAATTCGCCTATACTTTTGAATGCGACGTCCGCCGAAATGGTGATCGACGACGGCTTCATCCACAAAAACCTTCCGCTGGGACCCACGGAACTGCGCAACGGCAGAATCATGTACATTCCCGTGACCGACAATGCCATTTTGCAATTGAATGTTGTCGGTCCGGACTCCGATGAGCCTGTGTCGGAAACAGTTCACATCGTTGCGGGCGTATTGCCGCCCATGAATCCCAGGGAATTTGAAGATCACAGGAGCCCCACATCTCGGAAACCATGAAGTTATGAATAGTCTTAAGTCATATCATCCTTATTTACAAAACTCTTTCAGCTATCCTCTGAGAAATATCAAGTCGGAAAACCTTTTATGACTAGAAAGCCGCTTAGATTCTCGATGAATGAACTGCACTTCTCACTGCGCGTGTGGCACTGGCTCGCTCCCACGCTCACTGGACTGGTGCCGCAGGGGCTGCGAAAACTGGATACCAGCCGACGAATGACCCTCAAGTTTGTATCGCACGCGCTGATCGTTGTGATGTCCCTGTTGCTGGCCTACGCGCTGCGGTTTGATTTTGTTATCCCGCAGGAAGAGTTGCACAGGCTGTGGGTTGGCGAGGTGATCGCGCTAGCCACGAAGATGCTGGTGGTTTACTTACTTGGGACTTATTTAGTCTGGTGGCGGTTCGCGGGAATTGCCGACCTATTGGATATTTTAGCAGCAAACTTCACGGGCTCGGCTTTGTTCACTATGGTAACTACGGCACTGGCGGGCCGCAATTTCCCGCGCTCCATTTTCCTAATTGATTTTCTTCTGTGTTTCCTGGCATCGGCTGGTTCACGCTTTGCTGTTCGCCTGTACCATGAAAGCCTGGTTAACAGCGTTTCTGCAACGAAGGGGCATCAAGGTCTTCTGATATACGGCGCCGGTATCGCCGGTCTCAATCTGGTTCGGGAAATCCGATCCAACCCTAGTCTGCGTTACAGAATTGTCGGGTTCCTCGATGACGACGCGCAGAAGCAGGGCGCCACGTTGTTGGGTGTTCAAGTACTCGGTCGGGGCCGAAACGCTGCACAAATCGTGCAGCGCCACAAAAATACGACCCAGCCGATTGACCAGGTTGTAATCGCCATGCCTACCGCTTCTGCGCGTCAACTTTCCGAGGCGCTGGCGAACGCCCGCGCAACCGGAGTGCCTTGCAAGACCATACCAGGCTTGGGCGAGCTTATCGCCGGGAAGGTGAAGGTAAGTCAGATTAGAGAGATTGCAGTTGAGAATTTGCTAGGTAGGCCGCCCGTTTATCTTGAGCATGATCGCATCCGTCAATCCGTCTCAGGATGCTCCGTTCTAGTCACTGGGGCGGGCGGGTCGATCGGCTCTGAATTGTGCCGGCAGTTGGCGCAATTCAGTCCGAGTTGCCTGGTCGCATTGGACCAAGCGGAGAGTGAGTTGTTCAAGATTGAGATGGAGATGAAGGAGAGAGGCGAGCTCATTCCATTCTGCCCAGTCATTGGCGACATTCGTAACTATGCTCGCATTGAGGAGATACTCAGGAAATACAAAGTCACTTCGATCTATCATGCCGCCGCCTACAAACACGTACCCATGATGGAAGACAGCCTGATCGAAGCGGTCAGTAATAACGTGTTCGGTCTGTACAACATGGTGCAAGCCAGCGTGCAAAATGGCGTGAAGTCGTTCGTAATGATTTCAACGGATAAAGCGGTCAATCCCACCAATATCATGGGCCTATCCAAACGCGTCGCCGAGCTAGTAGTGTCATCAATGCCCACGACCGGAAATGTTCCGTGCACACGGTTTGTTTCGGTACGTTTTGGCAATGTCCTGGATAGTAACGGTAGCGTGGTGCCAATTTTCAAGGCGCAAATCGCCGCAGGCGGCCCGGTCACCGTTACGCACCCGGAGATGCGACGCTACTTCATGACCATTCCGGAAGCCGTGCAGCTTGTACTGCAAGCTTCAACCATGGGCCAAGGTGGAGAAACATTTGTTTTGGACATGGGTGAGCCGGTGCGCATTCTGGATCTGGCGAAAAACATGATTCGCCTGTCCGGTCATGAACCGGACGTAGATATTCCCATACGATTCGTGGGGTTACGACCGGGTGAGAAACTCTTCGAAGAACTGTCGACCTCCAGTGATCAAGTTCTTCCCACGCGTCATGAGAAGATCATGATTTTTTGTGGCGCTACTCTCGAGCACGAACCTATGCGGCGTTGGCTCGCCGAACTTCGCTCGGCATGCCTGCAAAGAAATCAATGTGCAGTCCTGGCCAGGATGATGGACATCGTGCCGGAATATCAACCAAGTCACCATTGGCGCACGTTATTAAACGCCAATGCAACCAAACCATCGCCAGTGAATGGAAATGAACTGAAAGCTGCAGCAGCGAGTGCATAAATGAACTTTGAATCAGGTCGTTGTTTGATCATAGGGGAGGTTGCTCAGGCTCACGACGGAAGTTTGGGCACTGCTCACCGGTATATTGACGCCATCGCGAGGGCCGGTGCAGATGCCGTGAAGTTTCAAACACATATTGCGGAAGCGGAAAGTACCCGCAGCGAGCCTTGGCGAGTTCCGTTCAGTTATCAAGATGAATCTCGCTACGCGTATTGGAAACGCATGGAATTTACGGAACCTCAGTGGATGGGACTGAAGCGCCACGCCGAAGAGCGCGGTCTAGAATTTATCAGTTCACCCTTTTCCGTAGAGGCTGCAAAGATGTTGTCACGCATTGGTGTTCGAACCTGGAAAGTTGCGTCCGGTGAAGTGACCAACTCACGCCTGTTCGATTACCTCATCGAAACGCGTTTACCCATCATGCTTTCTACGGGTTTCAGCAGCATTATGGAAATCGACACCGCGATGTCCCGCATTGAGTCAGCAAACATTTCCTGCGCGATTACCCAGTGCACCTCGATGTACCCGTGCCCGCCGGAAAAGGTCGGGCTAAACTTGATTCCTATTTATCGCCAGCGCTATGGGTGCGCCGTTGGTTTGTCCGATCACTCCGGAACGATTTTCCCCGGGTTGGCGGCGGCGGTAATGGGAATAGAAGTTCTGGAAGTTCACGTCACCTTCAGCCGTGAGTGTTTCGGGCCCGACGTACCAGCATCCATAACCACGACCGAGCTAAAAATGCTCGTCGAAGGCGTGCGTTTCATTGAAAAAATGAGCGCTCATGCTGTGAACAAAGACGAGCTATCCGTGGAAATGTTGCCCACTCGCAAACTTTTTACAAAGAGCCTGGTGGCGAAAATGGATCTCCCGGAAGGAACCGTGCTGACTCCGCAGTGCCTGGTGCTAAGAAAGCCCGGCACCGGTATCCCGGAGGACAGACTCGCCAGCATAATGGGTCGCAGATTGAGAAGTGCAGTAGCTGCGGGCGAGCTTCTGAAAGAGGCCCACATTATGGAAGACAACCTACCCAACATTCATAGCCCGCAATGACTCAATCGAACATCTATGTGGTTCCCAGTGGTGTAGACCGAAAAGAAACGGTCGCGACGCCGGATGCCGCGATTGAACAAATCCCTTTTGCCGATTTCGGCAAAATCCAGCCCGGCGATGAAGTGACCTTTACACGAATTATCAGCGCACAGGACGTCGAAGACTTTGCCAAGCTAAGTGGCGACCGGAATCCTCTCCATATCAACGAGAGGTTCGCGGCACGAACCCATTTTCAACGGCGGGTTGTGCATGGCATGCTGCTCGCCAGTTATGTTTCCGCCCTGGTTGGAATGCGCTGCCCGGGCCCGGGAGCGTTATGGAGTCAGCAAAATTTTCGTTGGTTGTCTCCGGCTTTTATAGGCGATAACGTAACGATCATTCTTAAAGTTCTTCATAAATCTACCGGCGCTAGGGCGGTCACGATTCAAGTCAAGGCCACCAATCAAGAGGGGAGACTACTGATGGAAGGCGATGGGACAGTCACCGCACTCCAGGAAATCGAAACACCGAAGGAAATACCAATCACCGAGCGTGTCGCATTCGTGAGCGGGGGCTCGCGAGGTATTGGCGCGGCCATTGCTACCGCATTGGCAGAGGCCGGAGCCGCAGTGGTAATTAACTACCGGACTCGCGTAGATGTTGCTGATGAAGTTTCGAGTGTGATTCGTGCATCTGGCGGACGAGCACTCGCTCTTCAAGCTGATGTTACGGATGGTTCTTCAGTTTCTGAAGCTATTCGGCGAGCCCAGGATCATTTCAATCATCCTGTAGACCTACTCATCAATAATGCCGGAAGTTTGCCGGAGCCGCGAGCATTCGCACAAACCACTTGGGAAAACGTCCAGGCGCTTCTCGACGTCCATGTTCGTGGTGCATTTTATTGTTGTCAGGCGGCCATTCCTGGAATGATGCAACAGAAGTCAGGCCGCATCGTAAATATCGGGTCGGTCTTCACTCGAGGCACGCCGCCGGCGAATTGGTCAAGCGTTTTGATCGCTAAGTCCGCGATGCAGGCGATGACGCGTTGCCTCGCCACGGAATTGGGTCCTCATGGGATTCGCGTCAACATGGTACTGCCCGGTTTGGTAGAAACAGAAAGTATTGCAGCTTTGCCGGACCGCCTGATAAAAGTGCAGGCCATGCAGACACCGTTACGTCGTCTGGCCACGCCCGCCGATGTCGCCGCTGTGGTACGTGCACTGTGCACCAGCATGGGTGATTTTGTTACCGGAACGGAAATACCTGTTTGCGGCGGATTCCAGATGTAGTCGGGCCCTTCCCTTGAGCGAACCAATCAACCGAAGAACAGAGGTGAACTCCTTGATCGCGGCCGGTCAATGGACCGCGGCCCACGCACGCTTGGGAGATCTGTGGCGACAGGACGGGAAGCCTGCAACAGCGAACTACATCTCGTCTTGTTATGCGGACCTCGGCGGCAATCTTCCCATGATGAAGTGCCGAATAGCGTTTTTGCGCTCCATGACGTTGGAGCCGTTGATTCCGATTTTTCGCGGCGCGGCGCTGGTTTCCGGAATTAATCCAGCTATTCACGTGGGTCAATTTAATTCATATTTACAAGAACTACTGGATGAGAAGAGTGGCTTGTATTCCTTTGCGCCGGACATTGTAATTCTGGCGGTGCAGGCCCGAGATATCGCACCGGAAATTTGGGACGGCTTTGCTGATTTAACTCCGCAACAGGTGGACGCAGCGGTTGAACGGATTACCAGCGAAGTCTCCCAGTGGATTCGCGCATTTCGGCAACGTAGCAACGCGTCCCTGATCCTGCACAACTTCGCAAAGCCTTTCCCCAGCCAGGGAGTGCTCGATGCACAAACCGGCGACGGACAAGCGGCTGCCATTGAACGCATTAACGCTACGGTGCGTGATCTCTGCAAAGATCACCGCGGTAGTTATGTATTGGACTATGACTCTCTAGTTGCCCGTCATGGGGCCGCACGCTGGCACGATGAAACCAAATGGCTCACTATGCGCATGCCGTTTGCACCGGAGAGCTTTCTGCCGCTTGTTAATGAATGGCTAAAGTTCGTCCATCCGCTTACGGGTATTACGTGTAAGGTTTTGGCGGTTGACTTGGATAATACCCTCTGGGGTGGCGTGATCGGAGAAGACGGGCCAAACGGCATCAAATTGGGAACTGAATACCCCGGTGCATTCTATACTGCGCTACAAAGGGCGATTCTTGATCTTTATCGCCGCGGCGTGCTTCTCGCCGTGTGTAGCAAGAACAATCCCGACGAAGCATTGGCTGTGCTGGATCGCCACCCGGACATGCTGTTGCGCCGGGAGCACTTCTCGTGCTTGCGAATCAATTGGCAGGATAAGGCTCAAAATATTCGCGAAATCGCTTCGGAGTTGAATATCGGCATCGATGCTATCGCGTTTCTGGATGACAACCCGGTCGAAAGAGAATGGGTGCGCTCGGAATTGCCGGAAGTCACGGTCATTCCACTCCCCGACAATGCTAGAAGCTATGCCGCCGCACTGCGCGACTGCGCTGTTTTTGAAAGGCTCACGCTTTCTCAAGAAGATCGCGAGAAAACCAAGTTATATCAGCAGCAGAAACAGCGAGCCGATCTCATTCATAACGTTGAATCGCTGGAGGATTTTTATCGATCGCTCAGCCAGGATGTGATCATCGCGCCGCTGACGCCGGACACCACACCTCGGGTCGCCCAACTGACTCAGAAAACCAATCAGTACAATGTTACGACGCGCCGCTACACGGAGCAGCAGATCGAGGATTTAAGTTCCCGCCCAGAGTGGAAGGTCTATTCCGTCCGCGTGCGTGATCGTTTCGGGGACAACGGCATTGTTGGTGTCATGATCACTCGGGAGGACGATGACATCTGCGAGATAGATACGTTTTTGCTCAGTTGCCGGGTAATTGGACGGACAGTTGAAACCGCCATGCTGGGATTCATAACCGGGGCGTGCAAAGCTGCTGGCTTCCGCTACCTGCAGGGATGGTTTTACCCCACCAAGAAAAACACTCCAGTCCGTGAGCTTTACGAATCTCATCAATTCTCTAAAGTGGAAGAGTCGGATGGCGCTTCTTTGTGGAGACTGAATTTGGCCGAAGCGGTACTACCCTGTCCGGAATGGATCCGACTGCATGACAGCACCAGTAGCTGCATTGTCGAACAAGATCGTGTTTAGGAAGGTGCTCAGCATTGCGGCTGATATTTTCGAGGTTCCCGAATCGACTCTCGGGCCACAATCTTCGCCGGACACCATATCCACCTGGGATTCTCTTCATCACTTAAGCTTTGTATTAGCCCTCGAGCAGGAATTTGGTGTGGAATTTTCCCCCGAAGAGATCGAGCAACTTCTATCCATCGAACTCACCGAAGCTGCATTGCAAGAGAAACTGAAAGGGTGTGCGATTCCAGATGGCCATTGAGTTTCGATACGCGAAATTGGATGAGTATCCGCGCATTAGCGACTTTTTGGATCAGCATTGGGCCAAAAACCACGTATACACCCGCATACGCGATCTGTTTGACTGGAGCTTCCACCGGCCCGGCCATTGGGAAGCGGACAGTTATAGTTTTGCACTAGCTCTCGATGGCGACGAACTCGTGGGCATATTAGGTGGTATCCCGTTCACATTGAATCGCTACGGCGAAACCTCCAAAGCAATCTGGATCGTTAACTACGTGATTCGCGCTGACTACCGCAAAGGGGCCACCGCGCTGCAACTGCTCAGCAGTTTTCGCAAGCCCGAGTTTTCAGGAGTTTTAGCGTTTGGAATTAATCCCGCTACTGTGGTTATTTATCAGGTCCTGCGCGGCCAAGTGCTGCCGGAAATTCCTCGCCATTTCCTGGTCATGCCCGGGCAACAAAAGAGAATGGCTCGCACCTTAAAAATTGCCTATCCCGACTGGTCTGAGGACAAGGCCATGCACCTGGTTTCTTCCTTTGAATTTTCCAACCAATCTCCATCGGTGCCCGAGATTCATCGCGCTGTGCCGTCAAACTGGGATGAGAAAGATTGGCCCAGGCATGCGCAAAAGACCATCGGCGCCGTTCGCGACACCGATTACCTCGACTGGCGCTACGCTTCCCATCCCGTCTTCGACTACAAGTTCATCAGTGTCCCAGAGGGGGATCGCCACGGTTTAGCAGTGTGGCGGCTGGAAACAATTCGCAAGCAAACCGAAAACGGGAGAGAAG
>Ga0209526_10001321_pt1 | contig 16516 bp, 28 predicted proteins | sample JacPinW_OM2H0_M1_FD_188566 | JGI IMG/M metagenome (GOLD analysis project Ga0209526, IMG submission 188566) | Forest soil microbial communities from Algoma, Ontario, Canada - Jack Pine, Ontario site 1_JW_OM2H0_M1 (SPAdes) (version 2) | ecosystem: Environmental > Terrestrial > Soil > Boreal... | reverse complement strand
CCGGGCCCGTCAAGGCTCGATCCGCGCGCCGCACTGGCGCGGCGGCGGCATCGCGCACGGGCCCAAGCCCCGCGACTACCGCCAGCGCACACCGAAGAAGATGGTCCGTCTCGCGCTGTGCTCGGCACTGTCGGACCGCGCCTCCGACGGCAAGGTCGCCGTCGTCGACGCGTGGGGCATCGAGACGCCGCGCACCAAGGACGCGGTCAGGCTGCTCCAGTCGCTCGGCTTCCGGGGCACCGACCGACGTGAGGACCGGGTGCTCCTCGTGTTGCACCGGCACGAGGACGTGGTGTGGCGGTCGTTCCGCAACCTCGGGCCGCGGGTGCAGATCGTGCTCCCCGAGGAGCTGAACGCGTACGACATCCTCGTCAACGACTGGATCGTGTTCAGCCGTTCGACCCTCGACGCGACGGTCGCCCGGCTGTCGCGTGCGGGCACGCGCAACGGCGACGCGGCCGACGGAGAAGGCGCGGCGTCATGAGCGGCCGGGACCCCCGCGACATCATCATCCGCCCCGTCGTGTCCGAGAAGTCGTACGCCGCGTACGACGCCAACGTCTACACGTTCGTCGTCGCGCCCGATTCCAACAAGATCGAGATCAAGCACGCGATCGAGTCGATCTTCGGCGTGCGCGTCACCAACGTCAACACGCTGACCCGTGGCGGGAAGCGCAAGCGCAACCGGCGAACCGGCGGCTGGGGCAAGCGCGCCGACCAGAAGCGGGCCGTGGTGTCGCTCGCCGAGGGCGACCGCATCGAGATCTTCGGGAGCTGACGATGCCGATTCGCAAGCGCAAGCCGACGAGTGCCGGCCGCCGGTTCCAGACGGTGTCCGACTTCGCCGAGGTCACCAAGGACCGCCCGGAGAAGTCGCTCACGAAGCCCAAGCCCAAGAGTGGTGGGCGCAACTCCTACGGGCGCATGACCGCGCGTCATCGTGGCGGTGGGCACAAGAAGCGGTACCGGGTCGTCGACTTCCGTCGCGACAAGGACGGCGTTCCCGCGAAGGTCGCGGCGATCGAGTACGACCCCAACCGCAACGCGCGCATCGCGCTGCTGCACTACCTCGACGGCGAGAAGCGGTACATCCTCGCCCCCGCGCAGGTGGCGGTGGGCGACATGCTCCAGAGCGGTCAGGGGTCGGAGATCCGCGCCGGGAACGCGCTCCCGCTGCGCTACATCCCCGTCGGCACGACGGTGCACAACATCGAGCTGAAGCCGGGCGCGGGCGGCAAGCTGGCCCGCGGCGCGGGAGCGGCGGTGCAGCTCGTCGCGAAGGAAGGTGTGTTCGCGACGCTGCGGCTCCCGTCCACCGAGATGCGCCGGGTACCGATCGACTGCCGCGCGACCATCGGGCAGGTCGGCAACACCGAGGCCGCCCTGGTGTCGACCGGTAAGGCGGGACGAGCCCGCTGGCAGGGCAAGCGTCCGCACGTGCGTGGCGTCGCGATGAACCCCGTCGACCACCCGCTGGGAGGCGGCGAGGGGAAGAGCTCGGGCGGCCGTCATCCCGTCTCGCCGTGGGGGAAGCCCGAGGGGCGGACCCGTGCCCGCGGCAAGACGTCCGACAAGTTGATCATCCGCCGTCGTCGTGGCCGCGGTTCACGGAGGTAGGAGATGCCGCGAAGCCTGAAGAAGGGACCGTTCGTCGACGAGCACCTGCGGGTGAAGGTCGAGCGGATGAACGACAGCGGCGAGCGCCGCGTCATCAAGACGTGGTCGCGCCGGTCGACGATCACGCCCGAGATGGTCGGGCACACGCTCGCGGTCCACGACGGTCGCAAGCACGTGCCCGTCTACGTCACCGAGGCAATGGTCGGCCACAAGCTCGGCGAGTTCGCGCCGACGCGCACGTTCCGGTACCACGCCGGCCAAGAGCGCTCGAGCCGGCGGTGAGCACCCGTGCCTGAAACCCGCGCCACGCTCCGTTACTCCGGCACGTCGCCCTACAAGGTCCGGGCCGTGCTCGGGCTCATCCGGGGGGTCGAGGTCGCACTGGCCCGCCAGCGTCTGCAGTTCTGCGGTCGCGACGCGGCGGACGAGGTGATCAAGGTCCTCGACTCCGCCGTGGCCAATGCGGAGGAGAACGACCACCTGCCGGCCGACGAGCTCTACGTGACGCGCGCCTGGGCCGACGAAGGACCGACCCAGAAGCGCTGGCGCCCGCGGGCGAGGGGTCGCGGGACGCGTATCCGCAAGCGCACGAGTCACGTCACCGTTGTCGTCGCGCGCTACAGCGACGAGGAGCTCGCGCGCCGGGCCCGACAGGAAGCTGCTTCGGGTCGGGGCGTGCCCGACCGGCGCCGTCGCGTGCAACGGCGCCGCCGCGCCGCGCCGGCGCCGGTCGCGGCCGACGAGACCGGGGTCGACGAGACGGCGGGCGCCGAGGCGGCCGCGGTCGCCGCGGCGGAGGCCACGGAGACGGTCGACACCCCCACCGAGACCCTCGACACCCCGACCGAGACCGTCGACGCCCCCACCGAGGTCGTCGGCACCGAAGAAGTCGGCCGCGAGGAAGTCGGCCGCGAGGAAGTCACCGGGGACGCAGGCACCGAGGAGACCGGTGCGGACGCCCCGGCCGAGGTCGCCGAACCGGACGCGAAGCCGGCACGCGGGGCCAAGAAGCGCGCGGCCGACAAGCCCGCCGCACAGAACAAGGAAGACGAGGCCTAGCCATGGGTCAGAAAGTCAACCCGTACGGCTTCCGTCTGGGGATCACCACCGACTGGAAGTCGCGGTGGTTCGCCGAGAACGCGGCCTACACCGACGCGTTGGTCGAAGACTGGAAGATTCGCGACTACCTGCGCAACCAGCTGCAGCGCGCCGCGGTCAGTCGGATCGAGATCGAACGGACGCGCGACCGTCTGCGCGTCGACCTGTACACCGCACGCCCCGGCATCGTCATCGGCCGGCGCGGAGCGGAGGCCGACCGGCTCCGCAGCGGTCTGCTGAAGATCACGGGCAACGCGAAGATCCAGCTCAACATCCAGGAGATCAAGCAACCCGAGCTCGACGCGACCCTCATCGGGCAGGGGGTCGCCGATCAGCTCGCGGGCCGCGTGTCGTTCCGGCGGGCCATGAAGCGCGCGGTGCAGACCGCGATGAAGGCCGGCGCGCAGGGGATCCGCGTGCAATGCAGTGGCCGACTCGGTGGGGCCGAGATGTCGCGCAAGGAGTGGTACCGCGAGGGTCGGGTGCCGCTGCACACCCTGCGAGCCGACATCGACTACGGCCAGGCCGAGGCCCGCACCACCTTCGGGCGGATCGGCGTGAAGGTGTGGATCTACAAGGGCGACATCCTCCCCTACAAAGCCGCGGCCGAGGAGAAGATCGCACGCGAAGCCGCGATGGCGGTCGGTGAGACCTCGGGCCAGGGTCCCGGTCGGCGCGTCGTCAGCGCCGGCGGCGGGCGGCGGCGGCCCACGGCGGAGCCCGTCACGGCCGATGCCTCGGCAGGCGACGAGCCGGCACCCGAGACCGGCGCGCTCGTGAAGGAAGCCGATCCCGAGCTCGAGCGACTCCTTGCAGAGGAGGAGGAGATCGAGCGGCGTACGCGCCAGCACCACGAGACCCCCCACTTCCGCGGGGACGAGGATTAGCGATGTTGATGACTGCGTGTTCTGCCGCGCTCGCGAGCTCGCCACTGCGGGCCGCCGACAGCGGGGCGTGCGCGAGGTGCCTCTCGTGTTGATGCCGAGGAAGATCCGGCACCGGAAGGTGCAGCGGGGCCGTATGTCGGGCGCGGCCAAGGGTGGCACGCGCGTCCACTTCGGTGACTACGGGATCCAGGCGCTCGAGCCGGGTTGGATCACCAACCGCCAGATCGAGGCCGCACGTATCGCGATGACCCGGTACATCAAGCGTGGCGGGAAGGTGTGGATCAACATCTTCCCCGACAAGCCGGTCACGCAGAAGCCGGCCGAGACCCGCATGGGCTCGGGCAAGGGAAACCCGGAGCACTGGGTGGCGGTGGTGAAGCCCGGTCGGGTGATGTTCGAGCTCTCGGGCGTCCCGGAGAACACCGCGCGCGAGGCCATGCGGCTCGCGATGCACAAGCTCCCGATCAAGACCCGCTTCGTCGTACGGACGGAGGAGGGCTGATCATGACCAAGGCGACTGAGCTGCGCGAGCTGAACGACGACGCGCTGCTCCAGCGGCTCACCGAGGCGCGTGAGGAGCACTTCAACCTGCGGTTCCAGAACGCGACCGGCCAGCTCGACAACACCACGCGGCTGCGCGACGTACGGCGCGACATCGCGCGCCTGCAGACCCTGCTGCGCCAGCGCGAGATCGAGGCGGCCGAAGCCGCCCATGGCGAGGAGTAGTCGATGGCCGACGAGACGACACAAGCTCACGCAAGGTCGAACGGCCGCAAGGTCAAAGAGGGGATCGTGGTGTCCACGAAGATGGACAAGACCGCGGTCGTCGCGGTCGTCGATCGGGTCCAGCACCGGCGGTACCGCAAGACCGTGCAGCAGACCCGCAAGCTCTACGCGCACGACGAGGCCAACGACGCCCGCGAGGGTGACCGCGTGCGGGTCGCCGAGACCCGACCGCTGTCACGCCACAAGCGCTGGCGCGTGGTCGAGGTCCTCGAGCGCGCCCGATAACCGACAAGCGAGACAGAGATGATCCAGCAGGAAAGTCGCCTGAAGGTGGCTGACAATTCAGGGGCCAAGGAGGTGCTCTGCATCAAGGTCCTCGGTGGTACGCGCCGGCGCTACGCCGGCATCGGCGACGTGTTCGTCGCGACCGTCAAGGATGCGGTGCCGGGCGCGGCGGTGAAGAAGGGCGACGTCGTGAAGTGCGTGGTGGTGCGTACGAAGAAAGAGCGGCGCCGTCCCGACGGCAGCTACATCCGTTTCGACGAGAACGCCGCGGTCCTCATCAACGACCAGATGCAGCCCCGCGGCACCCGTATCTTCGGGCCGGTCGGCCGTGAGCTGCGTGACCGCCGCTTCATGCGGATCGTGTCGCTCGCACCGGAGGTTCTGTGATGGCGACGACCCGTGTACCGAAGTTCAAGATCCGCAAGGGCGACCGCGTCGTCGTGCTGAAAGGTAAGGACATCGGCAAGGAGGGCGAGGTGACGCGCGTGCTCACCGACCGCCGTCGTGTCATCGTCGACGGGGTCAACGTGGCGCGGCGGCATCAGAAAGCCACTCGAGCGACGATGCAGGGCGGCATCATCGACAAGGACATGCCGATCGACATCTCGAATGTCGCGCTGGCGTGCCCCAACTGCGGCCCGACGCGTGTCGGGTACCGGTTCGACGACGAAGGCAAGAAGGTTCGCGTCTGCCGGAAGTGCGGGGGTGACGTCTGATGCCGGCATCCGTTCAGGTGAACGAGCCGCCCCGGCTCAAGCGGAGGTACAACGAAGAGCTGCGCAGGCAGCTCCAGTCGGACCTCGGTCTTTCCAACCCGATGCAGGTCCCCCGACTCGAGAAGATCGTGTTGAACTGCGGCGTCGGCCGGGCGACCCAGCAGTCGTCGCTGCTCGACGGCGCGGTGAACGACCTCACCGTCATCACGGGTCAGAAGCCCGCCGTCACACGGGCCAAGAAGTCGATTGCCGGCTTCAAGCTCCGGGCCGGCAACGCCATCGGCGCGAAGGTCACGTTGCGGGGCGATCGGATGTGGGAGTTCTACGACCGCCTCGTCAGTGTCGCGATCCCGCGCATCCGTGACTTCCGCGGCATGAATCCCGACTCGTTCGACGGTCGGGGCAACTACACATTCGGCATCACCGAGCAGTTGATCTTCCCGGAGATCGACTACGACAAGATCGATTCGGTGCGGGGGATGGACATCACCATCGCCACGAGTGCCCGCACCGATGATGAAGGCCGTGCGCTCCTGCGGGTGCTCGGTTTCCCGTTCCGTCGTCCCGGCCAGACGCAGGGGTAGTGCATTGGCGAAGAAAGCATTGATCGAGAAGCAGCAGCGCAAGCCGAAGTTCAAGGTGCGCACGTACACGCGGTGCCGCCGCTGCGGGAGAGCGCGTTCGGTGTATCGGAAGTTCGGCCTGTGCCGAATCTGCCTGCGCGAGCTGTCGCATGCGGGCGAGGTTCCGGGTGTCACCAAGGCGTCGTGGTGAGGGGGTGAGGCCATGACGATGACCGACCCGATCGCCGACATGCTCACCCGCATCCGCAACGCGAACGTCGCGTTCCACGACGACTGCGTGATGCCCTCGTCGAAGCTGAAGGAAGCCCTCGCGGGCATCCTGAAGCGCGAGGGCTACATCGAGGACTTCCGGGTCGAGGACGATCCCACGCGTCCCGGCCGCCGGTTGACCGTCCAGCTGAAGTACACGCAGGACCGCCGCCGGACGATCTCGGGTATCAAGCGCGTGTCGAAGCCCGGCCTGCGCGTCTACACGAAGTCCCAAGATGTTCCCCGTGTCCTCGGTGGTATGGGGATCGCCGTCTTGTCAACCAACCAGGGCCTCATGACCGACCGCCAAGCGCGCGAGCGCCGGGTCGGCGGCGAGGTTCTCTGCCAGGTCTGGTAACGGAGTCGACAATGTCCCGGATCGGAAAGAAGCCCATTCCCGTCCCGTCGAGCGTGGAAGTGACGCTCGACGGCGGGAACATCGCGGTGAAGGGCCCCAAGGGCGCGCTCCAGTTGCGTGCGCCCGAGGGCATCAGTGTCACGCGCGACGGCGACGACCTCGTGGTGACGCGCCCCGACGACGAACGCCAGCACCGGGCGCTGCACGGCCTGACCCGGTCACTGGTGAACAACATGGTCGTCGGTGTGTCGGAAGGGTTCGTCCGGGAGCTCGAGATCGTCGGCGTCGGTTACCGCGCCACGAGCCAGGGCCCCGACCGCATCGAGCTGCAAGTGGGCTACTCCCACCCGGTGCCCGTGCGGGCGCCGGAGGGGGTCACGTTCGAGGTGCCCGCGCCGACGCGGATCTCGGTCCGCGGGTTCGACAAGCAGCTCGTCGGTCAGGTCGCGGCCGACATCCGCAAGATCCGCAAGCCTGAGCCCTACAAGGGCAAGGGCATTCGCTTCGCCGGCGAGCGCGTGCTGCGCAAGGCCGGCAAGTCCGCGAAGTAAGTGATGCAGAAGTCAGGGACGCAGAGGACGCCATCGTGAGCACGAGCCGGCAACTGGGACGTGAGCGGCGCCACCGCCGCGTCCGGAAGAAGGTCCGCGGGACGCCCGATCGGCCGCGCCTGTCGGTCTTCCGGTCGAACCGTCATGTCTACGCGCAGGTGATCGACGACGTGAACGGGCGTACCGTCGCGGCCGCGTCGACGGTCGAGACCGACGTCCGCTCGTCGCCGACGGGCACCGTCGACGCGGCCAAGAACGTCGGCAAGCTCGTCGGCGAGCGGGCCCGGGCCCAGGGTGTGGCCGCGGTGGTGTTCGACCGGGGTGGCTTCCGCTACCACGGGCGCGTCGCGGGTGTGGCCGACGGCGCGCGCGAAGCCGGCCTCGAGTTCTAGATCGTCAGGAGACGAGCGGTATGGCCGAAGGTCAGTACGAAGAGCGGGTCATCGCGATCAACCGGGTGGCGAAGGTCGTCAAGGGCGGCCGGCGCTTCTCGTTCACCGCGCTCGTCGTCGTCGGCGACGGGAACGGCAACGTCGGGCTGGGCTACGGCAAGGCCAAGGAGGTGCCGGCCGCGATCCAGAAGGGCATGGAGGAGGCCCGCAAGAACCTCTTCGCGGTGGCGCTCGCGGGCTCGACGATCACCCACCAGATCCTGGGCATCCACGACGCAGCCCGGGTGCTGCTGAAGCCGGCGGCACCGGGAACCGGTGTGATCGCGGGCGGCGCGGCACGGGCGATCCTGGAGGCGGCCGGCGTGCACGACGTCCTCGCGAAGTCGCTCGGGTCGTCGAACGCGATCAATGTCTCGCGCGCCACGATCGCAGGTCTGCGCGGTCTCCGCCGCCCCGACGAGGTGGCGAAGCTCCGGGGCAAGTCGCCCGAGGAGGTCTCGACCAAGGGAATGCTGCGCGCCTACCGCGAGACGACGAGCCGCAAGTCTGCGCCGACCGAGGTCGCGTGATGGCAACCCGTCTGCGCGTCACGCTCGTACGATCGTCGATCGGTACGAAGCCGAAGCAACGCGGCACGCTGCGCGCGCTCGGCCTGCGTCGCCTCCACCAGTCGGTCGAGCACGCCGACCGGCCGGAGATCCGCGGCATGCTCGCCCGTGTGCCCCATCTCGTCCGCATCGAGGAGATCTCGTGAAGCTGCACGACTTGAAGCCGCCCCCCGGGTCGCGCCGCCCGCGTCGCCGGGTCGGGCGTGGCATCGCGGGCAAGGGCGGCAAGACCGCCGGTCGCGGCATGAAGGGCCAGGGCGCGCGCGGCACCGTGAAGCCCGGCTTCGAGGGTGGTCAGACACCCCTCATGCGGCGGACCCCGAAGGCGAAGGGGTTCACGAACCCGTTCCGGATCGAGTACGTCGTGGTCAACCTCGACACGCTCGCCGGATTCGACGCGGGCATCGAGATCGATCCCGGAGTGCTCCGCTCGCGGGGCCTGGTCCACAAGCACGGGCTCGTGAAGGTGCTCGGCCGGGGCGGGCTCGACAAGCCATTGACCGTGCGTGCCCATGCGTTCTCGGCCTCGGCCAAGCGGGCCATCGAGGCCGCCGGCGGCCGGACCGAGACGCTGCCCCTCCCCTACGGCAGCGGGCGCCCGCCTGCCCGTGGGAACGCGTTGACGAACCGGTAATCTGGACCAGCCCCGACCGAGGAGGACGGCGCACCCCATGCTCTCCCGTCTCCGGAACATGTTCCGGGTGCCCGACCTGCGGAACAAGATCCTGTTCACGCTGGTGGTCGTCGCCGTGTACCGCGTCGGGACGCACATCCCGGTGCCGTACGTCGACTTCAACCAGATCAAGGCGCTGGAGCACCAGTCGAAGAACAGCGGCGTGGTCGGCTTCCTCGACCTGTTCTCCGGCGGAGCGATCACGAACGTCGCGGTGTTCTTCCTCGGCATCATGCCGTACATCACCGCGTCGATCATCATGCAGCTGCTCGGCGTCGTGATCCCCAAGCTCGAGCAGTGGCAGAACGAGGGCCAGGTCGGGCAGAAGAAGATCACCCAGTGGACGCGGTACCTCACCGTCGGCCTCGCGCTCGTCCAGGCGACCGGCTGGGTCTTCAGCCTGCATCAGGGTTCGAGCGGCTTGCTCGGCTTCGTGGGCTTCCAGGGCAAGGACATGATCCCCGGCTTCAACGCGCCCCGCGCCGCACTCATCGTGCTCACGTGGACGGCCGGTACCGCGATGGTGATGTGGCTCGCGGAGCTGATCACGCAGCGCGGCATCGGCAACGGGATGTCCATCCTGATCTTCGCCTCGGTCGTGTCGCGGCTTCCCGCGCAGGGCAGCGCCCTGTTCAATCAGGGAAGCAAGATCCAGTTCAGCGTGATCATCGCAATCGGCATCGCGATGATCGTGGGGATCGTGTTCGTCGAGTCGGGGCAGCGCCGCATCCCAGTGCAATTCGCGAAACGTGTCGTCGGCCGCCGAATGTACGGCGGCCAGAGCACCTATATCCCGTTGAAGGTGAACCAGTCGGGTGTGATCCCCGTGATCTTCGCGAGCTCCGTGCTCGCGTTCCCGGCACTGATCGCGGGCGCCACCCCGTGGACGGGCGTGCAGAAGTTCATCAACGACAACCTGATCCAGCGCCAGAGCTGGTTCTACATCGGCTTCTACACGGTGCTGATCATCTTCTTCGCGTACTTCTACACCGCCATCGCGTTCAACCCCGCTCAGCAGGCCGACATCATTCGGAAGCAGGGCGGATTCATCCCCGGCATCAGACCGGGGCCGCCGACGGAGCGGTACCTCGCCAAGGTGTTGAACCGGATCAACCTGCCCGGCTCGCTGTTCTTGGCTTTCATCGCGGCCTTGCCACTGTTGGTGTTCGCCCTATGGAACGTCAAACAGTTCCCCTTCGGGGGCACGGCCTTGCTCATCATCGTCGGTGTGGCGCTCGAGACGATGAAGCAGATCGACAGTCAGTTGATGATGCGGAACTACGAGGGGTTCTTGACCTGAGCGAACGACCGGAACGGGGCACTGCGGGCCGGGCGTCGCAATGAGCCAGGGCCCACGGTTGGTGATGCTCGGCAAGCAGGGGGCGGGGAAGGGAACCCAGGCCGCCCGGCTCGCGGAGCACTACCGGATCGTCCACCTGTCGACGGGCGATCTGTTCCGCGCGGCCGCGAACGCGGGCACACGATTCGGTCTGCAGGCAAAGGACTACATGGATCGGGGCGAGCTGGTGCCCGACGACGTCACCGTCGGGCTCGTGGAGGAGCGTTTCAGCGCCGACGGCAGCCCGCTTCGCGGCGGTTTCGTCCTCGACGGGTTCCCGCGCAACCGCAACCAGGCGGTCGAGCTCGACCGCGTTCTCGACGGGCTCCCCCTCGATCTTGCCATCGACCTCGACGTCCCTCGCGACGTCGTCCTCGAGCGTCTCGCGGGGCGTCGCGTGTGCTCGCGCTGCGGCGCGGTCTACCACGTCGACATGCCCCCGTCGCGGCCCTGGGTCTGCGACGTGTGCGGCGGCGAGGTCGTGCAGCGCGACGACGACACCGAGGAGGCGATCTCGCGCCGGCTCGAGCTCTACGAGGAGGAGACCGTCCCCGTCATCGACTACTACCGCGCTCGTTGGAAGCTCGCGGTGGTCGACGGGGTCGGCAGCGGCGACGACGTCTTCGAGCGTCTCGTGAAGGTCATCGACGACTGGCGGGCGTCGCCGCCCGGCCCTCCGAGCCAGTGATCACCCGAAAGTCGCGCGACCAGGTCGCGCTCATGCGACGGGCCGGGAAGGTCGTCGCCGAGATGCACGAGGAGTGCGTGCGGGCGGCGAAGCCCGGCGTCACGACGGCCGACATCGACCAGGTCGCCCGCGACGTGATCGAGCGGCGGCGCGCCCGATCCAACTTCCTCGGCTATCACGGGTTCCCGGCCGTCATCTGCACGTCACCGAACGAGGTCATCGTGCACGGGATCCCGGGCGGCTACGTCCTGCACGAGGGTGACATCCTGTCGATCGACTGTGGGGCGATCATCGAGGGCTGGCACGCCGACGCGGCGCTGACGATCCCGATCGGCGAGGTCGACGACGAGTCACGCCGGCTCATCGAGGTGACCCGCCATTCGCTGGAGCTGGCCATCGACGAGGTGGTCTCGGGCAACCGGCTCTCCGATGTCGGCGCCGCGGTCGAGAACGTCGCGCAGGCGGCCGGGTTCAGCATCGTGCGGGAGTACGTCGGGCACGGGATCGGCACGGCGATGCACGAGGAACCCCAGGTTCCGAATTACGGGCCGCCCGGACGGGGCCTGAAGCTCAAGGAGGGCCTGGTCCTGGCGATCGAGCCGATGGTCAACGCCGGTGGCCCGGGCACCCGGACGCTCGACGACGGCTGGACCGTGGTCACGGCCGACGGCAGGCGATCGGCCCACTTCGAGCACACCGTGGCCGTGACCGAGCACGGGCCCGAAGTGCTCACGCTGCCCTGGTGAACGCTCGGAGGGCGTTCGCGCGCCGCTCAGTGTGATTTCCGTTGGGGATGACCTGCGTGTATCCTGATCGGTCGGCCCCATGGTCTTTCGACGCGCTTTCCGCGCGCCGCGCTTTTGAGGTGGTGCATCCTGGCCAAGCCCAAGGACGACACGATCCTCGTGGAGGGAACGGTTGTCGAACCGTTGCCCAACGCGATGTTTCGCGTCGAGCTCGAGAACGGGCACAAGGTGCTTGCCCATATCTCGGGGAAGATGCGCATGAACTACATCCGCATCCTTCCCGGTGACCGGGTGCAGGTGGAGCTGACGCCCTACGACCTCGGCCGCGGTCGTATCACCTACCGCTACAAGTAGACCGGAGCGTCATGAAGGCTCTGTCGTGAAAGCTGTGTCATGAAGGTCCGTCCGTCCGTCAAGAAGATGTGCGAGAAGTGCAAGGTGGTCCGCCGCAACGGCGCCGTGCGGGTCATCTGCAGCAACCCGCGCCACAAGCAGCGCCAGGGTTAGCGGGAAGGAGCAGCACGCGACATGGCCCGCATCGCCGGAGTCGACATCCCTCGCGAGAAGCGACTCGAGATCTCGCTCACCTACATCTTCGGCATCGGGCGCACAACCGCGCGCCTGGTGTGCGACGCCAACCAGATCTCGCCCGACACCCGGGTCCGTGACCTCACCGACGAAGAGGTCGCACGGCTCCGGGCGTGGATCGACCAGAGCCTCAAGGTCGAAGGCGACCTGCGCCGCGAGGTACAGGGCCACATCAAGCGAAAGATGGAGATCGGGAGCTATCAGGGACTCCGCCACCGCCGCGGTCTCCCGGTGCACGGTCAGCGGACCCGTACCAACGCACGGACCCGCAAGGGACCGAAGCGGACGGTTGCGGGCAGGAAGCGGGCCCGCAAGTAACACGCACTCCTGCGTGGATCGGCGTCGCTGAGCGACCGGATTCCACGCACGAACATCACTGTTTCGACGTACGAGAGGGAAAACGTGGCTCGACCCCCCGCCGGTGGACGGCGCCCGAAGCGGCGTGAACGCAAGAACATCGCTTACGGCATCGCGCACATCAAGTCGTCGTTCAACAACACGATCGTGACCATCGCCGACCAGCAGGGCAACACGATCGCGTGGGCGTCGTCGGGCAACGTGGGCTTCAAGGGCTCCCGGAAGTCGACGCCGTTCGCGGCACAGCTCGCGGCCGAGACGGCCGCGCGCCGCGCCATGGAGCACGGCGTTCGCAAGGTCGACGTGATGGTGAAGGGTCCCGGCTCCGGGCGCGAGACCGCGATCCGATCCATCCAGAACAGTGGGATCGAGGTGGTCGGGATCAAGGACGTCACGCCGATCCCGCACAACGGGTGTCGGCCGCCGAAGCGGCGGAGGGTCTGATGGCGCGCTACACGGGTCCGGTGTGCCGGCTGTGCCGGCGCGAGCGGATGAAGCTGTTTCTCAAGGGCGCCAAGTGCGACACCATGCGCTGCCCGATCGAGCGCCGGCCGTACCCGCCGGGCATGCACGGGCGGGGCCGCATCCGCGAGAGCGAGTACCTGCTCCAGCTCCGTGAGAAGCAGAAGGCCCGCCGCATCTACGGCCTCCTCGAGAAGCAGTTCCACAACCTCTACACCGAGGCGGCGCGTCAGAAGGGCATCACCGGCGAGAACCTGCTGCGGATGCTCGAGTCGCGCCTCGACAACGTCGTGTTCCGGGCCAACTTCGCGTCGAGTCGCAACCAGGCCCGTCAGCTCGTCCGGCACGGCCACGTCAACGTCAACGGCAAGCGGGTCACCATCCCGTCGTACCGGCTCCGCAAGGGGGACGTGGTGGAGATCCGCGAGAAGTCCCGCTCGATGATCGTTCTCCGCCACAACCTCGACACGCTCGACCGCGCGGTGCCGCAGTGGCTCGACGCCGCCGACCTGCGGGTGACGGTGCGCGACCTGCCGATCCGTGAGCAGATCGACATCCCCGTACGCGAGCAGCTGATCGTCGAGCTCTACTCCAAGTAGCAGGTCCGCTCCTGCGAGACATTCGGAAACGAGAGACACATGCTCATCATCCAGCGACCTGAGATCGAGGCCCGCGAGGCCGAGGGCCAGACGCAGCAGTTCGTCATCTCGCCCCTCGAGCCGGGCTTCGGCCACACGTTGGGCAACAGCCTGCGCCGCACGCTGTTGTCGTCGATCCCCGGCGCCGCAGTCACCCAGGTGCGCTTCGACGAGGCGCTGCACGAGTTTGCGGTCATCAAGGGGGTGAAGGAAGACGTCACCGACGTGATCCTGAACATGAAGGACCTCGTGCTGCGCTGCACGTCGGAGGAGCCGGTCACGTTGCGCCTCGACGCGAAGGGCCCGGCCGAGGTCACCGCGGGTGACATCCAGACCACCGCCGACGTCGAGATCCTCAATCCCGACCTGCACATCGCGAGCGTCAACGCGCAGGGCCACCTCCGCATCGACCTCACCGTGGAGCAGGGCCGGGGCTATGCGTCGGCCGAGAAGACGAAGCGCCCCGGCGCCCCGATCGGCGTGATCCCCGTCGACGCCATCTTCTCGCCGGTGCGTCGGGTCGCTTTCGGCGTCGAGCCCACCCGTGTCGAGCAGGCCACCAACTACGACAAGCTCACGCTCACCATCGAGACCGACGGCTCGATCTCGCCGCGCGAGGCGCTCGCCTCCGCCGGCGACACGCTCGGCCGCCTGGTGGGCCTGATCGCCGAGCTGTCGGCCGAGCCCCGTGGTCTCGAGCTGGGCGAGGTGTCGCCGGCGACGTCGACGTCGCCCGACCTCGAGCTGCCGATCGAGGAGCTCGACCTGTCGGAGCGGCCGCGCAACTGCCTGAAGCGAGCCCGGGTCGACACCATCGGTCAGCTCGTGCAGAAGACCGAGGACGACCTGCTCGCGATCACCAACTTCGGCTCGAAGTCGCTCGAAGAGGTGCTGCAGAAGCTCGACGAGCGTGGGTTGTCGCTGCGGGTGAAGGAGTAGCCCGGTGCCCGCACCCAAGAAGGGCCCCCGCCTCGGCTCCGGCCCGAGCCACCAGCGGCTGATGATGGCGAACCTCGCCGCGCACCTGTTCGCGTCGGAGGCCATCGTCACCACGGTCGCCAAGGCGAAGGTGCTGCGGCCCTACGCCGAGCAGCTCATCACGAAGGCCAAGAAGGGCGGCCTGCACCAGCAGCGCCAGGTGGTCTCGCGCATCCACGACAAGGACGTGACCCACAAGCTCTTCGCGGAGATCGCGCCGCGGTACGCGGACCGCAACGGCGGCTATCTCCGCATCCTCAAGCTCGGCCCGCGCCCCGGCGACAACGCGCCCATGGCCCGCATCGAGCTGGTGTAGCTGTGCCGTCCGGTCGCGCTCGCAAGCTCGCCGCTCTCCCACCAACGGCATGAGCAGCGGCGCGGACGCGTCGTAACCGGGGGACGAGTGACGTTGTTCGACGAGAGCGTCGGACCGTCACGCTGCCGGCTCGTCGTCGCGTACGACGGTACCGGCTTCCACGGCTTCGCCGAGCAGCCGAACGTGCGGACGGTCGCGGGCGCCCTGCGACGCGCGCTCGAGAAGGTAACCCGCTCGGAGTTGCAGCTCGCGTGCGCGGGACGCACCGACACCGGGGTGCACGCGTGGGGTCAAGTCGTGGCCTTCGACGCACCGCCCGGTCTCGACCCGTGGCGGGTGCAGTCGGCGCTCAACGGCGTGCTCTCCCCCGAGATCGTCGTGCGAGCGGCCGACATCGTCGACGCGTCGTTCGAGCCCCGGCGTGCGCACTGGCGCACCTACCGCTACACGATCCTCAACCGGCCCGTGCCCGATCCCTTCCTGGCCCGGTACTCCTGGTGGGTGCCGGAGAAGCTCGACCTGAAGCTGCTCCGGCTCGCAGCCGACCCGTTCCTTGGTGAGCACGACTTCGCGGCGTTCTGCCGGAAGGGCCAGGAGGGCACGACGACGACCCGGCGCGTGCTCGAGTCGTGTTGGGAGGACCGGGGCGACGGCGTGCTCGTGTACCAGGTGCGCGCGATCTCGTTCTGCTGGCAGATGGTCCGCTCGATGGTGGGGACGCTGGTGGAGGTCGGGCACGCGCGCACGCGTCCTGGCGACATCATGACGATCCTGCGCACACGCGATCGCGCCGCGGCCGGGCAGGTCGCGCCACCACACGGGTTGTGCCTCTGGGAAGTGGGTTACGCGGGCTCGACGAGGTAGCCGCGCGAGCGGACCGCAGCGACCACTGCGTCGCGGTGCTCGGGGTCGCGCGTCGCGACCGTGAGGCTCACCTGCACCTGTTCGATCGGAAGCTCGGGGCCGGTCCGGTGGTGCTCCACGTCGATGACGTTGAGGCCCAGCTCCGCGATGACCGACACGAGTCGCGAGAGCTCACCGGGGCGATCGGCGAGCGCGATCCGCATCACGAGGTAGCGGCCGGCCGCGGCGAGGCCGTGCTCGATCAGCCGTACGAGCAGTGCGGCATCGACGTTGCCACCCGACAAGACCGCGCACACAGCACCGCCGGGTTCGCCGCCGACCCGACCGGCGAGCACCGCGGCGAGCGTCGTGGCGCCGGCCGGCTCGACGACACACTTGCGTCGCTCCAGCAGGAGCAGCATCGCCCGGGCGATCTCCTCGTCGGTGACGGTGACGACGTCGTCGACGAGCGCCTCGACGTGTGCGAGGGTCAGATCGGCGACCCGGTGCACCGCGATCCCGTCGGCGATGGTCTGCACGCCCACGAGATCCACCGGGCGGCCGGCCTGCTTCGCCGCGAGCATGGGTGTCGCGCCCGCAGCCTCGACCCCGACGATCCTGACTTCGGGACGAAGCGCCTTGTAGGCCACCGCGATGCCGCTGACGAGCCCACCGCCGCCGATGGGTGCGACGACCGTCGTGGCCGCCGGGGCCTGCTCGACGAGCTCGAGCCCCAAGGTTCCCTGCCCCGCGATCACGGCCCGATCGTCGAACGGGTGCACGAGGTCGGCGCCGGTGGTCTCGGCGCGCTCGCGCGC
>Ga0209526_10001320_pt1 | contig 16520 bp, 12 predicted proteins | sample JacPinW_OM2H0_M1_FD_188566 | JGI IMG/M metagenome (GOLD analysis project Ga0209526, IMG submission 188566) | Forest soil microbial communities from Algoma, Ontario, Canada - Jack Pine, Ontario site 1_JW_OM2H0_M1 (SPAdes) (version 2) | ecosystem: Environmental > Terrestrial > Soil > Boreal... | reverse complement strand
GACCATGTTGGCGAGGTGATGCAACGGCAGTTTTTCAACGCCATTGCGAGCGCAAGCGAAGCAATCCATCAAGAGGCAAGCCAAAGGGTGGATTGCTTCGTCGCTTGCGCTCCTCGCAATGACGGAGACTGTGCCTAAAAGCCCTATTTCCCGATCGCCATGACTTCCTTCTGCAGGGCGTCGACCTGGGTGCGGATCGCGTCAATTTCCTTTTGAAGCACGGAGCTGTCCTGCTGGATCGCCTCACTTTCCGCTCTGGCTGCTTCCAGCTCGCCTCGAATGGTTAGTTGTTCTTTCCCGGCGAATTCGCGGCAGGTCTTGATGCTTTCAAGCTGGGCCGGATCGTCGGGTGCGGTTGCGGGTTCGCATTTGTCGGTTGCCTGGTTGAGCTTGGCGAGCAGTTCGCTGATGCGGGCACGATTGGCCGCGGTCCGAACTTTCAGGCTTTCCTGCCGGCTGCGGATCAATGATCCATCCATGCGGGCCTTGAGGGTTTCCAGGCGGCCCTCGATCAGGCTCGCCTGAAGATGCCGCTCACTGGTCCGCAAGATATTGGTGACCACGAGGCCGAGCAGCGCGATGGAAACGACGAGGCAGAATATCGGCAGCAGAAGACTTTTGAATGATCTGTTCGCAGGCTGTGGCTCGGCCTGTTTGCGCCTGGCCTTGTCCAACGCCGCGGCCAGAAAGGACAGCGCGGAAACCACGAACACAACCGCGGAAAATACGAAGATAAAGGCTCCGCCGTCCTCGAACACCGAAACGCGGCCGCCCTCGGTCTTGTCCAACGCCAGCAGGATGAGGGCGACGGACATGATCGCCTGGCTGACGCCAAGCATAAAATACTGCCGGAACGACACGGTCTTGCGCACCGCCCGGCGCATGTCGGCGGCCGTGATCCGCTGTTCCGTGCGCGGCAGGCCGGCCAGCAACGGTTGCAACCGGCGCGCGGTTGGACGGATGGAAACCAAGGCGGCGGCGTAAAGCCAGACCGGCAGCAACGCCAACATGATGACAAAATCCCGCGTCGTCGGATTGTTGTGGCCGGAAAGGTAGGCAAGGGCTGCCGTACTGGCGGCGATCAGGGTGGCAAAAGTGACCCAAAACACGGCCTGGCTTCGCGCCGTGATGACCGCGAGCAGTTTGGTCTTTTCCGCCTCGTTGACGAGATAGAACCTCTTGCGACCGAACACCCACGGGTTAGGCGCCCGGAACACGTAGCCGTCCGGCCCCTTCTTGAACATGATCGCTTCGCGATGGTCGGCCATGGCTCTTTCCCTCACGCTGCTGCGCGAGCGGTTGCCAAGGATTTAGTCGCAGAAACTGGCGATCTGGTTTGTGATGTGGATCACGGACTTCGGCCATGCGTTCTCGCAGGTCAGTGGAACTCCGTGGAACCGGCTACTCGGTATCCGACATCAGCGCTGCGTTGCCACCGGCCGCGGCCGTATTGATGGTCACGGTCTGTTCGGTCGCAAAACGCGTCAAATAGTGCGGCCCGCCGGCCTTTGGGCCGGTGCCGGAAAGCCCATGGCCACCGAACGGCTGCACGCCGACCACCGCGCCAATCATGTTGCGGTTGACATAGACGTTGCCGACCGAGAGGGCGTCGATCACGCCCTCGATCGTATCGTCGATGCGGGAGTGGATGCCGAGGGTCAACCCGTAGCCTGTGCGCTCGATCGCCTGCAGCACACGCTCGAGATTTTCGGCGCGGTAACGCACCACGTGCAGGACGGGTCCGAACACTTCCTCGGTCAGTTGATCGGCATCTGCCAATTCGAAGATGTGCGGTGCGACGTAATTGCCCGTGGGAGCAGCGCCCGCAAAATGCACGCGCGCCTCGCGCTTCATGCGCGCGATGTGGCTTTCCAGCCGCTGCCTTGCCTCAGTATCGATCACCGGTCCGATGTGCGTGGCGAGTTCGCGCGGGTCGCCTATCCCAAGTTCACGGGCGGCGCCGGCGATCATTTCGATCATGCGGTCGGCGACGTCGTCCTGGACGAACAATAATCGCAAGGCCGAGCAGCGCTGGCCGGCCGAACGAAACGCCGACGTCACGACGTCGTCGGCGACCTGCTCGGGCAGCGCGGTCGCGTCGACGATCATGGCATTGATGCCGCCGGTCTCCGCGATCAACGGCACGATCGGGCCGTCCTTGGCGGCGAGCGTGCGATTGATCGAACGCGCGACCTCGGTCGAGCCGGTGAAGACGACGCCGGCGATATCGGGATGCGCTGATAATGCCGCGCCGATTTTGCCGTCGCCCGGCACGAGATGCAGCGCGGACAGGGGCACGCCGGCTTGGTGCAGCAAGCCGATCGCCTCGGCCGCGATCAGCGGGGTCTGTTCGGCGGGTTTTGCGACGACCGTATTGCCGGCCATCAAGGCGGCCGTGATTTGCCCGGTAAAGATGGCAAGCGGAAAATTCCATGGCGAGATTGCGACGAATACGCCGCGGCCGCGCAGCAACAAGACATTGCTCTCGCCGGTCGGTCCCGGCATGGCTTCGCCCGCACCGAACCATTTTTTGCCTTCTGCGGCGTAGTAGCGGCAGAAATCGGTCGCCTCGCGCACCTCGGAGAGCGCATCATCGAGCGTCTTGCCGCCCTCGCGCTGCAACAGCGCGATGAAATGCGTCCGCCGCTCCTCCAGCATATCAGCAGCTCTCTCGAGGATCCGTGCGCGCGTCTCGGCGTCCGTTCGGTTCCAACTGACAAATCCTTCGCGCGCGGCAGCTACGGCCTCGCTGGCCTGCTCCGGTGTCGCGTCGATGATGGCTCCGACTGAAATCGCCGGATCGATCGGGCTTGCGACCGCTCGCGTTGCGCCCGTACCCATCCTGCCATCGATCAGAGACGTTGCTGCGACGGCCGTGGTGTCCGCGGCGACCGCCGAAAGCAATCCGTCCAGTGCCGCGCGCTCGCCAAATTCGATGCCGCGCGAATTCTTGCGCTGCGGCTGATAGAGGTCGCGGGGAAGGCGGATGTTGGGATGCCGCGCGTTTTCAGGCCTGCCGACGATATCGGCCGGGCGCCGCAGCAGCGTTGCGACTGGTACCGCATCGTCGGCGGCGATCGCCACAAACGACGAATTCGCGCCGTTTTCCAGAAGGCGCCGCACCAGATAGGCCAAGAGATCGCGATGGCTGCCGACCGGCGCGTAGGTCCGGTACGCCAGCGCCGGAAAATCGTCGCTCAATTGCGCGTACAGCGCGTCCCCCATGCCGTGCAGGCGCTGAAACTCGAAACCGCCTTTGTCATCTGTAAGTTCGAGCACGGTCGCAACCGTCAGCGCGTTGTGGGTTGCGAATTGCGGGAAAATTTTCGGCCGCAGCGCCAACAATTTTTGCGCGCAGGCGACGTAATTCAAATCGGTCATCGCCTTGCGCGTGAACACCGGATAGTCGTCGAGCCCGCGCTCCTGCGCGCGCTTGATCTCGGTGTCCCAATAGGCGCCCTTGACGAGCCGCACCATCGTCGGCCGGTTCAACGCGCCCGCGAGCCCGGCCACATGGTCGATCACGGCCTCCGCGCGTTTCTGATAGGCCTGGATCGCAAGCCCAAAGCCGTCCCAGCTCGCCAGAGAAGCGTCGCGAAACGCAGCCGCGATCACTTCCAGCGAGAGTTCGAGCCGGTCCGCCTCCTCGGCATCGACGGTGAAATTTAAATCGAAAGCTTTGGCGCGGCGCGCCAGATCGATCAGCCGCGGCACCAATTCCGTGATCACCCGCTCACGGCTTGTCGGTTCGAAGCGCGGATGCAGCGCGGACAGTTTGACCGAGATGCCGGGACGATCGGGCAGCGGCCGGTCGTCGGCGCTGCGGCCGATGGCCTCGATCGCACGGGCGTAGGAATCGAAATAGCGGTCCGCGTCCGCAGCCGTGCGCGCGCCTTCGCCGAGCATGTCGAAGGAATAGCGCGGGCCGCCGGCCGAATCCGGCTCCGCCCGCGCCAGCGCCGTTTCGATGGTCTCGCCCAGCACAAAATGGCTGCCCATCAGCCGCATCGCCTGCCGGGTCGCGGCGCGCACCGCGGGAACGCCGAGCCGTTTCGCCAGCCGTCCGATGGTTCCTTCCGGGGTCTCGCCCGGCTGTATCACCCGTGCCGACATGCCGAGCGCCCAGGCCGAGGCATTGACCAGGAAGGCGCTGGATTTGGTCTCGTGATGCACGAAATCGCCCTGGCCGAGCTTGTCCTCGATGAACTGGTCGGCGGTTCGGGCATCGGGCACGCGCAGTAGCGCCTCCGCGAGCACCATCAGGGCCAGCCCCTCTTTGGTGGAGAGTGCGAATTCGCGCAGCATGTCCTCGACGCCACCGAGTCGGTCGTCTTTTGCCCGTATTGCTTCGATCAGGCGGCTGGCCGTGCGGTCTATACGTGCGTCCTGGTCCGCGGCAAGCCGCGCCGCGTCCAGCAGCCGGGCGGCCATGGCGCCATCATCCGGCGCGTAGGGCGCCGAAAATGGCGGCAGAAGTGAGGGATCGGACGGCATTGGCATCGACTCGGTTTCCCGAGCGCCATCATGCAGCCGGCCTTGGCTACGCGAAACCGCTGCGATAGTTTCCACGCGCTTTTTTTGACGGCAAGTGTGACGGTGGATGGGGCTGCCGGGCAGGCGGAAACGACCGGGCCGGCGCGGCAAGGCCTGGGCCGTCGACATGTGGCCGCGCGGCTACTTGCAGCCGCCGGATGTTATGACGCTTGAACAATGGGTCAGGGAAGACGGAGCGACGTGCACCCCGTGCGCGCTCACACGCGTGCAACAGCGGAAGGCCGCCCCGCCGATCCAATCTGGTCTTTGAGATTTTTGAAGTGCCGCACTCCCGGATGACATCCGGGAGGGCGGCTGTCAGAGCCGCGCGCCTGGCGTCAAACCTTGAGGTTTTCAGCAGAGGTCTTGCCGCGATTGGCAACTTCTTCGTATTCGACCGTCTGCCCCTCGTTGAGCGTGGAAAGACCTGCCTTCTCGACCGCCGAGATATGAACAAATACGTCCTTGCCGCCCGAGGAGGGCTGAATGAATCCAAAACCCTTGGTCGGGTTGAACCACTTCACAGTACCTTTAGCCATCACGTCGTCTCCGCGGGCGCAAAAAAACAATAGCGAACTGCCGGTCCCCGCAAACCGGCCATGCCCGACGCGCGCACGATACGCGGTATGGGCTGAGCTTGATAGCTTAAACGTCATATTGATTTCGGCGGAAAACCATCATTTCGCGGGTGCATTTGGGGTTTTTGCCGGTTTGGCGCGCACTTGATGCGGCGAAACAAAGGCAAGCGCGCCCAAATTACAATTCTATCAGATCGGGAGCAAGGGACGTCCCCTGCTGCGATTGCGGACCCGCCAGCGGTGGGCCCGCGATCGAATGTGCGGTCGCCGGCTCGTCATGATCTTTGATCGATGCCGCGCGGCGCGGGCTTTCGGAGACCTCGTCCTGGCGCTTCGACCATGAAATGTAATAGGCGATCAGGGTCATGACGGCGATGCCGCTCGCACTCACGATAATCTGCGCCAGCAGGGTGTCCGAGCTTATCGTCAGGGCGAGATGGCCGACAAACGAGAGGAAGACCCCGGCGCAAAATACCGCGAGCGCTTGTTCACCGCATTTGATGATGGGCTGCAACATGCTCCATTGCAGCCCGGGCCAGTCCTTCGGCACGAATCGCGTCACGATGAAGGTCAGCGCCATGAAATGCAAAAGCCGGTAGGGCGCAAGATTTGCCTTGTCGTTGGGGTTGAACGCGTCGAACAGCCAGGCCGGGAGCATTTTTCCGAAGTCCGGGAAACGTGCCGCCATCGTCATCACGAACCCAAAGACCAGGTAAGCCATCCCAAGATTGAACAGGACCGGCAATTTGAGAATCGGGCGGCATCTTTCCAGCCCGCCGAGCGCGAGCCAGGAGCCGAACACGAACAGCAATTGCCAGCAGAACGGGTTGAAATACCAGCTGCCATCGGGAAAGGACGGCAGATTCCATTCGAACGCGCGCGCCGCGAGATAGAGCGCGAGCGATGCGGCCAGCATCAGGTTAGGTGCGTACAACATGATCCCCAATACCGGCGGGAACAGCGCCACCAAAACGATCAGGAGCTGCAGGACGTCGAGGTTGAGCGGCTTTGATTCCAGGAACAGCCCGCGCGCCAACGTCTTGATCGGGTGATCGACCAGGCTGCTCACATTGAATTCCGTGATGATGTCGGGCGCGGCATATTCTGCCGCTACGTTGGTGATGGTGGCGGCGTAGATCACGAACAAGACGACGTAGCCGACGTAAAGGTGCCAGGCGCGCTTGAAGAGCCGCGTTGCCCCGACAATGAAGCCGCGTTCCAGCATTATTCTTGCGTAGGTGATCGACGCCGCATAGCCGGCGACGAATATGAAGATATCGGCGGCGCCGCTGAATCCGAAATTTCGGATCGTAAACAAGCTCACGACATTGTGGGGGATGTGATCCACAAAGATGAACCAGTTCGCCAGCCCGCGAAACAGGTCGATCCTGCCATCGCGTCCGCGCGCCGCGAGAATAGCCTTGATATCCATGAAAACGATTTCGTGCCCTGGAATGTTCGTGCGCGTCGTTCAATCAACGATTCGGCGCACCGGAATCTTAGCGTAGGCCCGCCCGCGACCCCAATCGCCTTTACGTGAATGGAAGTTATGTGCGGCGGTGTCCGATATTTAGTAGCGCGCACGGAACAGTGATTGGCGCGATGTGGCTGCCCCCTAGCGCGTTTTCAAGCGAAGTGGAAACCGGTTCGCGTTAAGAAAACGCGCGTCAAATCGAGAATCTAGGGCCCGGCTTCAATTCCATTGAAACAGGGCTCTCTAGTAGGTCGCAGCCAGATATTCGACGATCTTTGGAACGTCCGTCTCTTCGATCGGTGCGCCATAGAGTTTTATCATTTTTGTCACCTCGGCCTGCCAGAAATCCTTCTTGTATTTCGGTCCGCGCGGCTGGGTGCCGCGAACGGAAGCGAGAGGCAGAACGGAAATTTCATTGAAATTTTCCTAACGCTGCCGTGACGCGAACGGTCTCAAAAAGTAACCAGCGGGATTCCAGAGCGGCTCCATCGGGTGGTTGTCGCCGGCATGCAACAATGCTGACTTTGAAATTTAATACATGCAAAACCCCGGCCGCTTCCTGGCGGCCGGGGCGTTGTGAATTGAGCGAACGCAACGTCCGATCAATATCCGCAGACGTTGATAGTGCGCATGCGATAGCCGAACTGGGTCAGCACCGGGCGCGTCACATAACATCCGTCGCCATAGCCGCCACCGATGTAGCCGATGCCGAAGCCGGGGCCGAAGTGGTGATGATGATAGCCCCAGCCGCCACCCCATCCGCCACCGCCGCCCCACGGCTTCGCGGAAGCGGCGGAGGGAGCCAGCGCCATTGCGCTCAGAGTAGCTGCGGCAACAATTCCAAGAGTGAGTTTACGTAACATAGTCATTTCCATTTCTGCGCCTTGGCGCGGGGTTCGTAGTGTTACCCATCGCCCATCAGTCGCACCCCTATGAGACGGGGTTCGAGAAAATTGCATTTGGTCCGAGGACAATTTTCTTAATGTTTGTTCACCTGCGCCGGCGCTAGAGCGTTTTCAAGCGAAGTGGAAACCGGTTGGCGTCAAGAAAACGCGTCAAATCAAAAATCAAGAGCCCCGTTTCGATTCAATCGAAACGGAAAAGGCTCTAGGCCGCGGCAACTTCCACTTCGTCGACCAGCGCCGACAGCGCCTTCGTGCTCGTGACGGTGCGGACAATCATCGGCTCGCTGCGTCCGCGAATCTCGACTTGCTGCTTCGGCAACGCATCGGCCGGCAAATCTGCAGTAATAAAAATCTCTTCCGAGACGATCGCTTCACAGGCAAAACTCTTGGTCATGTCCTGCAGCCGCGCTGCGACATTGACCGCGTCGCCGAGCGCGGTGAATACCATGTGATCGCGGTAGCCGATGTCGCCGATGATCACTTCGCCGCCATGAACGCCGATGCCGAAACGGATCGGCTCGCGCAGATCGTGACTCAGGAATTGATTGAGCTCGTCGACATTGGCGGCGATCATCGCCGCGGCCTTCAGCGCCTGGCGGCAGGCGGTCTTCGGGTTTGAGGCAAGCCCGAACAGCGCCAATTGTCCGTCGCCGACGAACTGGTTCGGCTGGCCGCCGCATTCGATCACGGCCTGCGAGACCGCGCCGAGAAAGCGGTTGACGATGAAGACGGTATCGAACGGCAACTGGTTTTCGGCGAGCTTGGTCGAGCCGCGCATGTCCACGAACATGCTGACCAGATAGCGCTCCTCGCCGATGCGATGCGGCTGCGAACCACGTGCGTTCGCCGACATCACCTGCGGCATGAAAAGCTGGAAGAAGGAGAGGTCGGTTTCGGGCCGGAGCTGGCAGGCGAGGCGGATCGACGGATCGGCGGCGCCGACCCGGTTGAGCACGAACGCCTCGCGCGGCGACGGCTGCGGCAGCGAGCTGGAATCGCCGATCACGCGAATGCGGCAGGTGGAGCAGCGGGCACGGCCGCCGCAGACGCTAGCATGCGGCACATGATAGCGCAGGCTCGCCTCGAGCACGCTGAGCCCTTTGGGCACCCGCACCGTCCTGCCATTGCCATACGACAGCGTGACCATGCCGCCGCGGCGCTCGGCGATCGCGCGCGCGCCCTTGGCCAGCAGGACAAAGCCGACCAGGCCGAGATAGCCGATCAGGAAATCGACGCTGATGTGATCGAGCACCTTCTGCTGGGCTGCGGTCCCGACCTGGCGCCGCGAAAGATTGTTGATCCGCCAATCCGCATCGTCGCTGTCGGCGACGACGCTGCGTCCTCCCTGATAAAAGCCGAGCAAGGCCAGCGTCGGAATCAGCACCGCGGCGGCCAGCAGGAACGGCGCGGCGCGCTTGTAAAATCCTTTCATCCGAAGCCAGAAATGAAGACCGATGCAGCCATGCACCCAGGCGATGATGAGAACCAGAGACATCAGCCATATCCTGGCGGGCCGCGCCACCCAGAACGCATAGAGCTCCTGCGGATAGAGTTTTTCATGATCGAACAGAGACTGGCCGAGCCGCACGCCGACGATATGGGAGATGATGAGCACGGGGATGCTCAAGCCAAGCACGAGTTGCAGCGGCTCGATCGCTTTCCAGCGAAACTCCCGGCGCTTGTAGAGCGCCCAGATCCCGAGGCCGGTGTGAGCCAGCGCCGCGCCGTAGAACACGATCGCCACCGGAGGAAATCGCCAGAACAGGACGTGGTAATAAACCCCAGCGGCGAGCGCTTCCATCGAGATATTGCCGAGCGCATGGTTGAGGAAATGGCTGATCAGATAGGCAAACAACACGAGGCCGCAGCCGAGACGGATCTGCCGGACGCCGATGCCGCGGAACAGTTTTGTCGTTCGTTCTTTGAAAGAAGTGGCCATGCGATCCAATCGAACGTTCCTCGACAATAGATCGCTGATTGTAGAGTTTAATTCCACCGGCGACCACCTTATCGGCGGCGTTTTGGGCCTAAACCCATCGTCGTCCCGGCGAACGCCGGGACGGCCTTCCCTCTCCCGCCCTTGCGGGGGAGGGTGCCGAGCCAACGGGTCGGCGCGAAGCGCCGCCCGATGGTAAACTCCGCGAGGCGGCTGGGGGCTCTCTCCGCGAGTCCCATTGCTGAGAGAGCCCCCACCCCAACCCTCCCCCGCAAAGAGCGGGAGAGGGGGCGCACTGAAGAAGCCCCGCGCAATTTCTCGACGTTGACACTCCCTAAGGAGTCGGGGAGAAAGCGCCGTGACGATTGCCGCCCCCGACAGAACCATCACCAAACCTGACGCTGTTGCCCGCCGGCAATGGCTGGCCGTGGCCGCGCTGATCGCCGCGATGACCGTGATGCGGGTGATTTACGCCTGCGTGATCGATTTGCGAACCGATGAGGCCTATTACTGGACCTGGTCGAAGGAGAACGTGCTTTGCTTCCTCGATCATCCGCCGATGATTGGCTGGTTCATCCGTTTCGGCACACTGATCTTCGGCGACACCAATCTTGGTGTGCGGTTCGCCGGCATCGTGGCAATGCTGGTCACGCAAGTGCTGCTCGCCGACGTCGTCCGCCGCATGACGCTTGATGCGCGGGCGATCGCACTCGCGGTGCTGATGCCGGAGGCCGCGCTCTACTACGGGCTCTTGATGGCAAAAGTATCGCCCGACGTGGCGCTGATCCCGTTCGCGGTAGCGATGGTGTGGGCGCTGATCCGGCTCACCGAGAGCGGCGATGGGCGCTGGTGGCTTGCCGCCGGCATCTTCGCCGGGCTATCGCTGTTGTCAAAGTTCACCGCATTGATGTTCCTGCCGGCGGTCGTGGCCTTCATGCTGGTGCCGAGCTGGCGCCGGCGCTGGCTGCTCAGTACTTATCCCTGGGCGGCGGCGCTGATCGCGGTCGTGTTGTTCTCCCCGGTCCTGATCTGGAATGCCCAGCACGACTGGGCCTCGTTCCGATTCCAGTCGGTGCGCGCCACCGCGGTCCATGAATGGTCGCTGCGCACGGTCGGCGAATTCATGGGCCTGCAGTTCGGGCTGGTGGGATTTATCCTGCTGCCGGTGGTGTTGTCGGGCCTAACATTGACGGCATGGCGCGGGTATCGCCGCGGCAACGCCGTGGCCATCCTGCTTTCGACCGCGGTGATCGTTCCCTTCTGCTATTTTTTCTGGAAATCGCTGACGCTGCGGGTCGGCGATACCTGGCCGATGTTCATGTGGCCGATTGGATTTGCCGCCGTCGCGATCAATATCGCGATGCTGCCAGCGGAAGGCTTTCCGGCCTGGATGGTCAAATCGACGGTGCGCTGGGCCAATGCGGCGGTGGTTTCCGGCATCGTCTTCGTTGTCGCGGTCTTTCTTTATTATGTCGCGGCGCCATGGAATTTCATCGGCAGGGCCGATCCGATCGGCGGCGAGGCGGGCTTTGGCCAGGTGGCGGAGCGTGTGCAGGCCGAGCTTGAAAAAACCGGCGCGAGCTGGATCGCGACCACGGACTACCGGACTTATTCGATGCTGCGCTGGTACTTTGGCGCGCGCGTGCCGGTGATCCAGATCAACGAGCGCGAGCGGTTTTCGGGATTTCGCGATCCCGGCATGAATTTGATCAGCGGCCATACCGGGCTCTATGTCGGGCGGGAGCCCGACAATTTGAGCCCGCTATGGGCAGCCACGACCGCCGTCAAACAGCCGCTCGAGCGGGTGGACCGAAGCTGGCGCGGGATCGTGATGGATACCTATGCGCTCGAAAGGCTGACCGGCTGGACGCCCGAGCTTTCGCCGCCGCAGGATTCGCCGCTCTACCGCGCGCGCGTATTGGCGGGTGATTTCCGAACATTGCGGGGCCCTTATGCGGTTTCCAGAAATAATTTAGCGGCGCGGGGGCAGTCTTAAGAAGGCATTAATCGGGGAATGTATGATGGTGCGAACGGCGACGGTGCAATGGGACGTGGGGAAATTCTTATGAGCAAAATCGCTTCAGTGTTGGTGGCTGTTACATTGGCCACCGGTCCGCTTCTGTTGCCGGCTCCGGCGAGAGCGGAAAATGGCCAGATCGCCGCTGGCGTGGTCGGCGGGCTGATCGGTGGTGCCTTGATCGGCGGCGCCCTGGCGTCGCGGCCTGCTCCCCCGCCGCCGGTCTATTACGCGCCGGCGCCGGTCTATGTCGAAGAGCCTGCCTGCCGTGTCGTTGGCGAGCGCTATTGGGACGGGTATGGCTATGTCTATCGCCGCGTCCGGGTTTGCGACTGATCGCAAGCCGCGTTCCTGCGCCTGGCTTGAATAGAACTAAATGCGGCCGCCACCGGGCGGCCGTTTTTGTTGGGCCCGAAAACCTATTCCTCGCTCTCGCGCTTGCGCAGCAGGTCTTTTGCGAGGTCGGTGAGGACCGGCCGGGGTAAGGCTGTGAACGGCAGCGGGCGGGTGACATCGATGGCGGCGAGCCCGAGCCGCGCGGTCAGAAGTCCGTTGAGCACGCCTTCGCCGAGCCGTTGCGACAGTTTTGCCGCGAGGCCATGGCCCAGCACCTGCTGGACCAGGCTGTCACTCGCCGCCATGCCGCCGGTGATCGCGACATGCGCGATGACGTGACGCATCAGGGCGATCATGCCGAGCGCACCCGGCCGTCCGCCATAGAGCCGCGCCAATTGCCGGATCAGCCGCAGAGATGCCGCGAACACAAACAGCACGTCGATCAGGGCGCGCGGGCTAACCGCGGTGACGATCGAGACGCGCTGGGCTGCGGAAGAGACCAGCCGCCGCGCCTCCTGATCGAGCGGCGTCATCAACTCGCGCTCGGCGAGGCGGATCATGTCGGCACCGTCGATGATGTCGCCGGCATGGTTTTGCAGCGCGGCGCGCGCCCGCGCCAGATGCGGGTTCTGGTGCGCGAGTTTTAGGAGATCCTGGACGATGGCCCGGCTTTCCGCGCGATCGTCGCTCGCCAGCACCGCGCTGGCGCGCAGATGCAGCTTTTCGATGGTCGCCAGCCGCGCAAGTCCCAACGCTTCGCGCGCGACCACAACCGCGAACGCCAGTGCCGCGGCGCCGGCAAATCCCAGCCCGACAAAACCGAGGCCCTCGCTGCGCGCAAACAAATCCTCGATCAGGCGGGTCACGCCAAGGCCGAGACCGAGCAGGACCAGGCCGCCGGTCGCGGCCCAGAACAGTGTTCCCCAACGAAAGCCTCGACGCGCCGGGATGATCGGCGCCTCGATAGGAACCGGCAGCAACGCCGGATCGGCTTCCGGCGTGACGTGGACGGTGCCGCGCGCGGGGCGGCTCGCATCCTCAGGGTCGATCACGACCACACCGGGATCGTCGAGCTTGAAGGTCGCAGGCTTTCGATGAGGCGAGCGCTCGCTCATTGCAGTCTGTCTCCGATCAGGAACTGGAGGGCGCGGTCAAGGCGGATGTGAGGCAGCATCGGTCCGTCCGGCCCGTTGCCGTCGAGTTGCGGCGGCCGAAACCGCAGGAAGCGAAAATCGGTCTTTTCGGCCGGCAGGCTGGAAAGGCCGCGAAACGCGGTTTCGCCGGCAAACAGCTCTTCGGCATCATTGGGCAGATCGCCCGGAAATGTTGCGACTTCGGTGTTGCCGTCAAAGGCCTCGCCATTGGCGCGCTCGCCGGGGGCAGGCGTCCCGAGAATGGAGGGCAGTTTTTCCCGGCCGCGTGCGACCGTCGCCTCGCGGGTGGCGCGGACGGCTGCAAGGGCTACGACATCGATCTCGGCGCCGGTGTCTTCGGCCCGCGCGACGGCTTTTGCCACCGTTCGCCGCAACACCGCCTCGAGGCGATCATGGCTCGAATGGTGCAGATGATCGGCCTTGGTGGCGGCAAACAGAATCCGGTCGATCTTGGGGCGGAACAGGCTGGAGAAAATCGTGGAGCGGCCGATCCTGAAGCAATCCAAAATTCCCGCGAGCGCCGCCTCGAGGTCAACCAGCGCTTCCGGGCCAGAGTTGAATGCGGAAAGCGCATCGACCAGCACGACCTGGCGATCGAGCCTGGAAAAATGATCGCGAAAAAACGGCCGGACCACGACGTCCTTATAGGCCTCATAGCGCCGGACCATCATCGCCCACAGTGACCCCTCCGGCGCCGTGCCATGATCAGGCAGATCGAGCGGTGCGAAAGTCAGCGCCGGTGAGCCCGCGAGAGTGCCCGGCATCAGGAAGCGGCCGGGCGGCAACAGGCTCATCGCAAACCGTTCGTCGCGGCAGGCGCGCAAGTAATCGGTGAACAGCTTTGCAGCCGTCAGCGCCGCCTGCTCGTCTTCGCGCGCTTGCGCGTTCAGTGTCGCCAGATGTTCATGCCACTCGGCTGCGAGCCGCGCGCGTGGCCGCTCCCGCGACAGAGCGAGGCTCTCGCGCGACCATTGCTCGTAGCTCTTGCTGAGCAGCGGCAGATCGAGCAGCCATTCGCCGGGATAGTCGACGATATCGAGCGTCAGCGTGCGGTCCGCGCCATTTTGTCGCTGATAGTCGATCACCAGCCGCAATTCGCTGATATCCACCGTGGAGTTCGGCCAGCGCCGCTCCTCGATCAGGGTGCGGACATGGCTTTCATAGTTGAAGCGCGGTACCGCGTCGTCGGGCTGCGGCTCGAGCCGGGCGCGCGCGATCCGCCCCGTCGCGAACGGCTCGAACACCGGAAAGCGGCCGCCGCGGGTGAGGCCGTGAATCAGCGCGGTGATGAAGACGGTCTTGCCGGCGCGTGACAGTCCGGTGACGCCGAGCCTGATGGTCGGGTTGAAAAAATGCTCGCCATAATCCCGCAAGGCCCGCGCCGACAGGCGCACTTCCTCGATCATTTCGGATAGACGGGGGGCCATGCGGGTGGGCAAGCTCTATATGGTTGTTGCAATACTTAAGAAAACTATCCGGAAAGTGGCGATTAAACAGGCAAAATCAAGTTTCATATTTAGGACGCGATTTGAGGCGAGGAAGCTTAGGGGTTCGTTGACCTCGCAGGCGGTATGTTTTATCGCTTCGCTCACCATGTTCGCCGGGCCGCCATGACCGTCTTCCAACTGAAACAGCTGGCCTCGACCTCCGTCCATGCGGCGGCTGGCGCCATCCGCTGGAATTACGACCGGGCCGAACTGATCGCCGACGGCATCGTGCATGGGATTGGTGTATTCGGCGGATTGATCGCGGCGACCGTGCTGGTCGTGCTCACCGCCGTTTATGCCACCGCGTTTGAAGTCACGGTGGTGTCGGTGTACGTCGCGGGATTATTGGCGATGCTGGTGCTGTCGGCGACCTACAATCTGTGGCCGATCTCGCGCGCCAAATGGGTGCTGCGCCGGTTCGATCATTCGGCGATCTATGTGCTGATCGCAGCCACCTATACACCGTTCATCACGGAGATGAAGGACAGCATCTTCGCGATCGCGCTGCTGGTCGTTGTGTGGTGCGTGGCGATTGTCGGGATCGTGCTCAAGCTGGTCTTTCCGGGCCGTTTCGACCGGGTGGCGGTTGGTCTTTATCTCGCGATGGGCTGGAGCGGCTTCATGGTTTACGACAAGGGTATGGCGTCGTTACCGACGCTGACCCTGTGGTTCATCGTGGCCGGTGGCCTGCTCTATAGCTTCGGAATCATCTTTCATGCCTGGCAGCGGTTGCGGTTTCAAAACGCGATCTGGCATTCCTTTGTGCTGCTCGGCGCGGCTTGCCATTACACCGCTGTGCTCGATCTGGTATTGACCTGAGACTTATTTCAAAAAGTTGAGGCTACGATGCAGGTGACCGGCAAAATCGTGGTTGTCACCGGCGGTGCCAACGGCATCGGCCGGGCGCTGTGCGAGGTCTTCCATCGCGCCGGCGCGACAAAAGTGATCGTCGCCGATATCGACAGCACAGCTGCGAGAGCTGTCGCAGCCTCGGTCGACGGCGCGGCCTTCAAATGCGATGTCGGGAAGGAGAAAGACATCAGCCACGTCATCGAGGAAACCGAACGCCAGTTTGGCCCGATCGAACTGTTCTGCTCCAACGCCGGCGTCGGCGGCGGTTTCGATCCGTTGTCGGAGAATGCCGGCGGCGATTCCGACGAACCGTGGTCGCGAAGCTGGGCTGTTCATGTCATGGCGCACGTCTATGCCGCGCGGCATTTGGTGCCGCGCATGAAGGCGCGTGGGCACGGATATTTTCTCAATACGATTTCCGCCGCCGGACTATTGTCGCAGGTCGGCAGCCCCGCTTATTCGACGACGAAACACGCCGCCGTGGGATTTGCCGAGAATCTCGCGATCTCGCACAAGGCCCATGGCATCAAGGTCTCGATCCTGTGCCCGCAGGGTGTCGATACCAACATGCTGCGCTCTATTCCAAAAGGCCCGCAATCCGGCGACGGCGACCTGACGCCGGAACAGGTGGCGAAGGACGCGCTGGCCGGAATCGAGCAGGAGACATTTGTCATTTTGCCGCATCCGCAGGTGCTGGGCTATATGCGAAAGAAGACGGAAAATTACGACCGCTGGATCGCGGGTATGGCGAAGATCCAGGCCAAGATGCGGGAGAGTTACGGGAAGTGATGAAACCGTAGCCCGGATGGAGCGTAGCGCAATCCGGGGTCTGTGTCCGATGTAGGGTTCGTTCCCGGATTGTGCGGAGCCTGTCATCGGGCGGCGCTCGCGCCGACCCGTTGGCTCCATCCGGGCTACAAGTTCTTGTCAACTCCTCGGCGCATAAAGCAGCGGCACCGCGGAATCCACCATCACTTCGATCAGGCTCGCACCATCATGCGCAAGACTGCGCTTCAGCGCGGGCCCAAGCTCCGACGATCTCGTCACCCGCACCGCATCGCATCCCATCCCTTGCGCGATCTGGACAAAATCGATCCCTGGCAATTCGAGGCCGGGCACGTTGCGGACCTGCATCACCTGGCTGAACGAGCGCATCGCGCCGTAGCCTTCGTTGTTGATCACCACAATCGTGAGCGGCAGCTTGCGCTGCGCCGCTGTCCACAGGGCCTGGATCGAATACATCGCCGA
>Ga0209526_10001319_pt1 | contig 16534 bp, 13 predicted proteins | sample JacPinW_OM2H0_M1_FD_188566 | JGI IMG/M metagenome (GOLD analysis project Ga0209526, IMG submission 188566) | Forest soil microbial communities from Algoma, Ontario, Canada - Jack Pine, Ontario site 1_JW_OM2H0_M1 (SPAdes) (version 2) | ecosystem: Environmental > Terrestrial > Soil > Boreal... | reverse complement strand
CCATGGCGTAACCCAGTGCCAGCACGTCACCGCCGCTCGCGCTCGACAGAACCCCACCGGTCGTTCGCCCCTGGTGGTAGCCAGCCTTCGCGCCACCTCCGTAGCTGTAGAGCAGCCGCCCGTTCCAGGCGGGCGAGCTCGTCCACGGATCCGGGACCGGCCCAGCGGCGGGATCGTGCAGGATGGCGATCTGGTAAATGGCGCGGTTGATGGTCCCGGTCTCGACCCTGACGATGTAGTTCACCGTGATGCCCTGGCTCGTCGTGGTCTGGGCGAGATCGGCCGGATGAACCGATGGATTGAGCATGGGCTTCATCGTGCCGGCGGTGGATCGGTAGACGTAGTCGATGCGAGTCGCCGTGGAGCAGTCGGAATCGAGCGGAGGCCCGAGGTTGCCGCCGGTGACGGGCAGAACGAAGGTCTGCGTCTCGCAGACGAACGGAGTCTGATGTGGACCCGAGAAGATCGGACCGGTTGTGGGGTAGTTCGTCAGCGCGAGCGACTCGCTCGGTGGCGCGCGGCCTCTGCCTTCCACCGTCAGCGTGTTCCTGCCGACCGACAAACCGGTGACGAGCCCCAAGAGGGTATTCGCCGTCCGTCCGGCGCGGAAGGCGCTGGAAACGTTGCGCCCGTTCAGGCTGACGATCAACGACTGGCGGGACTGGTTGCTGGGATAGGCGATCTCAACCAGGACGTCGCCACCGCTCACCCGGTCCGCCCAGGTCGAGAGCGTCCTGATCGTGAACCCGCCGTGGCTCTCGCGATCGTCGTTTCCCGCGGCGGTTTGCGAGAGGAAGAAGTTGATGGCGAAGACGAGTGCGAAAGAGAAGGATCTGCTCAGGAATCGCCTCATCGCGATTCTCCTCGTGACATTTGTGAACTCGATCGAGAAGGCCCAGTGGCCGTCCGGACCTTCTCCGCCGGGACCCCCATGCCTCGACTGCGCGGACTACGGCACGTGCTCACTTTCACAGTCAAGACGCGGTGCGCGCCCGATTAACCAGCCTTACTTGTGCTTGAGCAGCATCCAGACGACCTCTCGATCGAGCAGACATGAAATCTTATGCTGAGACGCGACGCATGCCGGTTCGGCGGTGCAAGTCCGAGCCCGGCGAGCGCGGACCAACGCGCCCCGACTTCGCGATGAACGTGCCGCGCGACAACCTGCGGCACGGCTGGGTGCGCGTCCGACGCTAGCTCGTCCCCGGCGGGCGGTCTTCTGGAACGGACCGCCCGCCCTCACTCACTCCGGGACGTCAGTGGCCGACGCCGACGAGCACGTCGCTCGCCTCGGCGTCGCGCACGGCCGCGTCGGCGTCCTCAGGAAGGAGGAAACGCTCCCTCACGCTCCGCCGGACGAATCGCTCGACGGCCCTCACGTAGCCCTGGTGGCTCTTGTACAGCTCCTGGAGCGAGGGCCGCGGATCGCCCGCCGCCTTGGCCTGCTTCTTCGTCACCGGCAAGGGCAGGAACATGCCGTTCAACTCGCAGAGCTCGCCGTCGGCGTAGGGGGCGCGGCGGAGGTTCCATCCGGTCAGCGTCGCGGTGGGAACCCCCACCACGGGAACCTCGACGCCGCCGAGATCGATTCCGACCTCGCTCACCCGCGGCACGAGGACGCGGTACTTCGCCAGGACCGGAGGATGGCCCCAGTTGGTGATGATCCCGCGGTTCTGGGAGGCGAAGGGGCCGAAGTCCATCTCGCCGAGCGCGTTGAAGAGCCCGTTGTAGGTCACGCCCGGGATCTCCGGAAAGCCCACCTCCTCGCGGTCCTCGGGAGGCACCAGCAGCTCCTCGTCCACCGTCGCGTGGCGGCTCGGCGGCGCGTCGATTCCCTTCGTCGCCCAGTCGTCGAGGTTCGTGAAGATCGCCCGCAGCGCGGGACCTGGGTACACCGGATTGTTGAGCTGCTGGCACAAACCGCGATCCGGGACCGAGCCGAATCCGCTGAAGTGCTGGAGCCCCGCGATCACGTAATGCCGCGCGTTCTTGGGCAGCTTCACCTCGTGGCCGAAGCCGTCGGTGTCGACCAGCGAGGATTGCGCCCACCAGTACTCGTTCGACGTGTCGGTCTGCACGAACAGCGGATCGGTCGCCGGCCGCTTGAGGATCCCGTCTTTCAGCGGCCCTTTCTGGATCCCGAGCGCAACCAGCGGGTTCACGCGGACGCCGAAGTTGAAGGGGAACGTGACCTGCGGAATGAAGCGGTCGCGGTGCTCGGTGGACCAGGGGTGGACCTGCCCGAATCGGTAATTCAGCCCCAGCTTCACCGCTCCGGAGATGTGTGCATGGACCGCGTCGAACACGCGGCGGCCGGCCAGGTCCTCGTTGAAGCCCTGGTAGACGTAGTCGCGAATGTAGACGCCGGACTGGGACGCTCCGTACAGGATCGAGGTCGCGACCCCTTCGCGGGTAGCGAGCGGATTTCGCCTGCCGGCGTCGTCCGCCGTCCGGTGTCTCAGGAAGGAGGCGAAATCGCGCTGCGCCGCGTATCCCAGCCCCATGATGCGGGTGTCCTCGGCGACGTAGTTGAGCTGGTACACCATCCCGGTCTGGAAGCCGCCGTCGACGCAGAGGTGGTCGCGGTCGGGGAACGACCACTGGGCGTTCGGCACCAGGGTGCCCGCCGGAATGGGAGGCGCGGCAGGCCGGGGCGAGTCGCTCGGGCGGACGAACAGCTCATCGTTCGCCTTCTCCGAGAGGACGGCGGGATAACCCTTGATCCCCCCCGAGCCGCTCAGCGGCACGCAGCTGGTGCCCCCTCCCTCGGGGAAGCTGAACTCGTCGGCCAGCTCGATGGTGATTCGCTGGGTCACGGGAGTGCCGTTGGGATTCAGCGGAGCCGGCACCCGGAGCGTGAGGCCCCCGCCGCCGGGCTGCACGTCCGCCCCCCAGCCCACCCACGCCATCGCGAAACCCTGGTTGAGGAAGAAGCCGTTGCCGAAGTCGGCCTGCGAGGTCGGATCGTTGTTGAAGGGGCTGCTCGCGAACGAGAGGAAGAGAAGGAGACTGCCGCGGTTGTTGATCTCCGAGACCAGCCGGTGGTTCCACTTCGAAAGATCGGCTGGGTACAGCAGCATGTAGTCGGCATCGAAGGACACCAGCCCGTCAGCGTTCCGGGGCGCCAGCTCCAGATCGGTGATCCCGGCATTGCGGGGGTCGGTGGGGTCGATCTGGAACTCGACCGTGCCTCGCACCTTCTCGTAGGCTCCTCCCGAGCCGAAGGCGTGGCCTCCAGCGACGATCACGTCGCTCGCCGGATGAAGGAAGACCTTCGTCGGCCTGGCGGCGACACCGGCGCCTGCGCTCCAGCAAATTGCTGCGGTCCACAGCGCCAGCAGGTGAGACGTGCGGAGCGCGCACGACCGGTGCGTCGCTGCATTCGTGTCCATGGGTTTTCCCTCGATGACGCCCGACCGAGTCGTTGCCCGTCCGGACCGGGCCCTGCGAGAGCATTGGGCCGGAACGCCAGTCAAGGCGCGACGCGCCAGCAGTAGCGACGAGATCCCGCGTGGCGCGCCGCGACTTGACATTGGATCCAGGATCCAAATAGAGCCCGCCTCCGCGTCGACCCCTGTGCGCGCCTGCGCCGATTCGCGGCGCAGAGCACGTGCGCGGGCGCGCGGGAGACAGCGTGCGAACCCCTGCGTTGAACCGTCTCCCGGTCGAGATTCTCAGGGCGCGGGTGGCAAACGAGATCCGGGCCGCGATCCTCCGCGGCGACCTGGCACCCGGCAGCCGCGTGAAGCAGGAGGACCTGGCTGCACAGCTTGGCGTCTCACGGGAGCCCGTGCGTCAGGCCCTTCTGCTGTTGGAGCGCGAAGGTCTGGTGCATGCGCAACCCAACCGGAGCGCGTTGGTTGCAGCACTCGATGGCCAGGTCATTTCCGACCTGTATGAGTTTCGCGAAGCGGTCGATACCGCCGTTGCCGCCATGCTTGCGCGCGCTCCCCGGTTCGACGTGACGTCCCTTCAAGAGTTGATCGCGCGCGGCCGCATGGCGGTCCGCAACGCCGATTTGCCGGCGCTGATCGATCTGGACACGCGCTTCCACACCAGCCTGTACGAGGCAGCAGGCAACCACGTCATCGTCGACGTGATGCACGGACAGTGGAGCCACATCCGCCGGGTGATGGCGATGGTGCTCGAGCAGGGCGCTTACAGGCAGAAGGTCTGGGACGAGCATGAGGCCATCCTGCAAGCCATTCATGCACGACGGGTGTCGTCCGCCACGGCCGCCGCAGGGCGCCATGTGCGCGACGCCCGGAAGATGCTGCTGAGCCTTTTCGACGCGGCGGCGCCGCCGAAGCACGCGGCTACGAGCGTCAGGAGCAGCGGCAAGGGGGACTGACATGGGCAACTCGAGAATGAGTCGGCGAGATACGCTTCGCGGGTTCGGCGCCGGGGCGCTGGCCGCGGTCGGTACTTCCTTCTCTTCCGCTGCGTCGGCCGCGTCGGCGCCTGCCGATACCGGGTCCGGCGGCCCGAAACCATCTCGGCGGAAGGGCCGCATCTTGATGGACGGACACGTCCACGTGACGAACAAGACCTTCTGGCTGGGAATCGATACCTGGAAACCATCCCCCACCGGCACTGGATGGGACTACCTCCGGGCGAAGGAGGCCGGGATCAACGTCATCATCGAAAACTTCGGCACCTACGGATACTGGTCCTACAACGTCACGCCCAAGCACATCCTGCGCATGTTCGAGACCTTCCACCGGTTCGCGGAAGCGCACGAAGACAAGATGGCGGTTGCGCTCAACGTCGAACAGGCCCGGGCGATCGCCGAAAGCGGCAGGATGGCGGTCTTCCTCAGCTGCGAGTCGGGTTGGGACCAGGAGGGCGACCTGGACGTGCTCCGGGCGCTGTACCGGCTTGGCCTGCGATCGGTCCAGTTCTCGTCGCAGAGCGGATTCAATGCGTACTCGGACGTGCAGCCGGGTCTTCCCAGCGGCGGGGCCCACTGGGGCGGCATCAACGACCGCGGGCGCGCTCTCGTCCAGGAGATGAACGCGCTCGGCATCCTGGTGGATATCACCCACGCCTCCACCGACGCCCAGCGGCAGATCATCGAAGCAAGCCAGGCTCCGGTGGTGGCCAGCCACGTCACCGCCGCGGCGGTGTCCGGCGCCGGCGGCCTGAGCGACGATCTGATCGTGAAGCTGGCGGCGAAGGGTGGGGTGATGGGCATCCACGGTGGCTCGAGCGCGGTGGGCGTCCGTTACAAGCAATGGGTCGCGAAGAACCCGCAGAAGGCGGCGCTGCTTTCGAAGGCGATCGGTGACATGGTCCAGTATCGACCGTCGTTCGGCCGCACGCCCGACGACTCGAACTATGGCGACTTCATCGCGCGCGTCGATCAGGAATCCCGCGCTCGGACCAAGGCAGTCTTCGTTCCGTACGTCGACCCTCCGGATGCTGCCGCCGCGGTCCCCACGGCCGACGAGTGGGCACAGCAGGTCGACCACGTCATCGGCCTGGTGGGTCCGGAGCACGTAGGGATCGGGCTCGACATGTTCGGCGGGCGCAGCGGCGTGCCGCAGGACGCCAGCGGCTACCCGTTGCTCGTCGAGGCGATTTCCCGGGTGACGGCGCCCAAGAACGTCGAGTTGGTCACGGGGGAGAACTGGCTGCGCGTGCTCGAACAGGTCCAGGGCGGACGGCACCGGGACGGACGCGAGCACGAGCGAGACGATCGTCACCGCCAGGGCAACCGCGAACAGCGACCCCTCGCGGTTCCTGGGGAAGTGCAGGCGTCCGCGGCTTCGATGCATGGGCCGTGCTGCTGTTGAACGGAAAGCTCATCTGAGAGGGTGATTGCTCCATGCGCGACGAAGGATACAACGGCGAAAGTGTTTCCCCGCAGGCCGAGAACGACGTGCCGGATCGCGTCCATCTCGCCGTGGATGCGCTCGAGCTCGGCACCTGGAGCTTGGACATCGCTTCCGGGCAGGTCGATGCGACGCCCCAGACCTACCAGCTCTTCGGCCTCAACCCCGGCACCGTCGAGGGCTCGCATGACCTCTTCATGCGGCAAGTGCATCCCGCGGATCGGCCTGGCGTCGAGGAATGGCTCTCGCGCTCGAAGCAGATGAGAACGCGCACGGCATTGGTATTCCGCGTCGATCACCCGGATGGAAGCATCCATTGGATCCGATCCAGCGGCCGCGTATTTCGCGACCGGCGCGGCAAGCCGATCCGCATGGTCGGCGTCTGCGAGGACGTATCGGCCGATCTGCAACGCCAACCACTCAAACCGGAGGATGCCTCGTCATCCGGCGCGGGCACATCATTTTCGATCCGCCAGGTCGCGCACGTGCTCGGCCTCGCAGAGGCCACCCTGAAGCGGATTGCCCAGTCGGGCAGCCTGAAATGGCTGCGGTCGACGAGGAAGAACAGCCGGCGAATCGCGCCGGAGGACCTGATCGAGTATCTCCGGAAGGGGTCGAGGTCGCACATCGATTTCGAGTCCTCGGCGGCGGCCGAGGACATGAGCAGCTGTCTCGCGTATCTGCTGGAGCAGCTGATGAAGGGGATCTCGATCGACGCGCTGCTGGATGAGTGCGTGAGGCCGGCGGCCGGCGCGAGCCCGGCCCCCTTCATCGCTGATTTGTTGTCCCGGTTGCCGTTCATGGTGCCACAGCGCCAGCGCGTCGGTTTTCCGGCCGTGTTCGTCGAGGTCGGCCAGCCGAGCCATCCTGATGCGGAGCTGATCGCGTGCACGCTGCAGGCTCAGGGCCACGAGATCCTTCGCCCTGCCGGCCCCCTGGAGCCTGCTCAACTCATCGAGCTGGCAGACCGTATCCGCGCCCGCCTGCTGGTTCTTTTGATCGGGAGCGGGCCGCTGGCGACCCAGGCAGGCGTGCTCGCGGTGGCGGGCGCGATCGCGAGCGCGCGCCCTCACGCCACCGTGTGCGTGTGGTCCAGCGATCGGCTTCGGGTCCCGCGCGGCGTCGTCCGGTTTCGCTCGATGCGCGAATTGGGATCGGCGCTGCGCCGCGCCTGAATTGGTCAGGCCTTACGGTGCGGACGCTGCATGCGCCTCTCCCTCCAGGAAGGAGGGCGCAGGATGTCCCGCAGTGCGATTCGGAAGTCCTCGGCGTGCAGAGAGCAGCGCGGCACGATGATTTCCCGGCCTACGTAGAACAGGACCGAAGCGGGAAGCCCGCATTTCGTCGGGCAATCGAACGCGTCGCATGTTCTTCGAAGCCGAACGGAATCCACGATTAACGAAATAGCACTCAAACAGCTGGTTGGACAAGGGCGGTACGTTTGCCCGATACATTGCTAGCGATTAAGGGCCTTTGCTGAGCTCTGCATTGGATCAAGAAGAAGGTCGACATAATGTTTGCAAAGGTCCCATCACAGCGAGCGGGCCCGGGGGCTGCCTCGCGGTGCTCTCGCTTGATCGTCCGCGATCAGGCGCGTAGGGTGCGTCCACCCAGTGACCCTGCCTCTCCCCGTACTGCCCGAGATGATCGTGCCGGCCAAGGAGAGCGTCCCTCCTGCCGCGCCCTCGGTGAGACTCACGATCGGCGAGTGGTTGCGGTTTGGCCCATTCCTCGCCCAGCTCGTGGTCACCCGGCGCTGCAACCTGACTTGTGGCTACTGCAACGAGTACGACGATCACTCGCCGCCCATCCCCTTCGCGACGCTCGACCGCCGGCTCCTGAAGCTGCACGAGCTGCGCACGTGGGTGGTCTGCCTGACCGGTGGCGAGCCGACTCTCCACCCGGAGCTCACGCGCATCGTGGCCCGGATGCGCGAGCTCGGGTTCCGCCGCCGGCAGCTCATCACCAACGGGTATCTCCTCACCCCGAGCCTCATCGAGTCCCTGAACGAAGCGGGGCTGACGGATCTCCAGATCAGCGTCGACGGCGTGCACCGCAACGAGACCACCGTGAAGGTGCTCGAGAAGCTGCGTGGCAAGCTCGTCGATCTGGCCCGAGGAGCACGCTTCCAGGTAGTGGTGAGCGCCGTCATCGGCAGCGCGCCGGCTCGGGAGGCGCTCGAGGTCGTCCACTTCGCGCGCGAGCACGGCCTGACCCCGCGCATCATCCTGTTGCACGACGGATCGGGTCGCTTGAGGCTGTCCAGGGACGATCTCGCGGCTTATCGCCAGGTCAAGCGTCTCCTCGGGCGCGCCGGACGCGAGGCCGCCGACTATCGCGAGGAGCTGATCGAGCACGGCAGCGCGCCCTTTCGCTGCCGCGCCGGTTCCCGGTATCTCTACGTGGATGAGCTCGGCAAGGTCGCCTGGTGCAGCCAGACCCGGGCGTACTTCGAGCGCGACCTCGAGGCCTACTCGATCGACGATCTCCGGCAGCAGTTTCACACCGCCAAATCGTGCAGCGAAGGCTGCACGGTGGGCTGCGTGCGCACGGCTTCCGCCTACGACGGCTGGCGATCGCAGTCTGGCTGAGTCAAGCGACCCTGCTGGCGCGCCAGCGCAGCTCGTATGCGGCTGCAGCCTGCAGCACCAGCAGGCCAGCGATCATGGACGTGAAGATTGGGCTCGTGGTCCATGAGGCCAGGGCGATCCAGAGGACGAGGGCCACCGCGAGGATCGCCGCATCCACCATCTTCGCTCGCGCCCACTTGGCGGTGAGCTGCGCTCCCGCCACCGCCAGCGGGGTGCCCACCGCGAGCTGCCGCATGACCTCCCGGGGGTGCGCCTGGATCACGGGCCAGTCCTGGACCAGGATGAAGGCGAACAAGGCAGCCGTGCCGATCGACAGCACCAGCACGCCCGCGGCCGCGGTGTCCTTCACCACGCGCGCCAGGTCATGGAACTCCTCGATGTGCAGATCGACCAGCGCCTCGAGCGCCGTGTTCACCATCTCCGCGAAGAACACCATCAGGACGCAGAAGATCAGCGTCACCTTCTCCGGCAGCCCGAGCGGGATGGCGCTGCCCACGCAAGCGACCAGCGTCGCAGCCACGACGTGGATCTTCATGTTCCGCTGGTGCGCGGTGGCCCAGACCAGGCCATGCCAGGCGTGAGTCAGCGCGCCGACGAAGCCGGGCTTGCGGACCGGGTGAGGCGGAGGTGGAAGGGGATGCTCCATCTGAGAGGGACGTTAACGGGGCCGAGGGTTCGGGTCGATCAGATGGAAGGGGGCAATTCCTGCGTGAGCAGCTCGCGGTCGTAGCGGCGCACGAAAGGCCACCAGATCACGAGCGCGATTCCGAGGTTGACCATCTGCAGCACCAGCGCCTTGGGGTCGCCGCCGCTGCTCAGGTAGGCGCCGATGGGTGCCGGGAGCGTCCACACCACCTCGATATAGGGAGGGCGGACGATCCCGAAGCGCATCGCGCACCAGGAGAGGACGACCAGCACGGTCGGCGCCAGGACGAAGGGAGGGGCGAGCTTGCCGTTCATCACCACCGGCGCGCCGAACAGCAGCGGCTCGTTGATGTTGAAGATGGCCGGCACGATCCCGGCCTTGCCCACCAGGCGGAGCTGCTTGCTCTTCGCGAACAGCAGCATCAAAGCGAAGGCGAGCGTCGTCCCCGAACCGCCCTGCCAGACGAACCAGATGAAGAACTCCTGCGTGAACACGTGCGGCGGGGGCTGGCCCGCGCTGGCGGCCGCCATGTTCTCCGCCAGCGCCGCGAGCCAGAGCGGGCGCACCGCGGCGAGCACCGAGACCCCGTGCACGCCCACCAGCCACAACGCGCTGTCGATCAAGACCACGATCACCACCGCGGCCAGCGAATCGCCGCCGTGGATCAGAGGGCGCACGATGGCGGTGATGCCGCTCGCCAGATCGATTCCCAGGACGTGCACCACGAACCAGACCAGCACCACGCAGGTCACGCTGGGGAGCAGGGCGGCGAAGCTGCGCACCACCACGTCGGGCGCGCCGCCGCTGAGCTTGATCCCCCACTGCCGCCGGGCGAACGCGTGCAGCGTCTCCACGGCGAAGATCGCCGCCGCGAACGCAGGGAACAGCCCCGCGGCCCCCAGCCCGGCCATGGGCAGCATCTTGTTCATCGGGTACTGCGCGACCAGCAGGACCGCGAGCGCCGTAGTAGCCCCGGCTACTGGATCGGTCTCCCGCCGCTTCGACAGCGACAATGCGGTGGCGACGCAGGCATAGATCGACACCAGCCCGGCGCAGGCCTGGTAGCCCGCGAGCAGCGTCTTCGTCGAGGGCAGGAAGCGCGACAGCGCGGGCCAGGGAGGCTGGGCGAGCAGGAGGAAAAGACTGCCCAGCAGGATCAGCGGCAGGCTTCCCACCACGCCGTCGCGCACCGCCATCAAGTGCGGTTGCTTGCCCAGCGCGTGTCCGAGGGCGTGGAGCCGTTCCCGCACGCGTGCATTCTCCTGTGCGGAAGGCCTTTGCGCCAGTTTGACACGCTCGGAGCCGCGCGTTAACTGAGCGCCCACTTATGACGACCGTGGTGATGCCGCAGCTCGGCGAGTCGGTGATGGAAGGGACGGTGGTCCGCTGGATCGCGAAGACGGGCCAGAAGGTCGAGCGCGACGAGCCGCTGGTGGAGATCGCCACCGACAAGGCCAACACCGAGATCCCCTCGCCGACCACAGGCGTGCTCGTCGAGCAGCTCGCGAAAGAGGGGGCGGTGGTCACGGTCGGCGGGCCGCTGGCGCGCCTGGACGAGGCCGGGAGCGCATCCGCGACGTCCGCTCCGAAGGCCGGTGCCACGCCGGCGGTGCCCACCGCATCCGGTCCGGCGCAAGTGGCATCCTCCAGCTCCGCGCCGGCGCCCGCGGTCGATGCGAACGGCGTCCGCGCAACCCCGGTGGGCCGCAACGTCGCGCAGGAGCACGGGCTCGATCTGAGCAAGGTCCCCGGCTCGGGCGCGGGCGGTCGGGTGATGAAGGCGGACGTCACCAGCTTCCTCGAGAAGGGCGCCACCAGCTCGCAGCAGTCCGAGATGCAGCCGCCCTTGAGCACGTTCCCGGGGCAGAAGGCGCCCACTGCTCCGCCGCCGCCGTATTCGCAGCCGCCCATCGCTCCGGTGTTCTCGCAGCCGCCGCCGCCGAGCTTCGGGCCGGGGTACCAGGTTCCCGGGCCCATCCACATGACGCTGCGGGCGTACAAGCCGCCGCGCTACACGCCCAAGGAAGGGGACCAGGTGGTTCCCTTCGACCACCGGCGCCGGCTCATCGCCGAGCACATGGTCTACAGCAAGGCCACCAGCCCGCACGTGCCCTGCACGGCGGAAGTGGACATGACCAACCTCTCCAAGCTGCGCGGGGAGTGGAAGCGGGCCAAGGAGACCGGCGGAAAGGCGCCCAGCTTCCTGGTGGGTCTCTGCCGCGCCACCGTTCAGGCCCTGGGCGAGTTTCCCCGCCTCAACGCCGTGGTGCAGGAAGAGTCGCTGATCCTGCGCAAGGAAGTGAACCTCGGCATCGCGGTGGAGACGGAGAAGGGGCTCCTGGCGCCGGTGATCCGCAAGGCGAACGAGCTCAGCGTGCTCGGCCTTGCGCGCGCGATGGACGACCTGGCCTTGCGCGCCCGGAACGGGAAGGTGACCGCGGACGAGCTGTCCGGCGGGTCGTTCACGGTCTCGAATCCGGGGCTCAAGGGCAACCTGTTCGGGGCGGCGATCATCAACCAGCCGCAGGTGGGGATCCTCCGGATGGGCGAGATCGTGAAGCGGGCGGTGGTGCGGGAGCGGGACGGCGAGGACGCCATCGTCATCCGGCCGATGATGTACCTGACGCTCTCGTACGATCACCGCGTGATCGACGGCGTGACCGGCAACGGCTTTTTGCACCGCGTGCGCGAGCTGATCGAGGAAGCGAAGTTCGAGCTGTAGTCAGGGCGTCCAGGCGAGAGCGGCGCGCAGGCCGGCGCTGTAGCGGGTGGAGCCGTTCACCAGATCGGCGTTGGCGATCCGCTCGCCGAAGACTCCGCCCGTCACGAACCAGGAGCGCGCCAGCGTCAATCGCGCGTCGGCGCCGAGGCGCTGGCGGTGCTCCATCGGTCCGACCGACGTCACGAACACGCCGGTCGCCTGATCGCTGCCGTACCGATCGCTCACGAAGCGGAGCCATTCCGCCCAGGGAGAGAGCTGGACCGCTCCGAATTCCAGGTCGGCGCGCACCCACAAGGAAGTCCCGTCGGGGCCCAGGGCGCTGCCCAGCGTGCGGCCCCCATTCGTCATGCCGCTGGTGAACAGCCAGTGCTCCTGGGAGACCCACCCGGTGTGCTCCAGCTCGACCAACAAGCGGCGCCAGGGGCCCAGCCGAAGGGCGCGCACCTCGAGGCCGAGGAGGTGGTCGGCGTCGTATCGGACGGAATTGAAAAACGCCTGGCGCGTGTCCTCGAAGGCGATCTCGTAGTAGACGCGCGCGCCACTCAGCTCGGGAACGCGGACCGACAGGTCGAAGGAGAGCCGATTGTTCTCCGCCGTGCCGGCGCCTTCGCGCGTGCGGCCGAAGTGCTCGAGGATGAATCCGCCCAGGCCGCCGTAGTCGGGCGCGCCTTCGCCGCCGAGCTCCAGCATGCGCGATCCGCCCAGCTGCACGCGCTGCCCGAAGTCGAGCTGGGCACGGGCGCAGTCGAGCAGGGTGCCGCGGAAGGTCTGCGGCTGGCGGAGCCGGTCGATGAAGTAGAGGAGCGAGATGCGCACGTCCGGCGCGAAGGGGAAGGCCACCGGATGGAGCTGCAGCCGGAGGCCGTCCTGCGGGACCGCGTTCCGGGACACCATCAGCGCGGACCGGACGGAGGGACCGAGCGCGATCACGTCGCGGCCGATCTCCGCCAGGAAGGGGCCGGACTCGATCTTCAGATAGGCCCGGTCGAGCACAAGCTGGTTGGCGAAGTCCGCCGTCCCCGCGCTGGCCCGGAGGCGGGTCGCGGCCGTGAGCAGCTCGCCCCAGCCTGCCGCGGAGTCCAGCTCGAGCGCGGCGCCGGCGCCGTCTCCGCACGGCCGTCCCTCCTGGTACTCGCAGGAGAGGCCGATGAATCCCGCCAGGTCGCGGGAGCGCAGCGGGAGCGAGTAGGGGCGATCGTGCTCGTCAGCGCCGGCAACTCGCAGCGTGAGGCGCTCCAGGGGCGTGACCCAGGCGTGGTCAGGCGGTGTCGGGCCTCGGAGCGGCGGTGGCAGGCGATCGCGGTCCAGCGTCTGGACTCCACCGAGCGGATCCGCGATGCGGCCCTCGGCGATGCTGTCGCGCAGCAGGTCCCACGCGGGATCGTCGGCGGGAAGGTTGGATCCGGCGCGCGCCGAGGCTGCGAGCAGCGCCGCGGCAACCAGAGCGAGACGGGGCGGCGCGCGCATCGGCCGCAGCGATGTACCACGGCTGTAGGGTGAAGCAGGGAAACCCGCGCGGAACCCGCCGCGGGTGGTCGCGCGCCCCCGTCGCCGGAGGCGGCCATCGCCGCGTACAGTCGACTCGCTCGCTGCTCGCTGCGAAACGCGATGACGATCACTGCACCGCTGCCTCGCTTTGCCAATCGGGCGCGCTTCGCGCTCGCGGTCTCGGTTGCGGCCGCGATCGGGTGCGCGACGCCGCGCGCATTGCGGAGCGATTCCGGTGCGGTGCCGTTGGTCGGCGGAGCGGTCGCCGCGTCCGAACGGCGGATCCCGGATGGCGCCGCGGGATCGAAGGCTGACGCGGCGGTGGAGGCGGTGCTCGCCGCCGCACGGGAGTCCCTGGGCCAGAGCAGGCCGGAGCTGGACGGCCGCCCGCTTCCCACGGACTGCTCCGGCTTCGTCCGGGGCCTCTATACCCGGGCCGGCGTGGATCTCTTCTCCGAGGCGCATCCGTCCGACAACGGCGTGCGCGCGGTGGTCCGCTGGATCGAGCGCCATGGCCAGATGCATCGCCGCAAGGTGCCCGCGCCGGGAGATCTTGTGTTCTTCCACGATTCGTACGACCGGAACGGTGACGGCAAGGTGAACGACCGCTTCACGCACATGGGGCTGGTCGAAGAGCTGCTTCCGGACGGGACCGCGCTGATCATCCACGCTACCAATCACGGCATTGTGCGCGAGCCGATGAACCTGATGCGGCCGCATGATACGAGGGACTCCCAGGGCCGCGAGATCAATGCGATCCTGCGCCGGAAGGCGGCGCACGACTCGCCTCGCACCCCCCGCCTCATGTCCGAGCTGTTCGCCGGGTTCGGCCGCGTCCTGCAGCGGGATCCCGAAGACACCTGAAGGTTGCGCAGATCAGGCCGTCGCGGGCTGCCGGCTGCACACCATCTTGAGGAAGTCGCCGGCGGGGCGGGCGTTCACCACCCGCGAGCGCTCCGTCCAGCCGCGCCGCGCGGTGCCCACCGCGTAGTGCAGGTTTTCCAGCTCCTTGGTGGAGTGGGCGTCCACCGAGAGGCAGATCTTCGCCTTGTGCTTGTTCGCCACCCGCAGCAGCTCGGCGCTGAAGTCGAGGCGGTGGGGGGTGCCGTTGCACTCGATGGTCACGCCCTTCTCGGCCGCGAGGGCGATCAGCTCCTCCCAGCGGGCGGGCATCGGCTCGCGGTCGCCCAGGTATCGGCCCGTCGGGTGACCCCAGATCCCGCACTTCGGGTGCAAGAGGGCGCGGCGGATGCGCTCGGTCTGGCGCGGCTCGTCCAGCTTGAAGCGCTGGTGCACGGAGCAGATCACCACGTCGAGCTGGTCGAGGATGGCGTCGGGCCAGTCGAGCGCTCCGTCCTCCAGGATGTCCACCTCGCTGCCGCGCAGGATGCGGATCTGGGGGACCTTCTCCTGCACCTGCGCGATCTCGTCCCACTGGCGCTTGAGGCGGTCGGTGTCGAGTCCGTTGGCGTAGTGCGCGGCGCGGGTGTGATCGGTGATGGTGATGAACTCCTTCCCCAGCGCGTGGGCGGCGCGGACCATCTCCTCCAGCGTGGCCCTGCCGTCGGACCAGGTGGAGTGGCAGTGCACGAATCCCCGGACGTCGCGCTCCTCGATCAGCTCCGGCAGCGCGGCCTTCTTCGCCAGCTCGAGCTCCCCCAGGTCCTCGCGCAGCTCCGGCGGCACCGGTTGCAGGCCGAGCAGGCCGTACAGGGCTTCCTCCGACTCCGGCTGCAAGGGCGGTCCGCCGTCCAGACGGGCCAGGCCGTACTCGGAGATGCTCAGGCCCTTGTCCCGCGCGATACCCCGCAGCTTGACGTGGTGCTGCTTGCTCCCGGTGAAGTGGTGCAGGGCCGTGGCGAACTGCGGCTCGGTGACGACGCGCAAGTCTGCCTGGAGCCCGTCGCGCATCCGCACCGACGACTTGGTGCTTCCGCGCGCCAGGAGCTCGGCGACGCCGGGTGCAAGCGCGAAGGCCTCCATGACCGGTTCGACCGGCCCGCTCACGGCGGCGACGATGTCGATGTCGCCGTTGGTCTCCGAATAGCGGCGGACGCTGCCGGCGATCTCCGCCCGCACCACGCCCGGCGCGGCGCGCACCCGCTCGACGAGCTGCTCCGCCAGGGGCCGCGTCTCCCAGAGTGGCTTGCGCGCCACCTGGCGGGCGCGGACCTTGGCGACGCCTTCCAGGATCGCCTGCTCGGTCTTCTCGCCGAATCCCTTCAGCCCGCGCAGGCGGCCTTCGCTTGCCGCCTTCTCCAGATCGTCCAGCGAGGCAATGTCGAGCTCCCGGATCAGCACCACCGCCTTGCGCGGTCCCAGGCCGGGCACCTGCACCAGGTCGAGCGCGCCGTGGGGGAACTCGCGGCGGAGGTCTTCCAGGTACTTCATCTTTCCCGTGCTCACCAGCTCGGTGACCTTCTGGTCGATCGCCTTGCCGACCCCGTCGATCTCCCCCAGCCGGCCGGACTTGACCAGCTCGTTGAGGCCTGAGGGCGCGGCGGGGTCGGGCGGCAGGGTCTCGAACGCGTCCGCGGCCAGATCGTAGGCCCGGACCTTGAAGGCGTTCTCTCCCTTGAGCTGCAGGAGCTGCGAGATCTCCCGCAGCACCGCTGCCACTTCGCGCGGCGTCATGTTGCGGAAATATAGCAGGGCGCATAGCTTCGGGCGCGCATGGCGACCGAGCAGACCCCCGAGCCGTCAAACCTCGTTCTGCAGCGCTTCTTCGAGACCAGCGAGTCGGCCCGCAAGGCGGCCGCGCACCTCAAGCCGGCGGCGCAGGTCTTGGTCCGGTTCACCGACGTGCCGGGCGACTTCCACTTCGCGCTGATCGAAGGGAAGCCGCGATTCCTGGACGGGCCGGCGAAGGATCCCGATTTCGAGCTGACGATGGCGCCGGTGGCGGTGACCGCCATCGCCGCGCAGCCCAACGCGGACGTGGGCGAACTGGGAATCCTCTTCTTCCAGCACATCGTGGCCAGCGATCCGCAGAGCAAGATCCGCGTGAAGCTGCACAGCGGCCTCTTGAAGCTCACCATGCGCGGATGGCTCGGCGTGATGGCGTCGGGCGGCGGCAAGGTCCTCGGCTGGATGGCGTCGAAGGGTCTCAAAGGACCCTCCGCGATCGCGAGCGCGCTGGGCCGGTTCAGGAAGGGCTAAGGGCAATGCCGCTCAGTTAAGCGATTGACGTGGTCGTCGTCGTTGACGTTGTCGTGTGCGTGGACGGCGACGGCGACGGCGACGTGGCGGTGGA
>Ga0209526_10001318_pt1 | contig 16543 bp, 16 predicted proteins | sample JacPinW_OM2H0_M1_FD_188566 | JGI IMG/M metagenome (GOLD analysis project Ga0209526, IMG submission 188566) | Forest soil microbial communities from Algoma, Ontario, Canada - Jack Pine, Ontario site 1_JW_OM2H0_M1 (SPAdes) (version 2) | ecosystem: Environmental > Terrestrial > Soil > Boreal... | reverse complement strand
GACCGAAATATTCATAGCGCAAGCCGGCATTGATCGTCAGCCGAGAAGTCACGCGAAAATCGTCTTGAATGAACCCGGCAAAATCTGTATAGCGCTGGTCCTTACGAAAAAGTCCAGAAGCGCCCGCACTTTCAAAAATATTGCTGAATCCGCTTCCATTTTGGGCGGCACTCTCACCCAGCAGGAAGTCCGGGAAGCTCTGAAAGAGGAGAAAGCCCGCAGTCGTAAATGGGGCGTTCAGCACCAGTTGGTGCCGCTTGGCCTCTCCGCCCATCCGAAGACTGTGCCTCCCCCTGACGACGGAAACCGTGTCCTGCCATACAAACGTGTTGGTATTTTGAAAATAAAATGGCTGGCCGGAGGGGCCGACTGTAAACAGATTTTGGATTTGGATTCCCGGAATTACCGGAAGCCCGGATGGCGTCGCAATTCCGACAGCCGCCGCGGGTATGGCATCCACACCAGTTTGCAATCCGTTGAATCGCATGTAGCCAAATCGCGCGATGTTCGTCAGGTTTGAATTGAAAGTGTGTGTGTCGGCGAGAACAAACATATCGTTGTGTTCAGGCTGCAGTGTCCCCCATCCAGGGACTGTCGCGGCAAAAGGGGTGAACGGTTCATCGGTAGTTTCGCGCGAATAAAAAAAACGCCCGGACAGCTGATTGCGTTGAGAAAAGTATTGGTCAAGATTTACGCTGAACTGGTCCTGGCGGTAATTTCCTGGGAAGGAGTAGGTGGACTGTCCAATTCCTGTGGGAAGTATGGTTTGCGGATTGGGAATCGCGAAAGTCCCGTTCGGTAGCTTGAAATTCAGAAGCGCCAGCGCGACGGGATTAATGTTGGACCCGTCGGGCGCTACCCCCACACCTCCAAATGCCCCCGTTTGTCCTGCGAACAGCCGTCCAAGAGCCGCCGGTGAGCGATCATTGGTCAGGGGCGGAAGAAACGTGCTCTGCAAGGCACCGGGAGCCTGACCATTTTTTTGGATGCTGCTCTGGTAGGAACCGAAGAAGAAAGTCTTTTGTTTAACGATCGGGCCGCCGATCGTGCCACCAAATTGGTTTTGCCGAAGAATTGGTCTTGGCTGTCCGTTCCGATTCAAGAAAAAGTCGTTCGCATCCAACGCATCGTTTCTGAAAAATTCCCAAAGACTCCCATGCAGCTCCTTCGTACCGCTTTTGCTCACAATGTCGACGTTTGCTCCAGCGCTCCGGCCGTACCCGGCATCGTACATTCCCGTCTGCACCTTGAACTCCGCGATGGTATCGGGTGCGGGAATGGCAATACCGACCTCCGGGTCGAATCCGGAGGCAGAGTTTTCCGACAGGTTGTTCGCGTCGATTCCATCGAACTGGAAATTGTTGGCCGTTGTTTTTGCCCCATTGACGGAGACGTTTTGGGTGTTTCTTCCAAAAGCTCCAGCATTCGGAAGTTCCACCACCACGCCTGGTGATAGAGCCAGAATTTGGGAGAAATTGCGGTTGGCCAGGGGCAGGGAAACAATGGTCTGTTCGTCAGTCGCTCTCCCCAGGGTGGAGCTCTGGCTCTGCACCAGCTCCGGTGACTCTTCGACGATGACTGCGGTCCTGCTCACACCCAGCTTTAGTTTGAACTCGACCGTGGTAATTTCGCTTGCAACGACGCGGACCGATCGCAACGTTTGCGATCCGAAACCCTGCGCGAGAATTTCAATGGAGTAACTGCCAGGTCGCAGAAGTGTGGCTCGAAAAAGTCCGTCGGGTGTCGTAACCAATGTTTTGGAAAGACCGGTGTTCTCGTTGACCAGGGAAACCTGTGCGTTGGGGACCACCGCTCCTGTGGGGTCCAACACTGTTCCGGCAATTGCGCCGGTCCCAGGGGCTTGTGCTCTCGTCGAAGCGGCTATTCCCGCAAAGATGCAGAAGGCACAGAGAAGGACCACAAGAGAGTTCCACGTGACAGAGCACAGGCTTTGAAATCGATCCTGTTCGGGTCGGTGTGAGCATTCCTCGGATGTGAGTTTCAAGGGAAGCCTTGTGGTGCTTTTCATCGATCGACCTCGCCCATTTGAATTCATAAACCACCACATTAAATGGGCCGAAAAGCCTGTTTGTCACCGCCGTGTCACCTCTTTGCAATACTTGTGTGTTTGAACTACGGAGTTTACGTTTCTGATGAGCCGACGCCCGAGGGCCCGAACGCCAATTGTGACAGTCTCTTGACCTAATGATGACAACTGCTGAGCTGCACTTCACCGAAACTGAAATCGTGGGCTACAAAACGTATGCCTGAGATGAAGATGACGAAACGCCGGCGACGCGCTGAATTCCATCGCTATTTCTTGCGTGCGGTTCCCGGTGCCGTCACCCAGTTCTCCCGTCTACTGTACCCGCTAGCGTACTGTACTCGTTTTTTCGCAAAGTGAAAAAGTGCGGAAGGCGCGAAAAACGAGTGAGCCGCGAATAACAATTGACTGGGAGAGTAGGTCCGCGATGGTAGCAAGATTTTTGTCGGTGTTCATGCTAGCCCTGATTGGGTTCACGGGTGCCAGCGCCCAATCCAATGTTCCGATCCTTTCAGGGGGCGCTGGCTTTTTTAGCGCGACGCAAGGAGGCGCTACCTTTTTCCAGCCTGTGGTGGCGCCTGTCCTCGCTGTTCCCTTGGGAGAGAAATGGCTTATCGAATCGCGAGCTGATCTGCGGGGATTTATTTCCCGCGAGAATGGAACAACCGGGCCTTATCAAGGCCGGTTCTTCGGGACTCTCGAATATTTGCAACTCGACTATAACGCTAACTCGCACCTAACGATCACCGCCGGCCGTTATCTGACTCCTTTTGGCATATTCAACGAGCGGCTCAGCGCGATCTGGATCAATAAATTTCAGGATGCTCCGATCATTTCGGCCATTGGAACTGCGGCTGGATATAGCGATGGTTTTATGCTGAGGGGTGCATTGATTTCAAACCGCCGCTACGCCGTGAACTACACCGCCTACTTTTCCACGCTTAGTACTATTACCAAGTTTGAATCTGAGCGAACGACCGGTGGCAGGGTCGGAGTCTTCGTCCCCGGCACACGTCTCGAAGTGGGGACCTCGTACCAGAGGAAACTTCAAAATCAGCGGATGAATTCCTTTGGCACCGACGTTTCCTGGGCCCCCTATCATTTGCCTCTCGAAATCAAGGGCGAATGGGCGCATTCGTTAAGCGGGCACGGCTATTGGATTCAGGGAGCGTATCGCCTGTCACAACTTGGCGGCGGGAATTCGGCGATTGCACGCCTGGAGCCCGTATTCCGGATGCAGCAGTTCTTTCGGTCTCAGCATATTGCGGGCGATTCGCTGCCCTCCACAAATATGCGCCGCCCTGAATTTGGCCTGAACTACTACCTCCCCCATGAAATAAGGCTGAATGCGAGCTATGGACGCCAATTCATCTCTCACTCCACGGATGTAAATGTGTGGGAGTTCGGAATTACCTATCGGTTCTTGTTTCCGCTTTGGCCCGGAGAATCCAAATGAAGCACCGGATATTTCTTCTAGTTGCCTTGATCTGTTTGTGCGCCGTGTCCGTCGTTGCTGTCGCACAGACAAGCACAAAACGCTCTCCGAACAATTCGAAGCCGACCCCGACTCGCACAGCACCGGGATCGCAGACCGAAGGAGAAAAACGATTTCAGGCCAATTGTGGACGCTGCCATAACCCGCCCGAAGATATTTCACCCAGAGAAGCACGTGCGGTCGTCCGGCACATGCGCGTACGAGCCATGCTGAGCGCGGAAGATGAAAAACTTATCTTGGAGTTCTTTGCTCCTTGATCAATTCACCCTAGGCGGAAAGAGATGATCTCACTTAAACCAGCAGTGTTCTTGGCAGCTGTATTTCTTATCTGGAGCATACCGGCGGGCGGTGCCGAGCCCCCCCGGCGAATTGAAATCATTGCGAAGAGATTTACCTACGACCCAGAAGTGATCACTCTCAAGAGAGGTGAACCGGTTGTCCTGGTGCTGCGTAGCGCCGATGTCACCCACGGTCTTAAGATCGCCGAAATGAACATCAAATCGGAGGAAATAAAGAAAGGCAAGGAAACCGAGATCCAATTCACTCCAGAAGAAACGGGTCACTTTGTGGGCCAATGCGCGCACTTCTGCGGGAAAGGTCACGGATCGATGACATTGCAAATCGACGTAATTCCATGATGAACACGCGGTCGATCCCAAGGCTTGTCGCTTTGTTCGCAGGATCTGCGCTTGCTGCTACCCTGTTGGCCGGATTACTGCTCGTTTCGCACGGAGTCCAGGCGCGACCCCCCGGAAAGTGGGAGGCCCGAATCATCACTTTGGCAAAACACCGGCTCCTGGTCGGCAGCAAGGATCTCAAAAATCCATTGCCAACAACTCCCGGAAATACTGCGGAGGGTCAGCAAAATTTTTCACATTACTGTTATGTCTGCCATGGCCTAGATGGCCAAAACACCGGCATTCCCTTTGCAGAGGACATGTCGCCGCCTGTGCCCTCGCTAGCCTCTAGGGAAGTTCAAAACTACAGCGATGGCCAGCTCTATTGGGTCATCAAGAACGGTCTGTGGCCCTCCGGAATGCCAGCATCGGGCGGAATTCTCACGGACGAAGAGATTTGGTCGATCGTGATCTATGTTCGCAATTTGCCGCGCGCGGGAAGCCTGGGCGAGCCACCTGCCTATACTGGAGAGGGCGGTGCACAGGCTACGGAACATATTTCTCCGCCGCAAAGCACGCGGCAACCAAGCCGTAACGTTCCGAGCAATTAACTCTTATAGCTTCCGCGCGCCTAGGGTTCGAGATTTACTCCTCAGCGAGATTTTTCCTTCGCAAGTACTTACTGACAATTCATAATAACCAGACGTGGCGTTGAAAGCTTGCGCATGGGATGATGCGGTCTCTACCAGACAAAGAACTGCTAATGGCAGACACTCGGGTCGGGAGTTCGCAGATGGCAACAAAGCTCACTGCACGGCGTAGTTTTCTGAAAACAACGGGGGTAGTGGTTGCAGGCGCGGCGGTCCTGCCCGCGTCCAGTCATTTGCGGATTGCGGGAGCGAACGACCGCGTTCGAGTTGGTGTCGTCGGATTCTCTGACCGCTTCCGCTCCACGCTGCTTCCTTCATTTCTGCAACATGCCAAGGAGTTGAATTTTGAACTGGTTGCGGTTTCTGACATTTGGGACCGACGGCGCGAAGAAGGCAAGTCCTACATCTCCAAGTTAGCGGAGGCACCGGTGGTTGCGGTACGCAATAATGACGAATTGTATGAGCGTAAGGATGTGGATGCCGTATTCGTAGCTACAGCCGATTTTCAACATGCTCAGCACGGCGTGGAAGCCGTTCGTGGGGGACGCGATGCGTACGTCGAGAAACCAATGGCACACACGATGGCGGATGCGCGGGCCATCCGGCAAGCCGTGAAAGAGACAGGGCGAATCGTCCAAATTGGAACCCAGCGGCGAAGTTCACCTGTGTATCAGAGTGCGCACGATTTCATCCGCGAGGGGAAATTCGGCGATATCGTTTCGGTGCTGATGACATGGAACGTAAATCAACCGGGCCGGTGGCGGCGTCCCAGCCTGGTCGCGAGCCTGCGCGAAGATCAAACGGACTGGAAGCGTTTTCTACTGAACCAGCCCTATGAGCCGTTCGATCCAAGGAAGTATGTGGAATTTCGTTTGTTCTGGCCGTTTTCCTCGGGAATTCCTGATCAGTGGATGGTTCATCAGATTGACACCGTGCACTGGTTCACGGGTTTGCCGCGCCCGCGCAGTGTTGTGGCTAACGGCGGAATTTATTTGTGGCATGACGGCCGCAAGAATTGGGACACCATGACTGCGGTCTTCGATTACGGTCCTTTGAACGATCCCACAAAAGGTTTTCAAGTCGTTTATTCCTCACGAATGACGAACGAAGCCGGTGAGGTAAAGGAACTTTACTATTCAAACGGAGGGACACTGGACCTAGACAAGAAAACAGTGTCCGCCGAAGGTGGACTGAGGAAGGGATATGCTAGCGAAATGAAGATGCAGCCTAATCTGCTGCCGAATGTTTCACTGGTCGGTTCCGCCACGCCCACAGCGGTGACCGCAGACATGGGAGCCGATCCTGACACGTCCGCCAATGTGCGAAACTGGATGGAGTGTGTGCGAAGTCGAAAGACGCCGAATGCCAACATGGAAGCCGGCTACAGCCATTCCGTGGCCCTGTGTATGACGGTTGCGGCGATCCAGACGGGGAAGCGCGTGACATTCGACGACACGAAACAGGATGTGGTCGTTTCGAGCTAGAAAACCTTAGCTCTAAGCCTGCCGAATTTGCGCCAGCAGCCCTTCCATGGATTCGCGGCTGGACGCTTCTTTATTTTTTGCCGCGTTCAAATAGTGCGTCTCCAATGACATGGTTCCGCTGAAACCATCTTTAAGTAAGGCGCGGAACTGACCGACATAATCGATGTCACCACCCCCCATTGGACGCCAGTTGGCATCCTCGTTTTTGGGTGCGGGCGCGGCATCTTTGAGATGCATATGCCAGATTCGTTTCTTGTCGATAGCATCGTAGCCATCGGGATAAGGGTTCCGTTCGCCCGCGGCGTACGCATTACCGGGATCCCAGTTCAAGCCCAGCGCCGGAGACTTTACCATGCGCAGCATTTCCGCGCTTTCGTGGCCGGTCGCGACGTTGCAGGAGAATTCGTTTTCCAGGACCAGACGAATCCCTTCCTGCTGGGCGATTGCGGCACTACGCTCCAATTCCTTGGCCACGCGCTCAAAAACGGACTGAGTATTAGCGACGCGAAGGAACGAAAAGATACGGACTTTATCCGTGCCAAAGTCTTTCGCTCGCGCGATCGCTCGCTCAAGAATTGCGTCCTGCTTGGCGAACTCGCTCTGTAACGGATCGGCTATACCATCAGCATAGCGGGAGCGCGTACCGGGAAGAAGCGTCTTGAAATACGGCGAATCCACCACCGAGACTTTCGCTTGGTATTTGTTCAGCAGCTCTTTCGCGCGTTTTACGTCATCTGGCGTGAAGTCGACCACATATTTATTCCAGGCCAAACGCAGTTCCACCCAGCGCAGGCCGAAGCCCTTGGACCACACGAGGGCCTGCTCCAAATCCTGCGTAACTTCGTCGGTGATCACGCCTAGTTGAAACTGGGTCAAGTCCGCCCCCCAGCTCGGAATGCGAGCCAAAAACAACGCCGCTGGTGCGGCAGCCAGGAGTCTTCTTCGGGAAAAGGAATGTGCCATAGCTCTAAATCCTATTTGTCCGTCTAGAGCCCGTCAATCCATCGCGCCGGCTTTGCCCGCTTGTGCCTGGCTCTTTAGATGTGAATCCAATCGAACACGATAAGGGCAAGCGCGCTGCTGCCGACGATAATCCACAGAGTGAGTCCCTGCAAGAGTGGTCGAACGCCAACGGTCCTTAGCGTTTCTTTGTTCAGGCCAGTGCCGATCAGGAAAAGCGTGACGATAAGGCCGATTTTGCCGAGATGGCTGAGTACACCGAACGCGGGGTTGAAGCCGGGCAACGCAGTATTCAGTAGCGCTGCCAAGCAGAAAAACAGGATGAACCAAGGCCACTGTACACGTGCCTTGCTCTTCAGCACGACCGCGGTCACAAAGGACAACGGAACGATCCACAGTGCCCTTGTAAGCTTAATCGTCGTGCCCACTCGAAGGGCAGTGGAACCATATTTGGCCGCGGCGCCCACCACCGAGCTCGTATCATGAATCGCCAACGCCGCCCAGAGCCCGAACTGCGTCTGCGTCAGGTGAAGAGCCCATCCGATTACCGGAAAAAGGAAAAGTGCAACTGAGTTGAGGATGAAAACAGTTCCCAGTGAGACGGCCATCTCTTCTTCTGTCGCGCCGGCGATTGGCCCTACGGCAGCGATGGCGCTGCCTCCACAAATAGCCGTGCCAGCACTGATAAGAAATGACGGTTTCTTTTCGATATGAAGGAGGTAGCCGAGGGCCAGGCCAACCAGCATTGCCACGGAAATACTCAATGCGGTGTAGAGAAAACCAGAACGTCCCGTGAGAAGGACTTCGTGGAGATTCATGCCGAAGCCGAGGCCTACAACCGACGCTTGCAGGAGGAATTTTGACAACCGTTTGCTCTCTAAGTGAAACGGGTGCGCCATGGTAAGGCCATAAAGGAGGCCCCCAAGGAGGGCAAAGGGCGCAGGGACCAGTCCGCTTGCTGCCAGGATTAGTCCCACGAAAAATAGGGTTTTCTCCATGGCCAGAGTCTGGCACAGGGAGAAAACACGCGTCCAAGCAGCAATTCTAATGAGCGATGAGGCAGGCTTATCGGCCGGCGGGGCCCGAAGCATGCTTTTTCAGAACTGCGGAGAGAAGCCGGGCACGCTCCAGAGCAAAACTGCGGAAGGCCCCGGCCGGTCCCCGGGGCGCCGGACCCGTGCGGGATAGCAAAGTAAAACTCCTCGCGACGCGAAGCCCTGCAACCTCCACAACCTTTAATGTGCGCAATTCCAGCTCTTTGGAGATTGCCCAGCGTGAAACGAAGCCCACCCCGAGCCCGGCCTCAACTGCGGACTTGATAGCCTCCGTGGAATCAAGATTCAGTACACTCGTGAAAGCTTTCAATTTGATACCCGCTTTATGGAGAGCAGTTTCGACGACACGTCGGGTGCCAGAACCCTGTTCTCGCATTAAAAGACGGATGGATCGCAGTTGATCGCGAGAGAGGCGATCCAATTCAAAATGGGGAGATGCGATCAGCACCAACTCATCTTCCATAAACGCTTCTGTGCGAACCTCGCGATGGCGCGCGGGGCCTTCAATAAGGCCGATGGAAATTCTGCCCTCGAGCAGCAGCCGTGCAATTCGGTCGGTATTTCCGCTTTGAAGCGAAAGTTGGACGAGGGGATGTTCACGCAGAAATGCACCGATCAGCCGCGGGAGCACATACTGCGCAATGGTGGTGGAAACTCCAAGGGATAGATCCCCGGATAGTTGCCCTTCGCTTGCGGCGAGTTCTTGTTCGGCCTTAGAAACCAGCGCCTCAATTTTTTTGGCATAGCGCAACAGGAGAACACCTTGTGGAGTCAATGAGATCCGGTTTGCGGAGCGATCAAAGAGCCGAATGGCCAGATCGTCTTCGAGCGCCTTGATCTGGAGGGTAACCGCGGGTTGGGTGAGAAAGAGGTGTTCCGCAGCCTTGCGAAAGCTTAGATGTTTCGCAACCGCACGGAATACCTTGAGACGAAAATTTTCGAGTTGGCTCACCGGAACCATTATCCAATGCTTCTGTACAAGATTCACCCAGCTGAATTTTGTCGTTTAAGGTAGTTTAAACGTCGCCCACAAACCCACCGTACCTACCCGACTGTCGGATGTAGGAGTCGGGCAACCAAACGCGGACAGCCTGCTCCGAATTTGCTGACCAAATGACTCTTAGCCACGTCTAATGGATGAGCGGTTGGAGGGTCAGATTAAGCTGTCGTAACTCTTTTTTTCCGTTTGGTTTGGCACTACAATAATCCATGTCAATCTATTTCGGCTTGCCGCAGGTCCGGCAGCGTGGAAATCGACAGTCGGCCCTTTGGTCAGACTTGCCACGGCCCTCTCGCGAAACATTTGACCTACCGAAGCCGTATTAGACAGTGGTCGGAAAAATCCTCTGTTCATTGTGTCCGCACAGTCAGGTTGCGGGAGATTTGGGAAGGAATCGCATGAAGCTGTGGCAAAAGGTCGGTATCGGTATTGCCGGCATCCTGGCGCTCGGGGGTATTGCCTGGTACAGCATAAATCAGGCCAATAAGGGTGTAGTCACAGTCCAGACCGCCAAGGTTGTGAAACAGGATTCCCTCGTGTCTGTGGTAACCGCCTCCGGCGAAATCAAACCCACGACCTACACCAACATCACTGCGCAGGGTTTTGGCCGCATTATCGACATCCTCGTAAAGGAAGGCGACCACATTAAAAAGGGTGACAAGTTGCTCCTGCAGGAAAATGTCCAGGCGAATGCGGACGTGCAAGCTCAGGGCGCAATGATCAATTCGAATCAGTCCGGTGTGCAGGCAGCCGATGCGAGCTATAAGGCTGCTCAGGCGGACGTCATTTTGCAGCAGGCCAACTTGGAGAAAGCCAAGCTCGATTACGACCGCGGACAAGGGCTCTATAAGGACGGTCTGATCCCGAAGCAGGATTTTGATCAGAGGAAAACGGCATATGACGCCGCCGTTGCGTCAGTGGATGCTTCCAAAGCACGCGTGCTTGCGCAAAAGGCGCAGTTTGAGCAGATGCGCTCGCAATTGGATCAGAGTCGCGCTGTCCTGGTTCGCACCAAGGATGTTCTGCAGAAGACCACCTACGTGTCGCCTATCAACGGCATCGTCAGCTACCTGCCGGTGCGCTTAGGCGAATACGTCGTGCCCGGCATTCAAAATGCCACCGGCAGCTTCTTGATGACCCTGTCCGATATGTCGGTGGTTACATCCGAAGTGAAAGTGGATGAGACGGATATCGTAAACGTACGCATCGGCCAGCAAGCCGATGTGACCATCGATGCGGTCCCCGGGAAGGTTTTCAAAGGCAAAGTCACCGAGATCGGTTCGCAAGCGGTGCTGCGCACCTCCGGCCTTGCCACCACGCAGACGACCACGAGCAATCAGGAAGCAAAAGATTTTAAGGTCGTCGTAACGCTGGAAAGTCCCCCGGACAATCTGCACCCAGGTCTTTCGACTACCTCAAAGATAAAGACCGCGGAAAAAAAGAGCGTAGTCGCCATCCCGATTCAGGCGCTGGCCGTGAGATCGCGAAGGGATCTGGAAGAAGCCGCGAAAGATGCGACCAAAGACAACGGCAGCGTCACTTTGGCCGCGCCACCTGTAGCCGCAACTGTGGGCAGCGACCCCAAGAAGGATGAGATTCAAGGCGTTTTCGTTGTGAGCGGCAAAAAGGCCGTATTCCGGCCCATCGAAACCGGTATATCCGGGGTGACCGACATCGAGATTACCAAGGGATTGCAGGCCGGTGATGAAATCGTGGTCGGCAGCTACAAAGCCCTGCGAACCTTGAAGCCGGAAGCCAGCGTGAAAGTGGACAATTCCGCTCCAAAGAAAACGGAAGAACAGAACTAAGCTAATCGAATACGGGGAGAAACATGGCTGCGCCGATCACTACACCTGAATCCTATCGTAAAGACCTCGTGGATACAGGCGTTGTCATCCGCACCGAGAGCTTGACCAAAGTCTATGAGATGGGTGCCGAACAGGTGCATGCTCTGAGTGGCATTGACGTGGAGATTCGAAAGGGTGAATACGTCGCCATCATGGGGCCATCGGGTTCCGGCAAGTCTACGCTGATGAATCTGATTGGTTGTTTGGACTCGCCGAGTTCCGGACGATATTGGCTGGCAGGGCGTCTGGTTAGTGAGCTGGACGACGATGAACTCGCCTACATCCGCAACAAGGAAATCGGTTTTGTCTTTCAGACATTTAACCTTCTCCCGCGCGCGACGGCCCTTCACAACGTCGAGCTACCCTTGATCTACAACGGCACTCCTGCTGAGGAGCGCGTCGAGCGAGCTAAGAAGGCACTTGAGCGGGTGGACCTCATCCCTCGCATGAGTCACAAGCCTAACGAGCTTTCCGGCGGCCAGCGCCAGCGCGTTGCTATTGCCCGCGCGCTAGTCAACAATCCTTCGATCGTGTTGGCCGACGAACCCACCGGCAACCTGGATTCGAAAACCGGCGAAGAAATCATGAACCTGTTCGAAAATCTGCACGACCAGGGCAACACGATCATTCTCGTGACGCACGAAATGGATATCGCCCAGCATGCTCATCGCGTGATTTTCATCCGCGATGGTAAAATCGCCTCGGACGAAAAGGTTGTTAAAAAATAGAGCGGAAGGATTTTGCCGTTCTGCTCGGGCTGCTCTTTATGGCGCTTCTGGCCGTGCTTTCCCTCTATGGAGTTCTCCTGCCCGGTGCTCAAGATTTTTTTCATCCAGAGAATGCTTGTGATTTTCAGAACGGTGACTACCCACCTTGGGACCCAATTTGTTTGCTTATAGTGCGATATTCACGATGATTTACAGGGCGTGGCGCTTCTGGCATTCTTGCGTCACCGTGCGACCAAATGCGCTGTCTCCGGTATTGCAGGGCGTGACTTCTGGTCGGACTGATTCTCTGTGAAAAGGCCGCCCCCTAGTGCGTTGCCGCCGCGCGGGGAGTTTCCAGTTCCGGCATAGTTTCCGGCAGTGCAAGATAAGTATTAGAGATGCGATCGTGCCACGTTAAGCCGTCTTCATCCCAAAGAGCCCAGAAAAATCCCAGAAACAACGTTCCTGCCGAAAGCATGTATCCGGCGGCACGCAATAGGTATTGCCGCGGCGCCGGTGCATCACCGGAAAAGCTGGCTACCTGCAACCCGCGAATCATCATTCCCGGTGTGGTCCCGCCAAAAACGGTGAAGAGTCCGAAATATTGCACGTAGACAAAAGCAAAGGTGAAGAAATACACGGTCGCGCTCAGTTTGCTAAGAGTGAACTGGCCGCCGAGCGATCCAAACAACATGAGAAACGCCCCATACGCAAACGCCAGACAGCCAACATCGATCAACGCGGCGGTGCGGCGTTCCTCAATCGAAGCTGATGGGATCATCCGCAAATCCGGCAAGTCGGCCGTTTCTGTGACGAGTTTAGGCGAGACTTCTTCTTCAGTTGGCGGGGGCATCGACACATCGATCAAAAGACGCGTCTCGACTTCTTCGCTTTTCTGGGGAGATCGTCCGATCGCCAGCGTGAAGGCAAACTCTTCCCGGATGACCGGTTTTCGCGCGGAGGGTTCTTCGGCGCGGGGGATTGTACACGCAACGGTAGCCGAGTCCGGGATTTGATGTTCGAAAGACAGTTGGGTTTGGCCGCGGAGTCCGGCAGCCCTGCGTCTGCGCGCGCGATAGGCTTGCAAGCGCTGGTTCAGCTCGCCACGCCATTCCTCACGAGCGGACGCATCCAGAGCAAGGTTACCTTGCGTAGATTTCGTGGAAGCTTCTTCCTGAGCGGAAGCTTCCGACACTTCACAAAAGTTACAGGCACGCGCCCCCTGAGGGAGCATCGAGCCACACTGCGAGCATATTGTATTCACCGGTGCGTTTTGCGCTGCGGACGCCTCACTCCGGTAGTGGAGACTTCTCAAGGATAACAGCATCCCTGCCATGGCGCGGACCATCTCTGGCATGGCGATGCGTAAGAGATAATCGGGTAGGGACCTTAGAGTTCGGCTTGCTGCGCGAGCATTTCGCGGCTGAACGCGATCCGCCTATCCAGCATTACTGCGGCAAACTGCGCGCAATGGGCTCGTTCCTGTTCGGTCCATGAAAGAAGAGACGGCGCCAGTTTGGCGGCCGTGTTTTGCAAAAAAGTGAGAAGAAAGTGATAGAGACTAATTGCACGCAACTTGGTCCGGTCTTCCACGCGATCGGGGCATAATTGCAACAGTTGCACCACACGCGTGTAATCTCTGCCTGCGGCGACGGCGCGAATTCCTGTAACATCTCGCACCTCGGCGGACAATGTATGTTGCGTACACGCAGCGACGAGCGAGCGGCAATAGGACACAAAAAACATGCCCAGGGTTGCTAGCGAAAAGGCCAGGATAAAGGCGGCCATCATCGTTGCACCGCCACGAGCGGCGCTGTGGCAATCCGCGAGTCTTCCGTATGCCGTAGCATGGTGACAGACCAGGAAAGCGGCAACAAACAGGCCAGCAATTGGCTCAGATATTGGACTGCACTGAATTTGTCTGCGAGATTCACCAATGCATAGCTCGCAGCATAGGCGCTGAAATAGAGCCCAAGCGAAAGGATGAATTGTACCAAGCGCGTGCGGGCTTCTCGCAACTTCAGCACTGCTCCCCACAAGATATACGTTAATACTAGACCCACGAAGTACAGGTTCTGAGAGAGCTCATAAGCAAACGATGTAGCTAGCCTCTCCTCGGACTGCCAAACGACGCCATAAGAAAACGCCGCAGTCCCCAGCAGGAGCAGAACGGCGGCAAACCGAATCTGCTTTGAAAACCCGAGCTCTCCGAACACAAGTGAATACAAGCTGATCAATGCTATGAAAAGCGCCACGGTTAGCAATGCGTCCGTGTAGTAATACACGTGGGCGTACTGATCAGAACTGCTTCCATAGGCGTTTAGCGTTAGGAAACGGGCCGCGCTTGTGAGGACAGAAAGAATAAAATAGAGGTTGAGGAAGAAATATCGAAAGAAAGCTTTACGGGCGAGCGAACATACTACAAAGCAAACCTCTAGCAGCGTACCCACGCACCAAAGAAATAAAGCAACTGAGCCAGGCATAAGTTTTCTGTCCGCTTGGCTCAGCTACCCGGATTTGATTACGTCTACCGGATTAGTTCTGCCAAGACGGGTTGACTGACCTCTGACCGGGTTTTGGCTTGATGGGGGGCGGCACAGGAGCCGGATTGTTCGCCATCAGCACGGTTCCCTTGGTGTTAGCGGACAAACCCGTTTTCAAACCCATAGCACCGACAAGAATACCCATAACAAGGACGAGTGTTCCCAATTTGCGCGACATTAAGCCTCCGTGAAATCAATACACACGGAGACACTCTATCCTTTATACAGATAGTGTCAAGCAGGGCACACCACAACCATGTACAAAAAACGTTAACAGCACGCTCTTAGCGCTTTCGCCTTTTATTCGTATAGGCAAAGCCTAGAGCTCTACACAACGTGCCAACAATAGCGAGCATTCCCTCCTAGCAACAACAGTACGTAGGTCCTACTTATTTGGTACTAAAGTACTACCGCCACGGATTCGGTCTCCTATAAGAATCGCAGCGGATAACGATTATCCTGAGCTTTTCTTCATAGGAAATACTGCTTTTCGGTGCGAATCCACGAACCCAGCTACCCTTGACACCCTACTCCTCGAATTCGTAGCATGAAGAATTGTCTTAAGCCGGCGTAGCTCAGTGGTAGAGCGAGGGTCTCATAATCCCTAGGCCGTGGGTTCGATTCCCCCCGCCGGCACCATTGATTTCAATAGACTTAACCCTGTTTTGGGTCTCTCCGCGTATCTGCCGCGTATCCGCCCCCCAATTTTGACGTCGAAAATCGTGCAGAAAGCTAAACTGAAAATTGTTTGGAAGCTGAACCTACGCTTGTCGCAGAATTCCGTTAAAGCAGGCATCTTTTTTTCTCTTCCGCTAGCAGCGGGTTTCTGATCGTGAGTTCCAGATAACGTGAGGAGCCCCGATGGTGCGTCATGCATGACGCGCGTTCAAACTGCACAGCGTCCGCCCGGACTATCACGTGCAGTCAATCCACAAGGACCATGCCGCCATGCGTTCCGTCGAGTATGAGGATAGCGGGACTCAGGACGAGCGTATGTTCTCTTATGAACAGTTCATCCTGAAATCCTGCAGAGGGTTTCGAAGAATACTCGTCCGAAATGCGAAATTTGAGAGTTGTTCACAACGACACAGACAGCCGGGAGTCAATTTCGTGTGATTTATTGGAGGCGCGGGTGGGAATCGGATGGTAGCTTTTGCCGAAAAGCGCAAACTCGCCTCTCTCCGCGACTTCACGTTGGATGTGCTAGAGCAATTTCAGGCGGAATGGAAAGAGGGTCCGCTATCTAGTGCAAAGAAATTGGAGCGCCTAAAAGCGTTCTTTCGGGCGGCGCACATCCGACGCTGGGTTGATGAAGATCCAGCATCCGCTATGCAGGGTCCAAAGGTGCGGCTGCGACCGACGCTCCCGTTCACACAGGAAGAGATGGCTAAACTTCTCGCGGCAATCACCCCGATTTTGTGGCCGAAGCCTTGCGGACCGTACCGCGCTTGAGCGATAGATATTTCTTCTGGACCGGCAATTCCACGCTGCACACTGCAATCGGCACTTGGCAGCGGTCTCTGCGAAGGCTCTTCAAATTGGCCGGCATCGAGAACGGGTACGCGCACCGCCTAAGGGACTCTTTCTCAGTTGGGCTCCTGCTGGCCGGCGTGCCCATTGAACAAGTGTCTGTGCTCCTAGGTCACAGCGGGAGCAGGATAACGTCGATGCATTACAGCCCATGGGTTCGTTCACGGCAAGAGCAACTTGCGAAAGATTTGCAACGTGCGTGGAACCAGGACCCACTTGTCCTCCTGGAGGAAGAGGCTGATCGACAGTTGCAGCGCGACCGCGAGCGAGTCAATTAATTGGATAGACCGTTTAGCATGGCGGGACGCAAAGCCCGAGCCGGATTCTCTTGCAGAAAAGAGGACTTCCCTAGGGGTCTTACCTTGTCTCAATACGAGTAAGATTTTCGCGATAAAAATTGATCGGTACCGGTGCATCCTCGAGGCGGGGCCTTTGGTCACCGAACATCAAGCAAAATCGACTAATCGGGCACTGAGGGTCGATACCGCAAGGGAACCCGGGCTCCTTGCTGGCCAGTCCGGTGTGCTCACGTTGACTTGCTTTTGATCACAGCCTAACATCCATCGCGAACAGCGGTTTCCCAAGCAATGATTGGTCAGACCATCTCGCAC
>Ga0209526_10001317_pt1 | contig 16544 bp, 16 predicted proteins | sample JacPinW_OM2H0_M1_FD_188566 | JGI IMG/M metagenome (GOLD analysis project Ga0209526, IMG submission 188566) | Forest soil microbial communities from Algoma, Ontario, Canada - Jack Pine, Ontario site 1_JW_OM2H0_M1 (SPAdes) (version 2) | ecosystem: Environmental > Terrestrial > Soil > Boreal... | reverse complement strand
AGACCCATTTCGCCGGAGAGAGCTTGATGGCGGCGTGGATGCACGGCCGCAGCGGTTCGGGGATTGGCACCGTCCCGTCCTCGCCGCCCTTGGTGACGTCCGCCTCCCCCGATCGGCGCACGGTGATCGTCCAGTCGCGCGCGTCGATGTCTTCCTTCTGGAGAGCAAGCAGCTCACCGCGGTGGAGGCCAAGAAAGAATGCCGTCGCGAAGAGCGGTCGCCACTCGGGCGCGAGCGCGGCCAGGACGCGCGGCACGTCTTCCGCCGCAACCGTCGGGCGCTTGCGCTTCGGCTCCTTGAACTTCGGCAGCTCGAGTCGGTTGACGGGGTTCGGGCCCATCCACCAGCCGACGGAGCATCGACGCGACGGCGTAGAGGCGGTGGCAGTACGCGCGTAGGTGGTTGAGGCTCGATGGCGACAACTCGCCCATCTTCGAGTTGAGGAGCGCGGGCAGCGCCGTCGCGGCGCCACCCAGCAGCAGCTTGCCGAGGGCGGGGCGCAGATGCTTCTCGACGGAGAGCTTGATCGTCTGCGAGCGCAACCGCGATCCGTAGCGCTCGTGCGACAGGTTCATGAGCTCGCCGAACGTGCGCCGCATGTTGTCGGCGCTCGGCGCCAAGCCTTCGCACTGCTGGCGTGCCAGCCACTCGCGTTCGAGCGCTTCGAGGCGCGCCGCAGGCTTAGTGCGGGCCTTCGCGGGCGCGCCGTGCCACCGACCATCAGCGCCCTTGAAGCGCACCCATCAGCGTCCGCCCTTCTTGTAGACGCTCCCATGTCAGCCCTTGATGCGATCCTTCGTGAATGCCCAGTCGCGGAGCTGGGAAGGGACGAAGCGGATCAGCCCGCCGACCCGAATGTACGGCATCTCGTCGCGCTCGACACGCACGTATATCCAGGAGCGCGACACCTTCAGGAAGCTTGCAGCCTCACGTGCGTCCCACAGGCGGTTTCGGAGTTGTTCTGCTGTGTTCATGGTGCCTTGAACAGTACAGCTCGAACGAGACGCTGGTCAACACATACATGACTCATGTTTGCATCGCTACGTATCTCTCCAGGAGCAGGCTGACCAAGTACTCTCGAAAGTCCTTCGCCTTGCGACTCTTTCGGTCGCGGTCCAAGGCTTCGATCATGGGCGCCGGAAGCCGATACCAGGAGCGCGCATCCTCGATGAGTTCGTTCACTACCTCGTTGAGCGACTGCCGGCCGGTTTCCTTCATCCGCTGATCCAGCCAGGTGCGGACGTCGAGCGGAACTCGGACGCTGATGTTGGACAACTCGATGGTGCGAGGAGTGCGTGGCATGCGAAGAGCCTAGCAAAACTGACTCACTAATGCTAGGAGAGTGACGCTGCGTGCGACTTCAGCGCGTTGACGGGACATAAGGTAAAGCTTATGATGGCTACAGCATGACCGCACGGGAAGTCGTGGCGGCTCTGAAGGCCGACGGCTGGCTTCTCGTGCGCACGAAGGGCTCGCACGCACAGTACCGCCATCCGACCAAGCCAGGTCTGGTGACGGTTCCGATGCATCCAGGCGACTTGCCGATCGGCACGGTCAAGAGCATCGAGAAGGCGGCGGGCATCAAGTAGCGGAGGTGAGCATGCGGTACCCAGCAGTCGTAACCAAAGAGGGCAAAAATCTGTTAGCGGACTTCCCGACCTGCCCGGGCTGCCACACCTTCGCGCCTCCAGGCCGCGACATCGAGCACGAAGCGAAGGAAGCGCTGGAGCTCTGGCTCGAGTCCCACCTGCAGGAGCGCATGCTCCCGCCACGCCCGCCGCGCACGCTCAAGGCCCGAAAGGGCACGGTGCTCTGGGTGCCCGTCGAACCGAAGCTCGCCGTCAAGCTCGAACTGCGCTGGATGCGCGAGGATCTCGGCCTGACCCAGGCCGAGCTCGCGAAGCTCGCCGGCGTCAGCCAGCCCGCGATCGCCCAGCTCGAGAGCCCGGACTCCAACCCGACGATCGACACGCTCAACCGCGTTGCCCGGGCCATGGGAGTCGAGATCGATTTCCGCTCGTCCGCGGCCGATTCCGTAAAGTCGTACGCCAAGCAGCTCCGTCGCCTCGCGCCTGGTCGGGAGCGCGAACGCGTGATCGCCGCAATGCGCGACCACCTTCGTGGCAGACCTTCGCGTCAGTCGCGTACGCCGTTGAGCCGCCGAAAACTGTCAGCGACGTCTTGAGTGTCCCGGCGTCCACGTGGACGGGGGTGCCTCGCTGGGTGCCTTCGCGGGTGCCACCCAGGGTGCCCGTCAAACAGGGCACCCGGCGTGGCACCCTGGAGGGCAGCCCGCGAGGCAGGCAAAACGTCCCAAGTGGTCGAATCGACTGCCCCGACCGCCCCCTCCTTCGCCTGACTGCAAGGGTGATTGCAGACCTGGCCTGAGACCCGACCCCATCCCCCAACCACCTGGGTAGTGGCGTCGGTTCTCAGGCTTGTAGTCAGGAGGTTGGAGAAGAAAAGGAGGAGGGGGCGGCCGGGTGCCCTCGCTGCGCCGGGCCCTGTGCCAGCGGCGGCTCTCCTACGAGAAGGCGCGGCTCATCGCCCGGCATGCGGACGATGCGGCGGTCGACGGCTGGATCGAGCGCGCCACGCGGATGAGCTGCATCGGCTTGCGGCGGGCTCTCGAGGGAGAAGAGGACGCGCAGATGTGCGCGCGGGGGACCTTCTCCCTCCCCATGTCCCTGCGGATCCGCGGGCTCCTGGCGATGGCGCTTCGCGCCGCCCGCAGGCAGGCCGGCCGCGCGATTTCACCGGGAGAGCGCCTCGGGATGATCGCGGACCACTGCATCGAAGTCTGGGAGAAGGCGTCGCCGAAGAAGAACACCATCCGGAACAGGGTCATGAAGCGGGACCTGGGCCTCTGCACGGTCCCTGGCTGCAGCCGGCCGGCCTGCGACGGCCACCACGTCATCTTCCGCTCCCAGGGCGGCGCTACCGACGAGAAGAACGAGACCAGCCTGTGCAAGGCGCACGAACAACAATGCGTCCACAACCGCTCGGTGCTCGTGACCGGAGAAGCGCCGCACAATCTACGCTGGCAGCTCGGCGTGCGCCCCGGATACCCGCCGCTGCTCGACGTCATCACCACGCCCGACAGCGGCTACCGTGCGGCGCGACGCGATGGAGAGGAGGGCTGGTTCGACTCGTTCCCGCCGCCCGGAGCGACTCCAACCGACGCTGCGCACTGACAAGGCGCGGCTTGACGAATGGCTTTGTAAAGGCGCAATGAAGCGCTGAGTGCGGCCGGATTACCGGCCCGGGGAAATCGCAGGCAGTCGAGCAGGAATCGCTTGTGCGGGCGACGGGGGTCGCCTCGAGCACTGCTCGTGATCGTTGTCTTGTCAGAGAAGGAGGGTTCCATGAGCGCTACACGCGGCTGGCCAGTCCTTCTGGCCTCAGTCGTCATTCTGCTGGGATGCAGCACCGAACCAGAATCCCCCACGTCCAGTGTTCAGGCTGGGCATTCCGCGATTGTCCACGCTGAGCATTTCGCGGCTGCCGGGTGGACGGACCCCGTCAATCTCGGGCCCGTCGTCAATTCAGCCGATATGGACGTGAATGCCGCCTTGTCGCCCGACGAGCGCACCCTGTACTTCGTCTCCAACCGACCAGGAGGTCTGGGCGGCAACGACATCTGGGCCTCCCATCGCAAGTGCAAGACCTGCGACTGGGAAACGCCCTACAACCTCGGCGCTCCCATCAACAGCGCCGCGGCCGAGGGCGCACCGACCCTGTCCCACGACGGCCGAATGCTCTTTTTCTTCACCACGCGAGAGGACTCCCTCGGGCTCGCTGACATCTACGTATCGCATCGCGTGGGGAGCAATGACCACAGCGATGATGACGACGATGGCGACAACGACGAGGAGGCTCCCGCCGCGTGGGGAACGCCGCAGAACCTTGGCCCGTTCGTGAACAACGAGCTGGCGCAGAATGGATCGTATTACACCCGAGAGGGCGGCCGAAACGCGTTCTTGTACTTCAATCACGTATTTGGGGCCGACAAGGGAAGTCTGGACATCTACCGGGCCGAGCTAGGGAAGGACGGTATGCCATTGGGTCCCGCGGTCGCCGTGAGCGAGCTCAATTCGTCGGCGGCCGATCAAAAAGTGGCGATCAGTAAGGACGGCCTCGAGTTGTTCCTGTCGTCAAACCGCACCGGCACGACGGGAAACTTCGACATCTGGCGGTTTACACGACGGAGTGTGCACCAAGAGTGGTCGACACCGCCGGAGCACCTCGGAGCTCCGATCAACACGGAGTTCATCGACTCCCAACCGAATCTGTCCCGCGACGGCCGGACGCTCATCTTCACCTCCAACCGGCCGGGAGGCTTTGGGAACAGCGATCTCTGGATGTCGACCCGCATGCGAGAGGATCGAGACGATTGATAGGTCGACCTCCCCAGAAATGTCGGAGCCGTCGCCGCTCGACGTCGTAGCGACGCCGGGCGGCGGCTACTTGGCCGCGCGCCGCGATGGAGGCGACTCGTCCGACACATTCCCGGTCCCGGGAGCGAACCCCACCGGCTTCGCATCAGCGGAGGACAGCTCCTTGTCGTAGCGGCGGACGAAGGGCCACCAGATGACCAGCGCGATCGCCAGATTGATGAGCTGCAGCAACAGCGCCTTCACGTCGCCCCCGCTGCTCAGGTACGCGCCCACCGGCGCCGGCAGCGTCCACACCACCTCGATGTACGGAGTCCGGACGATCCCGAACCGCATCGCGCACCACGACAAGACGACCAGCACGGGTGGGGGCGAGCACGAACGGTGGCGCCAGCTTGCCGTTCATCACCACTGGCGCCCCGAACAGGAGCGGCTCGTTGATGTTGAAGATGGCCGGCACGATGCCCGCTTTTCCCCACCAGCCGCAGCTGCTTCGATCGGGCGAACAGGAGCATCAGCGCGAAGGCCAGCGTGGTCCCCGACCCGCCCTGCCAGACGAACCAGATGAAGAACTCCTGGGTGAACACATGGGGCGGCGGGAGCCCCGCGCTGGCGGCGGCCATGTTCTCCGCCAGCGCCTGCAGCCAGACCGGCCGCACGGCGGCGAGCACGGAGACGCCGTGAACTCCCACCAGCCATAGCGCGCTGTCCACCAGCACCACGATGAGCACCGCCGGCAGCGAATCGCCGCCGTGCACCAGGGGGCCGGACGATGGCGCTGATCCCTCCCGCCAGATCGATCCTCAGCACGTGCACCACGAACCACACCAGGACCACACAGGTGACGCTGGGCAACAGCGCCGCGAAGCTGCGCACGATCACCCGGAGAGCCCGGACGCACCTCACGAAGGCGAACGCGCGTTTGCGCTCGCCGGGGGTGGCGGCGTCAGCCGACACGCCCTCCGCGGAGGCCGAAGACCGTTAGCATCGCGATGCCGCGGCATTACCGAGCTGGCGCCCTCGTCTGTGCCGGCGTTGCGGGGCGAGTTCAAGACACAGCGCCGCCCTCAGGCTCTCACCGACGCGCATGAACGTTCCTGATCAACGGACGCGTCTACGCCGACACGACCCGCAGATGACCACGTCCCTTCGCCTTCGATCGGGTTCGAATCACGATCTGGACGTCGCGACCGAGAGCAATGCGTAGCACCGCCGCGTGGGGGTCTGCTACGCTGCCGGCGCACGAGGGGGGCGGGCACAAGTGGACAGAACAGCGGTTATCACTCCCAACGCGGACCTTCGGCCGCAACCAAGCGCGAGTGCGAGAATGCCGGTAGAGCCGTTGCGACGAGGGGAAGAATTGGCTTGCCAAAGGAGCAGGGTGAGCGTGCGATCAGTGGATGGACCAGTTCATCCGCAAGCACAGCGAAGTGATTCAGGGAGTGCTGTCCTGCTTCGATCGGATGCTGTTTCGAGGCTACCTGCCGATCATGAGCGGCGCCGCGATGGCCGACTTCCTCCAGGCCAGAGGCGTCGACCGCTGGGGGCTCAAGGCCTTCCTGCTCACCCAGGGCGCGCGCCTCAAGAAGCACGCGATGGAGATGGCGGCCGCCGCCGGTCGCCCGTACCAGTACCTGGGTGAGAGGACGAGGAAGGAGGATCTCGCCCGGCAGATCGCCCAACGCGATCGGATCGACGAGGGGCTGGTCTGCGTCTTCGCGGTGCTCGAGCTCTCGAGGACGTTCTCGCTGGTGTGGAAGGAGCGCGCCTCATTCGTCCAGCCGACCGGGCGAAAGTGTCTGCAGCTCTACTACTACTTCATGGATCGCGAGCTGGGACTCATCCACGTCAAGCTGCAGACCTGGTTCCCGTTCCAGATGCAGATCTACCTCAACGGCCACGAGTGGCTGGCGCGGAAGCTCGACCGACGCGGAGTCAAGTACCTCAAGCTCGACAATGCCTTCGTGGGCCTGAGCGATGTCGAGCGCACGCAGCAGATCTCCGATCAGTTCCCGAGCGTCGACTGGGTCCGGGTGCTCGAGTGCTATGCCAGGCGGGCCAATCCACTGCTCGGCGAGCTGTTGCGACCGATGGAATACTATTGGGTGACGGCGCAGGCCGAGTATTCGACTGATGTCCTCTTCCGCAAGCGCTCGGACCTCCAAGAGCTGATGCCCCGGTTGCTCGAGTACAGCACGCTCTACTTCGGGGCCAAAGACGTCATGAGCTTCCTCGGCCGGAAGCTGGTGGGCCAATACAGAGGCGAAGTGGTCACCGATCACAGCGAGAATGACCTCCCCGGCAAGCGCCTGCCGGGGTGCAGGGTCAAGCATCGCGCGAAGTTCAACTGGATCAAGATGTACGACAAGGGCAGCGTCCTGCGAGTCGAGACGGTGATCAATCAGCCGGAGGAGTTTCGCGTTCGACGGCGAGTTCGCCGCAACGGAAAGTGGACCAACGTGTGGGGCCCGATGCGCAAGGGAATCGCCTTCCTCTTCCGCTACCAGCAGGTCAGTGCGCAGGGCAACGCCCGCTATCTCGACGCTCTCGCCTGCGTCGACGACCCGACCCCGGCCATCCGCGAGCTCGACGCCATCACTCGCGCCGCCACCACTCGAAACGGCAGGAAGGCGCGGCCCTTCAATCCGCTCTCCCGCGAAGACCGCACGCTCTTCGAGGTCCTGCTCGCCGGTGAGTACGCCCTGCACGGCTTCACCAATCGCGACCTCCGATCAAAGCTCGGACGGACTCCGTTCCCTCTCGCCCAAGAGCTAGAAAAGCGGCCCGGCCAGGTCACCCGCCTGCTGCGCCGGTTGCACGCCCACCGGCTGATCGCCAAGGTCCCTCGCTCGCGCCGTTGGCGTGTGTCCCTCGGCGGACGCAGGCTGATGGCCAGCGCCATCAAGCTCCGCGAGGTCGCTTTGCCCAAGCTCTTCGCCCAGGCCGCTTGACAGAGGAGTTTGTTTGCAGGACGCAAAGAAGTGACGAAGGAAGAATCTACGGTTTCGGCGAAAGGGAGGGAAGTCGCATGGCCGATAACGAATCGATCCTCGTAACCGGGGCAGCCGGTCAACTCGGGGCGGTCGGGCGAACCGTGACCGGCCTGCTCCTCGATCGCGGGCTTCCGGTTCGCGCCATGGTCCGCCGCGAGGACGACCGGGCTGCGGCCTTGCGGGCCGCTGGCGCCGAGGTGGTGGTCGGAGACCTACTCGAACCGGCCGACGTCTATCGGGTCGTCAGCGGATGTCGGCGGGTCTACTTCGGCATGTCCGTGTCCGCCGGGTACCTGCAGGCGAGCGTGACTCTGGCGGCGGTCGCCCGGGAAGTCGGGGTGAACGCCCTGGTCAACATGTCCCAGATGACCGTCTCCCAGATGAGCATCCAGAACACCACCCCGAGCCCTCAGCAGCGGCAGCACTGGCTCAGCGAGCAGGCGCTCGCGTGGTCCGGCCTGCCGGTCGTCACCATCCGGCCGACGGTCTTCCTGGAGGGCTTCTTCCTCCCCCTCACCGGTCCGGCCGTCCGCGATCGAGGCCGCATCGAACTGCCGTTCGGGCGGGGCAAGACCTCTCCGGTTGCCGCGGCTGATGTTGCTCGGGTAGTCGCTGCCGTCCTCGCCGACCCTGGGCCGCACCTGGGCCGGATATACGAACTCGCCGGTCCGCGGTCGCAGGACATGCACGGGGTCGCCCGGGAATACTCGGACGCGCTGAACCGTGAGGTCACGTACTCTGACATTCCCCCCGAGGATTGGGAACGGGAGCTGAAAAGGGCGGGGTTGCCGGAGCACCTGACCCGGCATCTGGTGACGATGGCCGAGTTGCACCGGGCGGGTCGGTATGACCGGATGGCGGACGGCGTGGAGCGGGTGACCGGACGGCCGGCGATGAGCGTCCGGGAATTTGTGTCGCTTCACGCGGATGAGTTTGGCGGCCGTCGATCTTAAAGGTCCGCCACGCCGAACAAGCGCTTGCACCTGACCGCCTCCAGCCTACGCTCGTCCCTCGCTCCGGCTTCCGGCAGCAGGTTGCTCGTGCGGATGTTCAGCGGTTGAGATCGTGCGAACCACGATCGGATCGGTCAGCGAGCTGCACCTGCACCGGTGAGCCGGGTGTCGCAGACGTACCGCTGACGATCACCAGGTAGCGCGTCGGCGATGGACCCTCGCCCTCGACGAACTGCCGGATCGGGCCGACCGCGTTGACGACCGCGGCGCCCGCCGGGTTGGTCATGAAGTCGGCGAGCGGCTCCAGAGGCCCGGCACCGCGGGGGTTCGTGGATAGCGCGAGCGCGTAGGGCGCTGCAGGCTCGAGACCGGTGACGGCCGCCTGCAAGATCTGCGTCAAGCCTTGGTCGAACAGGGAAACAGTAGTCGCCGGCTCTCCCCCAGCCGGTCCGAGCACGACGTGGGCCGCGTTGCCGGCAATACCCAGCGCCTCGAGACCTTGGGTCCCCCCTCCCGCCGGCACGGCATTCGGGACGTAGACGACCGCCTGCGCGGCCTGGCCGATCGGGATGGTCGCGATGACCTTGTTCTGGAGCGTGTCGATCGCCGTCACGGTATCGCCGTTCTCGATGCCGACGTAGACGCGTGTGCCGTCGCCGGAAGGCCAGATCCCATGCGGCAGCTCACCGACGGGGATTCGAGCCACCTGCTGGAAGGTGTCGGTGCGGAAAGCAAGGACTTCGTTCCGCCCGCCCACGGTGACATAAGTGAAGCGGCCGTGCGCGTTGCGGACGAAGATGACGTGATTGGTGATCGGGCCGGTGTCGAGCACCTTGAGGACGTTGAACGGCGGCCTGCCGGAGAAGACCATGACCTTTCCGACGTCCTTGAGGGTGAGCCAGACCTGATCTCCCTCCGGTGCCACGGAGATGTTCGGGCAGAAGGGCGACACCTGCTGCACCTTGCCGACGATCTTGTGATCGGCTACCGACACCACGTCGGTCTCCGGCGTGAAGCTCGAGCAGATGTAGCCGTACTTGCCGTCCGGCGAGAAGATCGTCATTCCCGGTCCGTTCGGGAGCTGGATGCGCGTCTTTTCCAGGAAGGTGGTGCCGTCGAGGACCGCGACGTAGTCCTCGCCCCGCACCGTGATCCAGACCTCCTTGCCGTCGGGCGTGAAGAACGCCTCGTGCGGCGAGCGCCCGATGTAAGTGACGTGCTTTACGGCATTGGTCGCCGTATCGATGAAGGTGGCCGAGTTGGAGCCGATCGAGATCACCACGAGCGTGCGATTGTCGGGCGAGAAGCCGAGGCCGTGGACGAGCAGCTGGCCGCGATAGAGCGGGCTCAGGTTTCCCGGCTGCGTGCCACCGAGCCGGATCACACCCAACGACTTGTTAGTGGCCGGGTTGATCACGGACAGCGTATTGGAGAACTGCTCGGCGGCGTACACGCGGTCGCGGGCGCTGAGCGGGATGTCGGGCGCGCTCGCGGCGTACGGGGCCTGGCCGGCGAACGCAGGAGCAGCGACAAGCGTGAACGCGAAGAGAATCTCAAATGGGCGGGCCATGTCAGTGCTCCTCAGGCGCTTGTCGTGTGGTCTGCGTCGGCGCCGCTGTACCCGGCGGCAGAGGATCTCCGAGCGCGAGGTGCATGACCGCAATCTCCTGTTGCTGGTCGACAATGATCTCCTGGGCCAGCCGCTTCAGTCGCTTGTCCTTGCCGTAGCGCAACTCCGCGATTGCCATGTCGATGGCTCCCTGGTGGTGTGGGATCATCATGCGGGCGAAGTCTCTGTCCGCATCGCCGGAGAAGGGGACGTCCATCTCCGCGTGCATGCGGGAAACCGCCTCGCCGATCATCGTCTGGAATCCATTGCCGCCGCCGGTTTGGCGATGTTGGTGCTGGGCGGGGGCAGCGACTGCGAGAGCCAGGATCACGCCCAATGACCTGGACGAGCGGTCTCGGCTGGTGGGTCTATTCTCAGGGTTCATGGGACTCTCCAGGCGCTGCGCGCCGCTGCAAGGTCGACCAGCCTGGTACGCCGCGATCGCAACGACGAGCACGGACGGCGTTCCACCGGGGCCTTCCTCTCGCTGGAGAAGGTTGTCCGGTTCGTCATCATGCACGCGAGGCCCATTGGTGCTTTCATCTGGTCAGCGGTCATTCCATCAAGGACAGAGTGGCGGTCTGCATCGCCCGCTCCTTGGTGTCTTGGTGATGCGAGCGAATTCGTGGACCGTACGCGCGGGCAACAGCTCCAGCAATGCACCGGGGTGCAATTTCTCTGAAGGATTCGCGTCGCGATTTTGTATATTGCACGCCAACTCGATGTACGTTCCGGGCCAACTCAATGTACGTTTTTGCGTCGGGACTCGATCTGACTAGTGTTCACAGAAGCGCGTGGCGATCGAGCCAGCTCATGATCGCGCCCGCGATCTCCTTGGGCGCGTCTTCAGGCGCGTGGTGTCCAGCGGAGCCGAGGGGGACGACGTCGAGGTTGGGGAACGTGCTGCGCGCAAACTCGACGACGGCGGGCGCGTTGCTGAGCCCGGTCCCATCGAAGGTGAGGAGCAGCTTGGGGACCCCGGGCGTTTTAGCGAGCCATTCACCGTTGCGGGTGATGACCGCGGCGACGTCGGCCGGCTCGCCCTCGATCGGAATCTCGCGCGGCCACTGCAACACCGGTCGCCGCGATGCCGGATCGGGGTAGGGGGCGTAGTATACGGCGCGGTCGCTGTCCGCGAGTCCGTGCTTCACGCCGTTCGCCAAGGATCGCGCGAGGAACTCGTTCTGTTCGAGCACGAGCTTCTCCCCGACGCCCGGCGTGCGAAGGGCCCGGAACAGCTCCGCGCCTTGCGGAGGCCAGTCACTCCAATGCATGGTCCGCAGGAACGTCTCGAAAACGACCACGCCGCGCACACGATCAGGGTGACGCGACGCCCAGTCCAGCGCGAGGACGCCGCCCCAATCGTAGCCCACGAGCACGACGTCACGCAGGTCGAGCCCGGCGAACCACGCCTCGAGATACCGGGCGTGATCATGGAACCGATATGCGCTCTCCGGCTTGCCCGAGCGCCCCATCCCGACGAGATCGGGCGCGAGGCAACGGCCGCGATCGGCGACGAGAGGGACGACGTTTCGCCACACGTACGAAGACGTCGGGTTCCCATGAAGGAACACGATGGGAGAGCCGGTGCCGGTCTCGCGATAGGAGATGAACGTGTCGAGAACGCCGAGCTCGTGAACGGTCTCTCGCGGATTGGTGGACGACATGGAATTGCTCCGAGGCAGGGGTGAGGAGGTCTGGCACGCGACCAGCACGATCGCAGCCAGCCAGAATGGCGATCGATTCATGCCTCGATTCTAGGTTCGCGCACCCCACCCTGGAAGTGATGATTAGTGATAGATAAGATCACCCATCGTGAGCATTGCGTCGATCGATCTGAACCTGATGTTGGTGCTCCACACCGTGCTCGCCGAGCGCAACGTGGCGCGCGCGGCCGAGCGTCTCCACGTGACGCCGTCGGCCGTGAGCAACGCGCTCGCCCGATTGCGGGACGTGCTCGGGGACCCGCTCGTGACGCGCAAGGGCCGCGGCATCGTCCCCACCCCGCGGGCGACCGAGCTCGCGCCCGCCATTGCCCGCGCCATCCACGAGCTCGAGCACGCGCTCCAAGCAGGTCCCTTCGACGCCGCGAGCTGCACGCGAACGTTCACTCTCGCGGTCGCCGATGCCGGCCAGATAACCTGGGTCCCGCGAATCGCCACCGAGATGACGCGGGAGCTGCCCAAGGCGCACCTACGCGTCGTCGGGATCGACTCGCTCGTGTCGCTCGGCGATCTGACTTCTTCCGAAATCGATCTGCACCTTGGCGTACGAGGGAAGGGCGCAGGCCTGCACGTCGAGCGGCTCTTCGAGGAGCGAGTCGTGCTCGTGGCCCGGCGCGGACACCCGGCGCTCGGCAAGCAGCTCTCGCGCCGCACGCTCGGTGGTCTCCGTCACGTGCGCGTCGATATGGTGCCTGGAAGAAACTTCCGCGATCGCGTCGCCGTCGCGTATGCGCGGGCGGGCGTCCCGCGCGAGGTCGTGATGACAGTCCCCACCTTCACGGCGGCCGCCGCGGTCGTGGCGGCGAGTGACCTGGTGACGACGCTGCCGGCCTCGCTCCTCGCCGTGCACGGGAGGCAGTTCGGCCTTCGCGCGCTCGTCGCGCCGGTGTCGACGCCCGCGGTCGAGATGGCCTTGTGCTGGCACGAGCGCACGCACGCCGATCCAGCCGCGGACGCGTTTCGCGCCCTCGTGCGACGTGCGGTGTTGGATGCCGATCAAAACCCGAAGCCGGACGCGAAATAGAAGCTCGTGCCCTCGCCCGAGCGGACGATGGTGGCGGTGACCGCGGTCGACAGCTCGAAGGTGGAAACCCCCAGGACCAGCGCCAGCCAGACGCCGCCTCCCACTCCGCTGTGCCAGCGGGACGAGGGCTGGGGAGCAAAGAAGACTCGCCCGATGTCGGCCAGCGCCAACAGCCCGTACCGCATCGGCAGGACCGAATTCCAGCTGCCGAGCGCGGCGCGAAGCTCGGTGTTCGCAACCAGGGAAGCATCGCCGGCGTAACGATTGAGATCGTACCCGCGCAACAGGTTTCCGCCACTCGTCGCAGGCTCCAGCCCGGCGACAGCGGGAATGCCGCCTATGAAAGCGGCCTCGAAGTACGGATACGTCCCGAAGTTCTTTTCCCCGGAGATGCGGACGCCCAAGGCGATGTCGGTGAGCAAGTGCGCGGCGGCGAACCCCGAGGCTTCCCCGCGCAGCTTGGTAAAGTCGTGGTGGTTGCCGAAGAGGCTCGGGTAGTAACGCGCGAATCCGTGGACCCGGAACCCCCGCTCCGCCGCCAATGATCCGCTGCGTGTGCTCAGGCCCAGGCCGATCTGCGCGCCCGCGATGGTGGTCTCCGCAAAGCCTGGCGCACCGGTGGCGATGGCGATGGGCGCATTCGCCTCGGACGAGAGATATTTGAAGAGTGCGCCGGCCGAGGAGCGCAAGGGGCCGATGACCTGGACGTCAATCAAAGGGTGGACGGTGACCTGCTTTCGCAGAACGCGATAGAAATTCTGGTTCGCCAGAGCAACGTTGCGGACCGTCTCATTGCCGAAACCGAAGAAGTTGACCTGGTCGAAGCCAGAGTAGTCGGCGGACAGGAGCAGCCGGACGGTGGAGCGGGTACGGAATTCCGCGGTGTATCCAATGCGCGGCTGGTTCGTTCCTGTCGACCAAGCGGCGCTGAACGTCATGAGGTCGGCGTACGGAGCTCGCCCGAAGCCGAAATGCGTCAAGACGGCGATGGTGCCGACGACGAGGCCTCGGGTCGAGTCGTAACTCAAAATCGGAAAGAAGAGCAGATCCCTGCCCCAATCGCGCGTGGTCTCGAAGCGATCCTTCGGGCTGAGTCGCGCATCCGGTGCCTCGGGGATCAGCCGCACCTTGATTTTTTGGGCCGCCGCGTCGTCGACATGGACCCGGTCAGGGCCGCCAAGCATGTACAGACGAAGCTCGCTGGTCTCCTCCGGGTTGAACGCGCGATGGAAGAACGCGGGTCCAAGACGATCCCCTGTCTTCTCGTCGCGGGCGAAGAGCGAGACGTCGACCGAACCGTCGGGTCGGCTTGCGATCTCGGCGTCGTCCGCGCTTTCGGTGCCGCGCACGTCGACTCTGTCGGCCAGCAGCCTGTAGAAGTCTTCGGAAGCGCGCGGCAGCTCATCCCGTCTCGCGCGCAGCGCCTGCTCGAGCTCGGCGCCGCCCGTCTTGTACATCTCCACCGGTAACCGACGAACGGCGTCCGCGATCACCGCGTCGGTGAGCTTCGCTGTCACCTCGGCCGCGATCGCGTCCCATTCCGGCTTTCCGAGTTCGATCAGGAACCGCCGATCGGTGTAGCGGCCCGAAAAAGTGAGCTTGTCGATCGAGGGATATCCTGACCCGAAACCGGCCAGCTGCTTCGTGTAGTACTCCATGATGGACGGAAGGATCCCGTTGAAGCGGGCGAATGCCTGATCCCGATCGCGCGGGATCGGCTGCCAGAGACGCTGTCCATCGACCGTCACCCGCGCCCAGCGCCACTGATCGACGTGGCGATCCCAGTCGCCGATGAAGATGTCGATCAGGCGCGCGCGGAGGTAGGCTCGAGCATCGACGCGCTCGTCGCTGCGCTCTTCGAGACGGGCGAACAGCTGCCACGTCGTGAAAACCTTGTCCACTCCCGGCAGATTCTTCTCGTCACGCAACTCGACCATGCCGAGCATCCCCGCGAACGCCGCGCGAAATTCGCCGAGGCGCTGGTCGTCGCCGAGCACCGCGAGGAATGGCGTTGCGTGCAATATGCCCGCGGCGTCGAGGAACGGCGGGACCACCAGCGCCGCCCCAGGGTGCGTCGTGCTGGTCAGATCCTGCGCCAGGTTCCCGAGCAGAGATTGGCGCACGTCCTCGCTCAGGATGCGGGTCGGGTCCTTGTCGACCGAGCGGAATTGCCAGTTGCGGCCGGCGGAGGACTTGAAACGAAGCGACTTCGTCTGGAGGCCGCCGCCCTCCCGTTCAGGGAAGAGGCCGCCGTCAAAGGTGTCCAGGTCGAGGACCGGCACCTCGATGGTCGTGGTCCAGAGCTCGCGCCACTGCGAGCCAAGGAAGAGGCGCTGGAACCACCCTGCGCCATAACGCTTACCTGGCTGGACGCGTACAGTCGGGGGCGGCTCGGCCGCGAACGCCGCCGCGGGCATGAAGCTGCAGGCGATCAACGCCACGATCGCGGTGTGCGCTGCTGGCGTGCGCAAGGGCTACGCCGCCAGCCTTCTTGACAGGAATGCGGTTCTCATTTGAACGACCTCCCTCGCCGGGGTTTCCTGTAGCACACGCTTGTGGGCTCCAACAGTCCGCGGACCATCCCGGCCTCTTCATCGAGAGGCCCGATGCCGAAGCGGATCGAGACCCGGCGTCAGCGGCAGCTCGCGGATGCGGCGGCCGGTGAGCGCGAACACGGCGTTCGCGATCGCCGGTGCCACCGGCGGCACGCCCGGCTCGCCGATGCCTCCGGGTGGACCGCCGCTCTGCGCGAAGTCCACGTGGATGCTTCTGGGCGCCTCCGCGATGCGCGCGAGCCTGTAATCGTGGAAGCCCGATTGCACGGTCACGCCGCGCTTCATGGTGGCCCCGCCATGGAACGTGTGGCTCATGCCGAAGATGACCGCGCCTTCCATCTGTGAGCGTGCGCGCTCCCGATTGACGACGATGCCGGCGTCAGCCGCCACCCAAGCCTCGTCCACCGCGATCTGGCCCTCGTCGTTGCGCACCACCGAGACGACCACGGCGACGTACGTCAGGAAGCTGCGGTGGGCGGCCAGCCCCAGCACCCTGCCGTCCGCGCGCCGTTGGTCCCAGCGCGCCATCGCAGTCGCGCGCTCGATCACGCGCCGCCACCGCCCGGTGTCGATCGGGTGCTTGTCCAGCGAGTCGCCATAGTTCGACAGCTTGTCGACGCCCAGCTCGGCCAGGGTGACGATGCGATCCGGACCCAGGATCTCCAGCTGCACGTCGCGCGGATCCGCGCCGCGCGCATGCGCGATCTCGTCGATGAACGAGTTGACCGAGAAGGCGTGGAAGATGTTGTACACCGAGCGCAGCCAGCCGATGCGCACGTGCACGTCAGCCCGGCAGGTCTCGGCGCGCACGTTGGCGATCGCCAGCGGGCGGTCGGTGACGCCCTGCTGCAAGTCGCCGGCGCTGGGCTGGTTGGTCGGTGCAAAGGTGGAGGAGATGGGCGGAAACGCGGTCCGCAGCCGCCAGGCGATGAGCTTGCCGCGTTCGTTCAGCCCGGCCGTCAGCAATTGCGTGTTCACCGCGTTGTAATAATCGTGGTGGATATCGTCCTCGCGCGTCCATTGCACGCGCACCGGCCGGCCTGCCTCGCGCGCGAGAAGTGCCGCCTCGGCAACGAAATCCGACTTGGCCTTGCGGCCGAAGGCCCCGCCCAGGAAGGTGACGTGGACCTGCACCTGGTCCTCCGGGAGACCGATCGTCTTCGCGGCTTCGCCGCGCGCTTCCTGTGGATATTGCGTCGGTGCCCACACCTCGCATTTGCCATTCTCCACCCGCGCGATGGCGGCGGGCGGCTCCATGGGGACGTGCGCGAGATGCGGGACGTGATACTCGG
>Ga0209526_10001316_pt1 | contig 16551 bp, 16 predicted proteins | sample JacPinW_OM2H0_M1_FD_188566 | JGI IMG/M metagenome (GOLD analysis project Ga0209526, IMG submission 188566) | Forest soil microbial communities from Algoma, Ontario, Canada - Jack Pine, Ontario site 1_JW_OM2H0_M1 (SPAdes) (version 2) | ecosystem: Environmental > Terrestrial > Soil > Boreal... | reverse complement strand
CTGCGCAAAGGCTCTTGCCCTGAAGAAGATTTTTTACGACTCGCAACAGATCCTCGCCACCCTTGGCTTTGGACAAGTAGCCATGCGCGCCCGCCGCTCGAATTTCTTTCACCGTTTGATCGGACTCATGGACTGTAAACACTAAAATCTTGATTTCGGGGCTGTTGCGCAATATTTGGCGCACCGCTGCTAGGCCATTCAGAACCGGCATATTGATGTCAAGAATCACCAAGTCCGGATGCAGTGCAGTTGCTTTGTCGACGGCGTCTTGCCCGTTGATTGCTTCGCCGCAGATTTCCCAATCCCCTCCATTTTGTAGCATAGTTCGGACGCCTCGACGCAGCATCTCGTGATCATCAGCTATCAGGATCCGTTTCCGTGAAACACCCTGCTGTTGACCCGCCGCAGCCGCGCCGGGAAACGGGTCGGGAGCAGGGTCGGCGGCAATTTCAGGCGAATCGGAGACTTGCACATGGGAAAGACGCAAGGTTGCCGTGACCTGCGTTCCTTGATTCGCCTTCGAGGTAATGTTCAGCGTCCCGGCGAGTTGCCGCATCCGCTCCTTCATGCCCTGAATACCAACACCTAGTGGAGTCCCGGTTCCGGAGCTGGAGTTCTGTTTCCCGAGAGGCATACCCTTGCCGAAATCAGCGACCTGCACTTTTATCTCATCCTTTTTCGACTTCAATTGAACGAAAGCCCTGGCGCTGCCCGAGTATCGGTGCACATTTGTAAGGCTTTCCTGGATGACGCGAAAGAGTGTGACTTCTATGTCGGGCGGCAGCCGCTGGAACACCGAAGAGATGTCCACTTCTACGGCGATTCCCGTCCTCCTCTCAAATCCCTCCACATACCACTGCACAGCTGAGGGCAGACCCAGCTCATCCAGCAACGGAGGGTGCAACAAGTAAGACAGAGTGCGAATTTCTTCACCAACTTCTTTCGTCAGAGCAGTGCACTCCGATAAGAGGCGCCGAGACTCTTCATCCAAACCTGCCATTTCTTTCTTTAGAACTTGCGACAATGTGATGGATTGCAACGCGAGCTTCTGGCCGGTGATGTCGTGCAAATCGCGCGCGATGCGGCGCCGCTCCTCATCCTGAAGGCGCAGCAAACGAGCGGAAAGTTGCCGGAGCGCTTCTTCATTGGACTTTAACGCTTCATTCGCTTCGACCAGCTCCGTCAACTCCGTGGCGACCACACACACATTGTGCAGTTCCGAGTTTTCCAGCCGATGCAGCACAAACCTGACTAGGCGTGTCCGGCCTCCCAGCGAACCTAAAGATAGTTCTCCTTGAGTGCTGTTACGAAGTCCCTGGGCGATTAGGTGCTGTAACGCCCCTCGCGTGGGTACCGGCATATGACTTTGCAGGGAGGTTCCAATGAAATTCTCCAGAGACGCGCCCAATAGCTCCGCGAACCGGCTATTGGCATAAAGAATTGTGCCTTCTGCGTCCAGAGTGGCCGCACCATCGCTGATTCTTTCAACTAAAACTCGGTAGGGATGCTCAGCACCCTGTAGAGTCAGAACGTGGTCGCCCTGAGGGCCAGCCATGACCAAAGCATCGACTTTCCCATGCCGAATTGCGCGTACAATTTCCTCTGAGTCCTTAGCATCCCCTCGCTGTTGCGGGTTGCCAGAGTGTACGCGGACGCGCTTTTTTACTGCCGGTCCATCGCGCGTTGGAACTGTCCGCAAAGCTCTAGCCTGTCTCTTCTTCTGGCCACTTTTGAAGTCTGGGTCTGTTGCCCAGAGCCAGACGCGATACGCAGCATCTCTGGAGAGGAGAATATATACGAAAGCCACGGCTCGGGTCGCGGCAAATTTCCGAAAGCGCCGAAACATGACGCCCAGACAGAGATAGCAGCCGCCTTCGGGGGAGTAGAGCGTCGAGCACACTACCTACACCGCGAACTGATTCGCCTGGCTCTGTTTGACCATCCCGAAGAACTATCCCATTCCCAACCGTATACGTGACGGCGCGGCGTGTTGCAATAGGAGCAGACCAGCAACAGGGCCGCCCACCGTTCCGCGGAAGCATCCGCCAGACCAGCCGCAAAACTGTGAAACTCCCGTCCGTTCGCTTCAGCTCCACATGGTTGTTTGGTATAGCGTGAGAGTCGTGCGGTAATTTCGCCGCCGTGTCTCTCGTCCTTCCAGACCAATAGATAGGGGATTCTGCGCGGATCGTTGAGGTTGCTTCGCACAGGCCATAAGGGGATGACGGGCGTGTTCTCACAGTTGAGCCTCGCCCATGGTTCACGCCAAGGGCCGAAAGGTTTGCCGAAGCTCGCAAGCGGCCACATGCGGAACAAGGCGGGCATCTATGGAGACCTACATACCTACACTTTCCACTCTACAACTTTGGCCCGATATCAAAGCCTCCTTTAAAGAGACACACTGCGACTGCGTCGCTTCTCTCGATGAATCAAGAATACGCGCCCAGCCGATTACGACTCTGCGGAGAAGACGTTCCACTCAAAAAGGAGACATCTTATGGACGATTACAACAAGCAGCCAGGCCAATCAGGCTATAGCCAGTCCGAAACCGCCGGTGTGGCGGCACGCATGAAACTTTCCGACACAGCCGCCGACGTGAAGGAAAAAGTAGCTGATATCGGTCGGCGCGCCGCCGACTCGATCGACAGCTCGCGTCAATCTGCCGCGGGCGCACTCGACAACACCGCATCCTCTCTTCATTCGGGCGCCGACCAAATATCCGGTGCCGCCCATACCGCCGCAGATAGACTCCAGGCGACCGCCCATTCGACCGCCGATAAACTCCAAGCCACTGCGGACTATGTTCGCCAAACCGACCTGAAAGGTATGGTCGACGATCTGACCGGCGTCGTGAAGCGTTACCCCGGCCAATCCCTCGCAGCGGCTGCCGTTTTAGGTTTTCTCGTAGCGCGTGGCCTGAGAAGCAACGACTAGTCCCGTCCAACCCGAGGAGATGGTAATGTCCACCCCACAAATGCAGCGGACGGTCCCGGAGTTGCTCGGCAACATCGTAGACAATATCCAGCAGATAATTCGGTCCGAATTCAGGCTAGCGAAGGCTGAACTACAGGAAACGGCATCAAAAGCCGCCAAGCCCGCTACCGCGTTGGGAGCAGGTTTTTTGCTTGGGTTGTACGGGCTTGGCTTCCTGCTGCTGGCAGCGGTATACGCATTGTCGACGATCATGGCGGCCGGGCTCGCCGCGCTGATCGTGGGCGGCGCTCTAGCCCTCGTCTCTATCGTGTTGGTAAGTTCCAGCGCCAAAAAACTCAAAGCCTTGAATCCGGCACCAGAAAAAACAATTCAGACCTTACAGGAGAATGTACAATGGGCGAAAAACCAGATCAAATAGAGCGGCAGATCGCCGAAACCCGGAGCGAACTGAGCGATAACTTCACCGAATTGCAAGACAAAGTGAAGTCCGCGGTGGATTGGCGAACTCAGTTCCAAGAACACCCCGGAACCCTTCTGGCGGTGGCTTTTGGCGGGGGCATAGTCCTCTCGGCTCTGCTTCCATCGCCAAGCCGGTCCCGGAAGGCCTACGACTCCAGATCTAGTTCCGCCGCAAACCGCAACTATTCGGTACCCTCGCATGACTCATCGTCAGCGACAGAAAGAAAACCAAGTGACCTGCGCAAGAGCATGGAAGCCTTGACAGGCGCTTTGCTCGGCGTAGCGTTAAATCAAGCCAGCGGCTTTCTCGATTCCGTGCTACCCGGCTTCCATCAGGAATTCACCAAGGCCCGCACCGGCAAGGACAACGATTCGCGCCGCGACAATTCAGCGATTGACACCTCCGCTTACGCGACCACAAAGGACTCCGCCTCGGCGAGCTCTTTAACCTCAGCAGCCAGCGCCTGAGGAAGCCGTCGTGGCGGATCCGACCCAATGCCAAGCGGAACACCATCCTGGCTAGGTGTGATTGGATTACAGCCGGACATTCGGTTCTCTACCGGGCAGCGTTGTCCGATCAATGGTTTGAATAGTGTTGCATTGACCGGTTGAGCTGGGAGCGCTTATCAGGCATGAATCAGCCTCGCGAGCGATCCTTAGCTGCTGAAAGCCCTTCGCAAGGGTTTCGAGCACGTGTTGCGTCGACCCATTGAGACCGCCGCGCTTACTGGACAAGTGCATTTCACTTAAATCTGCTGCGTGGGTCATTGCGGTTGGACCACGCTGTGAGGGTGAAACCACGTGCCGCGTCTAGAAGACTTCCATACTGACGCGCTGTGCCTCTGCCCAAGCTTGTTTTTGGCTCCCGTGCAGGTAGCGTTCGGTGCTGGACATGGATTTGTGGCCGAGGATCAGCTTGATTCGGTAGGGGTTAACGCCGCGCTCTGCCAGCGACGTACCCCGGCTGTGCTTCAAACAATGAACGTGCCGCACGGAGTTGGCGATCGGCGCCTCGCCGCGAGCCATTCGCGCCTGGGACGCAAGTTCACAGTACTCGGCAAACAGCCGGTTGACCTGCCTTTGGCCGAGCGATCCGCCTTTCTTGCTTACGAAGACGAAGTCGGATGGATCATGGCTGCGACGCCGCTCTTTTAGCCACGCCCGTAGGGCGGTCATCTCGCAAAGCGCGGGGCGGCCCCGATGCCTCACGATGGGCTGCACCGTATTCAGGCTGCATTTCAGTCGACTGATGGTGATCTCCTGGCTCTTCCAGTTCAAATCCGCTAGCCGAAGCCTGGCAACCTCTTGGTTACGCAGGCCATGGGTGAACGCAACAACCAGCAGCGCGTGATCACGGCTCGACACATATTGCGGACTATAGTTTCGCCTGCCCCAATTGCCGAAGACCATCCCTCCCAAAGCTTTCCGCTATCAGCGCGCCTCCTCAACCTGCTTGTCCTAGAAACGCGATCAGGAGATGGTCCGCCGCCCGTGCTACTACCTAGAAAAAATCTAGCGGCCGCACTTCCACACGTTACGACCATCTTCCCATTCCCTGATTCCTTATCGTCCCATCGGACATAAATTAGAGCAGTGCGTACATGACTTGGCAGCCAAACATCGACACCGGCTAGGCGATTTATCCGTCGAGGTTGAAGCTCCTTAACCGAGTCGTTCGTGGCCTTGTCCAGGAGCACCTTGAACAAAAGGAATTAATTGTCCGTTCCAATCGTTTTCGCAGCTTCAGCTACGACGGCAGCTTGGTTCATGTTGTTATGAACGCGTTTAACCGTGTTGTAGACATCTATTGTGAATTCTCTGGTCATCTCGACGTCTTCCTTCGTCCCTTGCTCGTAAGATGGCCGCCAACAAAGGTGTCAGAACGTAACTCGGCCGCTGGGCGACGATAGACTATTCGGAGTTCTTTCATTTTGTGAGCCCCGACAGTTACTTAATACGCTTTTTTGCACGCCAGCTCTTGGCTTCGCTGTTTTCGATAAGAATATGCGCTTCTTAGCTGTTAACAGCTCGCTTGCCGCAATGAATGGCACATCAGCCAAGGCGCATCTTGGCAAAACAATATCTGAAGTTGTCGGAAGTGGAGCCTCGAAAGAAGCGGAACCCACATTTGAGCGGGTGCTGGGCACTGGCAAGACGGTATTGAACTCGGACGTTACCGCTAAACTGCAAACACGAACAGAAGCGGGTCACTGGATTGTGAATTACTTCCCAGTAACAAATCGGAGAGGGAGAGTAACGCAAGTTGGCGCAACGGTTCTGGAAATTACCAAGACCAGAAAATTGGAAGAATCGCTGCGCAATCTTTCTCGCAAGCTGATCCGTGTGGATTTAGAGTTAACAAGAAACGTTGTCGGACTCAGTCGGCTTGACCACAGGACAGGTGAAAGGGCGGAATTGTTGGCGCAGTCTTTTGAGTTGCTTAACGATTGTGTATCGGAGGCGCGGGCAATCTCACAGTTTCTGAATCTCCCGCTTCCATTAGCTGCGTCGCGATCCTTGACCAATTCCGCGTCAGAATTACGGCCCGTCGGCCTCCTAAAAGAATTATCTTCGAGAGAACGAGAAGTCCTCCAACTTTTGGCTGAGAGCAGGACCAACAAACAGATTGCCAATATTTTGTATATCAGTACAAGAACCGTTGAAACTTACAGAGCAAGGATCATGCTTAAACTTGAGTTGCGTTCATTCGGCGAGCTTGTGCTTTACGCGGTTCGTAACAACATCATTCAAGTCTAGCGGCGCTAGGTGCCGCGAGGCCTCGCAACACCATCGAGATTCAATTCTCTATCGTCTCCTAAACGCCAGAAGCCTGCGCGACGCGATTCCTTTGGTCATTTTCTGAGCAAACGAGAGCAGTATCTTGCGATCTCGCTCCGCAGCCTTGCTCAGGAACCTTCTCAGCTTATGAAGATATATCGCGTCTTTGCCTGAGCTTCCCCAAACAATGTCCTCCGAGGTCTTCCGCTTCAGGAGATTCGGGAGCTGCTGGCCTGTGTGAAAGCGTTGGACGCGCCACGACGCTGCGAAATACGGGCCCAAGGCGAAGTAGGACCTACAAACTATATAATTGCGCGCTATGATCAACAATCGCGTTCTCTTTCTTTCAATAGTCGCTTCTCTGGCAGTTACGGTAATAACGTCGGGGTGTTCCGCAGGCCACGAATACGTTGGATCAAACGCGGATCGAAACTCCCTGGAAAAAACAAGTGAGGCTATTCGGGCTGCTTTCGCACGCAACGACATAGCCACAATCATCGCTTATCATCATCCGGACGTAAGCAAATCGCTGAGTTATGGGAATTACTTGATTGGGCGTGACGCCGTGCAGGGCGATATCGCCGCAACGCTTCAGCGATTCAATCTGGAGTGGAAGGAAAACCACGTACGCAGTATTTTGATCCAAGGCGATACCGCCGTTGAACTAACCGATTTTACCATCCAAGGCACGCCCAAAAAACAAGGTGAGCCGTTTCTTTTCAGAGGGCGCGCCATGATTGTCGACGTTCGTTACAAAAATAGTCCAAGTGGCTGGGCATCAATCCGCGAGATCATCCAACCTGCAACGTGAGCAAGGATACGTCTAGGGCGTGGCCTATCCGTTTTCCGAACGGAGCGTGATACCATCCCCGAAATGTGGAAACCAACGCTAGCTTTTCTACTTCGGTCCCTTGGCGTCTCCTTGATCTGCCTAGTGTTCGTCGCCGCCGGGGAGCTATGGAAGCTATACGCCCGGATTGGAATGCGACGATTGCAGTTTGTAAGACTCGGCGCACGTTCCGGCGTCTATGTGGGCAACGGTCGTTACATTATGACGCTCAATCACGTTTGCGATCACTGTTCCTAGAACTAAGTCCCAACCCCCATTAAACTTCGACGGTTTCCACTTGCCGCATAAAAGCCGAGCAGTCACGCGGCCCAATCTCGCGCATTACTGGTGGTGACGCTTCCCGTTTGGCTTCCAGTATCAGAGACTTGTTTATGGGCAAAGTAATCCGCAGTGTCTGTGGCTCCCTGGAGTGACTGAGTCCAATTGAGCGCGGCCTACGTCGGAAAGAAAAATCAGGTAGGGATTAACGCCACTAAAAGTAGCTGTCACGCTCGCTAGCGTAGAGGGGACTGAAGCGGAATTGGCCTGTCCAATCGTTGCATCCAGCGAAATGGTCCCCGCTGGGACAGCGTATTCCGCCACGGAAAACCAGTTCGTCCCGGCACCAGAAAAATGTGCGGTCGGAGTGTTGGCACCGGCACTGTGGCATTATTCGCCTGCGAGCCGGACGTAGATTGTACGAATGAGAAGGACATTTATACTGATACCTCTTAGTTGTTTTAGTAAGTGAGTCGAATAAAGCTAAAGTACTGGGGTTTTTCTCGGGACGCCGTTGGAGTGACAGAAGAATCGTGTTGATTGTGCCGAGATTGCGGCAGGCGCTAAAGCTCGGCGTCAGGTTTTTGATGTAGAGCGAGCATCGCCTATCAATCTGATACGTGGCACGCCAACGAGACCGACCGCAATTGTCGTCGCATCACTCGGTGTAGATATCGATGTAGATAATCGTTGGAGAGAGTTGGGTAGTAATATATGCTTGCGCTCCGAGGGAAAAAACAATGCTGAGAACCGTTCTTCTTGTGGTCTTGGTCCTTCTCCTCTTGGGCGCTTTACCAACTTGGCCTTATAGCGCTGGCTGGGGATACTACCCAAGCGGCGGGCTAGGTTTGGTGCTATTGATTCTCGTTATCCTAGTTCTCGCAAAGAGGATTTAATCCTAACTCCGGTTGGCAAAAGCGGTGTTGGGTGGGTCGAGCGAATTATCCAGCCGCAGAATCGCGGGGATAAGTTCACGGCCCAATTGTGCTTTGTCGAGCACGGTCACTGCCCTGGGAGCACTTACAAGCGCTTCGGAAGAACGGCCTGAATGTCGTTGCCATCCACCACCACATGACAGGGGATCGCCCGGTTGTGATCTTTCTCCATTATTGGGGCCGGGGCCCTGCTGAAAAACTTGCCACCGGATTCAAGGCTGCGCTCGACGAGCTGGGCAAGGGTACGCCGCCACGAGATGGCGCATTAAATGCCAGACGGCGGGACGCGTTCAGAGATCCGCCCCAAGCTGGAGACGTGATTCATCACGGTTTAGGAGTCTCTTTGGGAGGATGTGATGCAAACGAGTTTCAGTTCCATGTGTGTTGGGATCTGTGCGCTTTTTATCTTCGGCTGTGGCTTCCCGACTAGTATGTCCGGGCAGACGCTAAAGCAGTCGGCCAAGTTCGATCTGCCGGGGCCGGGTGGAAAGCGGCTGAAAATTGCTGGTGGGATCGACGAAGCTCAACTGCAAGAACAATCAGCCGCAATCAAGGCTTTAAATCTGCAATTCGTCCGCTCGGGAACCAATTTAACTGTTCTGCGATCTATCGAACTTAATTTGAATCCTGATGGTCAAGGCGATATGGAATCCGCGAGTCTTAGAAGACTAGATCTTGTTCTTGGTTGTTTTCACTCGTCGCTACGGAAGAAAGCCGATCAAACGCCACGATATCTGGCCGCTCTGCGAAACCCGGATATTCAGATTCTCGGCCATCCTCGCAGCCGCATTTACAATTTCCGCGAAGGACTTCAAGCGGACTGGCAGACTGTGTTCTCAACCGCGGCGGATCTGGGCAAAGCCGTCGAAATCGATGGTTACCCTGATCGTCAGGACCTGAACATCGAGCTTCTTCGCATCGCGAGGTCCACCGGGGTCCGCATTTCTCTCGGCACGGATTCGCACGGGCCAGCACAGCTTCGTTTCATGGACTTTTGTGCCGCCGCGGCACTCATTGCCGGAATTCCAGCTGCAAGCATTCTGAACTATATGGATAAAGACGCTCTATGCGGATGGGTCGACGACCTTCGATCGAAAATCCGGCCTTCGGCTATGCCGCGCAACAAACGAAAGCTCTGTCTAAAAAACGCAACCGTTGATGTCTAGGCTTTCCGGAGAGGTACCACCGTTCTCCAGGTACCCGAAGAAACTAGGCTTCATACCCATGTTTCCCCATGGCGTTCCCTGGCTTTTCGTTCCAAATTTGGGAGTTCACTGCTAGCGGAGGAAAATACAATGAAAAAGAAAACTGTGGCAAGAACTGCCAAAGGCACAAATGCCACTGCAGCGATACCGAAACGTTCTGCGCCCGATGTAGTTGCCAAGCCTTCAAGAACCAGTGGTCACAAGGCTCCCAATGAACAGAACCAGGGCGGCGAGACGCACCAAAAACCAACGTCACCGGAAGCATTTCTCTCTACAAACCAAGGGTTGCCAATCTCTGATAACCAGAATTCCCTAAAGGCAGGGAAGCGTGGCCCGACGCTTCTCGAGGATTTTATTCTCCGCGAAAAAATCACACACTTCGATCACGAGCGGATACCCGAACGCATCGTTCACGCACGCGGCGTCGGGGCGCACGGTTATTTTCAACCCTACAAGTCCATGAAAGACGTCACCAAAGCGGCTTTTCTCGTCGACCCAAAAGTGAAAACGCCTGTATTCGTTCGCTTCTCGACAGTGGCCGGCGAGCGTGGGTCGCCCGATCTACCGCGCGATGTTCGGGGTTTCGCCACCAAGTTCTACACATCAGAAGGCAATTTCGATCTCGTCGGCAACAACATTCCCGTCTTTTTCATCCAGGACGCGATGAAGTTTCCCGACCTCATTCATTCTGTAAAGCCAGAGCCCGACCGTGCATTCCCGCAAGCCGCTTCGGCTCACGACACATTCTGGGACTTCATCTCCTTAATGCCGGAATCGCTCCACATGATTATGTGGGCCATGTCCGACCGTGCGATTCCTCGTTCCCTTCGTATGATGGAAGGCTTCGGCGTGCACACGTTTCGGCTCGTCAACGAAGCAGGCGAGGAGAAGTTCGTGAAGTTTCATTGGAGACCTAAGCTCAGCAATTGTTCCGTGCTTTGGGACGAAGCGCTGAAGATTAACGGCGCCGATCCCGACTTTCACCGTCGCGATCTATGGGAAGCGATATCTCAAGGGAACTTCCCAGAATACGAATTAGGCTTGCAGATTTTCGATCAGGAATTTGCGGACAAATTCGAGTTCGACGTCTTGGACGCCACAAAACTCATTCCGGAAGAAGTGATACCGCTCGATTTTGTAGGCAAACTTGTACTCGACCGCAATGTTGACAATTTCTTTGCCGAGACCGAGCAAGTGGCTTTTTGCCCGAGCCACATCGTCCCCGGCATCGATTTCTCGGAAGATCCGCTACTGCAGGGAAGGCTCTTCTCCTATCTGGACACGCAATTGAGTCGGTTGGGGGGGGCCGAACTTTCACCAGATTCCTGTGAATGCTCCGAAGTGTCCCTTCCATAATCTGCAGCGAGACGGCCTTCATCAAATGTCCTTACAAAAAGGACGTGTCGCCTATGAGCCGAACTCTCTCGACCCGGATGGAGTTCGTGAAACTGCCGAACGCGGTTTTCGCACCTCCGACCGACCGGTCGAGGGAAGTACTGTTCGGTTTCGCGCCGAATCCTTTGCGGATCACTACTCGCAGGCACGGCTCTTTTATCGTTCGCAGAGCAAACCCGAGCAGAAGCACATCGCTCAGGCATTGATCTTTGAACTCTCGAAGGTCGAGACGGAGGCCATCCGCTTTCGCATGCTTGGGCACCTAATTTGGATCGACGAGACCCTTGCAGAACAAGTAGCTCATGGCCTCGGTGCAGAGGGTCGCGCAGAGAAAATTACACCGGCTCGTGAACCCATTGACCTGCCCCTCAGCCCTGCTCTTTCTCTGTATTCGCGTAAAGAACCCAACCTCGAAGGCAGGAAAGTCGGAATTCTTCTAGGCGCAGAATTTGACGTGAAGATAAAGAAGGACTTATTGGCCCAGCTTGCCAAAGAAAAGGCCACCGTTGCAATTGTCACGACCAAAGTTCAGGGCGAGCGCGATTCGTCGGGAACCATCCAGCCGTGCGACATGGCGCTACGGGGAGCTCCTTCGGTTTTGTTCGACGCCGTTGCGGTGATTTCTGGCCCACGGGGCGACGACGAGCTTGTACAAAACCCTAATGCAGTCTCCTTCCTGATGGACGCTTTCCGTCACGAAAAGGCAATCGGCTGGGCGGGAATTCCGCAGCTGACGAAAAAAGCTAACCTCCAAGCAGGTGACGGACTCATAGATTTCAGCCAGGACGATACCGTCGCCGCCTTTATCGCCGCTGCGAGAAGGAGCCGATTTTGGGAACGAGAAAATGAAACCCCAACTATCGTGTAGGACAACCTTTCGACGTAACGTGTCACCGAGGCGCCGCTTGGAGGATCCTGATTGCCGTTGGCTAGCTGCTCGGAGCCACAAATCAGCGATGAAATTCCGCGAGTGCATCCTGCTTGCCGTTTCGCGTCGTGGCCGACAACGAACTGTCCAGCATTCCTTAGCAATTCCACTTTCGCCTCTACTTGATCGACGGTAGTTTGAAGCGGATTTTGACTCGCCTCTTCATTTCGATTCCCCATCTGGGTGTAAGAGAATTCGTGCCTTCACGCACGGCCACAAATACATGAAATACATCGCGGCAACGAGGGCTACAGGCCGAATGTGGAAATCGTAAAATCCTACTTAGCCGACTCCCCATACCTCCCAAGAAATTTGCGCGGCTGCGAAGCCGCCTATTTTCTCGTCCATTCGATGAGTTCGGCAGGCGATTGAATATGTGGAACGCGATTTACATTTCTCTTCGACCTTTGCGCACGCCGCAAAAGAAGCGGCCGTACAGCGCCTCGTCTATCTCGGCGGGCTGGGCGAAACCGGACCGCGTCTGAGCAAGCTCTTAGCATCACGCCGTGAAGTGGAACAAGCTCTTGTCTCCGCTGGGGTTCCCGTAACGGTTCACTCTTTGTCAGAAGGAATGTGAACCGTGCGGCGAAAGATCATTTGTTGACGACCTTAGAACAGCTGATATCGTAAGAACAGCTGATATCGTAGCCTAAGATTTCGCTTGTGAAGACACTTGTCCGCCCGATCCTACAATAGTTGTAATTGACAGGTGCGCCCTTGTCACGGGTCGCCGGCTGTATGACTCGTGTCCGTAATCCGAAAATCAACTAGCAACGCTTCGTGCCAATTCTTCAAAAGGCACTCTCGCAATCACGGTGGTTCCATGACCATCCGACCGGATTTCCAAACTGCCTCCGAGCTGCATTATTCGCTCGCGCATTCCCCGCAAGCCGACGCCGGCAGTCTCACCGGAGGAGATCTTCGCCTGAGTTTCCTGATTTACTCCCGTACCTTGATCGCTCACTTCCAATGTGATTTCTCCGGGAGAACGCAACAGCCTCACCGATGCGGTCGGGCTTCCTGAATGGCGATGGATGTTGGTCAGACACTCTTGCGCAATCCGGAACAGACACAACTCATAGTCCTGTGGCAGTCGCTCCCAATCAGCCGGAAGTTCCAGGTTTGCGGAGATATTGCTCCGCTCAGAGAATCCGTCGATGAACCATTTCAGCGCGGAATGCAGTCCCATTTCATCCAGCAAAGGTGGATGAAGCAAATAAGATACCGTGCGAATGTCTGCAGAAACCTGCTGAATGAGCTGGGCGTTCTCCTCCGCGCATCGTGCCGTATCCGGACTAAGTTTCGACTTCTCCCGATCTAGCCTTGAAGCATTCATACTCATAGCAGCGAGCAATTGGCCTACTCCGTCATGTAATTCCCGGGCTATGCGTCTTCGTTCTTCATCCTGAAGCTTAAGGAGACGCGCAGAGAGTTCCTTTTCTTTAGTAGCCTTTTCGGCTTTCTTACGCTCAGTGATGTCCCGCGCCACTTTCGATGCCCCAACAATGCGGCCTGCGGCATTTTTCACGGGCGAAATCGTAAGGGAAATGTCACGCATCGTACCGTCCTTGCGTACGCGGACAGTTTCGAAATGGTCTATGCGCTCGCCGCGCTTGAGCCGAGCAATAATTTCGGGCTCTTCCTGCTGGCGATCAGCGGGAAGGAGCATTGTAATAGACTGCCCGATGGCCTCTTGGGCCGTGTAGCCGAACAGACGCTCCGCGCTTTTGTTCCAACTCGTGATGACGCCGTTAAGGTCTTTGCCGATGATGGCGTCGTCCGAAGACTCCACAATAGCTGCAAGCGATGCGGTGACGATTTCGCCCCGCTTGCGTTCCGTAATGTCCAACAGCATATTGATACCGCCGACGATCCTGCCATCCGCATCGCGTAGAGGGGTCGGATAAGGGACGAACGTGATGCGCGTGCCGTCAGGCCGTTCGGCGACAGCTTCCACGTTGCTGAGGATGCGGCCCTCCCTAAGGGCAATGGCCATGGGACATTCGGCGTGCAACATAGGTTGGCCGTCGGGCCAGAACAACTTCCAACTCACACACCATTGGTCAGTGCCCAGATCCGGCGTGCGCCCCGAGAATTCTACGCAGGCGGGGTTGAAGTGGGTGAGCCGCCCTTGCGCGTCTGTGGTGTAGATAGGGACAGGGAGCGCGTCAATCATTTCTCTAAAGCGGCTGTCGTTTTCGCGCAGGGTCCGTTCAGTTGCCAACCGCTGTTCTTCCGCGTGCACCTGCTCCGTAATGTCTCGTGTGAAACAGCGCGTATGCACGAATTTACCGCCATCAAAGCGCGCGCTGGAGGTCACGAGCCCTTGGCGGATCGAGCCATTTTTGCAGCGCAGCCTTGCCGGATATTCCTGCAGATTCTCGCCCCGCCTGAGGCGCGCAAGAATGTCGTCGGCTACGCGCAAATTCGCATGGAATTCTGCTATATGATGGCCGATGTATTCTTCGTGTGTATAGCCAAGTAAATTCAGTTCGGTTTGGTTGGCCCAAAGGACCTTGCCGTCCGGTCCCACCCAGTGCATTCCGATGGCTGCAGTTTCGACGAAATCACGGAGTTCCTCCTCTGCGCGGCGCTGGGCCTCCTCGCGCTGTTTGCGCTCCGTGATGTCATGGATGGCCAGGAGGGTCATTTGCCCGAGATTGCCCCTTTGAGAGAGACGGCGGGCATTGAGCAGCACTGTCCGATGTCCTAGAGTCGGGAACTCATGTTCGAACTCGGCGTCGGACTCATTGTTGGCGTCGGATTCCTCCAGGAACCTCCGCAGCCGGGGAATTTCCCAGTCCCGGTTCCCGATATCGTAGATCCTGGCCCCCTGGGCTTCTTCGCGCGAGACTCGGAATTTCGTATAGAAAGCCTGATTGGCCGCCTGCACCTGGCAATCTTCATCCAGCACCACTAAAGGGTCGCTCACCGTGTTGATGATAGCTTTCGTATATTCGCGTTCGTATATCGCCTGTTCCAGACTCGCGCGGAAAGCGGTTACGTTTTGGAGGGCCAGCACTGCGCCGTCAATTCGCCCATCGCTTCCTATGTAGGGCGCAATTCGGAGGACGAACCACGATCCGTTCCTCGCATCGTGCACATCGTACCGGGACGAGGCCCCACTGCCAATGGCCTCTCCGCACAGTTCCTCAATGCGCTTCACGCTCATCAATAAGGGAATCTCGGCGAGTGGTCGGCCGAGATCCGCCGGGCTGAGGGATAGGAGGGCCGCAGCCGAAGAATTGAAACTGGAGATGCTGCAGTTGGCCCCGACGGCGAGAATGGGGACATCGATGCTGTCGATTATATCGGCCCCGGGTGCCCGGGCCGCAGCAGCGTCCGATGATATGCGCGAAGCGTTCATTAGGCCGTTTGGGCTACCGCGCCGTACAAATTACGGGCTCGTTGCAATACGGTGTCGGCAACGAGCGGGAGCACGTCACGCAGAGCCAGGAGCATTGCTTGGGACCGCGGCATATCGAGCGGCGCCGCATAGCGCGCGAGGAGCTGCTGTTCTAGGACGCCAGCCTCGACAGGCCCCACCGATTCGCGGAGGGCGGCGGCCACGGCGCGTTCTAGGAGGGCGTAGTCCTCGACGGGAATAAGGTGCGAGTGATTTTGTCCGAGCCTTGGCAGCATGCGCGCATGCACGTCGCCGTCAAAGTTGTCCATCAGGAACGAGCAAAAGATCGCGATCTCTTGATCATATGCGAGCTTGTGGAACAAGTCTTCAAGGCCCATACTAGCGGCCACGTCGCCTCGCTCCCACAGCACATTGACCATCTCACCCCACCAGCGGACTTTCGTGAAGCGATCTCCGCCGCGGGCCTGTGCAATCGTCTCCCCTGCAAGGCCCAGGAATAGGGGCGCGTCCGGCATGGCGCCGCGCATGAAGTGGGGCAATAGCTGATCGGCGTCAACAACTGTGAGCTGCCCGGAAGCCTGCGCGGCCTTAATATCCACCCCTTCGGCCTCAAGACGGGGGCGCAAGGCATTCCAGTGCGCGGACGTCGGTACCAGGATCACGCCCTCTCCATGGTTAATCGCGGAAACGGCAAAGCGACAGACGGCACGACTCAGAAACTTTTCGTCCTGATAAAGCTGAACGATGTGATCGCGCGGAGCGGCGTCGGCGAGAAGTGCGGACCATGGTTCCTTTTGGTGATCTCGATTCATATGGACTCCAATCTCGCGCTTTACGCTAGTATCCTCATATCGAACCGAAGCCAGCATCTAAACAAAGGCCGTCTCTAAACCGCCACTAACGGCCAAGACTATCGCTGGCGTTAAAAGATATAACAAAGAAATTTGAGAATCAAGAAGGCTTCGTAGTGTGTTTTTGATAGGTTAAAGAGAAAGCGAAGTTTCGAGGATCTTACCGCACGGGCGTTATCTAGGTTTTCCTGTCCACCATAAGACCCTGCCAATGATGCGCCACGAAGATCCGTCGGCCAATAAAACGGGCTGATACTCCCGCTGATCTGAAACCAAAGCATCTGTGCGATCAAATCTTACGAACCGCGAGACAAGCAGGCGTTTCTCCTGAGCATTCCGTGCCACAACAATCTGTCCGATTAGATCGTCGCGCGAGGTATTTGAAGTATCCACTGCGATAATGTATCCATCGAGGATGAGCGGCGACATCGAATTACCTACCACCCGAAGACTAATTGTGGACGCAGGGTTAGGACACCACTCCACAGGCGCTGCCCAGATAGCTTCTGGTTTCAACTGATCAAGATCGGGAACTTCGCCTCCATCAGCTCCGGGAGTGGCTACCTGAACAGGAAGAATCGGAATAGCGA
>Ga0209526_10001315_pt1 | contig 16555 bp, 21 predicted proteins | sample JacPinW_OM2H0_M1_FD_188566 | JGI IMG/M metagenome (GOLD analysis project Ga0209526, IMG submission 188566) | Forest soil microbial communities from Algoma, Ontario, Canada - Jack Pine, Ontario site 1_JW_OM2H0_M1 (SPAdes) (version 2) | ecosystem: Environmental > Terrestrial > Soil > Boreal... | reverse complement strand
CGCTCAACTTCGCCGCCAAAAATCGTCAGTAACAGCCCGAGGACTAAGATTACGAGGATTAGGCCACCTTCGGGGAATTTCGAGAAATTAAGCCTGAACTTGGGGACGAACGACATGGGGACGGTCTCTCCTCTGTATTGTAACCACTCGGGAAGTCAAGGGTTGGACTGAGGAATGGGGGTGCTTTTGCGGCGGTTTGGCCGGCCGCAATTTTATTCAGTGGGGAATTTTTTTATAGTCCGAAAAAAAGTCTATCCAGCATTCTTAGTTCTCCACCCTGACTACTGTGCCCACGTTCACCTTCGCGTAAAGATCATGAGCCACCTGCGACGGTAACCGAATGCAACCGTGCGACGCCGCGTAGCCAGGTAGGATGCCCACATGCATACCCACGCCTTCCCAAGTAAGGCGCATAAACCAAGTCATCGGTGCCCCCTCAAAATGACTACCGCTCGGCGCACTATCGATTAGCGCGCTGATACCGCCTCGAACTACCCGTCCGCGCGAGTCAACAAAGTTGCCGTATACATTGGAATGGTGATCAGGATCTTTTTGCAGAATCGGAAACGTACCAGTGGGCGTAGGACGCGCCTTCTTTCCGGAGGATACGGGCGAATCGATCGCTGTTTCGTCACCTGCCTTTACCAGAAGCCGCTGCCGGGATAAGGAGACCACGATCGAGATGTTTTCCGGCGTCAATTTGTCATAGGCGGCTTTATTAATAACTGCCGGGGCTTGTCCGCCGACCAGTTGGCTCGGCGCCGTGACTTTCGCCTTTTCCTGCGACTTAAACCACAAAAAATCGCCACGGGCTGGCAGCAAGCCAAAAACAAGTACGGAGAGAATTGACAATGCGGGGCAAAGGCTCAACCGAGGTGTTAAATAGTTCATCTGCTGCGTGATAGTCCGTTACGGATAGCGGATTTGCTGATGACGAACAATCTAAAACCAGGCTGGCATCCTACCGGGACGAGCTCGGTCAATTAAACGTAGAGGCCATTCCACGGCTAAAGGGCATCCGTAACCCCGCAAGGGCGGGTCAGTGCGAGCTTCGGGATTCGAGTCGGAAAGGGGCCGCGGCCACTCAGGATCCAGTGAAATCAGCCCAGGGCCCGGGGGATCACCGTTTTTGCTGCTAAAGCTGTGGCGCCGCGAGCTGGTCCTCGCTACCGTTTCCTCGTTTTCAGCATCCTTTTTGGTCCAACCATGCTTCACTTAATCGATTCCCTCCATCTGAGCACTCCCGAGGTTATTTGCGTTGCGGTTATCGAAGCCGCGCCAGACCACCTCATCATGATCGACTGCGGTCCGGCTAATGTGTTTGCAAATGTCGTGGGCGAACTGCGAAAGCGCGGGCTAAATCCCGAGCATGTTCGAGAGCTTTTTGCGACACATATTCATCTCGATCACAACGGTGGAGCTTGGCGCTGGCAAAAAGAGTTTGGCACGATCATCCACGTACATCCGAAAGGAGCGCCGCACATGGTCGATCCCACCCGGCTGGTGGGAAGTGCAACCCGGATCTACGGAGAGCAAATGGACTATCTCTGGGGCGCGATCGAAGGAATCCCGGAAAACGCGGTCCGAATCACGCACGACGGTGAAGCAATTCGAATCGGAGAAGTGGATTTGCAGGTGATCGAGACGCCGGGGCACGCTCAACATCACAATGCTTATTGGCTCTCTTCCGAGCGCCTCCTTTTTGCCGGTGATATCGCCGGTGTGGCTATCCGAGGTGGTCCGATCCTCCCCCCGTGTCCTCCTCCCGATATTGATATTGAGGCCTGGCTCTCCTCTATCGGAAAAATCGAGAAGATCGGCCCGGATCGGCTCTGTCTGACTCATTTTGGCCTATTTACTGATCCCGAGTTCCATCTCAAAGAGTTGAGCGACCGTCTAATCGCTTGGGCGGAGTGGATCAAAAATGCTTTGCGAGCTGGCAAATCCGAAGAAGCCATCGTCGCGGAGTTTGCGCAATTTGCCGAGCAAGAAATACTGCGTTCCGGTATTGGCGAGAAAGGAGTAGCGGTCTACGAACAGGCCGATCCGGCTGCTATGAGTGTCACCGGTCTGAGCCGGTATTGGAAAAAACATCATCCGGAAGCGTTGGCGGTCAGCGGTTAGCGGCGCTCCGTTGCATCTGCATTTGTTTTTTCTCATTGGCTATTGGTTATCGGGCATTGGCTATTACTCACCTCCTCCTGTATCTTGCATCTTATGGAATCTTCTAGTCCAAACACTCCAAGCTGGAATTGGAAAGAACTCGAAGAACAGTTTCGAACCCGGCCGTTGGAGTCTGCTCTCGTCTCGGTCGTGCTGGGTTTGCTATTGAGTGTCTCTCCGATTCGGGGCCTGATTGGCCTGGCGTTTCGTCTTGCGCTTTTCGCACTCAAACCGGCCCTGCTCATTCTGGGGAGCTTAAAACTCTACGAATACATCAAGCAACAATCTCCAGGCACCGGTGAAAAACATTAATGGATCATGTTCCGAATTAGACTCCTGTGGGTAAGGCGCGTTGACTAAAGTTCCTTTGACCCTGGCCGCAGGAGCTGTTAAAGGAGTTCGCGAACAGAATGAAATTTCTAGCAGTTCTCGGCGCACTACTGGTTTCGACAGTCTTGGTCGAGGCCAATGCATGCGACGATTTTGGGCAAGCGGTCGATACCTTTATCGTTAGTATCCGCGATTCTGGAAAGAAGTTGGACCAGGTAGCCAATGCCCACGATTTCGCTCAAGCGCTCAATGTCTTTTCTGACGCAACGGAGACCTTTACTAAACGGGTCAAGGAATTAGGACCGGATCTCGTCAAACTGAGCTCAAGTAACCCTGATACTCCCCCGGCCGGGTGCGATAAGGCGCAAGAGCGGCTCACCAGTTTCGAGTCGGACTTGAATTCAATCGGAGCGAAATTCGGTACGGAAGGCCAGAAGTACATTAATGATGACGAAGTGAAACAAGCCTTCGAGCGGCTCAAGAACCTCCAGATCAAGGAGAACTGAGGCAGGTGGGCACCGTTGCGTAATCAGTAATCGGTGATCAGTAGTCAGTAAAACAAGCAAACTCGTTCCCTCGATGCTTTGCTTGGTTTCCTCCTCCATCGGTTGCCACCCACTATCTGTTTTACTGATAAGTTTTACCGATTACTGATCACTGATTAGCGATTACTAGCGTTCCTGACTCCTGTATCCTCTATCCTGCTGCAATGTGTGGACGTTATCGGCGCACCACTCGCGAAGAAGAGCTCGCACGACGATGGAGCATTCCTATCCCGGTTCAGAGCGATCTGCCAATCTCCTGGAATGTTGCTCCGAGCACCGCTGTCCTGGCGATCCGAATTAGGCGAGACACCAAGGCGCAATCCTTCGATTGGCTCAGATGGGGTTTGATTCCCTATTGGTCGAAAGATAAGCGTATCGCGTATAGCACGATTAATGCCCGGGCCGAGTCTATTGATCGGACCCCGGCGTTTCGACAAGCATTCCAAAAACGTCGGTGCCTGATTCCGGCGGATGGATTCTACGAGTGGCGAAAAACTCGCCCGCCCAAGGTTCCGTTCCACATATCGCTAAAGAACGAAATACCATTTTGTTTTGCCGGAGTGTGGGAAGCTTGGCAAAATCCAGAATCGCAGGAATGGCTGCTCTCCTGCTCGATTATTACGACTGAGGCGAACGAGCTGATCGCCCAGATCCATGACCGGATGCCGGTGATCTTGCGGGAGGCAGAATTTCCCGTCTGGCTAGGCGACACCAGCGAGGCAGACCTGAAGTCTTTGCTTCGGCCTTATCCTTCGGAGGAAATGCAAATGTGGGAGGTCAGTTCACGGGTGAATTCTCCGGTCAACAACGATTCCGACCTGATCACACCGGTGCCACTGACGAGTTGAAGGGTTAGCAGTTGGCAGTTCTCTTGGAGCTCCCCGCTCTCCGACATGCGCCATGATCAAGGCTGCGACCTTTCGGCGAAATGCTTCCATCTGCTCGTCAGCCGAGCGGCATTCATGGGCGCTTTTTGAACGGCGGTGCAAGCAAGAGTTTACTGAACGCAAGTTTGAAACTGGAATTTCCATTCTCGATTCAGTCTTGGTCAACGATAAGAATCGATTCTAAATTCTGGCTTCTGGATTCCAAATTCTGTTAGGCAACTGCGTATGCGCAAAGTTAACACCAACCAGATGGCGGAGGACAGTTGGTCCTCACCCAAAGGAAAATTTGTCGGGGCCGGCAAGCAGGTCTCAGAGGCATTGGGACGTAATCCGCGATCCACTGATCTGATGGAGCGGCACCCCTTTGATGTGGAGATCTTGCGTATACCCCCGGGAAAGACCCCCTATCCCTATCACTCTCATAGCGCGCAATGGGAGTTCTATCAGGTGATCTCAGGCAGCGGCATCGTCCGGCACCAAGATGGAAAAACTCCGATCGAACCCGGCGATGCCTTCATGTTCGAGCCGGACCAGCCTCACCAGCTCATCAACAACAGCACGGACGATCTTGTCGTATATGTCGTAGCGGACAATCCGATCGGCGAATCAAACTATTTTCCAGACAGCGGGAAGTGGTTCGTCCGTTCGCCGGAGCGCCGGCTGATGCGCTCCGAAGCGCTGGAGTACTATGACGGGGAGGAATGACCACGAAATGCGGAATGCGGAGTGGAAATCCGGATCGTCGGACTTCCATTTCGCAATCCGCATTCCCCATTCGTCTTTTACCTCTCCGCCTTCTGCCCGCCGGCAGCGATGATTACTCCGATAATGACCAGCCCGGTGACCAGGAAGCGAATGCCCGCACTTACCCCGAAAGTGTTGAGCATCGTGAGCAAGAGGACAAGGAAAAGCCCAGCTCCCCACAGGCCGGCCACATTGGCCCTTCCACCGCTTACGGAGGTTCCCCCGATCACCACCAATGCAATCGAGGTAAGGAGATATTCGTCGCCAATCTCCAGTGATGATCCCCGGAAATAGCCGGCCAACAGTGCTCCGCAGATCCCACCCAGGGCACCACTCAAAACGTAAGTCGCGAACCGGATTCGTTCCACCGCGATTCCGGCCAACCAAGCGGCACGAGGATTCTGTCCGATTGCCAAAACCGATCGGCCGTAGATCGTGCGATGCAAGAGAACCCCAACTCCGATCGTAAAAATCACTGCTCCAATCGCCAGGAAAGGGATCCCCAGTATTTGCGCCGTAGTGAATTCAGCAAAGGCGGTGGGCGGCTTGACTTGCAGGCCTCGACCGTAGCTGATGCCAATGGATTGAATAATGAAGCTAGCCGAAAGGGTCGCGATGATCGGCGGGATCCGCAGAAGCCAGATGAGTAGATAATTAGCAATGCCGATACCGCTGCCCGAGGCGAGCGCAGCGAGAAGACCCACCGCAATCATGGAATCAGAGCCACCCATCACTTTCATCGCAACGGCGCTGGCCAAACCGATATTGGCGGGCAACGACAGATCGACATTGCCTGGTCCCAGCGTGATTACGAACATCTGGGCGACGCCGGTGATCACGGAAAAGACCGCCAGCGCCAGCCCGGCAGTGATCATCCCCCCGGCGCCATATCCACGAGTGAATATGATCGCAGCGATCCAAACCAACAGAGCGCCTACATAGGACCAGATCCATGGCTGAGCGAAAACGCCATTTCCGCCGGTAGATCTCATGCTGTTCTCCCATCGATTCGATTGATAGTCGCGCGGGCAGCGAGAACGATGATGAGAATAGCGCCTTGCGCACCGACCTGCCAATCGGGTGAGATTCGCATAAAATTGAGGAGCGTACCGGCAAGCGTCAGCGTCAGCGCTCCGATCACTGCCCCGATCGGTGATACGCGTCCACCGACGAATTCTCCGCCACCGAGGATAACGCCGGCGATCGAAAGCAGGGTGTAACCTTTGCCGATGTTGGCATCCGCTGAGGTGGCGAGGCCGATCAGCGCTAGACCGGAAAGGACCCCGAAAACGCCGGCCAACGCGAACATGATGACTTTGGTCTTCAGCAGCGACCAACCGGCCCGGGCGATCGCATTCGCATTGCCGCCCGAACCACGCAAAATGGCGCCGTAGGAGGTCCGCATTACGCCGAAATGAACGAGAGCCGCGATCGCAATGGCAGCAATGATAGGGAAAGGGACATAGGGCGTGTGGAAATTCATCAAATCGTGCAACCAGGCGGGCGCCTTACCGCCGGGCTTGGGTAAGACCAGGATCGCGAGACCTTGCCAGACAAACAGCATGCCCAGAGTGACCACGATCGAGGGGACATTGCGCAGATGGATTACCGCCCCAACCAATGCGTAAACGCAGATGCCGCCCAACAGAACGGCGCTGCCAAAGAGCGGGTAGTCGCGCAACCAGGTTGCCGCCACACAACCGACGAAGCTAACGAACGTACCGATCGACAGATCAAGATCGTTGACAGTGATGACAAACATCTGGGCGATGGTCGCGAGTGTTACCGGAATGCCTAGATTGAGCATCAGGTTAAGGCCAAAATAGCTGATCGCCCGAGGATTGAGCCAGGCGATACCGAGAAGAACTAGCGCGAATGAGAGCGCTGGCAAAGCCGCGCGCAAAAACCGGCGAGGCGCTTTGAAGGCGGCTAGAGGGATTCGTACGGCGCCCGCGCCGTTGACCGAACTCATGATTGAGCAACCTCCTCAAAGGAGGATTGAATGACTCGTTCCTCATTTAACTCGCCGCGCCGAAGATCGGCGACGATGCGGCGATTGCGGAACACATAAACGTGGTCGCAGTTCTCCAGTTCTTCCATCTCCGTCGTGTACCACAGGAAGGTGCGCCCGCCATTGGCCTCGGAGCGAATGAGATCGTAGACCTCGAGCTTGGTGCTGATGTCGACGCCGCGCATGGGGTCGTCCATCAATACGATCTTTGCTTCCGAACCGAGCGCCCGGGCAAACAATGCTTTCTGCTGATTCCCACCGGAGAGCGACAAGATATTGTTGCGCATATTGAGCGTGAGAATGTTGATTCGCTTCCGCCAACGTTCGGCGAACCGGTCCTCGAGCTCTGGAGAAATCAAGAAACCGCGGTGCAATGATCTAATTGATCGAATACCGACATTCTCGGCGATCGACCAGAGCGGGAAGATTCCATCGGTTTGCCGGTCACCGGCGACGAGCGCCACCGGATCGGTCACCTTGATACCGGGGACCCGCCGACTTGCGCCCTTGAAAATAGATAGTAGAAGCTCGGTCTGACCGTGACCGGAAAGGCCGGCGAGGCCAACAATTTCACCCTGATGCGCGGTCAGTTCGATGCCATCGCGCTGTTTGCCTGGTCGCGCGCGGACTCGGACGGGAGTTGTGCCACGAGGAACGGCTTCTTTCGTCGATCGCATTTTGCTGGCCGCTACACCGCCCATTGTGGTGACCAGCTTATCGCGACTGAAAGCGGAAGCGCGATCGGCTGCCACCACCTTGCCGTCGCGCATGACCACGATGCGATCGGAATATTCGAGAATTTCGCCCAGGAGATGCGAAATCAAGACGCAACCAACACCGTTCGCTATCACGCGCCGCACGTGAGAGAGCAGTTGTCCAGCCCGATGGCTGTCGAGCGACGAGGTCGGTTCGTCAAGAATAACGAAATGGAGCGGAGCCTCGGTGATTGTGAAGGCCCGTGCCACCTCAACCATCTGGCGTTGGCCAATCGAGAGATCGCCAACGACGGCATCGGCGGAAATGCCGTTGCCTGGAAAGATCTCGTCGAGTTTGTTACCAATAAGGTCGCCAGCGCGTCTCCGCCATCCCCATCCGGCGATCGAAGGGTGAAGAACTCGCGCGTTCTCCGCGACTGTAAGATTCGGGCACAGCGACAACTCCTGAAACACGCAACGAATGCCGAGCTTCTGGGCAAGGACCACAGCATAGTCTTTCTGTAGCTCAGCGCCGATGATGATTTGGCCTTTGTCGGGAACGAGCGTGCCGGCAAGCACATGCATTAGCGTCGACTTGCCAGCGCCGTTATGGCCCACCAGTCCGACGCATTCTCCGACTCTGACTGGGAAGTCGACTCCCGCAAGGGCGCGGACGGCGCCGAAATGTTTTTCGACTCCGTCCAACTTGACGATATCCACTGGTAGTCCGGACATGACCCCGATCAATCAATCGCACAGAAGCGCCCGCATGCCCCGAACGTCGTTATTTCTTTGTGCTATTCAAATTAGCTTCGATCGCCTTCTTGGCTTCATCCTGCGTGTATTCGTGGCTGGCCACACCGCCAGCCGGGATGTTCGGGAGTGCGGCCTCGAAGTCATCCTGGGTGAACGCGAGATAAGGCACGAGCAGGTCATGCGGGATGTCCTTGCGGCCGTCCAGGATCTGCTGAGCGACCCAGAAGGCAAGTGTCGACACGCCGGGTGCAATCGATGCGGACCAAGTCGTATAACCGTTCTTAACCTTCTGCTCTTTCCACCAAGCGAGTTCGTCCTGGCGATTTCCCATAATAATGATGGGTAATTTGCGTCCGCCTGCGTTGAAAGCTTGCGCACAGCCGTAGCCGTCGCCACCCTGGTCAACCACGCCGACAATTTCGGGGAGCGAGGGCAGAACCGTTGCAACCGCTTTTTGTGCCGTAGTCTGGTCCCAATCGCCCTCGACGCTATTGACGATCTTGAATTCCGCATGCTTCTGGACTCCCTGTGCGATCCCGGAATGGATCGCGTCATCGATTGAGGTACCAGCCAAGCCACGGATTTCTAAAAGGTTGCCACCCTTGGGCAGCCATTTAGCCAAATGTTCCACTTCCTGCGCGCCATAATCTTTGAAATCGACGACTACCCGCCAGGCGCCCGGCTCGGTAACGATTCCGTCGAACGAAACCACCACGATACCGGCATCGATGGCCTGCTTGATCGCACCATTCAAGGCATCTGGTGAGGATGCATTGATAACGATTGCATTATAGCCCTGAAGAATCAGATTCTGAATCTGTGCTGCCTGAGTCGGGACCTCCTTGTCAGCCGTAGTGAACACATCGGCAGCAGCAACGATACCGTCAGCAACCGCCTTCTTCGTTACAATGTCGTAACTCTTTAACATGGCCTGCCGCCAAGAATTGCCGGCATAGTTGTTGGAGAACGCTATGCGCATGCTCTTGGTATCCGCGCGAGCCGGGTTGAGCAATGCGATGCTTGCCAAAGCGACCAGCAAAACTGTGCCGCAGGTATTTCTTTTCATGAATTTACTCGATGCTGGAGAAATGGTTTTGGGGGATGGCGCAGCTGGTCCCGCTACCTGCGCCTGACACGCTCACCTCGACCAGGAAGAGTGCTTCGAGCGATGGGATAGAAGGCTAGAGTAGAGCCCAACACCGGTCAACCTGGAATAACGGCGACAGCGCCCATATCGCCGGTAAAGAACTAAAAATCTGCGCTCGGTGTCTGGCGTCCTTCCTACCACCGATCAGCGCCCTGTTTGTTTTCGTACTACTGAGCGGCGATCGATTTCCGCTTCGCTTTCGTTCTCGTTGTCGCGTTTTCTGCTTTTCAAGACATGCTATATTTAATCGGTATTCTGGACTACAGACTGCTAACGAACGCCAACGACTATGGAAGCGCTGAAAAACGAAAAGTGCACCGCCTGCCGACGCGATTCTCCGCGAGTCACTGAAGCGGAGATTCTCGAACTCAAGCCTCTGATTCCCGAATGGACCCTGGTTGAGCGCGATGGAATCCAGCGACTGGAACGAGTTTTTCGATTTTCCAATTTTGCGGAGGCTCTGAATTTTACCAATCGTGTCGGCGCAATCGCCGAGGACGAAGGCCATCATCCCGCCATTTTAACAGAATGGGGCCGAGTAACGGTTACTCTTTGGACTCACAAGATTCGAGGTCTCCATCGCAATGACTTCATCATAGCGGCGAAACTCGATGCCCTGTGAGACGGAGTCGCGCCTTACCTCGAAGAAGAGCCGGCTCCGAGTTGGCTCATCAGGCCCATCACATCATTCTTGACCCAGCTCTCAACGAGGCGTCCGTCGATAATGCGTACCATTGTTAATCCGGTCATTGTTACCGCATTGCCCGTTCCCGGAATACCCAAGCGGATGCCCCCGGTGCGTGCCTCGCATCGTGGTCCGCGAACAGACAAGGTCTCCCTCGGCTACCTGTTCGTCGATTGTGATCTCGAGATCAGGGAAACCGGCGCGAAACATGGACACGATCTCTTTGATCCCCTCAGGCCCCGACGGTGTTCCAGGGGGCGCATCGCGGTAGACATAGGATGGAGACAAGACCTCGTCCAGCGTCGCCAGCCTGCCCTGGTTAAACACCTCCCAAATGAATCGCCGGTAGACAGCTTTGTTTCGATCGTTGACCATCAGATCACGGCTACCAGTTGTAGTAAGTTTCTCAGACATATCAGTCTCGCGTATTGAATGCTGGTCTAAAACAGCTCGCTGACAACCCTCTGGCAGGAGGGTGCGAGGCCTTGAATTACCGCAACGCGATCTTTAACCAATCGCAGCGTCTCCCCGGCGGGTTTATATGGGTAACAATCAGTCCCGGTTAGCTCGGTCGGCGAGTTCCTTGTGCAGGGAAATCTTTTCGTCGAATGACATGTCTGCTTCCGCGTTCGCCCTCATGGTTTCTTCGACGTACTCCTTAACGGTTTGGCCGCTTCTATACGCCCCTAACTCCAGCTCTTTGGCGTACGGTTCTTCGAGTTCGATCGTTAATTTCATAGATAGAGATCAGAATCGTCGGATTTTGCGTGTCTCTTCGACCGTCTGACGAGACGAAGGGCGTAAAACTTCAAAATGGCGCCTCAATCGATGATTTGAGCGGTGACGAGCCTTATCCGATGAAATTAGCGAAACCTCCCTTATTCCTCAGCAGAAGTCGGCTTTTTCTCTTGCCTAGCGATCCCTCAGAGCCCCACTCCAACACAATTGTAACTGTAATTTCCGCTAAATCTTCCCAGGCTGCGTCCGATTGGGATCAGGGATGCGAAACGATGCGCCGCCGGCGTAAGTTGTGCTCGCCCCGGAGACGCCTTTCAACCGCATAAACCAGGTATGCAGAAGGCAACTCAATTTCCTCTAAATAACGGCATGGCATCAGGCCCGGCTGCGAGTAATCGCCTTTCATCTCGGCGTTCAGCCGAATGGAGAGGAGATTACCATGTCCCGCAGTAAATCGGGCATTACCGATCAAAGACCACTGTCCCTCGCTCGGGAGGCTCTCGAAAACCCTTTCCGCCTTTGGGGACCGGAGATCACGGAAGAAATCCTTCAATTGGCGCGCAATCGCGTTCTTGATGGCGGCAATCTTTCGACTCGGAAGGATCTGCCGAAGCGCGTCGTTAAGATGGCAATTATTGCCACACTGGCACTGAACCCGCACGAAGTCCTCTATCAGGGCGAGGCGGCCATCCTTTACGGTCTTAGCCCAACGACCGTTTCATCCCGACAAACCACCGGCGAGCTCTCCGTGAGAGTCAATGTCGGCAAGTAATGAGCTGTTATACTCGTCATAAGCAGAATGAACTTTAGTAAAGCCTAGCCCTCGTCATCTAAGATAGTTCTCCAAGTCGCGCGGCTGTTTGGACGATAGGAGGGTTAACTATATGCCAAGTAGTGACGTCCAGGACACCTCGTGGAAGGCAGTAAGCGAAGAATTGAACCGCTTGCACTGTTTAATGCCGAAGTACCAAGGCCAATTTCGATCGGCGGGGCGCGATGACATAGTGGAAGATCTCGAATGGTGCCGCTTCCTGTTGATGAATGCTGAAACCGCCGCCATTAACTTTGTTAGGAAAGGGTTGTCCTAGCCAGGTAGGGCAAATAGGCTTCCGTTTCAGAAAACGCATCCGCATCGCGGAATGGACTCTCGATGGTGAGTTGCGCCAAACGACTTTTCTTGGTTGGCGGGACGATAAAGATCGAAAGGAAGTGGTGTTAGAGCAAACGCAAGAGAGCTGAGATACGAAAGTGGCGGTTCAATAAAGACAAGTAGCCGGGAAAAGTTGCACAACCTCTTCCCGGCTAGTGCTCTTGTTTGTCGTGGCTCTCTTTTTCGGAGAGAGGTTGCTCTAAAAGACGGACTTTGTGCATTGGCTATTCACAATTTTTCTACGTCTGCTTTCGCATTCTTGGTTCGATATATGTTCATCTGCACACTTTTGAATGGGCGCGACTCCTGAAGCGATTCGAAAACTCTTGGACGAACTTGAAGCCAAGCGCACGGCGCCCCTGGCCCAGCACGCTTTCGAGTCGGTATTTTCCCCGTCCATGCGGTTTGACCATCCAAAGTCGTCCAACTTTCAATAGTAACCGTAATTTTCGCTAAATCTTCCCAGGCTGCGTCCGATTGAGATCAGGAATGCGAAACAATGCGCCGCCGGCGTAAGTTGTAGCTTCCCGGGGGGCGCCTTCCAACCGCATAAACCAAGTATGCAGAAGGCAAATCGATTTGCTTTAAATAACGGCCTGGCATCACGCCCGGCCGCGAGTAATCGCCTTTCATCTCGGCGTTCTGCCGAACGGAGAGGAGATTACCATGTCGGTCTTTGAGCGGCTCCTTGCGATTGCCGACGAGGGAACCTTAGATCTCGCCCGCGCAATGATCGGAAAGCCGGAACTGGCCCTGCTGTTCGCGAAGGAGGCGCTCAAAAATACAACTGAGGTTCTTTCGCCAACCACTGTGGCCATAGTCCTAAACATGACTTCACGGGACGCATTAGATAAGACAAAAGAGCTGCGCCATCTGCGAACGACCGGTGCGGAACGATTGAACCTCATGAAATTTGCGCGCGAGGTCGAAGCTTTCCACGAGGAATCGCCAAGGCTCAATGAATACCACTAACGGCGCGCGGCTGCGCCAGAGCGCGCAAAGACTAGAAATCCCTGACGCGCCGCTTTCTATGGTCGCGACTCAGTCCGTGGAGGCAGCATGCCACAAGTATCTCCAGGAGCGGGATGATATACAAGTTGACGAGCAGCTTTTCCGGAAGGCCAGTAAAGAAGGGAGCTAGGGGCAATAAGACGAAGGAAGCAGCGGAACGCTGTGCTGAATCAGGCACTTTCCCAACGCGATCCGATAGCGATGGGCAGGTTGTATCTATGATCGTCCGATAACCGAAGCTTTTTCATCCGCCTTTTTAACGACTAGTTGCGAGACCTTCGGCCGCTTCTTGAGGAACGGTCGATTCGGTAGCGCGCTCCAGAATCCGTATCGGGAACTGGAACGAGCCGAAAATCTTAGTCGGACCGTCCTAATCGTCGCAGATTCCTTTCGATCGTTTGGCCTCTCGGCACGGCCAGTGGACTATCAAAGTTGATTATCTGGGTCCATCAGGACAAGGGACTGGAGATCGATATCAATCTACAACTAGCGAGCCGCGCGGTTGATGATACTAAAGCTTGTGCCGGTCCTCTTAATTCTTCAAGCCAGGTGTCCGACCAAAAGGCCAATGTTCCTTAATGGTAAGCGACGGTTCCGCGTATCGATCCGTATACGTTCTGATAATCCCTTTCCACTCGGCTAACAGATAATCTTCCCTCACATCATCATCGCCATCGCTCGGTTCGAAATAAATCTTGCCCTCTGTCTCAAACCACCCATTAACACGGACGAGCAACAGTCCTCCGGAATAACCACAAGCCAAATACCACAACATCGTTTCCTCGTATGAATCTAACAGCTCAGTCGGGAAGTAATCAGTAACTGTCTCTATAACGATCGGTATCCGCTTCTCAACTAACTCTCGAAAAGTGCGGTAGCTGCGCCCGACCAGCTCGTCGGTTTCCGGAAACTCATTAGCCCCGAGCCGGTCCCGAACTAGCCAGTCGAGAACTGCTTCGCGTTCTTGTGGCATCAGTTTCGGTAACTCTTCTAAAATTTCCTTAATGCTCATAAAACAAGGCCCTGGAGGGCTATTGGTTTCGCCCGTTCAGTAGCCGCCCCCGCCTTACAAAGCCTCTTCAAAAACAAATACTCGCTACATGGCCCGCTTAAGATAGCAAGCAATGCATCGTTCCCATACTAGAAATTTCTGGGGGGCAGTTCGTTGGTGGGGTCACGGGATTTCACGGACCACCCCCACGCACCTGTGCGGTAAGCGCGCAACGCTCCAGGCATGTGAGCACGCCAGGGCGCGCACCAATACCGCGACGCATACGTACATCGGGCGGACTCTCGAGTCGGCCTGCCTACCTTTGATTCGTAAGGCTTTGACTTGTGACGAGGCTGTTGGTGCAAAGGCGCAGCTATCTAACAAGTTCCTGTTATTCGCTACTAACAGCACTCGAAAACAAACAGAAAGGATATTATGTTTGATGTTAGTTCGCCAACTGCTTCAGCTAACATCCTGCCAATGAAGTCTGGAAGCAGATCTTCTGCAGCGCCCGGTTTCTGATCTGTCACCGCCGAATCAGGATGCGATTGGCTGCTCGGGGTAGTCGTCGGGGACGGCGTCGCAGCCGGTGATGGGGTTGGTTCCAGGTCAGCATGCGGATCTTCCAAACGTCGCCCTCACGAATGTAAATCACTGACCAATAGCCCTTGACTTGGATAGGCCGCCGTTCTCACCTTGCCCAGTGTCACTCCATTCTCCGGTTGCCTACAACTCATTGCCAGCCGTACCTATCAAGTGAGGAGCATTCCCATCGAACTTGGTGATGTGGTTTTTGGGTGCCATCCCTTGTACAGGTCTGTATACCATTTCTCAATGGCTTGCCGACCGTTGACTGGTCCTCTGTCCGTCACAAAAACCGCGTCCTCCGTGAAGAGCGCGGCGATGGCTAATTTCGGTCCGCTTGGGTTGTGCGCCTTCATTTGTTGCCAATGCGGCGACCAAGCGTTGTAACAATTTCTGTTTGCTCATTTTGGGGGCTAACCCGCGGAATTCACCTCCTGCACCTGAATCACGCTCGAAATTGAGTCTTCATTTCAACTTTGAGATCCAGGGCTAGGCGGGTTGTTCAAGGCTCGCGCAAAGTGCGGAGCGAGCGACCCGAAGCGGGAAAGCCACCAGGAAGGGCTCAGGGCGCGGAATGGGAGGCGTGGCGAGTTTTCTAACCATCGTGCGCTCGCATGCTGTTGGCCCTAAGTCCAGTCATCTCTCCCGTTTCCACTCAGACTGGAAAGCGTCAATCCGGTTTTCACCGGTTCGGGAAATGCTCGGTTTCCATGGGTCACTAAGCCCAACTGGTTAATACCAAATGAAACCGAACAATCGGCGCCCACTATAGCGCTGCCAATCCACGGTTTCTTCGCCTTCCCGCCAATCGCCGTGCCCCCAACCAGTGGAATGACCGGAGTGACCGCCACCACCATGCCCACCAACACCGAAGCCTCCACCGTGGCCACCGCCTCGTCCACCATGTGCGAACGCGGCGGTGGGCGCGAGCGCCAGAATCCCGGCCAGGTCATCCGCTCAGGATTTCATTTTCCTTTCCGGCTCTGCCAATACTTGGCCCATGCTTCTTCGAAACCGATTCGAAAATCTTTGATCCCGTGCGCCATTAAAAGGCCGCTATGGGTAGCCAGAAACGCATTCCAGCCGGCCGCGAATGCTTCATGCATCTCGGCTTGGACGGAGTCGCCTAGACCCCGAATAGCTTTCTTTATTTTCGGTGAACTCATTACCTCTTCAAAGATCCCTTGTTCTTTGAGGAAATCGTCAAAATCACTTCCCCGATGCGGACTGGGTTTTTCTATTTTGGCCATCGCGAGGGGTTCGAGCCCCGGGGTTTTATTAGTTCCGATCAGCGATCCACACAAAGAGATTCACCTCACATTGATCGGGAGCGCAATTATTTTCGGATCTATCTTGCCGTAGGCACTTAGCCCGGTAATCACGGCAAAGAGAAGCGTCATGCTGCTGGCTATGCGCTGCAACCACGAGGGGGGACCACGCAAGCCACAAGCGTGTGGCGCGTGTCTGCCTGGAGAAAAAAACTGGAGCAAAAGCGGCCGAAATTATAGCGATTATTACCGTTCGTTGCCTCGTAAAAACCTCACTAAAGCCCGCTCGGGATTCAGCCGATAACGCAGATGCAGGAGTGAGTTACCTGCACATAGAAATAAAGATAAAGCATCGAAGTCCGCCGAGAGAGAAGACCTCGGCGGGCTTTTTTGCTTTTGACGATTGAATGGGTGCCGCAACTATCCTTCGATCTTCAAAAATGGGCCAAAACGCTTTTTGATTTCGTCCAACTGGTTGGTGAACCATACCATGCGGTCTGCCCACGCCTCCGCACTCTTCGTCCGCCGCTCACCTAGAGGCAAGGTCTCCAGCATCATTTCTCCGACCCGTACATTGACAGATTCCTTTGCCAAGGCTTCGCAGTAGTCTGCCACCTCTTGGTTGAAGAGGAATTCCACACCCTTGGTTGCGATCAAAAACTCTCGTCGCGCTTCGTCGGGGACGTCTCCTTTTGTGACTGCGATTGAGACTAACTTCATCCGCCGCTTCAAAGGCTGCGAACCTCCGGTCGAAAAGGTCATGCCGAAGCTTGTTCTTAGCCGTCTCCAATTGCTGATAGGCAATACCAGAGCTCGCACGGGAGAGGTCGGCGCTTATGCGGGCGATTC
>Ga0209526_10001313_pt1 | contig 16567 bp, 15 predicted proteins | sample JacPinW_OM2H0_M1_FD_188566 | JGI IMG/M metagenome (GOLD analysis project Ga0209526, IMG submission 188566) | Forest soil microbial communities from Algoma, Ontario, Canada - Jack Pine, Ontario site 1_JW_OM2H0_M1 (SPAdes) (version 2) | ecosystem: Environmental > Terrestrial > Soil > Boreal... | reverse complement strand
TGTCAATGACAAGCCCTCCGCGTGCGATCTTGGAACAGTCATACACGTCGCGCGAGTAGGGACTGTTGACCCAACCAGAAGGCTTGTGAATATCTCGGTCGCCTGCCGGATAGTTCTTTCCAGCGGGCAACGGATACTTTTTAGCCGCTTCTTCTTTTGTGACTGGTGTTGCCACGATGGCACCACCCGTTAATACCGTCCCAGGTTTTTTCGCGTCCGTGCTTCCACCAGGGCTTCCAGCAGGCGTGCTTCCTCCACTCGCTGTGCTCCTGCCGTACATCTGCCCCATCGCCGTGCTCAAGCTAAGGACGAAACAGCCCACAATTGCTGTCAAAATAACCGCCAGGTATTTTTTCATAGTGATTTCAATATTGATTCGAAGTAATCAAATCAGACGAACGCTACTGACGCAAATTCAAAAAAACTTGAGAAGTTGCGCCGCAACCCGGCCGGCTTTCTCCAGTTTACTCAGTCGATATTCTTTTTCGAAGACGCGGAACCCGTCGCGTTCCATTCGATGCAGGAGCCCGCTATAAACCGAAGCCATAATTTCGGCCGCGACCATCGATTGTCGATCTTCGCGCGGGAGCGACGCTGCCGCCTGCGTGAAAAATTCGCGGGCGCGGTGGGCTTCAAACTCCATCAGCTGGACGAACTGATCGTTATATTGTCGATCTAACAGTTGCGTTTCCGAATAATGAAACCGTGACAGGTCTTCCAGCGGCAAATAAATCCGGCCGGCGCGCAAATCTTTTCCGACATCGCGAATGATGTTGGTCATCTGCAAAGCGAGACCGAGCTGTATCGCGTAATCTTTGCAGGCCGCATTGCCATATCCGAAAATTTCGATGCTGACCAGGCCGACCGCGCTGGCCACGCGATAACAATAAAGGCGCAGCTCCTCGAACGTGGCATAACGCCTGATGCGAAGATCCATTTCCACGCCGGCCATGATTTCCTCGAGCATCTCGGGCGCGAGCGAATACTTCTGAATTACACCGCGTATATCGTGAGCCAGCTCTGGCTCATCCGCCGTTGAACCGCGCAGCCATCCGCGCCACTCGCTGAGCCGACAGTTTTTTTCTTCCACGCTAAGATCGACATCGTCGGCGATGTCATCAATCACGCGGCAAAACGCATAAAACGTTGTGATGTCGCGGCGACGTTCCCGGCCTAACGAAATAAACGCCAGGGCCAGGTTCGATTTGCTTTGGCGAGTAATTTTCGCGGCGTTCACGATCGGCCTGAATCCAAGATCTAATATTGGATCCAACTCTGCTTATAGACTTCGCCTGTCTCACCGCGCCGAAAAAGGCAGACCCAGGATGCCAGCAGCCAGCCGGTGATGAAGCCGCGCACACAAACAAAAATGGATTTCCAAAGAATGAGCGGGATGAGCCGGTCGGCGATGGCGCCACGCACGATGGCGTCGCCGGCGGTGAGAAAGAAAAAGTGGATCGCGCAGATGAGCAGGAACCAGCCGAATCGCGCCGCGTTTTGCCGGATGAATTCTCGATGCGCGCCGATCGCTTCGCGCAAGCTTTCGTTATGCAGTGCGAGCGAAATTTGCACGGAGCTAAAAGCGAGAATCAATCCGCACATCACTACGCGCTCGACGGGTAAATAATCGAGAACGTCGGGAACATTCTTGAAGTAGGCGAGAAGCAACGGCATCCTCACGATGAGCGTGCTTACCAGCACGACAATCCCCGCCCATTCCAAAACATAAGTGAACCGGCGCATGGCGAACCGGAAAAGCTCGCCCTCCTCGAAACTCAAGCCGCGGATCCAGGCGAAGCAGACGGTGATCAGATAAACCTGAATGTAAACGCCAAAAAGATATTCGAAGATGAACGCCGCGGCGTCGACGCTGGCCGAAATTTGCAGCACTCCTCCGGCTGGAAGTAAGCCGCCCCAGATCGGTAGACCTTGAAAAACAATCGGTTTCGCGAGCGATGCGATTGCGCTCAAGATCAGGACCAAATAAATGAGATAGCCACCGAAACGGTAACGTTTTCGCAGTGCGCGCACCAGGGCGCCGTGCAATCCGCGCCAGTTCATTACGATTAACACCGCTGCCACCACTGAGAGCGGGTAAGTTGTGGTCGCGTTGTCGAAAATTCCGACGACACCTTCCAGCGCCGGCAGCGGGGTTTCCCGCCAGATCTCCGCAAACGTCGGCCAATCCCAACCGGGAAGCGATGCGACCTGAGTCAAATCAAGATCGGCCAGGTTTTGGATTGGAGTGAAGGTCGAAAATTGAAAGATAAAATAAGCGAACCCGAGGAGCGCAAAAGTTAGCCAGATGCGCTTGTAACGAAGAATGCACCGAAAGCCATCGCGCAACGCCAGCCGCACCGGGTTGAAAAGCATAACGATGACATACCCGCTGAAGAACCCCAGCAGCGGATACACGCGCGGCAGGCTGGAAAGCATGAGTCGCCTACCGAATGAAACCCCAGTGCGGAGCGAACGGCCAGTAAACGACTACGCCGCGACCGACGAGATTTTCCTCCGGGACAAGTCCCCAATAGCGGCTGTCAGATGAATTGTAACTATTGTCGCCGAGAGCGAAGTAACTGCGGTCCGGCACGTGAAAAGTGGCCTCGGAACTGGTGAGATACTTGGCATTTGGACCTGGATTCGAATAACCGTGGTAATCATCGTGCGCATCCATCACGCGCTTGAATCCGTAGCCTTCCGCGATTTTCCCGTTCACAAAAAGGAGCGGCGAGTCGATCCGCAGCGTATCTCCCGGCACACCGGCCAGTCGCTTAATGTAAAACGGCTGGCCCGCTTCCGGATCGCCCGAAATTCCGGTGATATTATTCGTTCGGAAAACAAAAACATCACCACGATGCGGCTTGACGAAGTTGTAGGTGAACTTGTCCACAAAGACCTGATCGCCCGTATCGACCGCACCGCGCGCGATGACCTCACCGCGGCGATAGGTGTGTCCCGGAAAAACATTGAAATCGTGCCTCAGAGTGTCGGGCGAAGCGTAAACCAGAAAGCTTTTTTGTTTCTCGCAAATCACGCGCGAGAAGGTGAAGAAGAACAGATATTTCTTTATCTCCACCTGAAGGACCTGATCGTCCTCGCGAGAGACGACGTCGATGTAATTTCGGCCGCGCACCACGAATTCAGCGATCTGCTGAAGAAAACTCGGCAGCGGTGTTGCTGGTTTTATTTCGTGACCGATGATTCCGTTGAGTGTCGGTTGCATTGAACCGGTGGGGATTTTGAACGGTTGCAAAAAATAGGAACGAATTCCCACCGCCACAACAATCGCGACTAGGATTACCTCGCAATTTTCCCGCCAGTGCGATTCCCACGTAACCGGCATCAGCTTGTGCAGCCTCGCGTCCAGCTCCTCTGCTCGAGTCTCGACCTGTTTGCGATCGCGCTGACGCAACGCCGCCTGCAGCCGCCGCATGCCCGCGCTGATTTCCTCCGCCGTCGACTCGGGTAGCAGGTCCTGCTTGTAGCGCAGATATTTCTGCGCATGCCGTAGCAGGAGCTTGCTGTGTTTCACGTAACGCGGTGTAAACATGTGGGTCTTGTTACTGTGCCTTTAACACTTCGATAAACGCCTCTTGCGGAATATTGATCTTACCGATGCTTTTCATCCGTTTCTTTCCTTCTTTTTGTTTCTCGAGCAATTTCCGCTTCCGGGTGATATCGCCGCCGTAGCATTTCGCGGTCACGTTTTTTCGCAAGGCTGAAACGCTCTCCCGCGCAATTATTTTTCCGCCGATAGCCGCCTGGATCGCCACTTGATAAAGCTGGCGCGGAATCACTTCCTTCAATTTCGCCGCAAGTTGGCGTCCCCTCGCCTCCGCGCGGTCTTTGTGCACGATGGTCGAAAACGCGTCCACCGGTTCGCCGTTCACAAGCAGATCAAGCTTCACCAATTTCGCCGCCCGATAACCGGTGTGCTCGTAATCCATCGAGCCGTAGCCGCGGGTGATCGATTTAATCTTGTCGTTAAAATCGACCAGAATCTCGTTCAGCGGTAACTCGCAATGCAACATCACCCGGCGCGTGTCGAGCGTCTCGGTGTGGTCCATTTGCCCGCGCTTTTCCAAAATCAATTGCAAGATGTCGCCGATGTTTTCGTTCGGGCAAAGCACATACGCTTTCACGATCGGTTCGCGAATTTCTTTGATCTGGCTTGGATCCGGTAGATGCGCAGGATTGTCGATCAAGAAGGTTTCGCCGCGCGTCTTCACCACTTCGTAAACCACGCTCGGACTCGTCGCGATGATGTCCATGTTGTACTCGCGGCGCAATCGCTCCTGAATGATTTCCATGTGAAGAAGCCCGAGAAACCCACAACGAAATCCGAAACCGAGCGCAACCGAGCTTTCCGGCGTGTAAACGAACGCTGAATCGTTCAAGCGCAGTTTTCCAATCGCGGTTTTCAAATGTTCGAAGTCACCGGTGTTGATCGGATAGATCCCGCTGAACACCATTGGATGAATTTCTTGGAATCCCGGCAGCGGCTCGCGCGCGGGATTACGCTGGTCCGTAATCGTGTCGCCGATCTTCATATCGGCAATGGTTTTGACGTTCGCGATAAAATAACCGACGTCGCCTGCGCTTAGCCCCGGTTGCATAAACATCTTCGGCGTGAACACGCCGACTTCCTTGATTTCATAGCGTCCGTCGTTGCTCATCATCCTGATCGCCTGGCCCGGTGCCATTTTGCCCGACACCACCCGCACGTGGCCAATGACGCCGCGATAAACATCGAACACCGAATCGAACACCAGCGCGCGCAAAGTTTCGTCCTTCGGTTTCTGCGGCGCCGGGATCCGGTGCACGATTGCTTCCAGGATCTCCTCGATTCCGATTCCCATCTTGGCGCTGGCATGAATCGCTTCCTCCGACGGGATCGCGAGAATTTCTTCCAATTGTCGATCTACGCTCGCGACGTCGGCGTTCGGCAGATCGATCTTGTTGATGACCGGCACAATCGTCAGGCCTTGTTTGTGCGCGAGGTGCACGTTCGCCACTGTTTGCGCCTCGACCCCCTGCGCGGCATCGACAATCAGCAACGCGCCTTCGCACGCGGCCAGACTTCGCGAAACCTCGTAGGCAAAATCGACATGCCCCGGCGTGTCGAGCAGGTTCAGGCGATATGTTTCGCCCGATTTGCTCGTGTAACGCATCGCTACCGGATGCGCTTTGATTGTGATCCCGCGCTCGCGCTCGAGATCCATGGAATCGAGCAATTGATCCTGCTTGTCGCGCTCGTGGATCGTCCCTGTGGTCTCGAGCAATCGATCCGACAATGTCGTTTTGCCGTGATCGATGTGCGCGATGATGCAAAAATTGCGAGTCCGCTCGATTGCCATGAAAGCCGCACTATGCGGGTCGGCGCATGGCTGGTCAATTGTAGGGCGTTTCTGTGAAACGATGTTTTCTCTGTTGGCGGCTGACACGGCCGCCCTACAATATTCAATATGCCGAAACTGATTCTTACCACTGAAGCCCAGGGCAAAGTCGCCTGCGAATTCACCGAGGACTTAATCACCGTCGGACGCGCGCCCGACAACATGATCGTGGTCGATGATCCGTCGGTGTCGAGCCGGCATGCGCAATTGGAGTTGAGCGGCGAAGTTTATCGGATCAAAGACCTCGAGTCGACCAACGGCACGCGAGTCAATGGCATCCCGATCACGGAAACGACGCTGCGTTTCGAAGACCGAATCCGCTTCGGCGCGGTCGAAGCGCGCTTTGAGGCGGACATGCGCGGAACGCAGCCACTGCCTGTGCTTGAAGAAATCGAAGCAAAACCGGCGGAGTCTAGCGCGGCTGCGGTCGATTTTGCCAATGCTTCGCCGTTTCGAGAGAAAGGGAAAGATCGAGATCCTACGCGTGCGGCCGTGCTCGCGGCCGTAGGGGCTGCGTTCCTAACTTTTCTGGGCAGCATGATCGCTGTGCTCTTGATGCACACGCCGACGCCGTGATTGGCGGGACACGCGCCGTCGTGTCCGAAGAAAATTGTAGGACAGTCGCTCCGCCTGCCATGTCAGCTTCGGCAACCGGATTGGTTGCCCTAAAACGCAACCTCGGATTGCAATCGGCAATTGAAAATCTAAAATCCAAAATGCCGAAGCGCCTTCTTCTCTTTGATATCGACGGCACACTTATCAATTCGGCCGGCGCCGGCGTCCAGGCGCTTATATTAACGCTCGCGGAACGGTTCGGAATTCAGGACGACTTGAGCGACATCGAAATCGCGGGCGTAACCGATTCCGGCATCGTCGTCAGTATCCTCAACAAACACAAAATTCCGGCGACGCACGAAAACATCACCGCCTTCCTGGACAGTTATGTGCATTTCCTTTCGCTGGAATTGCCTCGCCGTAAAGGCAAGTTGCTTCCGGGTGTGCTCGAGCTGCTCGAGAAATTGAAATCGAGAAAACATTTGGTGCTGGCGCTTCTCACCGGCAACGTTTCTCGCGGCGCGCAATTAAAACTCGAGCACTACGGCGTGTGGCATTTTTTTGAATTCGGCGCTTTCGCTGACGATCACCAGGATCGCAATCAACTCGGGCCGTTCGCGCGCGCCCGCGCGAAAGAAAAACATGGCCGCGAATTTTCCGCTGCGGAAATTGACGTAATCGGCGATACGCCGCGAGACATCGCCTGCGGGAAAGCTCTCGGGGCGCGCACCATCGCTGTCGCGACCGGCACCTGGAGCCGCGATAGGCTTGCGAAACATGGACCCGATTTTTTAATCGATGATCTCTCCGATGTTGACCGTCTAATAAATACGCTCGGTTGGTGATCCACCAGCGATGCTTGGGAGAAATGAGAAAGACAGCGCCAATTTCGCGTCCTATGCCACGAAAAGAACAACCAAATGTTCTGCCGCTTGAAGGCGAGATTGATCTGCATGTCTCCCCAGGCATTGCCGAATCGCTTCGCGCCATGACTGAGAAAAAGCCCAAACAAGTGGTTGTCGATCTATCCCGGGTCATTTACGTGGACAGTTCTGGTCTCGCGGTTCTGATCGAGGGCATGCAAAACGTCGAGGAATACGGCGGTAAATTCGCGCTCGCCGGTTTACAGGAAACCGTGCGCTCCATCTTTGAGCTCGCGCGCCTCGACCAGGTCTTCCAAATTTTTCCAACGGTGGACGCGGCACTTGCCGCGGCTTGAACCAACTCTCCAAAGCCGGCAGAACTTTGCTGTCGCGACGGAACGAAATCTGCTCGAAAATGGGGCCGAAATGGACGTACCCGGTTGGCCAAATGTTCTCTCACTTGAAGGTGAAATCGATCTTCACATCTCCCCCTCTATCGCAGCGTCGCTTGCTCAAATGGTCGCGTCTCACCCCGCGCGTCTGGTAGTTGACCTTTCCCGCGTTACTTACATCGACAGCTCCGGCCTGGCCGTTTTGATCGAAGGAATGCAAAACGTGGAAGAGTACGGCGGCAAGCTCACGCTGGCGGGAATGAATGAGAACGTGCTATCGATTTTCGAAATGGCGCGACTCGATCAATTCTTTTTGATTTTTCCTCACGTGGACGCGGCCATGGCTGCAACTTGAAGCAGAATCGCCAGCGTTTGCTCGACATTCTTTGAAATGTCGAATCCTGAAGCGCGCTCGACAATTGTCGATCTTGCGGCGGATCGACGGGAGGGATCCGACCAAAATTGGATCGCTTCGCGCAAACTCGCGATGTCGCCGGCTCCATCGACAATCGACCCATGAACGCCATGCTCGATGACTTCGCTGAAACCATTGGCCCGCGTCGAGATCACGGGAATCCCCGAGGCGAGCGCTTCGAGACAGGCGTTCGAAAACGGATCGTAAATCGTCGGAAGAATGAAAATGTCTGACGCTGTGTAAACCGGCGCAAGATCGACAACTTCCCCGAGAAATTGAACGCGCTCGGACTTGTAACCACGCGGATTATCGCGACCAGCGACGAGCAAACGCAATTTCAAGTCCTCCTGGCAACGCTCAACTGCATCGATAGCAAAGCGCAGTCCTTTTCGTTCCCAACCGGAGCCGGCAAAGAGGACCGCGATTTCGTCCGGTTCCAACTTTAAATCGTGGCGCGCTTTTGCTCGTGTTTCCGAATCAAAACGAAATTGATCCAGAGGAACGCCGTTGCGGACGATGTCGATGTTGTCCGCGAGATAATCATAAAGATCGACGATCTCGTCTTTGACAATCTGCGAGTTAACGATCACGCGCCTCGCGCCGCGATCAGCCAGAAGCGCTTTCTCCAGACGCAGGATTTCGGTGTGCTTGCGATTAAAAGCGCGAAAAAGGTTTTCGACCGGGGTGGCGAAATTTCTCCTCCGCTCGAGCCAGGCCCGATGCACACCGTCGCCGGCACGATAAACATCACAGGACCAAACGCGCTCCAGGCTCATCAGAACATTGCAGCGAGATTGCGGACGCAGCTGTTTCAGTTCGTCTGCAAATCCGATCGTCGATCTTGCCCGCAAGTGTGTCATCGATCCGAACGGCCATTCGTTAGGCGGCCATTCGTTCGTGGTGAAGAGTTGAACGGAGTGGCCAAGATCGACAATCCCGCGGGCGAGCCGCTTTAAATAAGACTCCGCGCCGCCGCTGGCGGAATAACCGCGCCGCACAAAACCGATGGTAAGTTTGCCGTTCGACATCCAACTATTAGCAATTTGTCATTCCGAGCGAAGTCGAGGAATCTCTTACTATTCGCTCTTACCATTAACAATGAGAGATGTCTCCACTCCGGTCGACATGACAGAAGCCGACACCGCGAAATCCGCAGATGCTGCACGAATTCTGCCGAAGCATTTGCTCTATTCGATCTTTGCCCGGATCGGGGGACCGGGCCTGGACACGGATTCGTTTGAAGCTTTGCGCGCGTCGTATCGCGGCGGATTTCTTGGCAAAGCGGTCGCTTACGATAACCGGCAACGCGAAATTCCGGCGCGCTTCATTCACTCGCTGCGCTGGCACCCCGTGCGCCTCATCTCCTTTCTCGATCGGCCTTACTACTATGGCGCGAAAAAGAAATATCTGGATTGGATCGCTTCGCGCCATTTGGCAACGGGGCGCTACGATTTCTTTCACAGCTGGTCAGGAGATTGTTTGCAGACGTTGCGCGCCGCCAAAAAACGAAAAATCCCGTCGCTCATCGAAATTCCAACCTGGCATCGCGATCGCGCTACGGGAAAAGTCGGCCAGCCGCCTGCAACATCGACATCTTCGCTCTTCCAGAAATGGAAATCGAATTTGTTGCTGGAACGCGAGCGATTCGTTGAAGAATACGAACTGGCCGACCTGATCGCCGTTCTTTCCGAAAAAGCGGCGGAGACATTTCGCACCCGCGGTTTCCCGGAACAGAAATTATTTTATCTCCCGCGCGGCGTCGATGTGGAGCGATTCAAGCCAGGCACGCGGCCGCCGATTTTTCGCGCCATTTTCTCGGGCGCGTTGATCGAGCGCAAAGGCATCCATCATTTACTGGAAGCGTGGCACCGGCTGAACTTGCGGGACGCAGAACTGTGGCTGCTCGGTTCCGTGCATGAGGAGGCGAAGCCGCACTTAAAAAAATTCCGGCGCGAAAACATTAAAACGTTTGGTTTTGTGCGCGATCCGGAAAATTATCTCAATCAGGGAACGATTTACGTTTTCCCGTCTCAATGGGAAGGAAGCGCGAAAGCTGTCTACGAAGCCGCCGCCTGCGGATTACCGAGCCTTACGACGCGCGAGGCCGGCGACGTCGTGCGCGACGGTGTCGAAGGAATCATTGTGCAACCGGGAGACGTCGATGCAATCGCAGCGGGGCTGGAACATTTGTATCGCCATCCGGAAATCGTCGAACGCATGAGCAAGGCGGCCCGCCGGCGCGTGGTGGAGAATTTTACCTGGGACCATTATCGGACGCGTTTGTTAGGCGCGTACGAAGCTGCGATGCGAATGGCGCTATAATCCTTCTGTAGCGGCGGTCTGCGACCGTCGCTCATAGAGCGCCGCTACACTCGTGAACATTCTTCTGATTCAGCTCAAACGAATCGGCGATCTGGTTCTGACCACGCCGGCGATTGTCGCGCTCCGCGAAAAATTCCCGGATGCAAAACTAACGCTGGTCGTTTCGCCCCAATCTGCGGAATTGCTTCCCGCGATTCCGGACGTCGACAATCGACTCCTCTCGAGTGCGGCGCGAACCTGGCTGGAGATCGCGCGGGGCAATTTCGATTATTGCATCGACTTCACGCGCAATGACCGCTCCGCGTTTCTTGTCTTTCTGTCGCGCGCGCAAAAACGAATCGTGTCGTTTCGAATCAAAGTTCGCTCAAAATTTCGGACGCGATTTTACAATGAATTTGTCGAGCACCGGATGCGCGACATGCACACGGTCGATTACCATCTGGCGTTGCTCGAGCCGCTTGGAATTTCGAATGCGTCGAGCGCGATCAATTTACAGTTGCCTGCGACCGCGCGCGAAAACGCCTCGCGGCTACGACAGGAGAGCAAGATCCGGGATCAATTCATTGTGGTTCATCCGGGCTCAGCGCGAGCCGAGAAATTTTGGGAGCCGGAACGGTGGGCCGAAGTCGTCAATCGCGTGCGGGAAAAACATGATGTCGATGTTGTATTGACAGGCGGAAGGTCGGCGCTTGAGCAGAATCATATTCGCGAGATCAAATCGAAATTGCAGCAGCCGGTTATCGACCTTTCCGGCAAAACTAGCTTACTTACACTGGCCGCTGTGGTCGCAGATGCGCAGTTGCTGATCACAGTCGATTCAGCGCCGGTGCATCTGGCGGCAGCGGCGCGCACACCACAAGTAATCCTTTTTGGCCCGACGAATCCCTTTCATTGGCGGCCGCGCCAGAATCCTGTGTTGATTTTGCAGGGAACATCGACGTCGCCCGTGACCGAATTCGTCCCAAAGCAGCCGCGTATACCCGTGAACCAAATCTCGACGGAAGCTGTGATTGGTGCTATGGAGACGCTGTTATCGGCTCCGGCAACGTCGCCGCGGTTATGAGCAAGGCAGAAGGCGCCAAAGTGAAGCTCTCATTCTGGGAAACTCTCCAGAAGGGGTGGAAACCGTACATGCGCCTCTACAGCTATGCCGGCCCCTACAAATGGCGTTTCGCGCTGGGCCTTGCGTTTGGGGCGGCTTACGCCGTAGTCACTTCGTTTTTGCCACTCACAGTTTATCGCGTTTCAAACTTTGTTTTCCATGGCGCCGCCCCAAATCCAAAAGCGGCACTACTTCATCGCGAAATTCTAAATGTCGGACCAAAGATCGATTCGATCGTTTGGATTTGTCTCGCAATTCCGGTAATAATGACCATCCGCAGTCTTTGTTCATACGGCGGCGCCTATTACATGGCCTGGGTCAGCAACAAGGTCGTTAACGACATCCGGAACCAGCTCTTCACCAAGGTGATGGGACATTCGATGGATTTCTTCAATCGAATGCAAGCCGGTTACCTCATGTCGCGGATTCAAAATGACGCCCGCAACATGCAGCAAGCCCTGGCCAGCGTGAGCAGCGATGTTTTCAAACAACCGATCACCATCCTCGGCGCGGTGATTGTGCTGCTCTTGTTGGATTGGAAATTTACAGTTGTGGGACTGATTCTCTTTCCAATTTGCATTCTCCCAATCCGCTATTTCGGTAAACGCGCGCGCCAGGCCGTGCAGCGCGAGCAGAAAGGCGGCGTGCTAATGACCGTCACGATGCACGAAAGCTTCAGCGGAATCCGGGTGATCAAATCCTTCGCGCGGGAGCAACAACAAGAGAAAATATTCCGCCGCGGCGCGCAGCAATCGTTTTCCCAAACCATGCGGATCGTGAAAGCGACCGAAGCCGTGGGACCTCTTGTTGAAATCATCGCCTCGATCGGCATCGGTTTAGCGCTTTGGTATGTTTACGCTGCCCATCTCACTACCGGTAGATTCTTTGGTCTGATCACTGGCATTTTCATCATTTACGACCCGATTAAGACGTTGAGTAAGCTCCACATCGTGATGCAGCGCTCGCTCGGCGCGACCACTGCGATCTTTTCGATTCTTGATTCGGTCTCCAGCGTGCAAGACACGCCGGATGCAATCGAGCTTCCCTCGTCAAGAGGTCGGATCGATTTCGAAAATGTTACGTTTCGGTATTCGACGGGTGTTGCGGATGCGGTCCGGAACGTCAATCTGCACATCGAGTCCGGAAAAACTTACGCGCTCGTCGGCGCTAGCGGCGCCGGAAAGAGCACGGTGCTATCGCTGATCTTACGCCTCTACGACCCGACATCCGGAACGGTGAAGATCGACGGTCATGATTTGCGCAGCTTGACTCAAAAATCTTTGCGCGAGCAAATCGGTCTGGTCACTCAGGAAACATTTTTGTTTCACGATACTATTTTCAAAAACATTCAGTTCGGCCGGCTCAACGCGACCGCGGAAGAAGTTTACGCCGCTGCGCGCACTGCTTTTGCCCACGACTTTATCCTGGCACAGCCAAACGGCTACGACACGGTTATCGGTGACAAAGGCTGCCTCATCTCTGGCGGTCAACAACAACGCCTCGCCATCGCGCGCGCACTTCTCAAAAACGCGCCCATTTTGCTCCTCGATGAAGCGACTTCGTCACTCGACACCGAATCGGAAAAACAAATTCAGAAAGCGCTGGAAAAACTCGCCGCCGGGCGCACGGTCATCGCCATCGCGCATCGGCTCTCCACCATTCTGTCGGCCGACCAAATCGTCGTGCTCGATAGCGGCAACATTAAAGAGGTCGGTACCCACGCCGAGCTGCTCGAAAAATCGGGTTACTATCGTCGTCTTTACGATTTGCAATTCAATCAAGCGCCCGACGTTACTGCAGAAGCCGCATCCGAGCGCGACGTGCTCGCCGAAGAGCTCGTCTAGCAACTTTCTCGCTCACCCAAGATCGACATCTACATGGCTTTCAATTTCGATCTCCACACCCATTCATTCTTTTCCGGCGACGGCGTTTCCAGTCCGGAGGATTTGATCGCTGCCGCGCGCGCCAAAGGTTTGAACGGCATCGCGATTACCGATCACAACACCTGCGACGCGGTGACTTATCTGCTCGAGAACGGTTTGATGCGGCTCGACGGTTTGCCGGTTGATAATTTTCTGATTTTGCCCGGCGTCGAAATCACGACTTCGGACGGCCATCTTCTTTGCATCGGCGCGACCCTTCCTTATCTGAAAGGGAAACCGGCGCGCGAAGTGTGCGACATGATTCACGAACGCGGCGGCCTCGCCATCCCGCCGCATCCCTACGACCTGTTTCGTGCGGGAATTCGGTTTTCAACCCTGGAGACGCTACCAATCGACGCGATCGAAGTTTTCAACGCCGCGACGACGCTGCGTCGGTACAATCGGTACGCGTTCAAGTACGCGCAGATTCGCAGTCTGCCCATGGTCGCGGCGAGCGACGCGCATCACGCCGCGGCAGTTGGAACTGCCTACACGATTCTGAACACGCACGATTTTTCCGTGAAAGGAATTCTCGCGCAGATTTTAAAAAGTAACGAGCTCAACCAAAAATACCTGACCCCGCGCGATAGTCTCCGCAAAACCTGGAACAATTGGCTGCGCCTCCGCCGCCGTAAAAAAATTCCAGAGCTAGCTGCCAAAGACCGTAGCCACAACGGCCGCTAAGAGCTCCTTTAGACAAAATGAACAAAATGCTTTTTATCTGGCCGGAAGAATTCTGATCATTCTGCAAATCCTGTCTAAGAATTCTTTTCCATGGCAGCGTACGTGATTGTTGAAATCGAGGTCGTCGACCCTGTCGGCTACGAAGAATACAAGAAGCAAGCCGCGGCGACCGTCCACAAACACGGCGGCAGATACATTGTGCGCGGTGGAAAGACTGAAGTGCTTGAAGGCGATTGGGACCCGAAGCGCATCGTGATTCTTCAATTTGATTCAATGGACCACGCCAAAGAATGGCTCAACTGCGAAGAATACCGCGAGCCGCGCAAAATGCGCCACCGGACCGCCAAGACGAACATGATCCTGGTCGAAGGCGCTTAATCGCGGACCGCGCTCGAGCTAAGATCGCGCAGCAAAGTCTCGACATCGCGTTTGCTGTAAAAATTCCAGATCGGTCCTTTGCGTCGTAGCAATCGTTCGCCCAAGTCCGCCATCAACGCGCGGTCGTAATACTTATTCAAGTTTTTCGAGGTCAGATCTTCCTCCAATTCCGCGGCTGCCGGGAAAAATTTCGCGAGCTCGCGTCCGCGCGAAACGATCAGATCTTCATATTTGATCAGCGCGCGCTCCGGCAAAAAACGGCGGAAGCGATCGTAAAACCATTCCAAAATGTGAATTTGTCGTTCGGTCGGATCGGATTTCGCGGCAAGATCGCGCGCAAGATCGACATCGAGCTTCTCGCCGATGGGCGAATGGCCGTCTTTTAACGGAAACCACGCAAGACTGTTCCAGGAAGCGAGCGTGGCGAGCGGATTCCGGACGATGGCGTAACATTCAAAGCGTTTCGACAAAGTTTCGAGCAATGCTGAGAATGCCGCTGGATGTTTCACCGCCAGCGTGAAATTCTGCGAAAGCGGCTTGTCGACAACCACCGGCCCATGCTCAGTGCGGCGCAATCGCGTTCCCGCGCGATTGACCTGATTATCAGCGACATTATCGGGAATTTTTCCGCCCACATGTTTCGAGATGGCAAAACCGTGTTCGCGCAGTGATTTCCGCGTTTCCGCACAGAAATTTTCAATGAGATCCCCCACCGCGCCGGCGTCTCGACATTCCGCAAACTCCCACACGTTCATCGGCTCATGCAGCGCGACCGTTTCGGGCAACTTGTTCAGCAACGAACAAACGAGCGTCGTGCCGGAGCGCGGCATCCCGGTAATCAGCACGTTGCGCATGTCGCTGGCTAATCTAGCGACGGGAGAGTAAATCGCGCAACGCTTTCGGATCGGTTACTGGCGCTTTGCAGGTGAAATTTTCGCAGACATAAGCAGCCGGTTTGCCGTTAACCATCGACATGGCACGAATGGCTTCGTTTTTCTCGCCGAGATATTTTTGACCTTCGCCGCCGTCGGCGAGAATCAGAATTTTGTTCGGCAGAAAGTGTCGATGCACTTCTTTGAGCAGCGCTTTTGTTCCTTCATTGTCGATCTTCCCGGCGATCACAATTTGCCGCGGCTTGCTTAAACTAAAGTCGAGCGCGACCAGCATTTGCGGCATGGCGCTGGCGAAGTGTGAAAGCGTCGGCGAAAACGCGCCGATCGTTTTCTTCGCGCGTTCATCCAATTGTTTGTCGTCGCGAAATTGTGCCAGTCGCAAAAGGTTCAGCGTAGCCACTGAGCTCGCGGCCGGCTCGGCGCTGTCGTTATCGTCTTTCATCCGGAGCGGCACGTTCGACTCTTTTGCTGTCGTGCTGAAGTAACCGCCGTTCTTCTCGTCGAAAAAGGAGCGGTCCTGCGTTTCCTGTAATTCGACCGCAAACTTCAGCCACTCGATGTCGAATGAAGCTTCGTAAAGATCGACAAGCCCCTTGATGACGAACGCGTAATCGTCGGCAAAGCCTTCGATGTCGCTGCGGCCCTCGCGATAATTCCGAAAGAGCAATTTGCTCTTTTCCTCATACAGGTGCGTGCGGAGAAACTGGGCCGCGCGTGTTGCAGTTTCGAGATAACCCGGCTCGACCAAGACCTGCGCGGCGCGCGCGTAGGCCGAGATCATCAACCCGTTCCATGCCGAAATGATTTTGTCGTCGAGATGAGGTCGCGGCCGCTTTACACGGATCGACAATAATTTAGCGCGACTGCGCGCGAGCGATTGTCGAACGTCGTCTTCGCTCTTTTTGAAATGCTTGGCCGTCTCCGCAATCGTGTGTCGCTCTATCAAAATATTCTTGCCGCGAAATTCATCCTGCGGATCGCTCCCCTCCGGCGCGTTTCCGTGCGACTGTACGCCGTAGTGGAAATCGAAAATCTCAGCGGCGTCGCCGAGTGCTGATTCGATTTCCTTCTTCGTCCAGACGTAAAACGCGCCCTCGGCGTGTTCCGGTTTGCCGTGCTCAAGAAGACTGTCCGCGTCCTCGGCGGAAAAAAATCCGCCTTCTTTTGCGGTCATGTCGCGCGCGACGTAATCGAGAATGTCACGCGCAACATCCGCATATTGTCGATCTTGAACGACTTGGAATGCGTCGAGGTAGGCGAGCGCTAGCTGCGCTTGATCGTAGAGCATTTTCTCGAAGTGCGGCACGTGCCAGTAACGATCGACCGAATAGCGGTGAAAACCGCCGCCTACATGATCGTGCATTCCGCCGGCCGCCATTCTGCGCAGCGTGAACAAATCCATCTCGAGCGCGCGTCTACCGGATTCGCTCTTCGGATCGCGAACGTAAAATCTGGTTAGAAAATTGAGAGTCACCGGTCGCGGAAACTTCGGCGCGGTCCCGAACCCGCCTTCCTTCTCGTCGAAACTGCGCGCGAACTGGTCGTAGGCGGCCTGCAAAACGTTGATGTCGATCTTGCCCGCGGCGGCTGGCCGCGCCGCTTGCGATTCGCGCAGCGCGTCGATGATCTTCGAACTTTGACC
>Ga0209526_10001312_pt1 | contig 16570 bp, 16 predicted proteins | sample JacPinW_OM2H0_M1_FD_188566 | JGI IMG/M metagenome (GOLD analysis project Ga0209526, IMG submission 188566) | Forest soil microbial communities from Algoma, Ontario, Canada - Jack Pine, Ontario site 1_JW_OM2H0_M1 (SPAdes) (version 2) | ecosystem: Environmental > Terrestrial > Soil > Boreal... | reverse complement strand
TAGGTTCGAATCCTAGCGCCCCAGCCATCGCCTTCATCGTGACTCCGGAAAACCTCCGTTCGAGTATTTCCCCGCAGTCCTGTGCGGTTGACATACGATTCGATTTAGGCTAGTCTTAGACCAGTCCGAATGGCAAAATCGAAGAAGCGATCCACCGTGGGGGCCTACGAGGCGAAGACGAACCTACCTCGGCTGCTGGAGGAGGCCGCGGCTGGCCTGACGATCACTATCACCAAGCACGGCCGTCCTGTAGCTCGCCTAGTACCGCCGGTCGCGAATGAGCGTCCGGAGCCGGATCAGGTCGTCGCCTCCCTCCGTCAGGCCCGCGAAGGAATTCGTCTAAAAGGTTTGTCGCTTCGCGCGTTGATCGAGGAGGGTCGGCGATAGGTGTTTGTGGTCGACAACTCGGTAGTTATGGCTTGGTGTTTTGAAGACGAAGCGAGCGCCTATACGGAGGGTGTCCTTGATCGGCTCCGGGATACGCAAGCGCTTGTGCCGGCTATCTGGCCCCTCGAAGTGGCAAACGTGTTGCTAATTGCCGAACGACGCGATCGCCTGAACGAAGCCCAGACTGCACATTTCGCGCAATTGCTGCAATTGCTGCCAATTCTGGTCGAGGAGGCCGACGTTGCGCGTATCCTCGGTTCCGTTCTTGCGGTTGGGCGCGCTCACAGCCTGTCAGCCTACGATGCCGCGTATCTAGAGCTGGCGGCCCGTCAGGGACTGGCCTTGGCCACTCAAGACGGTCGACTCAGGAAGGCAGCCGGCAACGCTGGAGTCGCTGTTATTCAGTAGGCGACCAGGCAGCCTCGGCCGATGAGACGCCTGACCAATTGACCCAGCCATCGCCTTCAGCCACAGGACGGCCACCAGCCTATTTCTGAAGACCCAGGGCAAAGCTCAGAGCTGCGTCGACCGCGGTCATTTTGGGGCGGGAGAGCACCGTGAGCCGCTCTCTCAGGGCATCCTTGGGAATGGTTGTCACGGTGTCGAGATTTGCCACATACTCCCGTGGCATCCCGTCTTTGGGGCCGAGCGGAGCCTCCACGGGAATGCCGCGAACACGCGTTGTGACTGGGGCGACCGTGACGAGCCGGCGCACGTCGTAGGCTTCATCACGAGAAAGAAGGATCACGGGACGGCGGCAGCTGGCTTAGGCAGCTCGGCCCACCAGATCTCGCCCCGCTTCACTCCCAGGGCGCGGCGGCGAGAGCCCTGGCTGACGCGGCTCTCGCCGCCTCCACTTCGTCGCTGGTTTCAGGCCGGTTGGCGTAGCCGCGGACGTAGCGATCGTCCTGCTCAGCGCTGAGACCAAGCAAACTGGTCACCGCTTGTCGAAAGTACTCGCTGCGGCTCACCTTCCGCTCTCGGCGAGCGCGGTCGACTCGATGGAGCAAGTCGTTGGGCAGGCTGATGGCGACTTTGACCGCACGTTTCATACCAGAATCACACCACAACGTCGCCTTCGGCCGGGCTTGTTTCGAGCCGGGCCGCAAGCATACGCCGCTGAAGGACGCCGGCCAACCGCTGGAGACGGTAGCACCGACCCTCAGGGAGTCGCGGTCGGCGACGGTTGGTACGGGATGTAGCTCTCGACGGCAAAGGCAAGTTTGCCTGACTGCGCGTCAACGAACGCTACGTGGTAACGCATCCAGGACTGAAACTGGCTAGCTGGCGGTTGATGGCCCGGCGGTCCGCCTGGAGGAGGCACCCCCGGCCCGAGTAGCCAGGATACGACCCAGCAGGTGCAATTGAGAGCCGCGTTAGGCCGGACAACCACTTTGGCCAGAGCCGCCGTACTGACAGTTTTGCGGTTCGGGAACTCTTTGAGGGCAATCGCGTCTGCCTGTTGACTCGTAATTGGGACGTTGGTTGTTGACGGTGCGCGAACCGTGATGCCCTGGCTCGCAAGACTTGTACTGATCGCTGGATCCAGGCTGGCCGCTGCATGCCGTGAAGCGCCCCAAAGCACCCAAACAGCAGCACCGATCGCGACAGCCCCCAGCAACCCGAGCCGGACGATCACCACGCGACTCAGAACAGCCCGCTTTTGACTGGGCAAGGAGCTTGGTCGCACGGTCCTCGCTCCACCGTACGCCCACCTGGTGATTGGGTCAAGGACCCTCCGCAGCTAGTGCGTAGATCCCGCCCCGGACTCCTCCTGGCCAACCTCTCGGGACTCGGCAACCACGGGGCCGGTCGAGGCCTCAACCGCCTGGACCGTGTCCGCTGGCGCGTTCTGACGTCGGGAGAGCGCGAGGGCCGGCAGGGCGATGGCGGAGATCGCTGCTCCCACGACGTATGACGGGCCGTATCCCCAGACATCGGCGACCCGGCCAAGGAGCGGCTGAGCCCAGACGCCGCCGGCGGAGCCCATCAGCGAATCGAAGGAGAGGATCGTGGCCCGCTGTCGCGACGGGATCATGCCGTTCATGTACGTCTGGCGGATGGGCGCCGAGGCAGCAAAAATGAGCGACCAGACGACGACCAGCCCGACCACGACCCAGAAGTTCTGCAGGATTCCCATCAGGCCGAGGACGACCACACCAAGTGACGCCGTGGCGATCAGTGCCGACGTGCGCCGGCGGAAGCGCCGTCGGATCCGGGGGGCCGCCAACCCACCGAGGATTTGTGCGCCGGCGACAATCGCCGCCGCCAGGCCAGCGATCACGTAAGCCCGGCGGTTACCGTACAGCTGAAGCAGGTACGGCTGCAGCGCGTAGAAACCGTAGATCCCCACGCCGCCCGTGAACAGGGATTCGATCATCAGCCACCTGACCGCGGGCACCCGCAAGCCATACTCGATCGAGGCGGAGGCGATCTTTCGGATCTCGGTCAGCACCCGCCCACCCTTCTCGGGAGAGAACCCGACATCGTGCATCAGCCTGAACGCCACTCCGAACATCGCGACGAGAATCAGGCCGCGGAGCACGAAGGGTACTCCAAGATTGGTCTGCTGGGCGATCAACCCTCCAACGACCGAGCCGCTGAGCATCGCCACTCCGGTTACCACCTGGCCCCGCCCGAATACCGCTTCCAGCTCGCCGGTGAAGCCGGTCGCCTTGAGCGCATCGACCAGCCACGCCTCCACGGCGCCGGAGAAGAACGTGAACCCCAGACCGATCAGAACGGAGACGACTGCCCACTGCCAGAACGGGGCGTGGATCCGCCACAACAGCACGTAAAGGAGCGTCGAAGCCGCCAGCGTCACCGTCCCAAGCAGATACGAGACGCGGCGCCCGGCGGTATCGGCGACAACGCCGGTCGGCACCTCGAACAGCACCATGCCGGCGGTGAAGAAAGCGTTGGCCGCGAACGCCTCCAGGTTGGAGAGTCCCGCATCGAGCAGGAAGATCGTGTTGATTCCCCAGATGAGTGACGCCGCCAGTGTATTGCCCAGCAGGAGCACGAGGTATGTTCGCTGGATCGAGCCGGGTGTCGGCAGTTAGACCCTCCTCTTTCTGCGGTCCGGGTCCGGTCGGCGAGGCCGCTGTTAGCGTAGCCTCTCGTCGATGAACGCGGCTGTCGACGTCGTCATCGTCGGGGCCGGCCAGGCGGGGCTTTCGCTCAGCCACGAGCTCGTCGCCGCCGGCGTTGACCACATCGTTCTCGAGCGGGGACGAGTTGGCGAGACATGGCGCGGTCGCTGGGACAGCTTCTGCCTGGTCATTCCCAACTGGACGGTCCAGCTGCCGGGCCGGCGCTACAGCGGAGATGATCCCGACGGGTTCATGCCCAGGAACGAAATTGTCGGCCACCTGGTCGGGTACGCCCAGAGTTTCCGTGCGCCGGTCCGTGAAGGCGTCAGGGTGACCGGCCTGGAGCCCGCGGGCAAGGGGGCGTTTCTGCTCAGAACGTCCGAGGGCGAGATCCGAGCGAGAGACGTCGTTCTCGCCTCGGGTGGATACCAGAAACCGCATCGGCCCCCAGCAGCCGCTCAGCTTCCCGCCTCAATCCACGCCATCGACGCCGAGACCTACACCAACCCAGCCGCGTTGCCACCCGGGAAGGTGCTGGTGGTCGGCAGCGGTCAGACAGGCTGCCAACTGGCCGAGGAGATCGCCGAGGCGGGGCGGGATGTGTCGCTCGCCTGCGGACGCGCCCCGTGGATGCCGCGTCGAATTGAGGGTCGCGACAATATCGCCTGGGTGAACGAAACGGCGTTCTTCGACGTCACGTTGGCCGATCTGCCGAGCCCTAAGACGCGACTCTTGGCCAATCCACAGATGAGCGGCCGCTCGGGCGGTCACGACTTGCATTACCGAACGTTGCAAGCGCGTGGCGTCCAGCTGCTGGGCCATCTCATGGGCGTGGCCGACGGCCGTGCCCATTTCGCGAACGACCTGGCCGAGTCGGTGGCCTTTGGCGATGCCCGATACGCGGATGTCTGCGAGCTCATCCGCAAGACATGTGCCGCGCGAGCCGTGCGCGCACCCGAGATGCCACCGACGCCGCGGTTCCACGCCAACGCACCCGAGACCATCGACCTCAGCGACTTTGGCACGGTCCTCTTTACCTCGGGTTTCCGCCCTGACTACGCGAGCTGGGTGAGGTTTCCTGAGGCCTTCGACGACATGGGGTTCCCGATCCAGCAGGATGGCTCCAGCACCGTTGTCCGCGGACTGCATTTCATGGGTGTGCATTTTCAGCGGAAGCGCAAGTCCGCCACGCTGCTTGGCATAGCCGAGGACGCTATCGTCCTGGCCGCGACCATTTCCGCCGGCGTGCGGCCGTAGGATTCGACCGACCGACAATGACGCGCGCCGCAACCTGGGGCCTTGGGTTCGCCTACGCCGTGATCTGGGCGTTTGCCGGATGGCTCTGGAGGGGGCCGCCGACTGACCTCGATCAGTTCTTTTTGCCAGCGGTACGGATCGCGCTGGCCGGCCACCCGTTGCTCATCTACTCAGTGCGTTTTCAGGGGATCATTGCGAACGACAACGGGCCGCTCGGCCTGGTGCCCCTGACGGTGGTGGCCACCGTAGGGTCTCGACTTGGTTGGCTGAACGATGCGCGCCTGGTGCGTACGCTCGTCCTGGCCACCTTTTCGGTCTTCACGCTGTTGATGGCGCGGGAAGCGGTGGCTGCGATCGATCGGTTGCGGGGGGTGAGCCTTAAGGGGCTATCCCGGTTACTGGCTTACGCCGTTTTCGCCGCCGCTCCGACCCTGTGGCTTGGTGTGCTTGGTTACGGACACATTGAACAGCCGATGACGCTCTGGCTGGTCCTTCTCGGCGTGCGCAGCCTCGCCAGCGGTCGGTCCACAGCGGCGGGCATCAGCGTCGGGCTGGCCCTGCTGACGCGGAGCCTCGCTGCCCTCGCGCTGATTCCGGTGGGACTCCTGCTGCTGGCCAGAGGCCGATGGCGGGCGCTGGCTGGATTGGCTGGAAGCGCCGCTCTCACCGTCGCGCTCGGACTATTGCCCTTCGTGCTTGCCGATCCGAAGGACACGATCTACTCACTCCTGACGCATCGTGGCAGCCTCCCGGTCGGCGGCGGATCGATCTGGCAGCTCCTCGTCGGGACGTCATACGAGTGGATCCCGCAGCGCGCGGATGTCATCTTCGTGCTCGCGTTCGCCGTGCTGGCGAGTCTTGTCGTGATTCGCGCCCGCCAGGACCTGGAACCGTCATCGCGGGATATCTACGGACTCCTCGCCTTGACGGGCCTGATGCTCCCGCTGCTGGCGAAGAGCGTCTGGCCATACTATTTTCTCGACGCCTATGTATTCGGGGCGGTTTGGTGGCTCGGACAAGTCAGTCCGTTGGCGTTTGGGCGCCGCCTCATCGGGGCCGCGATCCCGCTCGTCGCCAGCTTGGGCACGCTGCTCACCGAGTACGAGATGGATGCGAGCGCTGAGCGAATCCGGGTTCCTGAGGGTGTCGCCATGGGCGTGGTCCTGGCCGTCCTGGCCGGGGCGCTGGCAGGCCGGCTGCGGCGGCGAGGCCCGGGCCGGCGCATATTAGAGCCGTGAAGGATGTCGACTGGACCTCCGAAGGACCAGAAGAGAAGCGCCGGTCAAATAAACGGAAACCGAAAAAACATAAGGGGAAGCCGGCTGAGCCCGCACCGGGCGGGCGGATGATTGTCGATCGGTATTCGCAGGCGATCCTGCCGCCGGGTTCAGACGAGAATCCTAACGTGCCCGGGCTCTAACCCGAACTAAGACCTTCGCATCGCGCATAACCGACCGCGGATGCGGCCGGTGACAGATCCTCGAGCCGCCAGCGGCTGCTCACGTTCATTAGAACTAATGCTTATGGGGATGGTTCACGCTAATGCTGAGCTTGATAGCTTGACAGAATCGTGAAGCTGAGCGCAGAGTGAAATAGGCTCACTGGCCTATCTCGCGCCCCTCTCATCCTGGTCGGAGTCGGGATCACTGGTCTGCCTCTGAGTTGACCGAAAGGCCTCGCACTTTTTTTGGCCCGAAGGACTCAAGGGAGGAACACCTGATGACCCGACTAACGCGGCCCCTGATAACCCTGCTTATCTCTGTCTTCGCCCTGGTGATCGCCGCGTTGCCGATGGCAGCGCTGGCGTCAACCGCGCCAGGGCTGGGGACGGCGACAACGTACGCGGTCCTGGCGGGCACGACGGTCACCAACACGGGCGACTCCGTTCTCCATGGCGACCTCGGAGTCAGCCCAGGCACGGCGTGTACGGGATTTCCAGACCCCTGCACGGGCGGCGGTCCCGGAACCGTGAGCGGGACGATACACGCTGGCGACGCACAGGCGCTACAGGCCCAGAGCGATCTGACGGCAGCGTATGGCATCGCCGCGTCGTCACCCTGCAATTCCAATCAAACCGGTAAGAATCTCGGGGGCCAAATCCTCAATCCTGGCACCTACTGCCAGACCACTGCCCCAACGTTGACTGGCACGCTCGTTCTCAGTGGCAATGGGGTGTTCATTTTCCAGATCGGCAGCACGCTCATTACCGCACCCGGAGCAACGGTAAGCCTCGTCGACGGCGCGCAGGCCTGCAACGTCTTCTGGCAGGTCGGCAGTTCAGCCACGCTTGACACGACGACCACTTTCGTCGGAACCATCATGGCCCTGACGGACGTCCACCTCAATAACGCGGCGAGCATCGCCGGTCGCGCCCTGGCGAGGAACGGCGAAGTGACGTTGATCAACAATCAGATCACGGCGCCGACCGGCTGCAGCGCAACCAGCTTGCCCGGTCCGACGCCAACACCCGCGGCGACCGCCACACCCGCGGCGACCGCCACACCCGCAGCCACACCCGCACCGACGGCTGCAACCGTCCTCCCGACAACTGGCGGTGGTCCGCAGAATGGTTCTCCGTGGGTGATCCTGCTGCTGATCGCCGGTATCGGCACCGTGGGCCTGGGTCTGAGCCTTCGAGCGCAGCGCCGCAGACTGTAGAAGACGAGCTCTCAGACAACCTGAGACGAGCGCGAGGGGACGCCGAGCGTCCCCTCAGCACATCTATGAAGGAGTTCGATCAGCCCTAACCAGCTGGCGACCCAACCAGAGTGACCAGACCGGCAGCCCGATGGCAATGGCAACGATCGCAATGGCGGTACTGGCCAGGAAGGGGTAGTTGTTCAGCACCAGCTTGGGAGCAGTCATAACGCCCAGGCCGCCAAGGAGGAACACTCCCACCGGGATCAGCAGCATGCCAACGCCAATTGCCACCCCAAGCATGGTCACTCCACGCGGTAGGTGGGCTGAGCGACCGCCGACCAGGCTCACTGTTGCGATCCAAACGCCGATCAGCGCGTATCCGACTGCGATTGCCGGGTAATCAACCGTGGAGCCGATCGCGCCAAATACGTAGAGCTCCTGAACGATGGCCACTCCGGCCAGACCCGCGACCCCACCGATCGCGGCGAGCCGATAGAGCGTCTCGCGCGCCGGCAGAAACATCGCGGCAACCGGTGCGAGCAGCAGGTACTCGACGCCACCCATCGCATCGTTGATTGCGCCGAGCCGAGAGGTCTTGGCCCCGGCCGCGACCGCCTGCGGCGCCTCCAACGAGTAGAAGGCGATGAGAACCACCGTTGCGAGGATGCCGACAATCCCGCTGGCGATCGCGAGCCGCCCGATGCGGCGCATCGTAGTCGGCATACTTCCCAGTATGAGCGGCGTCGACGCGACTTACGTCAACGGAGCGACCGGCCCGCTGAGGGCGCGCCTGCTCGCCCTCAGTTTCCTGATGCTCTTTGTCGAGCTCGCGCTGATTCGGTGGACGGGCTCCAACATCCTCTACCTCTCGTACTTCTCGAACTTCATCTTGCTGGCGAGCTTTCTCGGGATCGGCCTTGGGTTCCTGCGAGCCGACGCCCGCCGTGACCTTTTCCCCTTTGCGGCCATCGGACTTACGGCGCTGGTCGCGTTCGTCCGGATCTTTCCGGTCCAGATCGATCGATCGGGGACCGAACTCATCTTCTTCGGCGCGCTCGGCACTCAGAGTGGGCTCCCGCCCTGGCTTACCCTTCCGGTTCTTTTCCTGGGCGTCGCGGGCGTGATGACGCTGATCGGTGAGGGCGTGGCGCGAACCTTCCGACGATTTCCGCCGCTGGACGCCTACCGACTCGACATCCTTGGCAGCATCGCCGGCATCGTCGCCTTTTCGGGACTGTCATTCCTTGGAGCCCCACCCCTTGCCTGGGGCGTGGTCGTCGCGGCCGCCCTGATTCTGCTCGTCGATCGGCGCAGCCGCATCTGGCAACTGCCGGTGCTGGCGATCCTGCTCGTCCTCCTCGGCCTCGAGTCAATCGTGCCTACGGACAGCTGGTCACCCTATTACAAGATTCGGCTGATCGCGCACCCGAACGGACAGGTAACCCTGCTGGTAAACGGGATTCCGCATCAGACGATGGAGGCGGCGGCCAGCCGGTTGCAAACTGTGCCCTACGGGCTGATCTATCAGCGAACGCGCTCGACCCCGAAGGACGTGCTAATCGTGGGGGCCGGCACCGGGGTGGACGTCGCCATCGTGCTGCTGCAAGGCGTCCGGCATGTCGACGCGGTGGAAATCGATCCCCGGATTCATGCCATCGGCGTGCAACAAAACCCCGACCACGCATTCCAGGACCCACGGGTGACCTCGTACATCAGCGACGGCCGCGCCTTCCTCGAGCAGAGCACCCATCGATACGACCTGATCCTCTTCGCCTTACCGGATTCGCTGACCCTGGTCGCCGGCCAGTCGTCGCTCCGCCTGGAGAGCTATCTCTTTACCAGGGAAGCGATGCAGTCGGCCCGCGACCACCTGACCGCCGGCGGGGCGTTCGGCGAATACAACTACTACCGCGAGGATTGGCTGGTCGACCGGCTGGCGGGCACGCTGCAAGACGTCTACGGGCGCGCCCCATGCGTCGACTCGACGGGTCATTTCGGCCGGCTCGCGTTGCTGATGGCCAGCGCCAGTCCGGGCGCGCTGCAGTGCCCGAACACCTGGCGCCCCACCTCGGCGACGGTCCCGCCGCCGGCGACCGACGATTATCCGTTCCTGTACCTGAAGGATCGGACCATCCCGGGTTTTTATCTCCTGACACTCGCGCTGATCCTGCTGGCCGCGCTACTGCTGGTTCGCATCACGGCGGGCCAGTTGCGATCGATGCGGAGTTACCTCGACCTGTTCTGCATGGGGGCCGCGTTCCTCCTTCTGGAGACCAAGAACGTGGTGCAGTTCGCGCTGCTCTTCGGGACGACCTGGTTCGTCAATTCGCTCGTCTTTCTCGGAATCCTGGTGGCGGTCTATGTCGCCATCGAGGTGGCCCGGCGAATCGAGCTGGGGCCCTCGTGGCGTCTGTATGCCGCCCTATTGCTGGCGCTTGCCGTTGCATGGCTGGTGCCTCCCGACGTCCTGCTTCGGCTCAGCCTAGTACCGCGATTCCTGGTGGCCACGGCGGTCGCGTTCGTTCCGGTCTTTCTCGCCAACCTGGTTTTCGCGAAGCGCTTCCGCGACGTCGCGGCCTCAAACGTCGCGTTCGGGGCCAACCTCCTGGGGGCGATGGTCGGCGGTGTTCTCGAATACGCCGCGTTAGTTACCGGCTACCGGGCGTTGCTGATCCTGATCGCGCTGTTATACGCCGGCGCGTTCTGGCTTCAGCGGTCCGCAACCCGCCGGTTCGCTTAGGGACTGCCAGTGGCGGCGATGAGCCCGCCGCTGAACCCCTCGATCACAACCCGGTTGCCAAGTGGGGCCTTAAGGACGGCGGACGCGGTACGCGGATACCCGATCAGGGTGCAGACCGCGTTCGAGTCATTGTGGTGCCTGGTTACCGTTGCCAGGACCGCCGTCGAGGTCTCCGTCAGATCGAGGGTATAGGCCTCGCCGCAGGGACCCTTATCCGACTGCGCTCCGGTGAATCCGAGGGTCAGCGTCCGGTGATCGGCACTTATCCGTGCCCCGATATCGGGCCGGCCGGCAGGAGATATAGGCGAGGATCCCGGCGGCGCCCATTGCGCAGATGGGGCAACAGCTAGTACCGAGACGGTGCCGTCGATTCCGGCCAGCGTGAAGAGCCAGGCCGGCAGGGACCGCCAGCCGCGGTCAGTGTCGAAGGTGCCTTCGGCAAAGCGGGCGCTGGCGATGCGCAGGCGAGTTCCGCCAACGGAGGCTGCCGCCGCCGTGCCTTTTGACGGCGACTGCAACAGGGCCACCGCGCTTGCCGCGCTGATGACCGGGTATCCCTGAGCCGTGGACGGTCCGGTTGGTAGTTGAGCCGGTGGATCAACCTCCCCGTTTCCGAAGGCTTCTTTCCATGGTCCGTCGGGAAAGGCGAACCCGGCTGAGACCGTCACCGGGCTATAGACCAGCACGATTGGGCGCGGCGATGCCTGGACCGGGAACGTCGCCCAGGGCTTGAGGAATGGAGGGAGGGATTGGCTATCCCGAACCTGGCCTTGCGCCGGGGCGCCCCCGCATCCGGCGAGCGCGGCCGCCACGAGAACGCCAACGGTGACCCGAATGTGCACTGCTCTTAAAACGCCGCAAGCCGTCGAAAGTTCCCTCCCTGGGCGACCGAGCTAGGCCGGTTTTCGCCCGACCGCCACCAGCGAGAGGCCGACCGGGGACTCCAGGCGCTGATCGAGCGCCGCCAGCAGGGGGACCATCCGGTCATAGGCGCGGGTCGCCGCCAGCGCCCGGCGGCGCAAGACCACGGTGTTGACGAACCAGCCGGCAGCGCCGACCGGGTTGCTGCGCCGAAGGTGCTCCACGACAAAGCCGGCCGCCTCGAGCTTCGCGCGCAACGCTGGCTTCGTGTAGCGGCGGTAGTGCCCAATTTCACGGTCAAACGGGCCCATCAGCCATGGGTGTGACGGCACCAGCAGGGTCAGTGTGCCTCCTGGCTGGAGAAGCCGATGGACGGCCTGCATCGCCTTGAGATCGTCGGGGATGTGTTCGAAGACGTTGATACTCACGGCGGAGTCGAAGCCAAACTGCGGCAAGTCGCCCAGTGACTCGGTCAGGTCAAGAAGGCGAACGTGGACATTGGCCCGATCGCGAAACCGCTCACGGACCCCCCGAACATAGTCGTCGATCACGTCGACCGTCACCAGGAGCTCTCGATCAACCAGAAAGGCCGTCAGTGTCCCCGTTCCGCAACCGACTTCGAGCACGCGCTGACCGAGTGCGGGCTGGACACGATCAAAGAGCCATTGGTTGTAACGGCGGGCGCCGACGAGCAGGTCCAGCGTCTGGGCGCCGGCATCTTCCCGACGCGTCAGGCTCTTCGAGGGCGGCTCCATTCAGGCAGAATATAAGACGGTGGGAGAGTCGGAGAGCGGCCCAGCGGTGCTGGGCGTCATCGTCCCCGCGTTCAATGAAGGGGCGACGCTCGATCGGGTGCTCCGTCGCGTGCTGTTGCAGCCGTGCGTCCAGCAGGTGGTCGTGGTCGATGATGCCTCCACCGACGGCACGGCGGAGGTTGCGGATCGCTTCAGCGGAGACCCGCGCGTGCGGGTGCTGCACCATCCGGTGAATCGGGGCAAGGGCGCCGCGCTGCGTACCGGGCTCGACGCGGTCACCGCCCCCGTCGTGATCGTCCAGGATGCCGATCTCGAGTACGACCCCATGGATTATTCCCGGATCATCACCCCCATTCTTGAAGGACGCGCCGACGCTGTCTACGGCGTGCGCGGCTTCTCCGGCGAGACCGCCTACTCCTACTGGTTCGTCGTCGGCAACCGGCTGGTGACCACCACTACCAACGTCCTCTTCAACTGCTACATCCGCGACATGGAAACCGGTTTCAAGGCGATGCGGACCGAGCTGATGCGGCGCCTACGCCTTTCTGGGAGCCGATTCGACATCGAGCCCGAGATCACGGCGCGGCTGCTTCGCCTCGGCTATCGCATTCACGAGGTTCCCATCGTCTACTACGCGCGCCGGCGCGAAGAAGGCAAGAAGCTCACCTGGATGGACGGCGTGCGCGCCATCGGCACCTTGATTCGCCTGCGGCTCACCCCGGCTCGCCGGTTGTTCGGCGCGCCGGATGCCTACCATCGCGAGCGCCTCGCCGAGCTTGCGGCCCGACCCCGGATGCCGGAGCTGCCCGGCGAGCGGACGATCGCGGTCACGAGCGCTCGCTCCAACGAGGCGCCGCGGGACTAGGCAGCCCGCCTCAGGGCAAGAATTTCTTCACCGCCGCAATGCCGCGGCGGGCAATGGCTTCCGGATCCTCCTTCCAGTAGCGGGGATTGAACGTTTCGAGGCTCCACGGCCCTGAGAATTTCCGGTCACTAAGGGCCCGGATCAGGGTCGTCAGCGCGATCACACCCTCGCCGGGTAGCAGGCGATCCTCGTCTTCGATCTGCCGCGGCGGCTTGTCTGGCGCATCGTTCAGGTGGACGAGCGCGATCCTCTCGACCGGGTATGAGTCCAGCGGCTGGCTGCCGCTGGCATGCCAGTGACAGGAATCGAGGACCAGGTCGATCCCGTCGATGCCGTCCACCGTTTCGGCGGCGATCGCCGGCGTGTTGATCGGACAATCGCCGAAGCCGAGGAACTCGAACGCGATGCGGATTCCAACCTTGTCGGCCCGGTCGCGGGCCAGCTCCAGCGCGTCGCGAGTCGCCGCAAGGGCCCGGCGCGTCTCGAGCCCGGGCGCTCGCGGAGGGATCGCCAGCAGGTAGGGCGAGCCGAGATCCTGGCAGATCTGCAGTCGCGGCCGCAGGTCATCCTCGATCAGATGGCGATCCATCCGTCCGTCGGGTCGAACCGTCAGGGCGACGCCGTTGAGCGTGAGGACCTCCTTCGGTCGAACCAGTTCCGCGGTGGCCCGCACCTCGTCGCGGTCGTCCAGTAGCCGCTCGGCGCGCGCCTCGATCCCCGCATAGCCCGTTTCACGCGCAATCTCCAGAACTCGCTGGGTTGGCGTCGTCATCAGGGTGGCGCCGTTCAGGAAGACGGCGGTCGTCACTTTTCCCGGATCACGCCGAAGGTCAGCCCAGCCACCATGTACTTGCGCGCGATCACCATCAGGAAGAGCGGCACCGACATGGCGATGACACCGGAGGCCGCCATGTCATTCCAGATGATTTCGAACTGGGTCACGAGTCCCTGGACCCCGACCGGGAAGGTCTGCGAGTTTGGGGTCGCCGTCAGGATCAGCGCGAAGAGAAACTCGCTCCATGCGAAGGTGAAGACGATGGTCGCCGCGGCCATCAGGCCCGGCGCGGCCAGCGGCAGCAGCACGCGACGGAACGAGGTCCAGCGGTTCGCTCCATCGACGAGGGCCGCCTCTTCGAGTTCGATCGGAATCTCCGCCAGGAAGCCCTTCAGCATCCAGATGGCGAACGGCAGATTGAACAACGAGTAGATGCCGATCAGCGCGATCGGCTGGTTGTAGATCTGCAACGTGCGGACGATGGCGAAATACGGGACGACCACGGCGACCGGCGGCAGGAAGCGAAGCGAGAGCGCCCAGTTGAGCACGCCGACGCGCAGCCGCGGCGGTACGCTGAGGCGCGTGATCGGGTAGGTGATGACCAACCCGACCGCCAGCGTGACCAGGACGGTTGCGGCGCAGACGATCACGCTGTTCTTGAGCAACACCCAGAAGCCACGGTCGAAGAGGACGCTGTAATAGGGCTGCAGGGTTGGGTGCCGCGGGACGAGCGTGATCGACTGATAGAGCTCCGCTTTGCTCTTGAGCGAGGTCGCAATCAGCCAGTACAGCGGGAAGGCGTAGAGAAAGGCGGCGACGCCGAGCCCGGCAACAATCAGAATCAGCCGAGCCCCGATCGCCAATCTTCTCCCTCCCCGCTTGCGGCGGACGGTCGGGGTGGGGGGTTGCATCAGGCTCGCTCCAACGGGAGGACCCGGGTCACGAGCGAGTAGAGGATGCTGATCGAGACCAGGACCAGAACCGCGAGCGCCGCTGCCTGCCCTCCGTCGAAGAACCTGAACTCGACCCGGTAGATATAGAGGCTGAGCAACTGGGTGGCCGTCCCCGGGCCGCCGCCAGTGAGGATGAACACGTGGTCGAAGACGCGGAGCACGTCGGCCATGCGAAAGAACAGGATCAACAGAAAGAGCGGCCGCAAGTAGTACAGCTCGATGTAGATGAACTGCGTCCACCAGGTCGCGCCATCGACCTGCGCCGCTTCGACCGACTCCTTGGGAACCGTCTGGAGTCCGGCAAAGAGCACCAGGTAGACGAACGGCGTCCACTGCCAGATGTCGACGCTCGCCACCGAGCCCATGGCGAGGAGCGGCTCGCTCAGCCATTGGATCTCAGCGTGGATGATGCCCACCGACTGCAGCACGTAGTTCAGGACGCCGTATCCCGGGGCGTAGATCAGGCGGGCGACGACGCCCACGGCGACCGGCGGCACGACCAGCGGCAGAACGGCGAGCACGTACAGCGTCGCCCGCAGCCCGGGCCGCTTGACGGCGCGGTGGACCAGGAGAGCAAAGCCGAGACCAAGGACGATCTCGGTGGGGAGGACGATCAACGCGTAGAGCCCGGTGGCACGCAGCGCGTCGTAGAAGAGGGGATTACCCAGAGCCCTCGAGTAGTTGCGGAAGCCGACCAGGGTGCCGTCGTCCGCGGTGAACGACTGCCAGACGGCCAGCACGAATGGGATCGTCACGATGATGAACACGGCGCCGAGCGCCGGCAAGAGGATCCGATACGCCAGCCGCTCCTGCCGGCTCCGCCGGCGCCGCCCGGACCTGACCGGCTCGGTGCCGGTCGGGGCCGGGAGTTCGGCGACGAGGCGGCTCACATCGTCAAATGTAGGACGGGTCGCCTAGGACGGGTAACCGGCGGCTTTCATCGTCGTGCGGATCTGGCTGGCCGCTTGCTGCATCGCGGCCTGCGGCGTCAGCTGGCCGGCGACGGCCGCGTTCATCGCCGTGCCGTACGAGGTTTCGACGGCGCCCCACTGGTCCGTGCGCGGCCGCCAGTTGGGCACGGCGTCGAAGGAGTCTGACAGCGCCTTGAAGTACGGGTTCGCCGCCGCAAGCGAGGCGTCGGTGAGGATGCTCTTGCGGATAGGGATGCCGCCTTGCGCCACGTAGTTGCGCATGTTGCTGGTCTGGAGCATCCACTTGATGAAGTCGGCCGCCGCAGAACCGTTCTTCGAACCCTTGGGAATACCGAGCAGCCAGTTGCCCATCATTCCCAGACCCTTTCCGCTGGGGCCCTGGGGAATCGGGATATACGCGACCTTTCCTTTGACCTGTGAAACCGTCGGGTCTTCGACGATGCCGGTGATCTCACCCGGCCAAACGGTGGATTGGTAGGCCTTGCCGGTGGCCATCGCCTGCGACCGCTCCGCGGCGTCAAAGTTCGCGGCGCCTGGCTCGGCGAACTGCTTGAGCTTGCGGGTGAGGAAGTCCACCGCGGTGATCGACGCATCCGAGTCGAGCTGGACCTTCCAGGAGTCGTCGAAGACGTTGCCACCGAAGGACCAGAGGATGGGCAGCGAGTCGCTGCTCACCGGGTTGGTGGCCTTGCCGCGGATGACGTAGCCGTAGAAGTTGGCCGCGTTGTACTTCTGCGCATTGGCGAGCACGTCACTCCACGAGGCCGGCGCGCTGGACTTGTCGCTGCGGTACATGAACATCTCGACGTTGCCGACGATCGTGATGCCGTAGAGGTGCTGGGTCTTGCTCTGCTCGCTGGGCGGGACCGGGCCATGCGGCGGCGGCCAGGTGCCGACGTCGTACACGACGGTCGGGATGTCCGAGTCGCGCGTGAAGCCAAAGTTCGAGTCCAGCGGCTGAAGCGCGCCCATGGTGCCGAACTTAGGCATCCAGGGATCGTCCATCATGCAGAGGTCATACGAGGAGTCGTTCGCCTGGAAGGTGGTCACCAACTTCGCGTAGAGCGAGTCGTACGGGAATTCGACGACCTGCACCTCGATGCCGGTCTGACTCTTGTAATTCCCCACGACCTTCTTCAGGGGACCGTCCTCATTGCCCTGGACCGCGGCGACGACAAGCTTCGACGGCTTGTTCGACGTCGAGGTGCTCGTTCCACAGGCCGCCAGGATGGCCGGGATCGAGGTGAACGCCGCTCCCGTGACGGCGGTGCGTTTGACAAATTCACGCCGGCTGATTCGCTGCATTCCCTTTG
>Ga0209526_10001311_pt1 | contig 16572 bp, 16 predicted proteins | sample JacPinW_OM2H0_M1_FD_188566 | JGI IMG/M metagenome (GOLD analysis project Ga0209526, IMG submission 188566) | Forest soil microbial communities from Algoma, Ontario, Canada - Jack Pine, Ontario site 1_JW_OM2H0_M1 (SPAdes) (version 2) | ecosystem: Environmental > Terrestrial > Soil > Boreal... | reverse complement strand
CGTCCAGGTCGGCGGCCGAGAACTCCCGCTCTTCGATCCGGACGCCGGGCCGGCGGAGCGACTCGAGGATGCGCGGCGCCACCACGGTGACTCGCGCGCCCGCCGCGAGCAGGGCGTCGAGCTTGCCGGACGCGACCTTGCCGCCGCCGACGAGCAGCGCTTCGCGATCGTGCAGGTGCAGGAAAACGGGGTACAGATCCACGTGCAGCTCCTTGCCTGAAACGGACGACACCGACGGAGACGCCGGGCGGCAAAGAGCGATGAGGCGGGAGAACGAAAGTCGCCGTCAGGCTCGCGCGCGCGCCCGGCACGACATGCCGGAGCGGCGACAACAGGCGCAAGCCAGCTGGGAGCGAAGCGACATCGCCCGCCATCGATAGCGGGTTGCCCCCGGGAATGTCAAGTGCGGACGGAAGAGAACGCGAAAATGGCATTGGATCTACAGGGGATTTACGCAGACGTCCGGCGTACCCACGGCTCGTCCGCACCTCGAGCCTTCACCCGAGCAGCTCCTTCACGATGCGGCGCCGCATCGCTTCATCAGGCAGGCGGCCGAAGCCGGCGCGCACGTCGTCCGCCATGTGGGCGGGGTTCGAGGTGGCCGGGATGGGGCAGGTGACGGCGGGGTGCCCGAGGATGAACTTGAGGAAGATCTGCGCCCAGGTCGTGCAATCGATCTCCGCAGCCCAGCCCGGCAGCGGCCGCCTCCGCGCATCGGCGAAGAGCGAGCCGCCCTCGAAGGGCCGCATCACCAGCACGGCGACACCCTGGGACGCGCAGGCGGGAAGGAGTCGCTGCTCCGCCTCCCGGACGCCGACCGAGTAGGGGAGCTGGACGAAATCCGGCTTCTCCGCCCGCACGATGGTCTCCATCTCCGCGAACGCGGAGAGCGAGTAGTGGGTGATGCCCCAGTACCGGATCGCCCCCGTTTCCTTCCAGGAGCGCAGCGTTGTCAAATGCGTCCGCCAGTCGAGCAGGTTGTGGATCTGCATCAGATCGACGCGGCCCATGCGCCGGATGGACTCGCGCATCTGGGCGATGCCTTCCTCCCTACCGGTCGTCCACACCTTGCTGGCCAGGAACGCCCCCTTCCTTTCGCCGAGGTCTTCCAGCACCTCGCCGACCGTCGTTTCCGAGCGGCCATACATGGGGGAGGAGTCGATCACCCTTCCGCCGGCCTCGAACAGCGTTCGCACCACCTGCACCAGCGCTGCGCGCTCCGAGGTGTCGAAGGTCCGCCAGGTACCCATCCCGATCACCGGCAGCTCCTCGCTGCGGCGGGGGATGGGACGCGTGCGCATGCCAGCTGCCGACACCGGTCCTCCGACGGCGAGCGCCGCGGCGGAAACTCCGGCCTGCAGCAGCTCCCTGCGCGAGAGTATCATCGCAACCCTTCTCACCCCGGCGCGGGAATGGGGCTCGAACGTCCACCGGGCGGAAATGCGTCGGCGAAGCTCCGCGCGGTCGTCAGCTCGTCGAAGCGGTGCGCGAAGCCCGTCTCCCGGCGGAACAGCGAGGCGTCGACCACGATCGAATACTTGATATGGGCCAGCGCGCCGTGCGAGAGGCGCGGAAGCCCGGCCCGACCGACGAGCCGCGCCAGCAGCGTCTCCGGCAGCGGCAGCACCCGGCGCCCCGCCTCGTGGGCGATCACGCTCAGCGGCAGCGGTTGCGGCCCCGCCACGTTGAAGACGCCTCGCGCCCTGGCCGAGAGCGCCTTCACGATCGCGTCCGCCGCGTCGTCCTCGTGCATGACGTGGAACAGCGGGTCGAATCCCATCACCATCGGCACGAAGCGGGCCTTGAGGAAGCTTGCCAAGGTCCCGTGCCCGGCGGGCCCCAGCGTGTAGCAGATCCGCAGCACCGCGGTCTGCAGCTCCGGCAGGCGCCAGAGCGCGTTGGCCGCGTATAGATCGGCGGCCACCAGGTCCGCCAGCTCCGGATATGTGCCCAGCTCCTGTGGAGGCTCCACCTCCGTGTGGTACAGCGGCGCGTCCGGGCCCGCGCCGTAGTACGTGTGCCGACCCACGAACACGAGCTGGCGAACTCCGTAGCTCGCGCAGTGCTCGAAGACAGCGCGCGTGCTGCCCAGGTTGATGCGGTAGCGCTCCTCGGCGTCGACGACGAGCGCGGAGATGGTGGCCATGTGGATCACCGCCTCGGGCCGGTGGCGCCGGAAGACCTCCTCGGCGGCCCGTTTGCGGATGTCCACCGGGTGCAGCTCGATCTGCTCGGGAGCGCCGGGCCAGCCGCGCGGGTCGATCCCGATCACCTGGTGCCCTTCCGCCAGCAGCCGCTGGGCCACCTTGCGCGCGAGCAGCCCGGCGATCCCGGGGATCAGCACCTTCATGGGCGGCCTCGCTGCATCAAATCCGCGATGCGTCCCTTCACCTGGTCGACGTATCGCTGCATCGTCTCGTCGTCCTCGGTGCCCGTGCCTTCGAACCGGAGCGGCTCGCCGTACTGGATCGAGAGGGGAACCGGGCGCGGTAGAGGCAGGACCCAGGGCGTCACCGGCAAGTAAGGAACGCCGATCAACTTTCCCAGCTTGTACAGGTTGGTGACGGTCGGGACGGCGTCGCCTCCGCCGAGGAACCCGAAGGGGACGATCGGGCTCCTGGTGCGTAGCGCGAGCCGCAAAAAGCCGGTCCCGAAGTCGACCAGAGAGAGCCGGTCCTTCCAGAGCTTGGCCGTCCCCCGGGCGCCTTCAGGAAAGACCAGCAGGAGGCGATCCGACTCGAGCAGCCGCTGCGCGTGCTCCGGCAGTCCCGTGAGCTGGCCGCAGCGCGCCGCCCAGACCGACAGGAACGGGATCCGGTTGATGAACTTCTCCGCCATCCCTTGCGCAAGCCGCGGCGGCTCCAGCTCCAGGAAGCACGACGCGATCACCATCGCCGCGTCCAGCGCGATGCCGCCGCAGTGGTTGCCCACCAGCATCGCGCGCCCTCGCGGCGGGATGTGCTCCAGACCCGCGCAGCGGACCTGGAAGTAGCTCCGATAGAGGAAAGCGAGGGCGCGAAACGCGGCGGTCAGGTGCCATTTCGAGACGCCAAATTCGTCCACGCCGCGCGCGTCGAACGGCAGCTCGAGCCGGTCGACCCGCGCCGGGATTTCGTCGGGCATTGCGGGGCGGTAGTCTACAGGACCGCCATCGCTCCGCACAGGATACGTGCTGAACCCGTAGCTGCGCGGCGCGGGCGCTTCCCTCCAGGGGCGCCCGCGTGTTTGATGGGACGATGGCGCGTCGCAGGGTCTTCGTCGTCACTGGCGAGTACAGCGCGAGCCCGCGCGATCTGACTCCCGCACGCCGCCGCCGCGACTTCTTCGGAGGTCCGCATCCCGAGCTGCGTCCCGAGGAGGTCTCGCACCTCTTCTTCCGCTATCCCAACCGCGGCGATGACGGCCGCACGCGTCCGGAAGACTGGGAGAAGGCCTTCGGCATCCGCGAGCCGGTGGCGCTGCCCGACCTGCTGGCCTCTGCCGCGCACCGGGCCCTGACCACGCTGCACACGCTGACCGGTCGCGACTGGCGGCGCACCTGCGACGCGATCACCGACATGCTGGTCACCTCCATGCCGGGGCTCGACCCGAACGAGCGGGTGAACATCGGCCTCGTGCCGCAGAGCCTTCAAGTCCAGCTCGGTCTTTCCGCCCGGGCGCGGGCCCAATTCGTGGTCGGCACGTCGGACAGCGGCGCGCAGGCATTCGCCGAAGCGGTGCGGGCGGCGCGCAACGCCGAGCGGCCCGCGACCATCCTGGTGCTGGCGGGGCAGATCATTCCTGGCGGATACGTGTCGCAGTACCAGATCCGCACCGTGCTGGGCGAGGACGACCAGGCGCGTGGCCTCGACATGCTCGCTGTCGGCGATGTGGTGATGGACGTGATGCGGCGCAGCTTCGACGTGCCGCCGCGCGACCTGGAAGCTTTTCTCGCGCGCGTGGCGGCGCGCAAGGCGCAGGTGGGCACCAACTATCCCGCCGGGATCAACGCCGGAAGGCCGTTCCGCCGCGACAACCGGCGAACGCCGTGGTTCGATGCCAGCGACATCGCGGTGCCCTGCTGCGGCGCGGCCGCCACCATCGTCACCTCGGACGAGGCGCTGGTGGAGTCGATCGCGGCGTCGAAGAACCCGCGCTTCCGCACCGTGCCCTTGACCGAGGTGATCGGCATTGGCGACGGCTCCACCAATCCCGACCTGCTGCACCGCAAGGCGCCCCTGCTGTTCGCGCCGGCCGTGTACGGCGCGCTGGCGGCGTGCGCGGACGACGCGCTGGTGCCGGCGTCCACGTTCACCTCCTGCGCCTTCGGCGTGGTGCACGATGCGTTCCCCAGCATCGAGCTGTCCTTCCTGCTGGCGCTGGGACTCGGCTGGGAACGCAGCGCGGAGCGCATGGCCGAGGGTTGGTCGAATCCGGTGGGCGGGCTCCTCACCTTCGGGCACGCGCTGGGGGCGTCCGGGCTCGTCCAGGTGAGCAAGGCGCATCATCTCCTCTGCGTCGACCGGCGCTACCTGCTGGAAGCGGAGTCCCGCCAGGGTTTCCGCGAAGACGGCGCGCTGGCTTTCACCACCTCCGTGGGCGGCCCGCTTTCGCACATCGTCTGCTCGCTGTTCCGAGGTGGCCACCAGGATCGGCAGCTCCCCCGCCAGCGGCGGGCGCAGTCCGCGGGTGGAGCGCCGGTGACCGCGCTCTGGGAAGCAAAGGCGCGGCTGCTCTCGGTGCTCCTGCCCTCGCAGCTTCGCGCCATAGCCGATGCGTGGCTGGTCGAAGGCACCACCTCCGTCAGCATCCGGAGCTGCCTGCGCGCCCTCTCGCCGGAGGATGTGGCACAGCTGCGCTTCGAGGGCCTGGAAGAGCTGGTCGCGCCGCAGTTCCTGCCGGAGGTGCGCACCCGCCTGCGGACGGTAGTGCGGGTCGTGCAACAAGAGAGCGAGCGCCTCGGCTCGATGTTCGATGTCTTCCGCTTGCTCACGGACGAGGTGCGCGACATCGCAGCCGAGCTGCGCGCGCAAGGACGCCTGCACCCGGCGGCGGCAGGCTTCGATGAGAAGCGGCTGGCGGACCGGATCAAGGAAGCTCTCCGGGTGTCGCTCGCCATTCTCTCGCGGCCGACCGACGACGGGGCCCACCGCATGGTGCGCTTCATCGGACCGGGAGAGCTGCAGGACGTCGATTTCGTGGCGGCAGAAACGCTCCAGCCGATCCAGGTCGGACCCGAAGCCCTGCCGTTCTGGACGGTCCGCGCCGTCCGCTCCGAGCTGCCGCCGCCGCCCTCGCAGGCGACAGAGGCCGAACGGCTGAGCGAGATCGCCGCTCGTGGTCCACGGTCGGCGGCGGAGCTGCGCCTTCTGCGCACTTGGTTCTCCCTCGATCCGCCGCGCGCGCTGCTGGAGCGGGCCTTTCGCGATGCCGGTCTTCCCATCCCGGAGCGCCCCCCCGTGCGCGCCGTGTTCTACGCCGGTGAAGTGGCCCACCCGGGCCCGCAGCTGACGGTCCGGGAGGCACACGAGCTGCTCGGATTCGTGGCCCATCGGGCGCGCGCGTTCCTCGAGGCATACCAGTCGGCGGCCACACAGGTGGGTCCGGTGCTCTCGGTGGTGGCGTTCGAGCGACCGCCGGCGCGGGGCGGCCGCGATGCGGCGTTGCTCAGCGCGGCGCGCTTCGCCCAGGAGATCGCCCGAAGCGCTCTCGACCATGGCGTCGTGATCCGGGCAGCGGTCTGCGTCGGAGAAGGAGTGGAGTTCGAGGACGTGAACGGACGGGCGGCCGTAGCCTCTCCGGCTGCCCGCCGCGCCAGTGAGTTGCTCGCCAACGCCCGTGCAATCGCTCCTGATCGCGCGGCTTTCGCGCTCGAGGGCGCTTCCGCGCTGGTGGTCACGCTGCTCGGCCAGCGTCTGGCAGGATGGGAGCGGGCGGTGGACGGCCCCGAGGGTGCGGCGATCTGGCTAGGGCCACTTTCATAAGACCGAAGCCGCCCCCTGAGGGGAGGGTCGGCTTGACCTGTCCTCCGAAGCGGAGGTAGACGCGAGACGAGGTGGGCAGGAGAGGTGCACTTCGGTCCGCGCTGCGGACTCCTTGGTGTCGCGCGCTCGCGATCGCGGGCGTGTACGTCTTTACGCTCCACTCCATGCAGCTGCCGCTGCTCACGGCCGAGACGCCTGCCTCGTGCTGCTGCGCGCACCGCACCGGCGACGAGAAGTGCGCGTGCCCGATGTGCGCGCACCGGCGCGAGACGGAATCCGGCAAGCCATTCCTCAAGACGTGCGGTTCGGCCGCGGTGGCTGTCGGCATCGTGCCGCCGCAGATCGCGCTGCCCGCGATGGTGAGCCTCAGCATCGTTCGTCCCGCTCCGGTAGCCGTGCTGCCGCGGGTCACTTCACCACCGCCTGACCCCGCACTCGAAGTCCCGACTCCCCCACCGCTCGCGTTGGCCTGAAGCACCGAGCCAACGTTGCCGCGGCGCCTCGGGAGCTGCGGCGCCCAGTCATTCTTCTCGTAGTTGCGGGGAGTCCCCTATGCGCGCGTGCGCGCTTGTCATGCTGTCAGGTATCGTGATCTTCATCGCCTTCGCTGCGCGGCCGGCCCGTGCGCAGGACCAGCCGCCGGAGCGCGAGGACGCGCTCCCCGAGGTGGCGGGTGTCCGCTTCTCCGGTTTCTTCGTCGGCTCCGCGAACTACAACTCGCGCATCCAGATGGTACCCGAGTTCGCCGGGGGCGCGCCGGTGACCTCCGAACCGGGCCACATCGATTTCCGATTCGACCAGTTCACCATCGGAGCGTACAAGACCTTTGCGTCCTGGCTGTCCGCGGGAGCGAGCATCGAGATCGAGCGGCACGCGCATCGGCACAGCCATGGCTTCCTCTATCCGCCAATCCCCCCGCCCGGTGATCCGGGCTACGGCTGCCCGGACACCGACACCTGCGTCGAGCAGTTCGGCGGCGAACCGATCACCACGGAAGTCAGCCTCCACCGCTTCAACGTCACCGCCGTCGTCCCGGTCGGGAATGGCATCACCCTCTCGGTGGGCCGATTCGATACGCCCTTCGGGTATGAGCGCCACGACGCGGCGTTGAACCTGACCGCCACCACCTCGGAGCTACAGCGATTCGGGCGCCCGCAAAGCATGACGGGAGCCACGGTCGCGGTGCAGCCGACGTCGTGGCTCGACGCCACCGCCTGGCTGGTGAACCGATGGGAGAATGAGACCACCGAGGATCCGCCGGAGGACAACAATGCGGCGAAGAGCGTGGGCGGCCGTATCGGGTTCACCCCGATCCAGGGCACGAGCCTGCTGAATCTGGGCATCGGCGGGTTCTGGGGGCCCGAGCAGGACGACAAGAACGGGAATGCGCGCTGGCTCGTCGATGCCGACCTCACCTGGTCCCTCCCGCGCTGGATCCTCGCCGCCGAAGTGCTGCACGGCGGCGAGAGCGGCGTGTCGTTCCGGCGGCGAGGATTGCCGTTCGCGGCCCCTGCGGTCAATGACGCGACCGTCAGCTGGAGCGCCCTGTACCTCGTGGCGCATTACGAGCTGATCCACTGGCTGGGTGTGTCGGCGCGCTACGGGTGGTTCGACGACAACGACGGCGCGCGCACAGGCGTCGCCCAGGTCCTGCAGTCGTTCACCCTCGCACCGGTCGTGCACCTCTCCCGCCTGGTGCCGGGATTGCGTCCGATGGGCGTGGCGTACGCGCGCACGCGGCATCCAATCGACTGGGTCGATCTCCGCTTCGAGTATCGCCTGACCCGCTCCAACCAGACGGTCTTCGCGGACGTCGGCCCTGGAGTCCCTGTCCTCGCGGCGACGAACAAGGCCCACCAGTTCACGTTCCAGGTCATCGCGAACTTCTAGGAGACGATCCCATGCGAGAAATGCGGCTGTCGCAACTCCCGCCCAGCGGAAAGGTGTTCTGCACCCTGTTCCTGGCCGGAATCGGGTGCGGAGCGCTGGCTGCGTTCACGCAGGCGGCGACTGCGGTCGGGGTCTCGCCCGCCGCCGTCCGGGACAGCCTCGCTCCTGAAGCGCCGATGACGGACCTGCACCACGGGCAGATGAGCGCTGAGAAGGAGATCGATGTGTCCCAGATCTCCGACACCGCGAAGGTCTTCATCCGCACGCCGCTCCTGATCCAGACCAGCCACACGCACCTGTTCGGCCAGACGCTCATCGCCGGCCTGCTAGCGCTCATCTTCCTCTTCAGTTCCGTCGGCGAACGAAGCAAATGCGTCATCGGCGCGCTGCCTTTCGCCGGAACGCTGATCGACATCGGCGGGATGTGGGCCACCCGCTTCGTCTCCCCGTCTCTGAGCGTGCTGGTCACCGCCGGCGGCACGCTGTTCGCGCTCGGCTACGTCGCAATCGCCGTCCTCTCTATTTACGATCTCTGGTTCCGGAAGGAGCATCCCGTATGAGCATGAGAATCGCTCTCCTCCTCGGCTCGACCGTCCTCTCAGGCCTGGCTTCGATGCCTGCCCGGGCACACATCACGCCGCCGGTGGTCCTCGCTTCCGATCGCGAGGCAGTGGTCCGCTTGCTTCCCGCTGCCACGCGCTATTTCGTCCGCGAGGTGCGCCCGTCGCCTGCGGAGCAGAATGCAATCCGGCAGCAGACCGGATGGAACGCGGACGACGACTTCTACCGGTTCTACGTCGGCCGCACAGCCGAGGGCGCGCTGGTGGCGGCGACCGTCTTCCTCAGCGAGTTCACCCTTCACGGCCCCCTGCGCGTAGCCGTCGCCGTTGGGCCGGACGGCAAGGTAACGGGGGCCTCAGTCGTCGAAGTGACCGAGGAGTCCTACACCTGGGTGAAGCCGGTGCTCGACAGCGGTTTCCTGCAGCGGTTCGTCGGGCGCGACGCACGAAGCGCGCCGGCGCAGACCGGAGACGTGGGCGGTTCAATGCCGCGATTCTACGCCGATGTCATCGCCCGTCTGGTCGCGCGCGCGGCCACCCTGTACGAGGTGACGATGCCACCGAAGTGATTCCGGACCCGGCAGTCTCCTGCCGGGTCCCAGGCTTCGGCTCACTTCTTCTGCGAGTCGTCGGACTTCGAGCTGTCGTTCGACTTCGACTTGTCCGGCGCCTTCGAGCTCTTCGACCTCACGTCGACCTTCGAGACCTTGTGGGAGGTTGGATCGAAGCTGGCCCGCACGTTGTCGCCCTGCTGCACCTGCCCGAGCGATGCCTTGTCGCCGTCGCGCGTGATCATGGCATCGTTCGCGACGTTGAGCTTTTGCTCGTCCCCCGACGGCAGCACGATGGTGATGACCATCGCCACCGGATCGGTCGCCTTCACGTCTCCGACGGCCGGCAAGTCCGCGCTGGTCCCCGCAGTGCTGGTGCCCGCCGCGGTGTTGCCGGTCGCAGTCGTGCCCGCCGTACCCGTGCCCGGCGTGGCCGAACTGCTCGTCCCCTTGCTGGGGGCATTCGCCTCTGTCGCCGACTTGTCGTCGGTGGCCCGGGCTGCTCCCGCTGCCAGCGCAAGCACGCCGGCGGCTGCGATGATGATTCTCTTCATGTGCACACCTCCGTTGATGAGTCCCCGGAACCTAGCGGGCTCGTCCAGCCGCGGCCTCCGTGGGGAGAACTACGCCCTTCGTCGCGACCGCTCGAGCGAGCGCAGGCTCAGCCGAAGATCCCTGCGGTGAGCCCGCCGTCGATCGAAAGGGTCTGACCGGTGACGTAGCCTGCGGGCACTCCACAGAGGAAGACGACCAGTGGCGCGTACTCCGCGGGGGTAGCCGGCCGCTGGATCGGGACCGCGGCGACCGCGGCGGCGACCTTGGCGGGCGTGTCATAGAGCTTGCGGAACCGATCCGTGTCGACCAGGCCGGTCGCGATGGTGTTCACGGTGACGCCCTCTGCGGCGACCTCCGAGGACAAGGTCTTGAGCGCGGCCGCCACCGAAGCGCGGAAGGCGTTGGAGAGGACCATTCCGGGAAAAGGCTGCTTCACCACGACCGACTCCAGAGCGACGATGCGTCCCCACCCCCGTGCGCGCATTCCCGGGAGCACCGCGCGAACCAGCTGCAGTGCGCTCTGCAAGGTGAGAGCGTAGGCCGCATCCCAGTCCGCGGCTGGCGTCTGCGTGAACGAGCCCGGCTTGGGGCCGCCGCCATTCACGATCAGGATGTCAACCGGGCCGAGCTCCTGCTCGACGGACGCCGTGAGCGCCTGCAGCGAGCCCGTATCGGTCTGATCGGCCGTGAAGGCCCGCGCCTGCTCCGCGCCTTCGGCCAAAGCGCGCCTCGCGACCTCCTCCAGCCGGTCGCGCCTTCGCGCCGACACCGCCAGCCGGACTCCTTCGCGCGCGAGCGCCAGCGCCACCGCCTCGCCGATCCCCGCACTCGCTCCGGTGACCAGCGCGACCTTGCCGCGGATCCTGAGGTCCATCGCGCGCCTATTTGCCGCGCAGGTACGCGTCGTTCCCGTCCAGCCAGTCCTGGCGGGGAGGATCGAAGATATCGACGTCCAGCGTGTCCTCCAGCGCCTCGGCGGTGTGGGGGAGGTTGGGCGGGATGGTCAGCACCTCGCCCGATCGCACGTCCACCTGCTGGGCGCCGTCCGCCCCGAGCCGGAAGCGCAGCGCGCCCTCGAGAACGTAGGTGATCTGCTCGTTCTCGTGCTGGTGGCGCGGCACCACCGCGCCCTTCTTCAGATAGATGTGGGCCAGCATCATGCGGTCGCCGGTGATCATCCGCCGGCCGATGCCCTCGTTGAGCTGCTCCCGCGGCATCGACTCCCAGCGGTGCAGCGTCGCTTTCCGCTCCATTTGGGGCTCCCGTCTCCGTGAGGCCCGGGACGATAGAAGCCGTCGGACCGCCCGGTCAATGCTGGCGGGTGCTCTTGCGCACCGAATCCAGCACCGCCAGCAGGCTATCCAGCTCGATCGGTTTGACCAGATACGCGTCGAAGCCAGCTCCGTGTCCGCGGGACCGGTACTCTTCCCCGCCGTATCCAGAAAGCGCGACCACCTTTGTATCGGGCAGACGCATGCGGAGCTCCCCGGCGACGGCGTAGCCGTCCATCTTCGGCAGGCCGATGTCCACGAGGACGACCTCGGGCGTGAACTCCAGCGCGGCGGCGATCCCCGCCTCGCCGTCGTTGGCTACGCGGACGGTGAAGCCGCTGAGCCGCAGCGTTTCCGCCAACATCTCCGCAGCGTCGGTGTTGTCCTCGACCACCAGCACGCGCCGCGAGTCTGCGCGTGCCGCCGGTTGAGTAGCCTGCGGCCCCTGCAACCGCTGATCGGTGATGGGCAGCCGCACGATGAACTCGCTTCCTTTGCCCACCCCTTCGCTCTTCGCCTCGATCGAGCCGCCATGAAGCGCGATCAGGCGGCGCACCAGGGTGAGGCCGATTCCGAGACCACCCTTTGCGCGATCGAGGGCGCGAGGCGCCTGCATGAACAGGTCGAAGACGCGGGAGAGCATGTCCTTCTCGATTCCGATCCCGCTGTCGCGCACGTGGACCGAGACCGTCCCCCCCTCGCGGGACACGGATACCTCGATGCGCCCTCCGGGGTTGGTGTACTTCGCCGCGTTGGTGAGCAGGTTGGTGAAGACCTGCGTCAGGCGCACCGCGTCGGCCAACACCACCACGGGCTCTTCGGGAAGCGACACCGAGAGCGTGTGCCGCTCGCTCTCGACCAGGGGCCGCACGCTGTCCACCGCCTGGAGCAGCGCGTTCTTCAGCATGATCGGGTCCCGCCTCAGCTCGATGAGGCCGCGGCTGATCCGGGAGACGTCGAGCAAGTCGTCGACCAGCCGTGTCAAGTGGCGGGCTTGCCGATCGATCACGTCGAGGAACTTGCCGAAGGAGGGCGCGCCCGGTCCCTGCCCCCGCAGGATGTCCAGCGCGGAGACGATGGGGGAGAGCGGATTGCGCAGCTCGTGCGCGAGCATGGCGAGGAATTCGTCCTTGGCCTGGTCGGATGCCTTCAGCTCGGCGTTGAGCCGGCGGGTCTCGCCCAGGGTGCGCTCCAGGTCGGCGCGCGTGGCGTCGAGCGCCGTGGTGAGGGTCGCCGCGTGCCGCGCCTCCACGCGCGCCGCTCTCTCCCGTCCCCGCGCGGCCTCCGCCGCCAGCTCGGCGCGCAGCGCCGCCGTGAGCAGCGGCAGGCACAACATCCGCACGTCGCCGAGGCTGGGCCGGCCGCCCAGCAAAGCGAACACGAGGCCGTCTTCGCTGGACAGGGCGAGCGCCTCGCACCGCGACTCCTTGTCGGGGAACGCTACCTTGCCCCGGTGCTCTCCCGGCGACTGGCACCGCAACAACAAATCCGCCCACTCCGGGCCTCCCGGGATGGTCCGCGGCAGGCCGGGGGCAGGCAGGAACACACCGAGCTCGGGATCGCGCACGAAGAGCAGCAAGGCATCGGCGCCCAGGTGGCGGGCGAGTCGCGCGGCTGCGTCGTCCCGCCCCGTCAGCCGCGCCAACGCGCAGGACAGCTCGATCATCTTCTCATCCATGCCCGACTCAGGCAGGGAGCACGCAAACCACCGCGGTGCAGTTGTGGAAGCCGCCGAACTGACCCGGCGCCCGGGCGATCTGGCCGTGTGTATTGCAACCCACGAATTTCGTATCCCCCAGGCCCGCGGCCAGGCTTTCGAGCTCGAGGCCAAAGACGTCGCCCATCCGCAGGCGCGTAGCCACGCAATCGAAGAAGAACGCCACCTGCGCCGGGTGGCCGCCCAGGCCTGCGACCGCGGCCCTGGTGGCGCGGGTCGCCGCCTCGACCGCTGAGATTGCCGTCGTGTGCATCACGTGCACCGTCGCGCCCGCGGGAATTTCCGAGGCGCAGTTGACCGCGCCGTCCTGGCTGATGGAGAGCGGCACGCGCAGCCTGAAGCCCGCGCCGGTTTCGATCCCGAGGATGTTGTGGAGGAAGAAGGGAAGGGGAGCGGCCGCATCGAACGACTGGCCGGTCCGCCGCGCATGTTGCTCGAACGCCTCCACCGCGGGCAGCCCGTTCAGGCTGACCACGCTCATCCCCTCCGCTTGCGTCACGCGCATCGGCGGGCTCGCGGGCTCCCATCCATGGCCCACGCCGATTCCCAGCGGCTTGGCGGAGAGGATCTCGAGCGCGACGGCTGCGTCGCTGAACGCCTGGGTGCCGTAGAACACCTGCGTCCGGCGGAACTGCGCGTCGTCCCCGGCGCCGCCGCCGAAGAACTGGTACTTCCCGGCCGTTGCGAGAGTGAGCTCCTCGACCAGATCGTCGGCGTGACCTGCGAGCGCATCGGTCATGACCAGCGCGGACCGGAAGACGTTGGTGTCCGACCCCACCCCCTTGAAGGCAGAGACGATGCTGCGCGCAGCGGCGCCGCGGTCCTTCCTGAGGCCGCGTCCGACGCCCGCCGCGAAGGTGATCTCGGTAGAGCGCAGCGCGAGTGCGCACGCCACGCCTTCGCCCCGACGGTCGGTGGTGAATTCTCCCGCGGAGGACGCGCCCACGAGCAGATCCGGTCGGCAGGTCTCTTGAAGGGTCCGCAGCAGGACCTGGTGCTCGTAGCGCGGCGAGGCGAAGAGAACCAGGGCGCCGGGAGGCGAGCCGGGAAGCGCCGCTTCGATCTTCCGGGAGAGATCCGCCGCCGCGGCGGCGCTGTCGCTTTCGCTGGTGTAGACCACGGCCGATTCGGTCATCAAAGCCCCCTCTCTGCGGGTTGCAGCGGACCAGCGATTCGCTCACCGGGACCCGCGACCACAATCCTATACGTAGCCTTTGCTCGATGGCGGACAAACTTGAAGGCGGACAAGCGGGCGCTGTACGCGAGGGCCTTTACATCCGCATCGCGTGGGAGTACCGGGCTGCGATCTCGAGGGGGCCGCGCTTGATCCCTATCCGCGATACCATTCCACACCGCAACCCGCCGGTCGTGACCTGGGCGCTGATCGCGGCGAACATCGCCGTCTTCCTCTACGAGCTGACCCTCGGCCCGGACGAGCTGCAAGCGCTGTTCTACATGTTCGGGGTCGTTCCAGCCCGGTACAGCCACCCCGAGTGGGCTGAGATCATCGGCTTGCGGGTCGACAATTACTGGCCGTTCCTCACTTGCATGTTCCTGCACGGCGGCTGGGCCCACGTCATCGGCAACATGTGGACGCTGTGGATCTTCGGCGACAACGTCGAGGACCGCATGGGGCGGGTCCGCTTCCTGCTCTTCTATCTGTTGACGGGGGTGGTGGCCGGAATCACGCATTGGTTCACGAACATCGACTCCACCGTTCCGACCGTAGGGGCGTCGGGCGCCATCGCCGGCGTGCTGGGCGCCTATTTCGTCCTCTTCCGCGAATCTCGCATCGTCGTCATGTTCCCGGTCTTCTTCTTCCCCTTCTTCTTCGAGCTCCCGGCCGTCACGTACCTCCTCTTCTGGTTCCTCAGCCAGGTGCTGAGCGGGACGATCGCCGGCCTGACCGCGTCCGACGTGGGCGGGATCGCGTTCTGGGCGCACGTCGGCGGCTTCGTAGCGGGGGTCCTGTTCCACCGGCTGTTCCTCTTGCCGGAGCCGCAGCGCCCACGGCGCTTCTGGCGAGACGAATACGGGATCGAGGGCGCGTGGAGGAACTGGCCGTAGCGGGGCCTTTTCGCAGCCGGAGGTGCGGCATGGACGTCGGTCAGCTCGTCTGGTTGTTCTTCATCCTTTCGGCGCTCCAGCCGGCGCTCCAGCAGAAGCTTCTCCAGGCCTCGCGCCAGCGCCTGCTGGCGCTGCTCGAGAGGCGCAGGAAGACGCGCGTCATCCTGCTCGTGCACCGGCAAGAGACGATGAATTTTCTCGGCTTCCCGGTCATGCGGTACATCGACATCGACGATTCCGAGGCGGTGATGCGCGCCGTGGAGCTGACGGACTCCGACGTGCCGATCGACCTCATCCTTCACACGCCGGGCGGACTGGTCCTGGCCGCCACGCAGATCGCGCGCGCCATCCGCAACCACAAGGCCAAGGTGACGGTCTTCGTCCCGCACTACGCCATGTCGGGCGGAACGCTCATCGGGCTGGCCGCTGACGCGATCGTGATGTCCCGGCATGCCGTGCTGGGCCCGGTGGATCCACAGCTTGGGGAGTTTCCGGCCGCCTCGGTCGTCAAAGTGATTGCGCGGAAGCCGATCGCGGAGGTGGACGACAAGACGCTGGTCCTCGCCGACGTCGCCGAGAAGGCGCTGTTCCAGGTCCGCGAGAACGCCAAGGAGCTCTTGACGCGGAGCCAGTCGCCGGAGAAGGCGGCCGAGCTGGCCGAGCTGCTTTCCAGCGGCATCTGGACCCACGACTACCCGATCACGTTCGAGATCGCGGAGAAGCTCGGCCTCAAGGTGCAGTCCGACATGCCGGCCGAGATCCTCCAGCTCATGAGCTTGTACCCGCAGCCGGTCCGGCGGCAGCCTTCAGTCGAGTACATCCCGACGCGGCGCCGGGCGGACGGAGAGGCTGCGCGTGAAGGGACGCGCTGAGCGGGAGCAATCGGTCAGGGACGAAGATCGAAGGGCCCGAACCAGAATTCGGTGCCGCCGAGGCCTCCGCCTTTCTGCACCCAGTACCGATGCTCCTCGGCGGAATAGAAGGCGGTGAACGGCACGCCCTCGTTCTGGGGAGGGCGGGTCCAGGACAGGACGCCGGTGTAGGTGATGGCCGGCCCGTCCGGACTGCGCCACTGCCCGTCGCTTCCCTGCCGAGGCGGCCGGTCGGTGACCGGATGATCGCTGCGGCTCTCGAAGTCGCGGCGCAGCCGCTGGTGAAGCTCGTCTGCGGTGGGGGGTGGCGTCATCCGTTGCTCCTGCCTGCAGTTGGCCGCAATCAGTCCGGCCGCAAGTGCCAGCGCGCCGAGCCCTTTCACCTTTGCGGCTCGAACACCGGCAGGGCCGAAAAGCCCCGCTCGGGCTCGTGGAAGACGAAGAACACGCCACCCGCCGGCGAGGTGACCAGCTGGGCCGGCTGACTCGCAATACCTGCCGACGGAGGCGCCACTCGCGCCCGCTCATCCGGCGTCACCGCGACCCAGCCGTCTGGTTTTTGGAAGAGAAGGGCGAGCCCGCGGCCGCCGGGCAGCGGGACCATCTGCCGCAACTCGCTGGCGGCCAGCGCGCCCGGGGCGAGGGCAACCGTCCAACCGGGATCCTCGGCGATAGCGCCGTCGTCGAACTTCCACCGGGCGATCTCCAGCCGCTCCACCTGCTCGCCGCTCACCCGGTCCTTCTCCTGGACGCGGGTGACGAGATGTACCCAGGCGAAGCCCATCCATTGATCGATCTCCAGACCGACCAGCTCTCCCTTGGACTCGTGCAGGATCTTCTGCTCGCCCCCAGCCAGCGCCGTCGAGCGCAGGCGCAGCGTGCCGCGGTCGCCGGGCTCGACCAGGAACAGCGTCGCGCTGACGGGCTCCTCGCTCCGCTTCCAGGCCGCGACCGCGGCGAGCGGCATGCGCCCGGGGAGGGGCAAGAGCCGCTGCCGCGTGGTTCCCTGCCGGTCGACCTCGATCCACGCCAGGGCGGGCTGGCCGGATGGGTCCGCGCCGAGCCGCAGCGCGTGCAGCACGTCGGCGCGGCTCTGCAGCGCAGGCTCGACCGCGCGCGGCGGAGG
>Ga0209526_10001310_pt1 | contig 16575 bp, 14 predicted proteins | sample JacPinW_OM2H0_M1_FD_188566 | JGI IMG/M metagenome (GOLD analysis project Ga0209526, IMG submission 188566) | Forest soil microbial communities from Algoma, Ontario, Canada - Jack Pine, Ontario site 1_JW_OM2H0_M1 (SPAdes) (version 2) | ecosystem: Environmental > Terrestrial > Soil > Boreal... | reverse complement strand
GCACCCGCTGGGGAAAGCTGATCCGCGCGAAGGGCATCACAGGCGAATAGCGCCCGGGATGCGCTATCAGGTCACCCGCCACTCACCGCTTTGCGGATCGCGGCGCAGCGTTGGGAACGTCTGGCGCATCCCGGCATCGGCCGTTGTACCTCTCCTCACCCGCTCCAGTTCATCATTGATCCGGCGTACCTCTTTGTTCAGCCAATGGATAACGGCGCCCGCGCCGAGCACGCCAAGCGCAACTTTCGCAATTGATGAAAAAACAACGGGCGGCATTAGAGTCTCCTGTTAGGCATGAACGCCATCACAATCCATACCGCGACCATAGCGCGCGTGCTTCCAGTGCCGAGATCAGTTCTTCAGCCGCGGTGCCCTCCGACTGCAGAAGCCGCAAAACTCCGGGCTGCGGGCGGCCGAGCCAACCCCGTGGCGCCGATATCAGCGGAGTGGCGACGTCCGGTCCGAAACGCTCGCGCAGGGTGGAACGCAAGTCGCCGATCGCATCGGCCAACCCGAGCGCGATGGCCTTGCTGCCGGTCCAGTACTCGCCGGAAAACAATGTTGTCTCCGGACCATTGAGGCGCGATCCACGGCTCTGCTTTACGAGCTCGATAAAGCCCTCATGGATCTCGCGCTGGACACCCTTGAGGTGATCGACATCCTCGGGGTTCTCGGGGAGAAATGGATCGAGCATCGCCTTATGCTCACCTGACGTATAGAGTCTGCGCTCGATGCCGAGCTTCTCCATGAGCTTGGAAAAGCCGAACGAGCCGCCCACCACACCGATCGAGCCGACGATGGAGGATGCGTCGCAGATGATCTCATCCGCGGCACAGGCGATCATGTAACCGCCGGACGCGGCCACGTCCTCCGCGAACGCGATGACACGTCGGCCATGCTCGAGCGCCAGCTGCCGGACGCGGCGGTAAATCAGGTGGGACTGTACCGGTGAACCACCCGGCGAATTGATCAGAAGCGCGACGGCGCGCGCCTTGCGCATCCGAAAGGCGCGGTCGAGGGGGCGCGCAACATTGGCAAGCGTGAGCCCGGGCTTCAGCGGCGTCGATAAACCGATCACGCCCGAAAGCCGCACCACCGGCACCACCGGGATGTCCCCGCGGATTCGCCGCGGCAGGATGGGGCGCAATGCCTCGCGCGCGCTCGCGAACAACTGTCGCGAATGTTCGAAAATATCCTGATCAGCCATAGCGTTTCATACTGCGCATGACGTTGCGCCGCAACGCAGGGTTTGTGCCGTCGCGGTATCCTGCCCGGTCTTAGGCCGCCCGCAGCCTGCTCACAAGTTACCTTTCGTCAATCCATCGCGCCTATTGCAGGGGCGAGCCATACGCCCGGAACGTCGGGGGCCGCGGGGAGACGCGTGAAGGTATACATCCTGATGGCGCTGATCAGTGCGATTGTCGCGATGTCCCACTTCAAGCTCGAGCGCAAATCCGGTCGGAAAGCCTGAACACGCGCAATTCATGCGGCGCCCAAGAGTGCCGAGGAATGCGGTGCCCGGCTCATACTTGCGCGAGTGGCAGCACCGCACCCTGACGCAACACGGCTTCCGCCGCTGCGGAGGCGCGTCCGGTCTCGTCAGCCAGCACGAAGCCCGGCAGCAAATGAAGGGGCGCGTGGCTGCCCCTGGTCGCTCGCACAAGCACGCGGATCGCCGCCTGTTCGGGCTTGGGATGGATCGGCAAAAGGGTCGTGGCCCCGAACAGATCATGCAGGGCCTGTAGCGCTTCCTCCAGCCGATCCGCGCGCCAGATCAAGGAGAGAGTGCCAGAAGGGCGGAGCAGTTGGGCCGCCGCTGCAACCCAGGCTCGCAGCGTCCCGCGCGCGCCGGCATGGGCGAGGCGGCGACGGCCATCAGGCGAGGTTCTTTGTCGGGCGGGGTCATTAAACGGCGGGTTCATCAATACGCGCATGAACGAGTGCGGATGCAGGCCTGCACTCGCAAGCGCGCGTGCGTCCGCCATCACATCGACCTCGGCAACGTTTACGCGCGCCGAAAGCCGATTTAGGGCCGCGTTCTCCAGGGCCAGCGCGGCCAAACGCGCATCCATCTCGACCAGTGTGATGTGAGCGCCCTCGACACGACGAGCGAGTGCCAGCCCGGCTGCGCCTACTCCGGCTCCGAGATCCGCCGCGTGTTCTCCAGCGCGCACCGGGCATGCCGCTGCCAACAGGATGGCATCGTGACCAACGCGATGTCCTTGCGACAATTGTCGCAACCGCAACCGGCCATCGAGTACGGCGTCTTCGGTAATATCAGCCCCTGTCTCAGCGGCCATCAGGACGCAGCTCATGGCCGAGCCCGGCCTCTTCCAGTAGACGGCGGGCCTGGCCGACATGATCGTCCCCAACGAGCAAGCGTCGGGGCAAGATCCCGATCGAGCCTTCCAGGACGCTCATGTTCTGGTCGAGCAACACATACGGGATTTGCGCGCCATCCAGCAGCGCCTGGATGGCGGAAACCAAGACTGCATCGTTGGTGCGGACAAGCTCGCGCAACTCTCTTCTCCCGTTCTAATGGTGATCGGTGCACGCGGCGTCAGGCGCGCTCTGCTGCAAGTAGGCAATCAGCTTGGCCTCTCTGCGGCCGCGCGTGACCGTGTCGAGAACGAGCCCGGCAACAATCGAGAGAAAGGCCAACAGCATGAGGCCGGTGGCGAGAATTGCGGTCGGGATCCGGGGCACGATGCCCTGTTCGAAATACGTTACGAAGATCGGGAACGCGAGCACGATCGAAAGCGCCGCAAGCAACAAGCCGATGCCGGAGAAGAACGGCAGCGGGCGCTCCGATCGGTAGAGGCCGATGATTGTAGCGATGATGCGCAGCCCGTCGTGCCAGGTGCTGAGTTTCGATACTGAGCCGGCCGGCCTGGCATAATAGGGAGTCGAAACCTCTCCTACCGGGAGATCGAGCTCGAGTGCATGCACGGCAAGCTCGGTTTCGATCTCGAAGCCTCTCGATACGACCGGGAAGGATTTCACGTATCGGCGCGAGAACACCCGAAACCCGGAGAGAATATCCGTGAAAGTCGCGCCGAAGACGGAGGCAAAAAAAGCCGTAAGCAGGCGGTTTCCCGTCCGATGCCCCCGCCGGTACGCGTTATGCTCCTGGTCGGCCCGGGCGGCCACCACCATGTCGAGCCGCTCCTGCAACAACCGCGCGATCATAGCGCGCGCGCTCGGCGCGTGATAAGTCGCGTCGCCGTCCACCAGCACGTAGATGTCCGCCTCTACATCGGCAAACATACGGCGCACGACATTGCCTTTGCCCTGATGCATTTCTCGACGCACGAGCGCACCGGCGGCTCGAGCAAGCTCCGCGGTCCGGTCAGTGGAATTGTTGTCATAGACGTAAATCATCGCCTCAGGCAGCGCGGCGCGAAAATCTTTAACGACCTTCGCGATCGAAGCTTGCTCGTTGAAACAGGGCACGAGCACCGCGACACGCTGGCGTTTAAGCCGATTGTCGTGTGCAGGCGCTCTCAATACGTCTGGGCCGGCGGCCTCGGCTCCCGACATCGCTTGACCTCTTACGCAATGAGCCTCTCGCTCCTATGTGCGCTATGGCCCATGTGCACCCCCGGGATGCTGGCGCATCTTGGCACGGTGCATCTTGGGGCACTGCATCTTGGCACACTTGCACGTTTACAATAGCGTTTCTATGTTCGCGCGTCGCTGTCTCCGGAGCCCGTCATTTGGCCGTCATTGTCCCGTTTGAAAGCCGTTCTTCGACGTCGATTGATCGGCTTGTCGCGCTCGTCGCGCCCGATATGGAGCGCGTCAATACCACCATCCTTTCGCGTACGGGATCACAGGTGACGATGATCCCGGAGGTTGCCAATCATCTCATTTCGTCGGGCGGCAAGCGGTTGCGGCCCATTCTCACGCTCGCCATGGCGCAACTCGCGGGCTACATGGGCGACGGGCACATCAAGCTCGCGGCGGCGGTCGAATTCATGCACACGGCGACGCTGCTGCATGACGACGTCGTTGACGAAAGCGAAATGCGCCGGGGCAGACTCGCGGCCCGCATGCTGTGGGGGAACGAAGCCAGCGTGCTGGTCGGGGATTTCCTGCTCGGGCAGGCGTTCAAGATGATGGTAGAAGTCGCCTCGCTGCGGGCGCTGGCGATCCTCTCTGCGGCGGCGGCGGTCATTGCTGAAGGCGAGGTCATGCAGCTTGGGGCAGCCAAGAACACCGCGACGACCGAGGATGAATACCTCGCGGTCATTCGTGCCAAGACTGCCGAGCTGTTTGCCGCCGCCTGCGAGGTCGGCTCGGCGCTTGCGTCGCGACCGAAGGACGAGCAGGCCGCCTGTCGTTCGTTCGGTATGAACCTCGGCATAGCCTTTCAACTGGTTGACGACGTGCTCGATTACGGCGGCAAGGCTGCAAAGCTTGGAAAGAACGTCGGCGACGACTTTCGCGAGGGCAAGATCACGCTGCCGGTCGTGCTCTCGTTCCGCCGCGGCTCAGAGAGCGAGCGGGCGTTCTGGCGGCGCACGCTGGAACAGGCAGATGCAACGCAAGCCGATCTCGAACACGCGATCAGCTTGATGATCAAGCATCGCGCTCTGGAGGATACAATCCAGCGCGCCCGCCACTATGGCGCAATTGCAACCGACGCGCTCGCACTGTTTCCTGCTTCTGCCATGAAAGAAGCGTTGGAAGAGGCGGTCGAATTCTGCATCTGCCGGACGAATTAGAACGCACAGAAATGTAGGATGGACAAATACGCCGATATGGATTGCGCTTGATCTACTAACAAGCACGCAAGATTTCAGTTGTTGCGGGTGGTAGCAGGCCCGTGGCTAGAAGCCCCCCATTCCATTATGCTGTCAGGGCTCCCTGACTAATTTACCTGCTGGTGAAAACGGGTTCTGAACACACTGCCCTCCCGCGCAACGCTACACTGCCGCGAGGACGTCGCTCCATGTCACGCCTGTTTCTGAGCCATTCCAGCGCCAATAATGCGGAAGCAATCGCCGTTCGCGATTGGCTCGCGTCGGAAGGCTGGAACGAGGTCTTCCTCGATCTCGATCCGACCAGCGGCATTGCCGCAGGCGAACGCTGGCAGCGGGCGCTTAACGAGGCAGCCTCGCGCTGCGAGGCGGTGCTGTTTCTGATCTCCCAGAGCTGGCTCGAGTCGCGCTGGTGCCTCACCGAATTCAATCTCGCCCGTAAGCTCAACAAGCGGTTGTTCGGAGCGATCATCGACGCAACACAGGTCGATGAGCTCCCGGTCGAGCTTACCGGAACATGGCAGGTCGTCGATCTCGCCTCCGGACAGGATCATGTCATGTTCCGGGTGGTGCTCCCGCGCAATCAAGAGGAAGCCCACGTCACCTTCTCGAAGGAAGGTTTGACCAGGCTGCGCGCCGGCCTCGCCAAAGCAGGGCTCGATCCGCGTTTTTTTGCCTGGCCGCCGGCACACGATCCCAACCGCGCCCCCTACCGCGGCCTCAAGCCGCTCGAGGCCGAAGACGCCGGCATGTTCTTCGGTCGCGACGCGCCGATCGTCGAGGCACTCGACACGTTACGCGGGCTACGCGAGGCCGCTGCCCCACGCCTGATGGTGATTATCGGCGCCTCCGGCGCCGGCAAATCCTCGTTTCTGCGAGCCGGCCTGTTGCCGCGGCTCGCGCGCGACGACCGCAATTTTCTCCCCCTGCCGGTGATCCGACCGGAGCGCGCCGCGATCAGTGGGGAGGCCGGTTTGTTGCGCTCCATCGAGACGGCGTTCGCAGGCCATGGGCTCGCACATTCGCGGGCGCAGCTGCGCGAAATCATCACCGGCGGGGCCGAAAAGCTGCGGCCTTTGTTTGCGGCGCTTGTCGACAAGGCATTTGCGAGCATCCTTCCCGAGGATCGCGACGCCAAGCGTCCTGTCATCGTGCTTGCGATCGATCAGGCCGAGGAGCTGTTTGCCGCCGAGGCCGGGCAGGAAGGCCAGGCGCTTCTTGAAATCATCAGCGATCTCGTCAAGGAGGATCGCCCGGCGGTGCTGGCGCTGTTTACAATCCGCTCCGACTCCTACGATCTATTGGAAACGGCAAGAGCGTTCGAAGGCACTCGCCAGAGAACCATGCCTCTGTTGCCGATGCCGCGCGGCGCGTATCAGACAGTGATCGAGGGTCCGGCTGCGCGGCTCAAAGATATCAATCGCAGCCTCACCATCGAGCCGCGACTGACGCAGCGGCTCCTCGAAGACATCGATCAGGGCGGCGGCAGCGACGCGCTGCCGCTCCTCGCCTTCACGCTGGAGCAGCTCTATCTCGACTATGGCGGCAGCGGCGCCCTCAAGCTTGCCGACTATGAAGCCTTTGGCGGCATCCGCGGCGCCATCGAAGCCGCCGTCCAGCGTGCTCTGAAGGCTGCCGATGCGGATGGTCGCATCCCCCGCGATGGGGACATTCGTCTCGTTCTCCTGCGCCGAGGGCTCATCCCGTGGCTCGCCGGCATCGACCCAGAGAGCGGAAGCACCCGCCGGCGCGTCGCCCGGCGTTCCGACATTCCTGCGGAGTCTGCGCCGCTCATCGATTTGCTGGTCGAGCAGCGCCTGCTGTCGACCGACCGCGTGATCATACGCGAAGGGGGCCGGGAGCGGCACGAGACCACGATCGAGCCCGCGCATGAGGCGCTGCTGCGGCAATGGAGCCTGCTGCGCGGCTGGCTGCAGGAAGATTTCGCGGCGCTCACCGTGCTCGACGCAGTCAAGCGCGCAGCACGCGGCTGGGGGGCTAACGATCGCAAGCAGGACTGGCTCGACCACTCCGGGACCCGGCTTGAAGATGCCGAGAAGGTCGCCTGGCGCGCCGACCTCGCGGGCGATCTTTCCGCAGAAGGTCGCGACTATCTTGCGGCATGCCGGGCCCGCGAGCAGGCCGTTGCGCAAGAGCGCCTCGCGCGGGAGAAACGCGAGCGCCGCGAATTGGTGCGCACTCGGATCCTGGCGCTTGTCGCCGGCATTGGGCTTCTTGGCGCTGCAACGCTCGCCCTGTTGTTTTCTTCACAAAAGCAAACTGCAGAAGCACAAAAGCAAATTGCGGAAGCACGGCTCAATTCGGCGATAAAGTACATCAAATTCGAAGTCGAAAAGGTCAATGGTTATATCGAGAGTGGAGCGGTTTCGACAAAAGCCGCGAGAGAGCTTTTGAGCCCTGCGGAGCAGGCGTTGCAGGATTTGGAGAGAATCGACGCGAGTCCGTTGATAACAACGGAGCAGGTTCGATTGCTCTTAACAGTATCCGATGCCTACGTTACTCTAGGAGATCTGAATAACTCGCTTTCGCGTGCTGAGGCAGCGAAGCAATTGTTGGCAGGCATGCTCAAGCAGGCGCCAACCGACATAGAACTTCAACAGCTGCTGTACGGAAGCTGCTTCCGGATTGGCGATGCGCTGGTCGATGCCCGTAACTGGGACAGGGCACAACAGGAATACGACACCGCGCTCGACATAGCGAAGCGATTTGCGGCGCAAACTGCGCCTGATCCCGCCTGGCAGCTCCAGCTGCAATTCATACACGATAAGGAAGGCGACCTGTTCAAGATGCGCGATGATCTGCCGGCGGCGCTGGGCCATTACCGGGAATCGCTGGCGATTGAAAACAATCTGATTGCAGCCGATCAGGGCCAAGCCGAGTTCCGGCATCGACTCTCGGCGACGCGCAACCGGATCGGGCAGGTGCTTGTACAACAGGGCAATCTCACTGATGCATTAAGCGAGTATCAGACGGCTTTGGATATTTCGCTCAAGCTCGCCCTTGAGGATCCGCAAAATTATGGGCGCAAGCTCACGCTCGGCGTTCGTTACAGCAGGATCGGCACCACCATGCAGAAATTGAACAGACTGGATGAAGCATACGATGCATTTCGTAGCGCTTTGGACATCAGGCTGCGTCTGAAGGAACGAGACCCCACCAATGCGTTGTATCTGACGCATCTTGCCTCCAGCTACAAAGACATTGGGGGGCTTATGATGGAGAAAGGAGACCTGGATGAAGCGATAAGCAACTATGAGCGCGCTTACCAAATTCATGAGGATCTCGGTGCCAGAGATTCTGATAACGCTGCATGGCTGGAAGCAGTGACAGAAAGCAAAAAACGCCTCGATGCAGCCATTGCCAGGCGAGCAGCCGGTGTAACCGCCCAGCAGCCGAATTGATCGCCCTCCGGACTTGTTGCTGGCCTATCGCGGATTTCGCGGCCGCGATTTGGGATCGATGGGAGGCAGCGACTGCTCGGTCGAGGGTGTCCTCGCCTTCGGCAAACAAGCGAAAGGCAGATTTTCCCGCGGTGTTGCCTGAGCGCAGATTTGTGCCACGATTTGTTGCCGGCGTTGGGCTACTTTTTTTAACAGATCGGGAAGAGCAGCCTCGAAATTCTTGCCCGGGCAATCCGTTGCGGCATGGTCTTTATGAACCGTGATCTGCTCAGCGAACAAATTCCACTTCAACAGCAGCCAGACCAGCAGGTTTTGTACCGCGCTGAGCTGTCCAGCAGAGGGCGCTTCTTTCTCAAAATCTCCTTCGATCACCACCTGAACGTAGCCGGTCGTGTCATAGCCCGTATTCGTGTCGCCGGCGAAATGGACGTCACGACCCTCCGCGATCAGACCGGCGAAATCTATGTAGAAGTGGTAGGGGACGTCCGGCCATGCAGGCTTCGTTTTCTTGGGAGACACTTGCCCAGGCCGCTGCGAGAAGTCCTGAAGACCTCGCATCTTGGCCTCGATCGAAAGGTTCGGATTTGTGTGCACGCCGGTGTGGTGCAGAACGATGCCCTGCACGCTTTGCGGCGTCATGCCTGGGAGCGGCGGTTTGGCGCCCCATTTCTGGCGAGGAATGATCGAAGGAGAAAAAGAGGACAAGACAGCGGAGTCGATCTCTCCACCACCGCTCGGTTTCCCGAACTCGGCAGCGGCATCAGCGACGGCAAAAGTAAGCGTCAGGCCGAGTAATAGGCCGGCGAGCCGGGCAAAGTCTCTCAGCGAAACGAGACCGTTGCCATTCATCGAGATACCTGGCTGAGACATACGCTTAAACGAGGGATTAAAGGCACACCTTGAAGGCACGGTTCATCGACACCGTAGCGCAAAGCGTCTGATGCTCAGCCTTGCGCAATCGAGCGATATTCTACTTCCTATTTACGCCAAAAACGCGACGTTGAAGCCTCGGCGGCTCGGGGCGCCGGAATGATGCGCAACTACGGCTCAAAACACCGGCCACTGCGTAAGCTAACAGGCAATCATCAGCTCATGTAGCGTCTTCTGCGCTGCCCGCGCGCCCTGCACGCTCAGCCTGCAAGCGTCGTTGCGCGGATCCACCAGGACGGGTGTTTCCGGCGAAATCTGCCCGCCGCCGCGGCTGCCGAGACCGAGCTTTCAAACAGACCAAAGCAAGTCGCTCCGGATCCGGACATGCGCGCCACTCGGCACGCGGGCAGCCCATTGAGCTCGGCGAGAACGTCGGCAACAACCGGCGCAAGCTTGATCGCAGAGCTTTCAAGATCATTCCTGGATTTGGCCAATGCCGCAAGAAGCGTCTCGACGGAAGCGATCCTGGAAGCGCCGGCCTCGTTCGAGAGCGATAATGGTTCAAGCCGGAGCGCGGCAAAAACCTCCTTCGTTGCAACCGCCACACCGGGATTGACGAGGATCGCAGGCAGCCGCGGCAGGTCGAGCGGAGTGGAAAGAATTTCCCCAATGCCGCGCATCAGGCGTGGCCGCGGGTCAAGACAAACCGGCACATCGGCACCCGTTGCGCGCGCGGCCTGCGTGAGACGCGGATCGTCGCCGGCAATCCTGTTAGCTCGTGCGATGAGCCGCAGCGCAGCCGCTGCGTCGCTCGACCCGCCGCCCAAACCCGCCGCCACAGGCAGACGCTTCGAAAGGGCGAAGCGGCCGAGCTTGAGGCCTTCGATTTGCGCGGCGAGAGCATGCGCAGCCTTGAGCACGAGGTTATCTCGCACACCGCCGGATGCTGGCCCCGTCGGACCGCTCACGCTCAATGAAAGAGTTGGGCCGGGTGTAAGACTCAAGACGTCTGCGACGGCGGCGAAAGCAACAAGGCTTTCAATCTCGTGGTAACCGTCGCTCCGGCGGCCGACGACACGAAGGGTTAGATTGACCTTGGCCGGCGCTTTTTCGACCAGCGCAGCAGCCGGCACGGTTATCCGCCGCCGGGGTTTGGCCTTTTGTGCTCCTCGACTTCGGCAGCGGAGGATGTGTCGTCGGGAAGTCCTGATTTCAGCTTGGTTTCGATCTTGACGAGATCCTCGGGTTCCGGCTTGAGATCGCGCGCGTGCGACCATTGGAAGCGCGCCTCGAGCACGCGGCCGACCCGCCAATAGCCATCCCCGAGATGGTCGTTGATGGTGGGATCCTCAGGTTTGAGCTCGACGGCGCGCTCAAGCTGCTTGACCGCTTCGTCGTAATTGCCCAGCCGGTAATATGCCCAGCCCAACGAATCGACGATGTAGCCGTCGTCGGCGCGTTGCTCAACCGCGCGCTTGATCATGCTCATTCCATCGTCGAGATGCACGCCCTGATCGATCCAGGAATAACCGAGGTAGTTGAGCACGTGCGGCTGATCGGGAAACAGTTCGAGGGCCTTCTTGAGATCGGCTTCCGACTTGGGCCACTGCTTTGCCCGCTCGTAGCAAATGCCGCGGAAATAATAGATCACCCAATTTGATTTTTCGTCCTTGGTTATCGTGTCGATCCCCTTGGAATAGACCTCGGCGCACTCGGCAAACTGTTTTCGTCCGCGCAGGACATTGCCGAGCGCCATGATCGCTTCAAGGTCGCCGGGATTGGCTGCGATCAGCTTTTCGAGAAGCGCTTTTGCTTCATCCGTGCGTTCGAGCGTGTCGAGATTCATCGCCAGCTGAATCTGGGCGTTGCGTTGGAGCGGTGAACTCGGCGGCACCCGTTCATAGATCTTGTTGGCAAGCTCGGGTTTCTTCAGCGACTCGTAAAGGTCGCCCAGCGACAGCAGCGCGAGCGGGTGCGAGGGCACGAGATAAAGCGCGAGTTGCAGATAGATGAGGCCGAGATCCTCACCGCCGCGGCGCCCAAGCGCTGCGCCCAACCCATAGAGCACCTCCGCCGCGCCCGCCTGCGGATTGTCCACCACCAGCGGCAGCTTCTTGCCGGCGTTGAGGTCGTTCATGGCCTCGACGACCAGCGGATGACGGGGCAATGCCTGGTCGAAAGCCGCGTACAGCTTCAGCGCGTCAGCGCTGTTGCCCTGACGCGAGAGGAAGCTGCCGTAACTCTCGACCACCCGCAGCGCCGTTGGATCAAGTTTGTATGCGCGTTCGAAGCGCTTGGCGGCCTCTTTCTTCTGGCCGGCGAGATCAAGGATCAGTCCGGCATGGAGATCCTTGAAAATGGCGTACCAGTCGGCGCCGGTAAGCTTGTCGATGGAATCGGTCGCCATGCGGGCTTCGGCCGGACTTGCCAGCGTCCACGCCGACAACAGCGTCGCAGCGAGATCGGTAATGGGTCCGCGGATCGACTGGGCGAGCTCCCTGCGTGCTATCGGATATTGCTTTTGCTTGATCGCGCGAACGCCGAGCACGAGGCGCGCGATGCGATCGGTCTTGTCAGCCTTGAGCACGCGTTCGGCGAGCTTGACCGCCTCATCCACATCGCCGTTTGCGAGCACCGCCAGGAAGGTCCGGCTGAGGAGCTCGTTGTTGGCAGGATCGCCGCGCAGCGCGGCGCGATAATAGGCCGCCGCGGCAGCCGCATCGCGTTCGCCGCCCGCGTGCCTGGCAGCGAGATAGCTGCCGGAGGCCGAAATATGGGAGAAGTTCGATGGCGCTTCAGCCCGTGCTTGTTCGAAGACGCCCGCCCAGGCAATGGCAAGGGCAGCCGATGCGGCCAGCGCCGCACCTCGCAAACGGGACGAAAGGATCACGATTCGTCAACTCCATCTGGCGGACGAACGCCCTGGGCGTGGCCGCATTGAGCACAATGGCCCTATTGGGCGGGGCTCGCAATAACGGCCCTGGCTTGACATGTCCATCGCCTTTGAATGCCGCGATAAGGGCAGCATCGTGGCCGAGCTACATATTGGGGTAATTCGGCCCGCCCCCGCCCTCGGGCGGTACCCAGGTTATATTTTGATTCGGGTCCTTGATGTCGCAGGTTTTGCAATGGACGCAGTTCTGCGCGTTGATGACATACCGCGGCTGGCCGGCTTCCTCGATCCATTCATACACGCCTGCGGGACAATAGTGCGCCGAAGGGCCGCCAAAGCGGTCGTGTTCTGAGGATTTCTGCAGGTTTGGATCGGACAGGCGCAGATGCACGGGCTGGTCTTCCTCCTGATTCGTGTTGGAGAGAAAAACCGACGAGGGCAGATCAAAGCTGATCTTGCCGTCGGGCTTGGGATAGCTGATCGGAATGCATTCGGCCGCAGGCTTGAGCGAAGCAAAATCCGGTTTGCCGTGACGCAGCGTGCCGAAGAGGGAGAAACCAAGCGTGTTGGTCCACATATCCAGCCCGCCGAGCGCAATGCCGGAAATCGTGCCGAAGCGCGACCACAGCGGCTTGGCGTTGCGCACCTTGCGCAAATCATGCCCGATCGTGGATGTGCGCCAGGCGGACTCGTAGCCCGCGATCTCATCCCTGGCGCGGCCGGCCTTGAGCGCAGCGGCAACGTGATCGGCCGCGAGCATTCCGGACAGCATCGCATTGTGAGTGCCCTTGATGCGGGGCACGTTCATGAATCCGGCCGCACAGCCGATGAGGGCGCCGCCGGGAAAGACGAGCTGCGGAACCGACTGCCAGCCGCCCTCCGTGAGGGCGCGCGCCCCGTAGCCAAGCCGCTTGCCGCCTTCCAATGTCGTGCGCACCAGCGGGTGGGTCTTGAACCGCTGGAATTCCTGGAACGGCGACAAATACGGATTCTCGTAGTTCAGATGAAGCACAAAGCCGACGGAAACGAGGTTCTCATCGAAGTGATAAAGGAAGGAACCGCCGCCGGTGCGGTTATCGAGCGGCCAGCCGAAGGTATGTTGGACGAGTCCCGCCCGATGCCGTTCGGGCGCGATCTGCCAGAGTTCTTTGAGACCGATGCCGAATTTCTGCGGCTCGCGGCTCTCGCCCAAACGGAAGCGCTGAATGAGGATTTTGCTGAGATTGCCGCGGGCGCCTTCGCCGAGCAGCGTGTATTTGCCGCGCAATTCCATTCCGCGCGTGAAGCTGTCCTTGGGATGGCCATCCCGCGCGATCCCCATGTCGCCCGTGGCAATACCCGCAACCGCGCCGTGTGCGTCGAACAGCACCTCGGCGGCGGCGAACCCGGGATAGATCTCAACCCCCAGAGCTTCCGCCTTCGCTGCCAGCCACCGGGACACATTGCCGAGCGACACGACATAATTGCCGTGATTGTCCATGAGCGGAGGCATCATCAGGTTAGGCAAGCGCACGGCGCGCGAGGCCGAGAGCCAATAGAAGCGGTCTTGGCTCACTTTGGTCTTGATCGGGGTGTCCTGATCGCGCCAGTCCGGGATGAGTTGATCGAGACCGATGGGGTCAATGACGGCACCGGAAAGAATATGAGCTCCGACTTCGGACCCTTTCTCGACCACGACGACGCTGATGTCGGACGAAAGCTGCTTGAGCCGGATCGCAGCCGAAAGCCCGGAGGGACCGGCGCCGACGATGACGACGTCGAATTCCATGGCCTCGCGGGGAGGCAATTCCTGCATGCTCATCGACACCTCGCACTTTCAATACCGCGGCGCAGAAGGCATTGTTGCACGCTATGACCGCAGATCGCGACCGGGAAGTTCGCGCCGTTCTCGCCTTCTATCAGGAGGCGGGCGTGGACGCGCTGCTCGACGAAACGCCGGTTGACCGGCTGGCGCAGGATGTTGCCTCACAACCGGCGGCCGCGCCGGTGGCCGCGCCTGCGAGCCGGCCCGCGCCCAGCGTTCGCCCTTCCATCGCCAAACCCCTGGGCGGCGCACCGCCTTCCCCCGAAGCTGCGGTCATGGCGGCGCGCGAAGCGGCAAGAGCCGCTACCAGCCTCGAGGCGTTGCGCGAGATCCTTGGCCGTTTCGAAGGTTGCGCGCTGCGCGCAACGGCAACCCAGCTCGTATTCGCCGACGGCAATCCGCAATCGCGGGTGATGTTCGTCGGCGAGGCGCCCGGTCGCGACGAGGACCTTGCGGGGCTACCCTTTGTCGGACGGTCGGGCAAGCTTCTGGACCGCATGATGACTGCCATCGGGCTCGACCGCAGCTGCGCTTACATCGCCAATATCGTGCCCTGGCGCCCGCCGGGCAATCGAACGCCGACGCCGCAGGAATCGGCGATCTGCCTGCCGTTCACATTACGCCAGATCGAGCTTGCCAATCCCGACATCCTCGTTTGCCTCGGCGGCCCCGCCGCGCAAACGCTGCTCGGCATCAAAGGCGGAATCACCAGCATACGCGGGCGATGGTTCAAATATCAGTCCGGCGCGCGCGAGATTCGGGCGCTGGCAACCTGGCATCCCGCCTATCTGTTGCGCCAGCCGCTGCAGAAGCGCCTCGTCTGGCGGGATTTTCTCGCGCTGAAGAAAGCATTGGAAGAAAGATCGTAGGATCGCAGCCCGCGTTGAGCAGAGCGAAACGCGGGAACGCCCCCGGATGTCGCCCGTCTTCGCTAAAAGCTTCGACGGGCCATTTGTGCGAGGGCCGCCGAAGCCTCGGCGAAGGCGGCTGCGCTCCATCCGGGCTACAGGCTGGAGGGAACGCATGAGCAAACTAATCGAGCACGTACATTGGCCGGATGCCCCCGACATGTGGATGCCCTACGCACCCGCGATCAAGGTCAAGGGTGGCACGACCGTCTATCTCGCCGGCGTCACGGCTGCGCCCGTCTATCACCATCATCCTCATCGTCCCGAGGAATTCGATTCCATGCCGCGGGACATGGAGGGGCAGGCGCGCGCTGCGCTGGAAAATCTCAAGCGCGGGCTTGCGGCGGTGGGCGCAAGCTTCGCCGATGTGGTCACGGCAGACCGTTTCGTCACCGATCTGTCGGATCAGGACGCGCTCAATCGCGTGTGGGGCGAATATTTCCGCGACGCCAAACCTGCGACCACCACGGTGCAGGTGGTGCGACTTGCGACCGACCCGCGTTGCCTGATCGAGATCAATGCGGTGGCGGTGGTGGCGTAGAGCATGTTTCTCCGAGATCGAGCATCGGTCATTCCGCCGCTGTTCGCGCCGCGCCGCCATAGCGGCGCTCGATGTAATCGATCACCAATTGCTTGAAATCGGCGGCCACGGTCGGGCCGCGCAGGGTCACTGCCTTCTTGCCGTCAATGAAGACTGGGGCGGCGGGCTGCTCGCCCATCCCCGGCAGTGAGATGCCGATATCGGCGTGCTTGCTCTCTCCAGGCCCGTTGACGATGCAGCCCATCACCGCGACGTTGAGGGCTTCGACGCCGGGATAACGCCGCTTCCACTCGGGCATGGACGCGTGAATGAAGCTCTGGATGTCGCGGGCGAGCTCCTGAAACGTGGTCGAAGTCGTGCGGCCGCAACCCGGGCATGCCGCGACCAGCGGAACGAAGACGCGAAACCCCATGGTTTGCAGGAGCTCCTGCGCCACCTTGACCTCGAGAGTGCGGTCGCCCCCGGGCTCAGGCGTGAGCGAGATGCGGATGGTGTCGCCGATCCCCTGCTGCAACAGGACGCCCATGGCCGCCGCGGAAGCGACGATGCCTTTTGATCCCATTCCCGCCTCGGTCAGCCCGAGGTGGAGCGCATAGTCCGAGCGCCTGGCGAGATCACCGTAGACCGCGATCAGGTCCTGCACCGCCGAAACCTTGGCCGAAAGGATGATGCGGTCGCGCGGCAGGCCGATCTCCTCGGCCCGCTCGGCCGAAAGCAGCGCCGACGCCACCATCGCCTCGCGGGTGACCGCCCGTGCATCCTTTGGTGCTGCCGAGCGCGCATTCTCGTCCATGAGGTGAGTGAGCAGCTCCTGGTCGAGCGAGCCCCAGTTCGCGCCGATACGCACCGGCTTGCCGTGCTTGATTGCGGTCTCGACAATGGCGCCGAACTGACGGTCCTTCTTTTCCTTGAAGCCTACATTGCCGGGATTGATGCGATATTTATCGAGCGCCTCGGCGCACGCCGGATGCTCCGCCAAAAGCTTGTGACCGATGTAATGAAAGTCACCCACAATGGGCACGTCCACGCCGCGGCGGCGCAGCCGCTCCTTGATATGCGCAACCGCTGCCGCCGCCTCGTCGCGATCAACCGTAATGCGCACGATTTCGGAGCCCGCGCGCGCAAGCTCCTCCACCTGCCGTGCAGTTGCTTCGACATCGGCGGTGTCGGTATTGGTCATGGATTGAACGACAATGGGCGCACCGCCGCCGACGGACACCCCCCCGACGTCGACAGCAACCGACCGGCGTCGTTCCTGCGGCCCGGCTTCGTTCATTTTGGCGCTCCCTGGCGCGAAAAAATCATCACGAAAATAACGAACCGGCAGACGAAGTGCCAGACTGCGCCGCCGCAAGTCAATGACAGGTCAATGAC
>Ga0209526_10001309_pt1 | contig 16584 bp, 15 predicted proteins | sample JacPinW_OM2H0_M1_FD_188566 | JGI IMG/M metagenome (GOLD analysis project Ga0209526, IMG submission 188566) | Forest soil microbial communities from Algoma, Ontario, Canada - Jack Pine, Ontario site 1_JW_OM2H0_M1 (SPAdes) (version 2) | ecosystem: Environmental > Terrestrial > Soil > Boreal... | reverse complement strand
TTGTCTTCGTTATCCTTCCGATTGCAAATCAAACCCGGCGGAAAACGACCACATTGATCTCGACGCCGAGACCTCGGAATTGCTGAAGCGTGTCAATCATAGCGTCAATCTGTCCATTATTCCGACAGTCAAGAACTATGGTCCGAATCTCGGCGACGGTTGGACGATCGCCCCGGACACGGGAGACTGCAACGATTACGCCGTCACCAAGCGGCACCAGCTCCTTGAGAGCGGCCTGCCTTCGAAAGCCTTGCGGCTGTCGGTGGTGAAGACAGCATCAGGAATTGGGCATCTCGTCCTTGTCGTTGTGACGACCAAGGGTGACGTCGTCATGGACAATCTGACTGAAGTGATCCGCCCCTGGCAGAGCACGGACTACCATTGGCTCAAGATACAGTCAGCCACCGATTCGAAATTCTGGTATGAGGTCAAGGCGCCCGCAGTTGGCCCGTCCGTGTCGCAAGCCGAGCGAAAGCTTCGTCTGGCGAATCGATAGTCGGTTCGGTTGACGCCGGCGAAACCCTGAAGGCAAACGCCTGCAGCTTCGTTTCCTCGTCACGCCTCCGGCTTCGAACATCATCTTCCGAGCGCCGACTTCTGACCGCTCAGCAGCTCAAGCAACGCGAGCGGTCGCACGGCGACCTCCGCCGACTTGGCGGACGCCCTGGCGAGCCCGCAACCGAGCAAAACGCCGAACAAGACGAGATAACCGGGAATCTGCAGCGAAAAATCGATCATCGAATGGAGATAGCTGAGGACCGCAATCCCGGTGATTGCAGCCAGCGAGCGCCGACTTCGGCCTTCGGATTTGACCGCGGCGCGAGCCAGGATGAACAGCGACGCCAGCGCGGCAATCACCACCATGGCGGCCACCGGGATTCCCATCTCGACCCCAATCTCAAGGATTGTCGAATGGGCGTAGTCCCACACACCCCAACTGTAAAAATTGTCGGCCCGTAGCGAGGGAAACAGATCTTCAAAGGTGCCAAGTCCGGCTCCCAGAAGCGGCCGCTGCCGGATCGCCTCCACGCAAAACCCGTAGACCGACCATCGTGCATCATCGAACAGCCCTTGGCTGCCAATTCGACCCATGCGGCTGAGCAACGCGACAGTGACCGCAAGCGCGACGGTTCCCCAAAGCATCACGTGCCAGTATCTCGGCTTTTGCCTGTCGACCAGCATCAGGATGATTGCGACCAGCAATCCCAGGCAGGAGCAAATCAAACCGCCGCGCGAGCCCGTCAAGAGCAGTGCAAAGAAACAGGTGAGTGCTCCGCCGGATCGACCAAGGAGTCTGAATGCGAGATGCTCATTCGCTCGATTCAGCAGCAACAGCCGGATCGATGAAAATTGAAACGATTGTTGTAGTGAGGAAAAGGCAGAACAGAACCACAGGATGGCTCCGGCACCAATGAATGTCGCGGCGGTGTTGTGATTGATGAAGGTCGCGGTCAGGCTTCCGCGGTAAGCGACCTTTGGAGCCCACAGCACCATATTCGGGGTGAGTATCAGCGCAGCCACGCCATAGATCGCAAAAATAAGAATCGAATATTGCGCGAACCGAATAAGCCGGTCGCTGTTGCCCGGCGATGTCCCGATCAAGAAGCCGCTTATGAAGGCGGTCGCGAAGAGCAGAAAATGCCCGACCGCAAGCAGCGGCATCTCCGCACGGCTTGAAATCCGTGGCAGCGCATCAAGTCCTAGAAGATCGTTTGCCCGCCGCCAACTCGGATCGTTGAGTTGGTCGATGAGATAGGGCGTGATCTGAATGATCGCGACGAGCACGTAGATGCCGCACAACGCGAGAAAGCCGAGCAATATCCGGCTCTGCCCGATCTCCATTGGAGCGGCGAAACCGCACAGAACACTGACCGAAAGCAGAATGGTCCAAACCGCGATCCAGAACAGATCAACCGACCCGAAGAAAAGCGGCGCCAGAATCAATACGACGATGGTCGTCCAGAGCTGGATTGAGCTGAACATCGCGACGGAAAACTCCGACCTATGCCGGTGGCATCATCGCGATGGGATCGTGGCTTTCAGCCTAAACCTACCACTTGGTCTTGACGGCCGTGTTCACGTTGGTCACGGCGTTTGCGGTGTTGGACACCGAGACTGCCGTGTTGTTGATGAGCGTTAGCAGCTTGTAGTAGTCCACGACCTTGGCATTGGCGACGTACATCACATCCTTGATTTTCATCTGGAAAGCCGAGGCGAGCAGCATACCCGATGGATCGCGCAGGTTGACGTGATAGATTGTCGGTATCATTTCCGTAGTAAATCTCGTGGTGTCGACGCCGAGCTTCTCCAGGTAGTGACGTTGCTCATACCGATAGACGTAAAGCTCGCTGGGGTCGGATTGAATGTCGTTGAGTCCGCCCGCCTTGCCCATCGCCTGGGCCAGGGTCAGCGTTTCAACGTCGAACGGAATTTCTGAATTGAAGCCGAAGACGTTTTGATTGAGCGCTCCGAGCGCAGTGAACGACGGCGATTCACGGGTGAGGAAAATCACGTCGTTCGGTCGAATAAAGATATTTTCGCGCGGGTCGTGCACCACACGGCTCAGCAGGACTTTGACGCGCTTGCCGTCCCGCTGCAGCGTCACGTAGCTTTCGATCGCCTCGAACTTCGGTCCACCGGCGCGCGCGATCAGCGCCAATAGCCGCTCGCCGACGCTGTTGAGGGCCAGGACGCCCGGCGTGTTCACATCGCCCAGGACACTGACGACGCTCGAGTGCTGCTGATTGAGGCTGACGACCACCTGGGGCTCGATCGCACGGTTGCGCAACCGTGCAACGATGGCCTGTTGAATGTCGGGTATGGTTCGCGCGGCGGCGGGAATTTCACCCGCATACGGAACATAGATGCTGCCCTTCTGATCGACGGCCTGCGCCGGCAAATCGACGAAGTTACCGGGGCGTGCGCCCGCGGCTTGTCCGGGCGTGAACAGGCCACCGGGTGCCGCTTCAAAGATCGATATATTGAGAACATCGCCAACACCGACGACCTGTTCCGGCTTGGCGCGCTTATCGGGAAACTCGCCCTTGAACGTAATCAGATTGGGCTGCGACAAAAAGCCGATGGTGTCGGCGGTCACGTCGACCAGCGCGTAAGGCAGCGGCGCTGCGGACCGTACGCCGGCCGTCGCATTTCCCTCCACCGCGTCGCTTTTCGGTCCCGTTCCCGGAAGCAGCGAGCATGCCGGCAACAGAGCCGCGACAGCAATGGCAAACAACGGAGAACCAAATCGTTTCAGCATCCCGACCCACCCTGCCGATCGCTGGAAGCCCTAACCACCCACGCGAGTCGCAAACTCAAGCCCCTGGTCAAATCTAACCAGCTTTCAGTTGCAAAAGTGCTTATGATCCTGAATTCCAACGTTGCCCCCGAGCGTCCACTCAGTTGTCGAATTTTTTAGTTAATTTGACCATAATCAGCGGACCAGCCCGCACGCTTCTTATTCCGCGAACCTACAGGGGGAGTCGCTCGCATCAAATAGCGCAATCTCGGTCAGCCACCGTTTTGCCGGCTTCGTGGCCTTCGTGCCACACCCTGCGGATCTCCGCCGCGCATGCCGTTGCTAAAACTTTGCGAATTGGCCCTTTCACCGTAGAAGCCGGCATCTTTTTCCCCTAGAATCAAATTGCTTCGGAGTGTCAAAACGCATTGCAGGTCGACGCGGCGTCCGCCGAACCGGCCAGGCAATGATCGCAGACCGTTGTATTTCCCCGGGGAGTTACGAGGGGAACCAAGCATGTAACGGTCACGGCAGAAAATCCGGAGGGCACTGAAGAGCCCTCTTTTTTGCCGGATGCCGTTGAGATTGTGGCTTATTTTTCCGAGCGCTCTGGTTGAATCGAGGCTTGATTCGCTCCTTTGCAGACGTGCGAAGAAGCTCCGGTTAGGCGCCCCGGTTAGGCGAATGAATATTCAGTGGTAGCAAGAGTATTAACCTTTGCCCTTCAACAATGGGGCTCGCCTATCGGTGCTGATGAGTAATTCGGGCGGAAGCGGAAGCTGACGCTGGCCGCAGCAAAACGACGGGGACTTTGGGATGGTATATGCCGCCATCGCGCTAGCCTTAGTGGGGGTCGCGGTTGGTTTAATGTTCCGGTTGAAGATCCTTTTGCCGGTTCTCGGGCTGCTGCTTGTCGTTTCGGTCGTATTCTCACTAGAGCGCGGCTTTGGCTTTCTGGATACCGCACTGACGATCATGGTCGTGCAAACCATTGTCCAAAGCAGTTATTTTCTGGGATTGGTCATCCGGGCTGTTTTCACCTCAACCTATCGCATGCGCCCGGTCCTCTGAGATTACGCCACCCGATCTGCATTCAGGTCGGAGACTAGAAGAGCGTCTTACTGTTTTTGGCAATCTGAATAGAACGCGCCGTTGGCTGCATCCGTCCGCTCGAGACACTGCGACGGATCGGTCACCTTGCCAGCAACAGTAAAATCATACCCCTGATTCTTCAGTGCAAGTACGTAGCGGCCGGCGGGGAGCGTGAAATCGGATTTCTCTGCCTGCATCGTCAGCATTTCCGGGTTTCCGGGAAGCGGCCGCACCCTGAATTCATAAGATTGATTCCGAATATTCCACGCGTCCGTGACCGGCACGAAGCTCGCCTTGCCCTTGCCATCGAAAGTCAAGGCGCGCACCACCCGGGCGACCACACGGACGTCAATCCGATCGGGAGCGGAGCCGGCGAGATCGCGGCGGAACACCACGAATTTCACCTTCCCGTCGGGAAGGGTCGTTCGGCTGGGCTGATTGATCGGCGTGGACATCGCAATCCTCTTATCCGGCACTTGCTCCGGCAGAAGATTAAGTTCGCTGAGCTTGTCATTATTGACCGCATAAACCCCATAGTCGGTGGGCAGTGGGAAAGCCGGCGCATCCTGTGAAATCGCGGCCGTCTTCAAGTCCGCGGTCCCCGGAACGTTCGACGATGGCAAAGTCGATGGCTTGGCGACGATCACCGTGGCCGGCGAAGACAATCGCTCGCTTCCCCCCAGCGTCCCTTGTTTGTAAATGACCAATCCCGCCAGCACGCCGAACAGCAACGCGCCGATCGCAAACCGCGCCAACGTCGACAGCAGCACGCGCGTTTGAGCTTGCGCAATCGTCTGCGCGTCATTGCGCCAATAGACTTCCTTAAGAACAACGCTTTTTGGCTCGGCGTCGACCTCATGGACCGGTACCATCGACGTCGCCGGCTCAGCCGGTGGGGTGGTACCAAGCCCGATTTGCGCATGTGGGGTTGGGGGCTGAAGGCTTTGCCTCTCTTCGCGGCGAGCTGAAAACTGTTCGACCCCTTGGATAGCGGTTTCGAGTGCGGTCGAAAGCCGTTCCCGCTCATGGTCGTCGGCCCAAGAGGTATCCATCGTTAGTCGGGCGCGCGCAAACTCGTAAATCGCCAGGCGCAGCTGCGCGGGATCTTCCTTCACCGTACTGATCATCCGCGAAAGAATCAGTGCGAACTCAACCTCTTGCGCATGAGGGGAGACCGTTTTGTCCTGGTCTATCCGTGGAAATTCAGGATTCATAATTGCGTTGGGTTGATTGGCAGAATTTTACCGGATTCATATATCCACGTAATGGATTGAAATACCAAGGATTTTTTGCGCCCTCGCGCTCGCTGCGGCGGTACGGGCACAAATCCAGTGGTGTGTGTGGTGATGTTGCGGCTACAGTCCATGTTGGAAGCCTGTCAGATTGGCTTGGCGCCGTCAGTTAGGGGTGGCGGTTAAGTTGACTGCAAAAGATCGCGCGGCATACGCCTTGGCGAACCGCCTCGTTACGGTTTATTGTCCGCCGACCCAAGTATCACTGTCCGAAGATCATATTTCAAGGATCAGAATATGTCGCACGCCGTCAGGATCGCTACCGTTGCCGCCTTCATTGCTGCGCTCTGCGGCATATCGACCGAGGCGTCGGCCCGCGGGCGCCTCTATCCCTTAACCCGTTGCGGACCGGATCTGGCTTACCTCTGCCCGATCCACGGCTACTTTGATCAGGCACCGTTCCATTACAAGGTCGCGGTATACCCCGGTTGTATCAAGATGGTCGCCGTTGAAACGCCGAACGGCATCGAGCATCACCGCAGCATCGTTTGCGGAGCACCTGAACGGTCGATGATCTGGTGGTAAGGGACTGACAGCTGTCGGTTCGCTCGTATCTGATAGACGATCGCCGCCGCGCGCTACCGTATAGCGCCGCCATTCGTACGTGAATTGGTCGTCGGCGGCTGGGCAGGCGCGCTATTTATCGGCCCGTTGTTGATCGGGCCCTGGTTGATACCCCTCACCGGATTCGTGCCGGTATTGCGGATAAGATTGCCGTTACCATCCCTGGCGTTTGAAATTCCGTACTGCGCCAGCGCGGAACTGGCGCATGCCAATATCCCAATAATCGCCAACGCAAATCTCATGTGCCCTCGCTTGTATGCAGGCCTCGACAATAGATCACGATGCCCGGAAATGCACTCTCAAACGGACGGTATTCGAGCGCCTTGAAGCCGTGTTGCCTTGATCGGCCCGAACGACGGTATGGCGGACGGGGATCAGGGAGCACAACTTCAACGGCTTGAACCCAAGACTACCTCTTGAATCCAAGACCACCATCACCTCGAACTGAAAAACCAAGCCCATGACCGGTGAAACAGAGCCCGCATCACCCGCATCGATTGTGATCCGGAGCGAGCGCCTGGTCGCGGAAATCTCGCCTCACGGCGCGGAACTGACCCGCCTGCGAGATCGGGACGGCAAGGACCTGCTCTGGAACGGTTGCGAAAAATGGTGGACGGGCCGCGCCCCGCTTTTGTTTCCCATCGTCGGTGCACTCCCCAACAATACTGCAGTGGTCGACGGCAAGACCTTCTCGATGCGACAACATGGTTTCGCGCGGAATAAGCAGTTTTCCGTCGTCGGCGCGAGCCTGTCCGAATGCACCTTTGGGCTCGCCTCCGACGATGAGACGCGGCGACAATTTCCGTTCGATTTTGTCCTTGAGGTTACTTTTGCCATTGAAGGTGCGGCTTTGCGTATCGGCGCGACCGTCTTCAATAAATCGTCGCGCGCGATGCCGCTCTCGTTCGGCTTTCACCCGGCGTTTCGCTGGCCCCTGCCCTATGGCGGTTCACGGCAAGACCATGAAATCAGATTCGAAAGATCGGAATCCGCGCCGATTCGTCGATTGACCGATGGGCTTCTCGACCTGACAGCGAGCAAGGAGATGTTCGAAGGCAGCATCATGGCTCTCGATGACGCCATGTTCGTGCCAGGCGCGCTGATCTTCGATCAGCTGCAAAGTCGCGCTGTCAGTTTCGGCGTGCCAGGAGAACCGTCGATCCAGGTCCGATTTCCGAACATGCCGCATCTTGGCGTGTGGACCAAGCCTGGTGCGGGTTTCCTGTGCGTCGAGCCTTGGCAGGGTTATGCAGCTCCCCTGGGATTTGCGGGTGAGCTGAAAGACAAGCCAGGCGGCAGGCTATTGGCCGCCAACGCGAGCACTGAATTCGCGATTGAGATTTGCCTGCTAGGCACGAATGAGCCGTCCACCTGATCGCTCGGCGTGTAACAAAAGCCAGTAGACCTCGCGGGATCACCTCGCCCGGTAGTGCTTGGACGGCAGGCCATGATAGGGTGATGCAGCGCAGGAGATATCTTATGGAATGGGTTCTTTTCGTTTCGTTGCAATGGATTGTTCTTGGAAGTCCTACCCAACCCACCTCACAGCAAATTCAATCCTTTACCTCGGAAGAGCTTTGCAACAAGGCTGCCGAGGCAATCAAGGCCGAGATAAATGCGCCGATCGGAGCCCAGCGCGTTCAAACGCTCGCCCGAATCGTTTGCGTCCAGACAAAAGGCAAGTGAACGAGGATACGCCAAGTCTGAAACATCCCAAAAACTGTGGTCGACCGTCGTCCGGCCTGATCATAGCCATGGGCCATGTGCGCCTGTCCACCTCCATCAGCTCCTGGGATATGGTCATGACAAGCCGAAGCAATTTGCCGCCGCGCGTCATGCGACTTTAAGAGCACTTCATGCTCTCGCGTATGAAAACTTGGGCGCGCAGTCTCAACCGCGACGGTCACGCGATCTATCTCGCTTCGCGCGATCCGCGTGTGCCGTGGTATGCCAAATTTCTCGCTATCACCGTTGCCGGATATGCGCTTTCGCCGATCGACCTCATTCCGGATTTCATTCCGGTCGTCGGCTATCTCGACGATCTGATCATCGTGCCCTTCGGCATCTGGCTTGTGGTGCGGCTGATTCCCGAAGAGATCATGGCCGAGTATCGCGCCATGGCAAACGGGGCCGGGCAACGTCCGGTCAGCGGAGCCGGAATGATCGCCATTATTGCGCTCTGGATTTTTGGGACGTTGACGCTGGGCTGGATCGGCTATGCCCATTGGGGCCGACCAAGTTAGAACGCGAAACAGATTTGGTGAGCGTAACCTGTATATCCCCGATGGCCCACAAACAGATGTCCCAGGGCTCACGCTGATTTCAGCAGGTTGCCCTCAAGCCCACACAGATGTCAGAACGTAGCCTTTAGCCCAGCATAGATCGCAAGCGGCATTCCGGGCAGCATGCTGCGCGGATCGTTGAACGTAACCAGGTTGTTGCCGCCCAGCGTCGAGTTGTTGAAGCCGCCGGTGTTGAAGAGGGTGCCGCCGGAGTAGTAGCGCTGATTGAACAGGTTCTGCACCAGCCCGAAGACCTCCACGTTCTTCGTCACCTGGTAGGACGTGTGCAGGTTTACAACCCAGTAGGCCGGCACCTTGGGATAAATGTTGGAGTCGTCGCGAAGCAGATACTGGCTGCCAATGACATTCAGGTCCGCGCCAAGCTTCCAGGCATCGGTGATTTGATATTCCGCACCGGCCTTGAAACGGTGCGCCGGGATCACGGGGATGTGGCTGCCGGGCAGAACGTTGACGACGCTCCGCGTCACCGGATCGTTGGTCTGGATCGCGCTCTGGAAGGTGGCGTCGACGAAGGTGTAGTTGGCATAGGTGGTCCAGCGATTCCAGCTTAGATCGACTTTCGTCTCGACGCCCTGCCGCAGAGTGGTGCCGGCGTTCTGAAAAAAGCCGAAATTCGGAACGACGGCGCTCGCGACATTGATGATGTCGTCGGTATTTTCCGTACGGAAGAGACCGATGCCCCAGCGCAGGCGCCAGCCATTGTCGGCAGCCGGCTCGGCCTTGCGCGGCATCTTCGGCGCGGGTCCCGCAAGGGCACCGCCTCCCGACATTTCGCCGCGCAGTCCGCCCTCGATCGTATGCGACACGACCTGCTTGAGCGGCGGGTCCGCGATCAGGAAATTGTCGATGTGGCAGGGATTGGCAGGATCGGAACAACCGAGTTCGAGCGGCGTCGGCGCCCGATTGGCTTCGGAATAGCCCGCATAGGCCGTCAGACCAGGCGTGATCCGGTAGGTCAAGCCAACGACGGGATTAAACCGCGCGAAGCGATTGCTGCTGTTGAGCAGCGGGCTGTTGCCGGTTTCGTCCTGCAGATCGATCTGGGCGAGGTTGAAGCGACCACCGGCGGTGAACGACAGCTGCGAGGTGATGTCGAAGGTGTTGGTCGCATAGACGCCAACATAGGTGTTCTTCGCCGTCAGATTGACCGGGATCACGTCCGCCGCGGGCTGATCGATGAAGACGCCGGTGCCGGTGACGAAGAAGTTCTGGTCGATCGTGCCGAGTTCGGAGTTGGCCTGGAATTGCGAGCGGCCGTGATCGACACTGGTGCCGACGACGAAATGATTGTCGTGGCCGGCCAACTGACTGGTACTGGTCGCCTGCAGGGAGCCGCCATAGCTGGTCGACTTCGTCGAGTTGCGGTCGATCTGGCCGAGGGCGGAATTGGCCTCAAGCGTGTTGATGACCGCCATGTTCCGGTTGATTGGCGTTCCGCCATCACCGATGCAGAGTTGGCCGCCGAGTGCCGGATCGATGGCTGGGTCGCAGGGCTGCGCGTCGCTGCCATTACCGTCGAGATGGGAGGCCCGGTAGCTGCGAAGATAGGCGTTGCCCTGGAGAGTAAGCGTGTCGGTCGGCGTCCACTTTGCGTTCGCCTGGAGCATGGCAAGCTGAAGATGAGTCGTCTGCGGCCAAGTGTAGACGCTCGACCAGCGCTGGTTCAGCATCTCGATCGGCGTAGCGACAACGGCGCCGAGCTTGTTGTCGGCACCGGTGAAGGAGACATGGAACTCGGTCTGGTCGCCGCGCGCGCCCAAATCGACATAAATCCGACGGATCTGCGAGGATGAAGAGAAGTCGCGCCAGCCCCTGTCGTAGGTCGTGTCGGCGGCAACGTACGCTGAGAAGTTATCCTTCTCGTAGCCCGACTGCGCGCCCGCAGACACCCGCCCGTAGGAGCCGCCACGCAGCTCGGCCTCGGTCCCGTGGTAGTTGAAGCCATTCTTCATATCGATCGACATTGCACCGCCGATCGCATTGAGCCCAAACAAGGGATTGTTCGGCATCAGCGTCATGCGGGCGATCGCCATTTCCGGGATTAAATCCCAGTTCACGACATCGCCGAAGGCTTCGTTGATGCGGGTACCGTTCTGATACACGGCCAGGCCCTGCACAGTCCCCGGAACCGGCGAGGCCGTGAAGCCACGATAGTCGAGACTACGCTGAAACGCGTTGCCGGATTGGTCGCTCAGGGAGACGCCGGGAAGGGACTGCACCATGCCATCGAGAAGCGAGGGCGTTTTCGCATGGTCAAGATCGGACGCATCGATCGTCTGAACGTTGGCTGGCACTTTTTCGCGATCGATCCCTCCGCCGGGCACCGGCGATACGCCGACGACTTCGATGGTCTGCAAGGTCTCTTGCGCTGACGCAACTCCAGGCAATACGGCGCAGCTCAAGAGAAGCGCGCACTTCAATGCTTTGAGCTTGGTCAAAACGTCCCCCAATTCACTTTCGACCGTGCTACTTGGCTCGCCAGCATCCCCTTGAGCCTTGAACTGCGCACATTGGTCGAATTGCGCCTTCAAATATATGGAAATATTGCTAGTGGCTGGCTCTGATCGCCGCAACAGAGATTTGTCCCGGCGCTATCGGGAGATTTTCCCGATAGCAAAAAGCAGGCAAATTACAGTAGTCCAAGCCGCTTGATGCGGCGTCGCTGCTTCGGGCCGCGCCGCTCTCACTGCGGTCTCAGGTGCAGCGGAATGGTGAGCGCGATCTGCGCCTGGCTCATGCCGGGCGGAAAACGCGGATAGGGCTGCGCGCGGTCGATGACCGCCATCGCCGCGCTATCCAGCACCGGCGAGCCAGAGCTGCCGGCGAGCCGCCGCGACAACAACCGCCCGTTGCGATCGATCGAGACGCCCACGCGCACGGTGCCACTCTCCCTGCTGCCATTGGCGGAGTAAGTGGCATAGCGGCGAATGTGCGCTGCCAGTTCGCTTTCCCAAGATGCACGCCCGGCCCTGGCTCCTTCGCTGTCCGCGCCGGAATTGGGCGCCATGGCAAGCTGTGCGGGCTTGCTCGCCGGCGCGGCCGCGGGCTTTGGCGGCGCCGTCTTGTGCTTCTCTCTCTCGGCCTTTTCATCGGCGGCTGGCTTGTGCGCAGACCGCTCGGGGACCGTTACGGGCTTCGCTTGAGGCGCCGGCTCAGCGGGCTTCGAGGGAGGCGGCATGACCGCGACTTGATCGGGGTGCGCGGGCTCTGCTGCAGGCTCCGGGACTTCCAGAGCGACGGGTGGTGGAACCGGTTCAGGCGGCGGCGCCAGTTCCGTCTTCACCTTGGGCGGCTCAGGTTCGGTGACGGCCTCCCGAGCCACGACAGGCTCGTTCCTTGGCGGCCCGAGATCGGACTGCTCGACCCGCGGCGTTGGTTCGGCCGGCGGAGCTTCGGGTGCGGCTGGGGCGGGCGCGCTCGCAGCCGGCATGAAGGCGACATCGATCACCGGCGCCTCGGCTCGTCCCTCTGGCGCGGGCTTGAGAAGCAGATAGGCCACGGCCAGGCCGACATGGAGCGCGGCAACCATAAGTGCAGCCCCAGTCCACAGCGCCGCGTCCCTGGCCTGTTCCCGTTCGCACGGACCGACCGTCATCACGCTCACGGCCCGCTCCGGATTTCCAGCGCAACCAGCGCCACCTTCACATAGCCTGCGTTCCGCAGCAGGTTCATCAGCTCCATCACCTCGCCATAGGACAGGGCCTGATCGGCGCGCAGCAGCACCCGTTGCGTGCGATCGGAGCCGGTTGCGGTATCGAGCGCTGCGGCAAGATCGGCCCGCGTGACTACTTCGTCGCTGACCGCGAGCGAGCGGTCCGCCTTGAAGGTCACGAAGATCGGCTTGTCGGGACGGGCCGGCGGTTCGGCGGAAGCCGACGGCAGGTTGACCGGAACATCAACTGTCGCAAGGGGAGCTGCGACCATGAAGATGATGAGGAGGACCAGCATGACGTCGATGAACGGCGTCACATTGATCTCATGGACCTCCGCATACTCTTTGTCGCGCTTGGCGAGCCGGATCGCCATGGCTCACTCCGCCGAATCTGCAATAGATAGCACTGTGCCGTCCGCCGTCCGCGGGCCGCGTCTGGCATCGATTGAAAAACTGTTCCGGTCGAGATCGCGGCTTAGCAAGCGCAAGATCGCGACTGACGAATCGGCAAGCACGGCGCGATAGTTGCCGGTGGAGCGCGCGAAGGCGTTGTAGATCACCACAGCAGGGATCGCTGCGGCGAGACCGAAAGCCGTCGCCAAGAGCGCCTCCGCGATGCCGGGAGCAACGACGGCAAGGTTCGTGGTGTGGGCCCGCGAAATGCCGATGAAACTGTTCATGATACCCCACACCGTACCGAAAAGACCTACGAACGGCGCGACCGCCCCGACGGTTGCCAGGATACCTATGCCGCGCCCAATCTGCTGTGCGGCTGCGGCCTCGATCCGCTCGAGTTGCCAGGCGATACGCTCCTTGATGCCTTCTGCGGGAAGACCTCGTGACTTCTCGACCTCGTCTTCGGCTGCGGCGAGAAGTCTGCCTACAGCGTTTGCTTGGTCCGCGATTTGGCGTGCCGCCTCCAGGAGTGAACGGGCGGAGAGAACAGTGGCCAGCGCGCGGAGCCCTTCACGTCTGGCCGCTTGCAACTGAATGGTCTTGACGAGGAAAACGGTCCAGGTTGCCACCGACGCCAGTGCCAGACCGATCATGACCGCCTTCACCACCACGTCGGCCTGGACGAACATCCCCCAGGGCGACAGGGCATCAGGTAAGGGGCCGACGGCGCTTGTTACAACCGAAGCGGATTGAGCTTGCGGCGCTGCGGGGGAAGGCGAGGAAAGTGCCGATTGCAGTTCGGCGCGCGGCGCCTTTCCTTCCGCCTCCGAAGGAGGAACGCCCTGGCCAGCGTCGCGCGCGGGAGTCGGGCTCGCCGGCGCCGCGACGGCTGCCACGGGTTGTCCCGACGCTCCCTCTGCACCGACAGAAGGCTGTTCGGCGAGAGCGGTGAAAGACATCAGCGATGCCACGATGGTCAGCAGCAATTCGAAACGCAACGCTGAAAGGCGTCGTCTGCCCTGTCTTCGGCCTCGCTGTTGGGTCCGCGGCTTATCCATGTTCTGATACTCCTCCCGCTTGACGCAACAACGATCCTGGTTGGTTCCAGGTCCCCTGTCGTTTCGCAAGCGGCGTGCCTTGACCGTCCGATCTCGCGAGCCAATTTGGCCGATCGAGAAATCATGGATCGCTGACGACGCCACGCTGCAATCGTGTCATATCGCCTCGGCAAAGTAACGGCAGAAGCCGCTAGACGATCTGACACGCGAACAGAGTGCCGCTTGTTGTGCCCCGCTTCAAGATGATCATTTCGTCGGGAAAAATTCCCGAAAAAACTGGGAGAACGTCCCAGAGTCCGAGCGCGAGCTTTTCTCTAGTACCGTCCGCCCTTGGGAACGACGGCCTCGACGGTTACGCCATTGCCGCTGGAAGCCACCGTCAATGTACCACCCAAGGCCAGGATCCGCTCGCGCATGCCTGTCAGGCCGAGGCCCAGCCTGTGATCCGGGCTCAATCCGCTGCCATTGTCGCACACACGCACCAAAGCGCAGCCGTGGCTGCCGCGCTTCATCCCCGAAAGCTGATCCGTGGGTTCAATGGTGACGTTGACGGACGTCGCGCCCGCATGGCGAAAAACATTCGTCAGAGCTTCCTGAACGGTGCGGTAAATCGTCAAATCGGCGGTCTCTCCGGTCTCGCCGAGCGACGGCGAAATCGCGGTTTCGATCACCACGCCGGGATGAGCCTCGCCCCACAGGCGCAAGAGAGCACCGAGCGCTTCGCGAAGGCCAAGCTCCGTCAGTCCAACAGGCCGCAACTTTTCAAGAACCCGCCGATTGAATTGCTGCAAGGCATTTACCTGTTCCAGGATGGCGCCGCCATGCCTGCGCAAGGCATCCGTGTCCGGTACGCGAGCGTCGATGATCCGCGTCAGCGCGCTGGCGTGCGCCCGCAGCGCGAAGAGATAGGGTCCGAACTCATCATGCAGCTCCCTCGCAATCTCCTTGCGCTCGACGTCCTGCAGCGAGACGACGCGCTCGGCGAGGCGCCTCTTGTCCTCAACGGCGTCTCCGAGTGCGCCCGCAAGATGGTTCAGTTTGACACAGATCGCGGCCAGTTCGGGCGGGCCGTCCGGTTTGACGCGGGTGTCATAGCTACCGGATTCGATCTTCGTCATCGCTTGCGAAAGCGTCTCAATCGGCGCGAGCGCCCGGCTCACCACCATCATCGTGATCAGGAAGAGCGCGACGGCGATCGCGGAACCGACCTGGAGCTGGGTAACGATTCCATCCCAGATCTCGGCCATCTCATCGTTGGGATGCGAAGTGATCACCAGCGATCCCGCTTTTCCATGGATGGAAATCGGGACATTGACAGCGGTTTTCTCCGGATGGACCAGTGCGACGAACCAAGCAGGCAACGAATACGCCTCGCGGTCATCGCCGGAGCGCTCGGCCGTCGGGGACCTCGCCGCGCTCGCATCATCCTGGCGCGCAATACTGACGTGACGCAGCCGGTTGAGGTCTTGAACGATCTGATCAAGCCTCGCGTCGGGTTCCGCTGTTTCATTCAGGCCGACGACCAGCGTTTCGATAAATTCGCGCGCCAATCGTATCACGCTTTGGTCCTCGGCCTGCACACGGGGTGCTGCCTCCAGCACCAGCCGCGCGATGTTGATGGCCAGACCAAGGGTAAGAACGAGCGCCAGCAGCATGTTGAGCCGGGCGCGCAAAGATAGTTTCTGCCACATAGCTTTTCGTCCAATACCGCGCCACGCCGGGCCCTCATCAACAGGAGCGTTGACAGATAAAAACGGCGGCTATCTAATTGAACCGTACAGCAATTACGCTTGCGATGCATAACCCGGCTGGGCAAGCGTCGCGACGTCGGATGTCTTTGTGGTTCGATCTGATGCGATGCAACAACGCGAACTGACGCGCGAATTTGGGACCAACGCCGATGCGTGTTCTGATCGTTGACGATCATCCCATCGTGGCGTCGGGCTGCCGCGCATTATTCGCGGGAAACCCGGAGATCGTCATATCGGAGGCGTCCGACGCGGAGAGCGGCGAGCGAGCGTTCGTGGCCGAGCGGCCCGATGTCTGCGTTCTCGATATCAACCTGCCGACCGTGTCGGGTTTTGAATTGGCGCGGCGCATTCTGGCGCGCGTCGCGTCCGCGCGCATCATCATGTTCAGCATGAACGACGATCCGATATTCGCCGCACGCGCGATCGAGGTCGGCGCCAAGGGCTATGTCTCCAAGTCCGGGGATCCATGCGACCTCGTTGAGGCCATCCGCGAAGTGGGCAAAGGCGGGACATATCTGCCGCCGGCAATTGCCCAAAGCATCGCGTTCGCCGGCCCCGCGCTGGCCCAGAACCCGCTGTCGAAACTGACATCACGAGAAATCGAGATATTGCGTTTGCTCAGCGCAGGGAAAAGTCTTTCCGAGATCGCGTGGCTGGTTCATTCATCCTACAAGACCATTGCCAATACGTCTTCCATCATGCGCCAGAAGCTTGGCGTGCGTACGTCCGCTGAACTGGTGCGTCTGGCAATCGAGAACAGCCTGACCTGATCCCCGCCCGCACAATCCGGTTTCCTATATTCCACTGGCATGGGCCTGAAGCGCGCCATCAGGCCGCCTTTTTTCCGCTCCGATAATACAATGACCGAGCAGGTCGGCAAACATTCCGCGCCGCGATGCAGCAGATATTGTTCGCCGCGGCGAAGAAATGGCTTACGCCGCAACGCGGCACATCCGCTTCGCTACCTGCCGCCGCCGATAGAAAAATCGAGACGTTTGGAATCGCCGGCCTTGACGTTCGCCGTTAGCGTGTAATGCTCTGGTCATCGGGAGGTCTCGTACATCGCGTTTTCACCGCGCACGAATTAAAGCAAATTGGCGTCGTTCCCTGCCAAGGAACTCGATAAGCCAAGCTCTTGAGGGAGATGAAACAGATGAAAACACGTGCCGCTGTCGCGTTCGAAGCAAAGAAGCCGCTTGAAATCATCGAGCTTGATCTGGAGGGCCCGAAGGCCGGCG
>Ga0209526_10001308_pt1 | contig 16585 bp, 10 predicted proteins | sample JacPinW_OM2H0_M1_FD_188566 | JGI IMG/M metagenome (GOLD analysis project Ga0209526, IMG submission 188566) | Forest soil microbial communities from Algoma, Ontario, Canada - Jack Pine, Ontario site 1_JW_OM2H0_M1 (SPAdes) (version 2) | ecosystem: Environmental > Terrestrial > Soil > Boreal... | reverse complement strand
GGCTGACGCGACCGCCGTGTGCGTTTCAGGCATTTACACAATCGGGCCGGGTGTGCATCCTCCCTCAAACCGCATTTGGAATGCTTTTCAGGTCTATGACGACGCCTTTGTGACCAAGGGGCTCCACTCCTTGAAATTCGGCGCGAGCTTCGAACGGGACCAGCTCAATGAAACCGACATTACCGCCGACTTCTCGGGCATTTTTTCTTTTGGTTCCCTGTTCAAGTTTCTCACTAACAATCCGTCGCGTTTTTCCGGCGCCTCTCCAAAAACGGTTAGTCCGCGCGGTATGCGCCAATCGATCGTCGGCGCATATATTCAGGATGATTGGCGCTGGCGCCCAAACCTGACGCTGAACTTGGGCCTACGTTACGAGATGTCGACCGTGCCGACAGAGGTTCAGGGAAAGCTCACGAACCTCCCTACCGTCAGCGCTGCAACACCCCATCTCGGCGACCCTTATTTCTTGAACCCGACGCTTCGGAACTTCGAGCCGCGCGTAGGTTTTTCCTGGGACCCGTTCCGCAACGGCAGGACCGCAGTGCGCGCGGGATTCGGTATGTTTGACGTGCTCCCCATGCTTTACACGACCGTAACTATGGTCGCCCGGGGAGCCCCATTCTACCAAATCGGTGCTACCAGCAAATTGCCTCCGGGTTCGTTCCCTGGCGGAGCGGGTGCATCCCTCAGTCCGAAGTCCTTGGAGTATGAGTACGTTGAACACAATCCTTCTCGTAATTACGTGATGCAATGGAACCTCAACGTACAGCGCCAGCTTCTCCGGGATTTGACGTTGGTGGTTGGCTATGCAGGCTCGCGTGGTGTGCACCAGGGGCTTCGCGTTGACGACGCAAATATGGTCATCCCTAGGCTGACCTCCGCAGGCTACCTATGGCCCGCGCCGGTGGGCAGCGGAACGCCCATCAACCCGAACGGGGGAGCCGTCCGGGCACTGACTTGGCCAGGAAACTCCGTCTATGACGCGCTCGAAGTTGGAATCTTGAAAAGAATGAGCCATGGCCTTCAAATCCAAGGAGCTTTCACTTGGGGCAAGAGCATCGACAACAGCTCCGGCGTGACTAACGGCGATTCGCTTGCGAATGCATTTTCGAGCCCCCACTATTTCGATTTGAGAACGAGCCGTGCCGTGTCGGATTATAATATTCCCCGGGTCTTGGTGATCAACGGCAGCTGGAACCTCCCGACGAGCAAGTTTGACTCTCCAGCCGCGGCGTTTGTCGCGAACGGTTGGGAGCTAGGGGCTATCTTCAAGCTCAGCGACGGCGTCCCGTTCACCGCGACTTTCGGAACCGACGGTGACCCCGTGGGTCTGAACAGCAGCGACCCATGGGACTTTCCTAGTCGTCTGACCGGTCCTGGTTGTGCAACGCTCACGAATCCAGGGAGTACCACAAACTACGTTAAGACCCAGTGCTTCGCGCTTCCGACGGCACCGAGTATGGCCTTTTGGCAAGCGAACTGCGACACAACCTCCCCGATTTATGGTCCCTCCGCAACGACGGAACCGTTCCCGGTCTGTTTCAATCTCGGGGGCAGTGCCGGTCGCAACATCATGTATGGACCGGGCCTCACGAACCTCGATTTTTCGCTGTTCAAGAACAATTATGTCAAAAGGATCTCAGAGAACTTCAACGCGCAGTTCCGGTTGGAGGTTTTCAATATCTTGAATCACGCCAACTTCAACCCGCCGGCGGTAGGAAAGTTGGATATCTTCGATTCGACAGGTGCCCCCACCGGGACTGCGGGATTGTTGACCTCGACGACAACCACCTCGAGGCAGATCCAGTTTGCCCTGAAGTTTGCTTGGTGACGATATAATTGAAACCTTGGGCTTCTAAACGTCAGCTTCTCTGGTGTTGTGATCGCATCGGTCGTGGATTCACCAAATATAGACCGGGAGCAATGAATAGAGATGAAAGTTCGAGTGGTCTTGTTCGCTCTAATGGTTGCATGGGGCCGTCAAGTCTCCGGCCCGGCTCAGGAGAAACCACTAGGTCGGTGTTCCGAGTACGTCATTCCTCTTCAAAGGTAAGCCAGAGGCACAGCTACTCGTCTTTGAGGTAGTTCCCTAAAGGAAAGGAATGGCAGAAGGTCCCGCGGGGGCTGGATATGGCGCACTTCAAGAGTTGGATTCTTGCCAGGTCCTTGGTCGCGCCTGCCGGAAGCCCGGATTGGAGCAGGAATTCGGCGGTCGCTGAGGCATCGAAAAGCAGTGCACTTGAAGGTGAATCTAGAATCTACGGGGAGGATCCGATGATTGGTTGGAAATCGGTGCTGGGTACATGTCTCGGTATTGTGGCGTTCGCGACTCTGCTGTATTCCCAAACCCCCCAGGTGGTGGCGGTCCGCGCCGGCCGGTTGTTTGACAGCAAGTCCGGCCAGTTGTTGACCAGACAGGTGGTCCTTATCCAGGGTGATCGGATCAGCGAAGTCGGATCCGAGGATCAAGTCAAGGTCTCGCCCGGGGCGCAAGTGATTGACCTTAGTCAAGCGACGGTCCTGCCTGGATTGATCGACGGGCATTCGCACGTTTACGACAGTCTCACCGCCGGCGGGCGCGTAAATACGTCGAAAGAGGCTTGGACACTACTCGCCTTGAAGGAGGCTCAAACAGACCTACGGTCGGGCTTCACAACCGAGCGTGATTGCGCCACCCACGGCGAAGGATACGGCGACGTCGACATACGCAACGCCATCAATCGTGACCTTTTCGACGGCCCCAGGATGCAAGTCTCGACCAGGGGCATCGGTTCGTCGGGCTCAAATTACATAGGAATTCCGGGGATGACCATACCTGGAGGCAATCAGGAGATTAACGGGGTTGATGAGGCGCGCCAGGCCGTACGCGAACAGATTCATTACGGTGCTGATTGGATCAAGGTGTTCCCGACTGGGGGTTACTCGTTCAGTCCTACTGGTGAGTTGTTAGTCGACCCCACAATGACGTTGGTCGAATTGCAAGCGATTGTTGACGAGGCGCACCGCCATCACCGTGGTGTCGCAGCCCACGCGTACGGCGGCGAGGGGCTCCGGAATGCCATCATAGCTGGTGTCGACACCATCGAGCACGGACAGGGCCTGGATGATTCGATGATCGCCATGATGGTGCAAAAGGGACTCTACTATGATCCAACCGGCTTCCGCTACACCATGCCCGAGATCGCGGAGAATGATCGCCGGAACACAGGCGGCAAGTACAGCATTATTCCCATCTTTGAGAAGAATTTTCAGCGAGCGCTCTCGAACAAGGGACTAAAAATTATGTTTGGCAGCGGAGTCGACGGCACCCCACTCGCTCATGGGACGCAGGCCCGTGAGTTTGAGTGGTTGGTTCGTCATGGCATGACGCCAGCTCAAGCTATTCAGGCTGCGACGATGGTGAATGCGGAGATGATGGGATGGCAAGATCGGATCGGGTCGGTCGAGAAGGGTAAATACGCCGATATGATCGCCGTTTCCGGGGACCCACTAAAGGACATCACCGAGTTGCAACGCGTCAAATTTGTGATGAAGGGCGGAAAGGTCGCGCGAAACGATCTGGATGCTGACAAGGCCTTGCTGAGCCGCGGCGACAAGTAAATGGCGAACCGAGGGTCTGCTTGCTACGTCGGCAGTGCACTCCGGTAATCCGACGCAACATAAAAGGGTGCCCCTTTTGGAGTAGGTTTTGAGTGTTCGCCTCAACACCTCCAGAAAGGAGCACCCTGTTTCGGTTCTCCCGGTATGACTAGCCTAGGGCGCATTTAGGCCATATACGTCCACGCGGTCATCATAAGTGGGCACATAGACCTTGCCGTTTGCTACGACTGGTGGGTTGAATTTGTTGTGTTTGAATGTATTCTGCGGCCCGCTGCTCCAGAGCAGGCGCAAGAACTTGTTACCCTGGGCGTCCGTGTCGTAATTTGCGGCATCGTAGGCCCGAAGAATTCCCTGAACTCGCTGCGAGTTCGCATCTCCATTGAGCGGTGCGAGCGCCCACACAATGCCCGTTCCCGCCTGATTGCCGTTCGCGGAAAGGCACAGCATGCCCCCTGGCATACCTCCGTGGCCCTGGGGTCCGGCGGCGCCCTTCGATGCTACTTCGTGTCCGATAGCCACATAGGTCAGCTTGCCGCTGTTATTGACACTCCACGCGCGGAGACTTTCGTTCTCTCCCCAGCAAAAAAGCATCGGACCGTGGTCAGGACCGTCCCAGAAGACTGGGGAGCCGTGTAGATGATGGGTCTTGTTATCCACGAAGTAGGCGTTCAGATTTGTCGGATCCTGCGGCGCAGGGTTGACCGCAAAGCCTGGGAAATAGGTAAAAAAAATCGGCGGACTCTTCAACTTGCTGTAGTTTTGCGCGGGATTGAGCAGGTCTGCCAGCGCGGTCTTGCCGAACTTGTTTTGATCGAGGACGTAGAGAATTCCATCTTTGCCTGCACCAACCACCAGGCCGAATTTCTGGATCACTACGGGCCCTCCCGAACCCAGATCCTGATCTCCCCAATCATAGCCGCGGTTGTTGGTCTGGTTGTGTTTACGCCCATTTAATCCCGTTTTTGCATCGCTTTTTTCGGTGAATGGCGTCCACCAGTCGGTAATTGCCAGTCCCGCAGGCTGCCCCCCCTGAGGCGCCGCATAATGCAATTTGACGAAACTCTCGGAAAAATCGCTTTGGCCGTCCCAATTGCCGTTGCCGGTCATTGCATAGATGTTGCCCTGATCGTCGGCGGCGGGGCCTTGTGCGCCCTGCCAGATTCCGCCGCCATGATCGGCCGGAGTTGAACACCATGCGGCGGTGGTCGAGAATGAATCCAAATCAAACGCCAGCACCCAGCCATGTGAATTGATGCCGGTCTCTTGTACCGATCCACACGCCATGAACAGTGTCTTGCGAAACCGACCGTTCACATCTGGAGCACGGGTAAGCAACAGTGCCGCTCGTTGCTTCTGTCCTGGCGAATGAAACGTCACCGGCGGCCGCCCGACCTGCGGAAACGACCCTTGGATATCGAGGGGAGGATGTCGCGCAGCCCCGGTGACAATGTCGATCGCGTGCAGCCGGTGGACGGCGTTCGCGACGCTCCCGTCCGGGCTCGACCAATTGACCACGTACATGGTCTTTGTATCGAGGTCGATTACCGGCGTGCTCAAAATTCCCCAGTGGTCGTTGATTTGGTACAAATCTAGCTTCTTGTTGCCCGCAATCGGCGTACCTAGCGAAATAGGGCGAGGCCACAGCTGGGCCCCGCTGTTCGCATCAAACGCCCACACCGTGTTTGCCATCGAGGCTAGGTACACCACGTCATGGACGCTTCCATCCGCCATAGTGACATCGGGTACGATAAGCGGCTGAGCTTCAATTCCGACGGCATCGCCACTCAATTGCAAGCTGAACAGCTTCTTCATTCCGTGTTGGCTGACCTGGGCGGGTGTCAGGACGGTTTCTTGAGTATTCGAACCGGTGCGCGCGTTGTCATAAGAACGGGTGAGAACGGCGACTTTCATAAATCATTCCTCCCCTTTACATCAGGAAAACAGCAGTCCCGCTGCCAACAAAAAAACGCCGGCTTTGACGCAACGCAACCGCGCTGTGTCCCAGCTTGCAGCAATGCCCGAGGAGATTCGAAACCCTGCAAACGACATCAAGCCGCTGCCGAGTGCTACGATCACCGCTTGGCCCACGGAATTCACTCTGCCGGCTGGGGCGAGCAGGTTATCCAAACTCATAACGACGGGCAGCGCCCATATCCACCACGAAGTTCCGTGTTGCGCATTCTTTAATCGGGAACAAAACAGGACACCAATTACGGCGTAGGCCGCCAGCACCACTCGGAATAGTGGCCATTGGATGGGAGATGTCGCATGCGTCGCAGATTCGCAAGCGAAACCGATAACTGAGGCCGCGGCGTCGCACACACCGAACAGCGTGGCCATCCGAATCTGGCGATTACGATCGATGCCGATCGCGCCAACGACGAGCGACGCGAAAAAACTGTCCACAGAAAGAATAAACGCAGCCAGTACGACGGTCATGAGCACCTCCCTGTTCTACGGAAAGTTTCGAGCGTCGAAACAGATCGCTCTGCGGCGGATTCAATGAGAATCCGATCGCAGTTTCAAACCTTACGCCTTCATGGACCCGCGCAAACCGGTTTGCAAGTTTGAAGACGCCGTTCGCCATCAAATCTTTGCGCAATCTGAAGTTCGGGCCCTGCCCCCGGACGAGTCCTTATCTCCCGTCACATCAACCATCTCGGTTATAGAACCGCGGCCTTCAACGGCTCGCCTCTATTTATCGCGAGAGCTACGTAATATATCATCGGAGACAACCAACGGACTTTTGTTTCAGGGACTATGCAGCAATTTTTGTTGGACGCACGTCGGGGACCTGCTGGTCGCGACATCGCTAGGGCGAGGTGTGTTCTCCCGAATTCCTCCGACAGTTGTCGCAGCTGCTTGCTCATGTGCCGAAACGAAACGCAATCAAACGTTATTCTTTGAGATGGCGCACGGCGCCACTCGAGAAAACGCACAGGCACGTTCTACCGGTTGCTGTCGCGATAAACAAGGAACGGTCGGGCTCTGACACGTGCCCATCCTCCGGGACTCGACGCGGCGATCTGGGCATTACGGCCATGTCTGACCGCTTGGGGGAGCGTGAACATCCTCGGGAAGTGCACGATCGCCGAAGCGGCTGCACGTCGCGAAGCCTTCGGAGTTGATTCACAGTCGGCGCTTCTTCGAGCACAATAGGGCAGGACTGATATCACGCATGCCGTTCTGATCCGAATTTCGTACGAAGAATTGTAAAAACAAGCCATGCAACCGCGAGTGCAACTGCCGTCCACACGATTGCGTGTGTATGTCGCGAGAACGAAGCGAATATTGCGCGCCCATAAAACGCCGCGAGCAATCCTAAGATCGTATATCTAACTGCGCGACCTAAAATAAGCGCTGCCAGGAATTTGTTCCTGGGATACTGCGTAGCTCCCGCAGCTATCAGAAACGGAACCATCGGCAAAGGTGGCGGAAGTAGGGCAGGGATTGCGATGGCCCCAAAACCCCATTTCGCGACAATCTTGCGTACCTTCTTCATCTGCGAAGGCTTCAACCTTCCTGCGAGTCTTCCCTTCCCTTCTCCTCGCGCGAGCCGGTAGGTGAGATAACCTCCGAGCACGGCTCCTGTGGTCGCCATGAATACATAGTACGGCCACCATTTTCGCTGGTCGGCGCATAACAAGATTGTGGCGGCATCCATGCTGCCTGGAATCGGGATGATAGAACTGTCGAGGATGCCGAGCACAATTAGGCCGGGGCCTCCGAAGTGACGTAACCAACGTAAAAAACCGCTGAGAACGGTGGGTTTGGCAACCGCTATGAGTATCGCATCGAGCAAAGCAATTCCTCGATCGCCTCAACATCGGCCGGAGTCAACATGCTACGGATTCAGTGTAAGCTCTCCCTCTCTTGACTGAAAGCCAGAACATCCTGGTTGTGGGGCATTATTTCCGCTCACGCAGCTTAGGCTAATGAGGCACAGCAAACAGGGGTTTTGCGGGTCCCGGGAGACCCGGCTATCATAGGACCGACGAGCCGAACTTGGTCAAACTGCTGAAATTGCGCTTGATGAATTCCGAAAAGGTCGCGGACTCGAAGGGCGCGAAACGTTCCCACTGGCAACGCCCGCAGTCATGCAAACCGTCCTTTCGAATGGATGACCAATGGGCCTGTTGGCCGCAAAATGATGGAGGCCAGGCATTCGTTACGCATGACCGTTTGGTCTTCTCAAAGATACAGGCGGTGGCCGAGAGACATGCGAAATTCTTCCTGGTCTGCCAGGGTGGTCCTCATGTTCCCAAGATTTGCGCAACGAAGCTTCGGTGTTTCCGTAGTCATCGTGCTCATGCTCGCGCTGTCGGGCTGTTCCGGCCCGGCTTCTCGGGAAACACCCGGCACGGTCGCCCCAGCGATAACCATCCAGCCATCAAACCAAACGGTGACTGTCGGGCAGACTGCGACGTTCTCCGTCGTTGCGACCGGCACCGCGCCGCTTAGTTACCAGTGGCAGAAGAACGGCTCGAACGTCAGCGTCGCCACATCGCCCAGCTTTACGACGCAGGCGACGGTTTCTGCTGATAATGGCGCGACCTTCCGTGTGGTCGTCAGCAACTCCGTGGGACATGCGACGAGTAACGCAGCAACTCTAACCGTGACTAGTGCATCGGGCGCCCCGGCGATAACCACTCAGCCAGCGAACCAAACGGTGACAGTCGGGCAGACCGCGACGTTCTCCGTCGTTGCGACCGGCACCGCGCCGCTTAGTTACCAGTGGCAGAAGAACGGCGCGAATGTCGGCGGCGCCACCTCGCCGAGCTATACGATGCAGGCAGCGGCTTCTGCTGATAACGGCGCGACGTTCCGTGTCCTCATCAGCAACTCAGCTGGCAGCGTCACAAGCAATTCCGCAACGCTTTCGGTCAATTCAACCCCCGCTACAGGAACCGACGTTACGACCTATCACAATGACAAATCTCGCACAGGTCTAAATCCCACCGAGACGACGTTGGCGCCGATCAACGTCAACTCGCAGACTTTCGGTCTGCTCCGAAACCTCTCGGTGGACGGAAAGGTGGACGCAGAACCTCTGTATTTGTCTCAGCTCTCCATTGCCGGGGGCCTACACAACGTTTTGTTCATCGCGACAGAGCACGACTCGGTATACGCGTTCGACCCCGATACCGGCGCGCAGCTCTGGAAGGTGTCGATGCTGGGCTCCGGTGAAACTACCAGCGACGACCGAGGTTGCGGTCAAGTGTCACCGGAGATCGGCATTACCTCAACGCCGCTCATCGACCGCAATGCCGGGCAGCATGGGACCATCTATGTGGTCGCAATGTCCAAGAACGGGTCGGCGTATTTTCAGCGTATCCACGCCCTCGACCTCACTACCGGCGCCGAAGTCCTCGGAGGACCCGTCACTATTCAGGCTACGTATCCCGGCACGGGCGCCAACAGTTCCGGAGGACAAGTAGTCTTTGATCCCAAACAGTACAAGGAGCGGGCCGGATTGCTTCTCCTGAACGGCGTGATCTACACAAGCTGGGCTTCGCACTGCGACTTTAACCCCTACACGGGGTGGATCATCGGCTATAGCGCGTCGAACCTTTCACAGGCCAGTGTGCTCAATCTCACGCCGAACGGCAGTGAAGGCTCGATCTGGCAGAGCGGCGGCGGTATCGCAGCCGATGTCGAGGGGAACATCTACGCCCTCGTCGCAAACGGCACGTTCGACACCACTCTCGACGTGAACGGTTTTCCGAGCAACCACGACTACGGCAATGCGTTCGTGAAGGTCTCAACGACCGGGGGCACGCTCCAGGTCGCCGACTACTTCGACATGTCGAATACGGTGGCCGAGTCGGGTGCGGACGTGGACCTCGGGTCGGGTGGCGCCATGGTGCTGCCAGACCTCATCAACGACTCCGGCAACACTCTCCAGCTGGCGGTCGGTGCAGGGAAGGACGGAAACATCTACGTCGTGGACCGTACCAACATGGGCAAGTTCCACGCGTCGTCAAACAATGTTTACCAGGAACTGCCCGGCGCGGTGCCTAACGGCGTGTTTGGTGTGCCCGCGTATTTCAACAATACCGTCTACTACTGCGACGTCAACGCGACACTGAAGTCCTTCAACATTAGTAACGGCAGGCTTTCTGGCACACCCGCGCAGACGGCTGCGTCCTTCCCGTATCCCGGGGCACTGCCGAGTGTTTCTTCGAATGGAAGTTCCAACGGTATCGTCTGGGCCATCGAAAATACGGGCACCGCCGTCCTACACGCGTACGCAGCAGGTGACCTGACTAACGAGCTCTACAACAGCAATCAGGCCCCCAATGGCCGTGATCACTTTGGCAGCGGCAACAAATTCATCACGCCAATGATAGCCGACGCGAAGGTCTTCGCCGCGACAATGAACAGTGTGGCAGTGTTTGGGCTACTGCCGTAGGCGACGCCGTGAATACTTCACCTGTTAATACTGAATGCGCTCGTAGCCATACCTACCGGGAGCTCCAAGCAGGCATCGGCCACTGCGACTTCCTGGATTTGCTAATGAGAGGAATCGGGACGCGTTCCTGAATTGAATCCATCTCGTCACACGACGGTTGGCCAACTGTTCCGCCGTATTCCATGCAACTCTGTCGTTGCCATCTGATGATAACTAATTAACTTGACACCACATCAGACGCTGAGTAGATTCAGCGCGATTCTCACGTCCAACCGCGCATTCGGTGTAAACGCGGCGATGCGTAGATGTGCGAATACGAAAGAGCCCCTACGCGTTGCCCGCGATCCTGAGCATCGAGAATTTCGTTGCCGGATGTCGAGCGAGCCAGGCGGCCGCGCTTGGATTTGGTAGCACGGCGATGGCGATGTTGGGTCTGAGCCTTGCAGCGGTCTGCCAACGCGTGTTCGTTGCGCGGGGAGCGGAGGTCTAGTGGGCGTTCTGTTGCACGCGCATTACCGCCTCATGGGGCCGAACGGACAGAAGATCGTTATGCCCGCGCCGGTCGACAAGGACACCCCGAACGCACCGTGGTGGTGGGATCACCTCGCGAGCCAGGCGGCCGACTTCCGGCGTTCCGGGTTCTCCGCCGTGCTGCTACCGCCCGTCTGCAAGACGGCCTCAGGTGCGGCATCGGACGCTGATGGGTACGGGCTTTTTGACAACTACGACATCGGTTCAAAGAATCAATTCTTCAACACCCCGACCCGCTTTGGAGACCGCGAGCGGCTGCAGCGCATGATCGCCATCATGCACGCTTGCGGGCTGGACGTTTATGCCGACGTGGTGATGCATCAGTACTATGGTGGCAACAACGGCACCTACAAATATTTTGACGCGGACGGTAAGGCGCTGAACGGCCGCTTTCCCAAGCATCCATCTTGCTTCGTTGGCGCACCGCCACGCGTGCCAATGGATCCAGTAGCCGATCCCCGGGACAATTTTGCCTTCGGCGATATGGCCTCCTACATCAACTCGACGCCGCATGGCTATATGCTCAACGGCGCGATCGACGCAGCCGACTGGTTGACCCGCACGCTTGATCTGCAAGGCTACCGGATCGATGACACAAAGGGCATGGCTGTCGAGGCCGTGCGGCGAGTTCTTAATTCGAAATCCATGGCCGGCAAGTTCGCGGTCGGCGAGTACTTCGACGGGAACCCGTCCGCTCTCCACCGGTGGGTTTGGAACAGCGGCATGGGGGGCCGGTCTAACGTCTTCGACTTCACCCTGCATTGGGCGATCCAGGCGATGTGCAATAACAGTTCGCGCTGGTGGATGGGCGGACTTCAGGGCGCTGGTTACATCGCCGTTGACCCGATGAACGCGGTCACTTTCGTTGACAACCCCGATACTGACCTATCGTATGGCGAGAACGTGATCTGGAACAAGATGCTGGGCTATGCCTTGATACTGACGGCCGAAGGCTATCCATGCATCTACTACAAGGACTACAGCACCGACCGCGGCTGCTACGGTCTCAAGCCCCAAATCGACAATCTGATTTGGATACACGAGAACCTGGCCTTCGGCCCTACACTGAGCCGCTGGGGTAATGACCCGCAGGTCTACATCTTTGAGCGGCAGGGCTATCCAGGTTTGCTGGTCGCGTTGAACAACGATCAATCGAACACCTATGTGCGCACGGTACAAACAAGCTTCGGGCCGAACCTCCGGCTCCACGATTACACCGGAAAGCACGGCGACATCTGGACGGATGGGCAGGGTGGGACGACGTTCACCATCCCGCGAAACAACAACGGCCTGAGCTATCTCTGCTTCTCCCGCGCAGGCTACGGGCAGGCGTTCTCACTCAATCGAAGGCCGACGACCCAGACCTTCTTCGGCGCGGCCGACCTGGACACCCCGCCGGTCAGGAATGACAGGACGGTTCAGGCCGGCCGCATCTGGTGCGCGCACGGCACGGTCATCGAGGCCGAGCTGAAGCCGGACACAGCGGGCTGGGACCCGGGCGCAGAAATCGTCCTGGACATTCTCGACGGTCAGGGCGAGGTCCTGGCAAGCGGGACGCACAACACCAAATCGGTAGGCACGCGAATGAAGACCTTCGCAAATCGGTCTGGCTGGTTCGCATTGCGGTTGAGCGGACGCGGGCTGCCTCCAGCCGGGGCGTCCTACGCGCTGAATGTAACCTACACGGCCACGCAGCAGTTCACGCCATGAGCCTTGCCGTCACCACCCGCGCCTACGACAACTTCCGCTCCGGCACCAACATGGAGGAGACGATCCTCACGCCCGCGGCCATCCGGACCCGGGGTATCAGACGCCTATTTTCCCTCGCGCTGCCCGGCGACGCGCGGGGCTGCGAGGCTCAGCCGCTGATTGTTTCTGGAGCGAAGCTGGCGGACGGCAGCACCCGTGACGTGGTTTATGTCGCGACCATGGCCAACCAGATCTTTGCGTTCGACGCCAACACGGGGACGAAGCTCTGGATGGCGCAGCTCGGCACGCCCATAAGGGGCAACAAGAAGATCGATGCTTACCTGATCAACGATCAATGGGGCATTCTTTCGACGCCGGTGATCGACGACAAGGCCGGCGTGATGTACGCCTGCGCCTGGATCAGCCCCGATGGCTCGGTCGACAAGTCGCAGCACTACCTCCACGCCATCCGGTTGCGCGATGGCAGAGCTGCACAGCCGCCCCTGAACCTGGAAGGAGTTTCCTACGATCCGGGACATGGCTTGCCAGTGCAGAAGTTCCGATCGGCTCATCGCAAGCAACGCGCGGCGCTGCTGTTTGTGAACGGCGCCGTGTTCATCGGTTTCGGGACAATCGCCGAAAGCTCTTCGACCGCTCGTGGTTGGCTCGTGGTGGTCGATGCTACGACGTTCAAAATCGCTGCCACCTGGACTGCAACGTCGCGCGGGAGCGGCGGCGGGATCTGGCATTCCGGTAGCGGCCCGGCAGCCGACGCCGAGGGCAACATCTACGTCGTGACCGGCAACGGCGATTTCGACGCCGTAACTGACTTCGGTGAGAGCATCGTCAAGTTGCGTTACACTCCGCCCACCTCAAACCGACCTGGCTCGCTAGCTGCGGTGGACTGGTGGACCCCTTGGACCGATGATGGTCGCGTTGGAGGAATCAGAGAAGGCGAATTGGGTGAGCCCATGCCATCCAATGTGCGCAAGGTCGCCCGTTTGGCGGCGAACGGCGTCCGCCCGATGAATATGGGCGCCGCCTGGGGGGACCAGGACTTTGGCGCAGGCGGCCCAGTTCTGGCGCCGACGATCGGCACCGTGCTAGCGGCTGGCAAGGACGGCATCCTTTATACAGGCAACATGGAGAACCTCGGCAAAACCCAACCAAAAGACCTCCACCCGGGAGCCTCGGCGCTGAACTATGCCAAATTGAAGGCGCCCCCTATCTTCTATACATACTATCCCGGCCCGCAATTTAGTCCCGCGCCCGCGAGCGTCGCGAACCTGAACGTGCTTGAGGCGCAGCGGACCCACCATCTGCATGGCACACCGGTCGTCTGGAAAAGCGCCGTGCACGGCCTTATGCACTTTTGCTGGGGAGAGAATGGCAACCTCCGCGCCTGGACAATAACGAATGCCGGAATGTCCACTTATCTCGCGTGCAGCGCCGAAATGGCCTCCGCGCAGTCGCCCGTTCCGTCGGGCGGGATGCCCGGTGGGATGATCTCGCTCGCAGCAAATGGAAACACTGGTGGGGTCGTTTGGGCATCCATCCCATACACCGACGCAAACATGGAGATCAGTCCCGGCCGATTTCTCGCTTATGACGCAAGCGATTTCGGCGCTTTCTCGGACGGCAGCGGATGGATCAAGCCGCTATGGGACAGCCAACAGTGGAACTGGCAGTTTTCCCATAACAAGTTCAACCGACCCGTCATTTGGAACGGCCGAGTGTTCCTGTCGACCTATGACGGCGACGTCATCGTGCTCGGATTGGCCTGAACAAGTCTTCGGTTCGCGTAACTTAACTTCAAAGACGACCGAAGCCACGATCCATCAACCTTGGCTCCCATTACGGTTCACTCCGGTAACGCGCGCCTTGTTCGGCGCAGAATCTGAGAATCCCATCTCGCGTATAAATCCGCCGCGAACATAGCATCGAGAAAGGGATCGACTAAAGGTGCTGCATGATGCGGAGCCAAGCATCTAACGAAGATCTGAATCGGCGCGACGGTCTAGGTTCGACTACACCAAGCCGTGTGATCCGGAGCTACAGCGACGGGTTGATCTGATGGGCTAGATCGCGGGCGTCAAGGTCTTTGTCTTGAGACGAGCCCAGAGCGTCGTCGGTCGCCGCGCGTGTAAGTTCACTGATTTCCTAGGGACCACTCTGGCCGACGCAACTCCACTCCAGTGCCCTTCTCGAGTGCGCAGGCGAAGACCCAATTCTGTTGCGTCACCTCACCGCTTCTCTGCCACTTCAGGACCACGATCGTCGGCCGATCAAGTGCACAGCGAAGCCAGCGCCTGCGGGCACAACAATTGCGATTCAATACGCGTGCCGCTCATTCGATTTCGACATTCCATAGTGGATCGAGCCACGTGAACCGCCGTATCCAAATTGTCATCACGCGGCCGTCTGACACCTGGCACCTCTTCCCGCTCCGGGTTCGACTAAGCCGCGCGGTCGTAACGGTGGTTCAAGCCGCCGAGTATCGGCTGTCCGCTCACGCGGCCACGAGGCACTGCTGGAAGTCGTGCATTCGGGCTTCCTTTGTTCAACCCACGGTGTGCTCGGTCCGGCAGCAGTGCGGTCGATGAACATCCGTGTTGTCCGATCCGCAAGACTCGGATGTTACCCCCCCCGGGATTGGCGCTAAAATCGGCTGCATGGCTGTTGAAGTGAAACTCGACGCAATCGTTGAAGCGCTCGAACTGGCCGACGACTCGATCTCATCCTATCTGGACGTAGAAGCGGGAGAAGTGCGCTCGATCACAGAAGAGGAGTTTGATCTTGCGGAGGATCCGGAGACGGTGCTCTTGGATTTGCCAAACTGGCAGCGTGAGGCGGTTGAACTCGCACGGAGCATCCAGGAACAGGAAGGCACCCGATACCTAGCTTTACCCAGCAAGTTCGATGTCCACGAGTGGGCCATCATGGACCGCTTCTCCGAAACACTGAGAGACGCACGGGTGCGAAATGATCTCCACAGCGGCATTCGCGGTGCAGGCGCCTTTCGGCTGTTCAAACGCCTGCTTACCGAATACAACTTGTGGGACGCTTGGAATCGGTTCAAGCAGGCCGAACTTCGGCAGATCGCCATCCAATGGTGCGAAGAGCACAGCATTCCTTTCCGCCAGGCGTAGTCGGCAGCCACGTCGCGTTTCTTGTGGTGACCTGTGCTTTGCCGAAGTCTGCGGGCAGCAACTGCCGACCATCAACTGGATTTCGAAGCGTAATGGGTTTCAAAAAGGCGGGAACTAGGGTCAGCGCCATTCGCGTCGCTTCCCACCCTTGCACACGCTGTGTCTTGCGGGGTGTAGCCGGCAAGCCAGTGAAGTGTTTCGACCACGCTGAGTCTCACACTGTGTAAAACAACACTCGACCGGATGGATCTAGCTGCTGAAGGTAGTCAAAATCGACGATATTCCGAGTCAATACTGCATGCCCACACTTCCGAGCGGTGGCGAAGATCAAAGCGTCGTTCAGGATACGGCGCCGGTCCGCCTTACTGTGGCCCTGAAGTCGCGCGAGAGTACCGGAAAGAATACCGGCTTCGCGCCATGCCTGCCTGTCAGGGGCAATCGTGCGATAGGGCGAACGGCGATCAAGAATCTCCGTGATTTGCGCTATCACTTCTCGCGTGCTGGGATGCCCTGGATCAAGCAAGGCGCAAATTGCCGCTAATTCGGTTTCTGTAACAGTTGAATGCCAAGCGTCCACGGCGCAGAGCATTGCCTCCGCCGTCACGGGGAAACGTCCTTGAAGGACATCGACGTACACGGTGGTGTCGTAGAGCAATGTTCGCGGTTTATCCGAACCTGGCGTTAGAAAGGCAAGCTCGGATTCCTTCCGCGGCTTCAACTGTTGGCGATGTTTTTCTGGCTTGAGGCGCCGGAGTATTCGCTGGAAATCAGAAGTCAAGATCGATCTCCTGACTCACCGTACCTCTGCGAGAAAGCAGCCAGTTTGGGTAATCATCGGCGACCGCCAGGTTCGCCAGAGCGACCTCAATCAGTTCAGTATCGGATCTGATGCCCGTACGGGCTTTCGCCTTGGTAACCAGTGCTTCCGGCATTCGGCCTCGCACGACTTTGGTTCGGGCTCCACGGAATAGACCGCTTTCTTCCGCTATCAGTAGCATGTCTTTGAGCTTTTCGGCCTTCAACGAGACACGGATCTGATGTCTGGAACCCGAGCCGACGCCGTATGTCGGGGATCGTTTCGCCGCGACTTTCTTGCGCGCTTTGTTATGCATCACACCCTCTGTTCTACACAGGTACATCAATTGTAGCACAGAGGTGCTATGCAGTGGATAAAGTTCTGCGGCCTCGGACGAGCCGTTTTTCT
>Ga0209526_10001307_pt1 | contig 16589 bp, 14 predicted proteins | sample JacPinW_OM2H0_M1_FD_188566 | JGI IMG/M metagenome (GOLD analysis project Ga0209526, IMG submission 188566) | Forest soil microbial communities from Algoma, Ontario, Canada - Jack Pine, Ontario site 1_JW_OM2H0_M1 (SPAdes) (version 2) | ecosystem: Environmental > Terrestrial > Soil > Boreal... | reverse complement strand
CGGGGGCCGCCGCAACTACGTGTCCATCTCGCTCGAGCCGCTGAGCGACCGGGACACCGCCCAGCTGATCGATCAGCTGCTCGACGGATGCTCGGCCGAGCTGGTGGATCGGATCGTCCGGCGGGCGGAGGGAAACCCTTTTTTTGCCGGCGAGCTGATCCGCTCCGTCGCCGAGCGTGCCGGCGCCGACCAGCTTCCGGATACGGTTCAGGCCACGGTGCTGGCGCGCCTCGACCTGCTCGCGCCCGAGGAGCGCCGGGTCGTCCAGCTTGGCTCCGTGTTTGGACGTGCGTTCCGAGCCCCGGGCCTGCTCGCCCTGGAGCCGAACCTCGAGGGCGTTCACGAGGTGGTCGAGAGGCTGGTGGATAAGGATCTTCTCCGTCCGACGGGAACCGACATCTTTGCCTTCCGCCACATCCTGATCCGCGAGGTCGCGTACCAGACCCTGACCCGCGCCGAGCGCGGGCGCCTGCACGCCGCCGCGGCGCAGTGGCTCGAGGGTCTGGCCGGCAAACGCGAGGATTCACTGGCCGAATTGATTGCGTTCCACTATCGCGAGGCCGCCGGCATCGCGACCGCACAGCGCCCGGACGAACGACAGACCGCGGAGGTCCGGAAGAAGGCGGTGGAATGGCTGACGCGGGCCGCGGAGGTCGCGGCGGCGGCGGCCGCAACCATCGAGGGATCAGGACATCTGCGCAGTGCGATCGAGTTCGCGCAGACCAGCCGGTTGCCCGATCTCTACCAGCGTCTGGGTGAGATCGGAGAGAACAGCGACTTCATCGTCCCCGCGTATCAGACCGCGCTCCGTCTCTGTCGCGAGCAGGGGCGACCGCCGGAACAGGAACTGACGGTGATGACCGGCCTGCTCAGCATCTACACGCGGTCGCAGGGTTCCGTTGCGGACCGCCTCTCCATCGACGCAATGCGCCAATTTCGGCAGGAGGCGGCGGCGCTGGCAGCCCGGGTGACGGACGAACGCATCCTCGCGCGGTACATGGCCGCCGATGCCTTCTATCCATTCTGGATGCTCGGGGGCCCGGCCCCGCCCTCGGCCGAGGACCTGGCGGCGGCGCGCGTCAGTGCCGATAAGGCCATGGCCATCGCCCGGCGCCTGGATGACCCAAACCTGGAGAGCATGGCCCTCGACGCCCTTTCCGGGAACGCCCAGATGGCGGGCAGCTGGAAGCAGAGCCGGGAGTATGCCCGCCGCCGGCTCACCTTCCAGGACCGCCTGAACATGATCGAGAAAGTCGATGCGCACAGCATGGTGACCTGGAGCTCGGCGCTGCTCGGTGACTTCGACGAGGCGGACCGAGTCTCGGCCCAGGGCCTGGCGCAGATCCAGCCCGGGCAGGTTCCGGCCTGGACGCTGCACCTCGTTGTCTGGCGGACCTACATTCTGACGCTGCTCGGTCGTTGGGACGAAGCGCTCCAGATGGCTGAGCGCGCCCGCCAGCTCTGGCTCGAGTCGCGGAAGCCATCGGCGGGCTATGCCGTTCGCGGGTTCATGTCGGCAATCGACCTGGCGCGCGCGCGGCAGGACGATCACCTGGCCGAGTCGTACAAAGAAATTCTCGATACCATCCTGATGGCCTTTCCGGCCGACAGTCACTTCCGCCAATGGCTCGGATATGGCGGTAGCGACCTGCGCCCCATCGCGGCGGCGGTCGGCGAGATGGCCCGCGCGAGGAGCGGTCTGCCGGAGCGGGGCGAGCGAGGCCTCAATCTGCTGATCGACGCCGGGCAGCCACCGCCCGCCGATCAGCTGGGCGAGCTCCTGAAGATGGCGGAAGATGGGAAGTTTCGGCCTCTCGAGGCGCAGGCTCGACGTGGACTCGGGGTGGTCGCGCGCGACCGCGACATGCTGACCCGATCGCTGGGGATCTTTGACGCGCTCGGCGCCCTGCCGTATGCGGCGCGGGTCCGATGTGAGCGCGCGCTCCTTACCGGTGACGGCGCCGAGCTCGACAACGGCCTGGCCGTGCTGGAGCGCCTGGGCGATCGGCTTCAGCTGAGTCGTTACGAGCGGCGTCAGGTAGGCTGACGCGATGTCACACGCCGACACGATCGCGGTCCACGCCGGCGAACCCGCGATCGATCGGAAAGATGCGCCCATCACGCCCGACATCACGGTCGGCTCGGCGAGCGGCTATCCGGACCTCAAGACCCTCGATACCGCGATGGCCGAGCACCGCGGCTATGGCCGGTGGGGGACCGAGAACCATCGACAGCTCGAGGCGGCCGTCGCCAGCCTCGAGAGCAACGGCCTCGACACCCGGCTCGACGCGGTTGCGGTCGGCTCCGGGATGGCGGCGATCGCCGTCGCGCTGATGACCGAAATGAATGCCGGCGATCACATCGTGGCCGCGCACGATTGCTACGGGACCACGCTCACCTTCCTGCGCGACGACCTGCCGCGATTCGGCATCACGAGCGGCATCGTGGACTTCCAGGATCTCGACGCGGTCAGGCGCGCGATCACCGATCGCACCCGCGTACTGCTCTGCGAGATCTGCACCAACCCCTTGATCCGGGTTCCCGACCTCGAGGCGCTGGCGGCGGTCGCGCATGATGCCGGCGCGCTCCTCGTGGTCGACAACACCGTGCCGACGCCGGCGCTCAGCCAGCCGGTTCGCTGGGGCGCCGACGTCGTCGTCTACAGCGCCACCAAGAACCTCAGCGGGCATGCCGACGTGATCGGCGGCCTGGTCGTCGGGAAGCCGACCTGGATCGAGGGGGCGCGCGCCTTCGCGCATACCTTCGGCCCGACACTCGGACCCTTCGACGCCTGGCTGACGCTGCGCGGGATCCGCACGCTCGCGGTCAGGATGGACCGGCACACCAGCAACGCGCTGAAGCTCGCCCGATTCCTGGAGGGACATCACGGAGTCAGCCGAGTGAACTATCCGGAGCTCGCGAGCAGCCCCTATTGCGCCCGCGCCCGACGTCTGCTGCCGGCCGGCGCCGGCGCCCTCCTGTCGTTCGAGCTGGCGGGCGGCAAGCCCGCAATCGAGGCCATGGTCCGACTCCTTCGCTTCGTCCGCCTGATGCCGAGTCTCGGCAACGTTGCCACCACGCTCAGCCATCCCGCCTCGACGTCCCATCGGGGATTGGACCCTGTGGAACGGCAGCGGGCCGGCATCAGCGACGGCCTGGTGCGATGCTCCGTCGGGCTGGAGCACCCGGACGACCTGGTCGCCGAATTCCAGGCGGCGCTGTCATGAGCGCGGAGGCTCCCTACCGGAAGTCAGGCTTCTTCAACAACAGGATCATGAATCCCCTCTTGACCATGCTTGGGCTCGCACCGGCGCTCACCGTGCGCGGCCGAACCTCCGGGCATCGCTACACCATGCCGGTCCTGCCGCTCGATTACGAGGGCAAGCAATATCTCGTCGCTCCGCGAGGCAACACGCAATGGGCACGGAACTTGCGGTCGGTCCGCGAGTGCGAGGTACGTTCGGGTGGCCGGAAGGCCCATTTCACGGCGACGGAAATCCCGGTAGCGCAGCGCGGCCCACTGGTGGCGGCCTACGTTCAGAAATACGGGCCCAAATACGGAGGGTTCGTTGCCAAGGAATTTGCCGCCCTACCGGATCCGGCCGACCATCCAGTCTTTCTGATCGAGCCGGAACCGGCGAGGCGCTGACCCTTACGCGGTCTTGATCACGTACGTGTCGGCGATTTTGTCGTGCCAGCCTTGCTTGTTGGGGTCGAACGCGGCCCAGATCAAGCCGATCAGCAAGCAGAGCGCCGAGATGACAAATCCAACGTAGCGAATGAGCGCCTGGCTGATGCTGAGGTCCGAGCCATTGGTCCGAATCACCCGGATGTTCAAGAGCTTGCTACCGATGGTCTGGCCCGGCCACGGGCTGTTGCTTGACCAAAAGTAGACGTAATAGACGAGGCCGAGGAGGATCTGGAGACCGGAGCGGCCATTCGTGTTGAGATTCAAAATCGCGCCGAGGGCGCTGTTGACGATCCCAACGATGATCCCGTCGATGAAGATGGCGACGAAACGGATCCAGAAGCCGGCCTTGGCTCCCGAAACGACGGCGGGCGCAGCAGTTGCCATGAATACCTCCGAAAAAAATCAAGTGGACGAATTCGGCGGCAGTATAGCCTTTCCCGGCCCGCCACGACCAGATTCGAAATGCCGGCCTGGCGCCCGGTCGCCCCTAGAATTGGATGGCAATGCCACATCGGGCCCTGTCTGTCTTCGAGAACCTGCCGGACCAGTCGGTCCTCCAGCGGATCGGCAATACCCCCCTGATCCGGATCCGGCTCCTCGAAAAGGAGTTCCCGCACATCACCTTCTACGCCAAGGCCGAGTGGTTCAACCCCGGCGGTTCGGTGAAGGACCGGCCGGCGCTGCGCATGATCGAGGAGGCCGAACGGACCGGCGAGCTGACGGTCGAGAAGGTGATCCTGGACTCGACCTCCGGGAACACCGGCATCGCGTATGCCCTGATCGGGGCGGCCAAGGGGTACCAGGTCAAGCTGGTGATGCCTGCCAACGTCAACGAGGAGCGGCGCGAGATCGTCAAAGCCTTCGGCGCCGAAGCCATCTTCACGCCGGCCCTCGAGGGGTCGGACGGCGCGATCCGCGAGGCGCATCGCATCAAGGAGTCCGCTCCCGGCGTCTACTTCATGCCGGACCAGTACAACAACCCCTTCAACTGGCGGGCCCACTTCGATACCACCGGCCCCGAGATTCTCGACCAGACCCACGGCGAGATCACCCACTTCGTGGCCGGGATCGGGACCAGTGGCACGCTGATGGGCGTGGGGCGCTTTCTCAAACGCCATCACCGCGGCATTCGAGTGATCGCCGCCGAGCCGTCGGACGGGCTGCACGGCCTGGAGGGGCTCAAGCACATGCCGAGCTCGATCGTTCCCGGCATCTACGATCCGAGTGTTCAGGACGAGAAGATCAGCGTGCCGACCGAGGCCGCCTACGAGCTGGCGCATGACCTCGCCCGTTCCGAGGGGCTGCTGGTCGGGAACTCCTCGGGCGCGGCCCTCTACGCGGCCCGGGAAGTTGCCCGGCGGACATCGGAAGGCGTCTTCGTGATGGTGTTCCCCGACGGCGGCGACCGCTATCTGAGCTCGGGACTCTACCACCGGAAGTTTTGACGCTGCGGGTTCCGCGGTCCGTGATGGACCAGATGCGGGAGCATCTCCAAGCCGGCTATCCCAATGAGGCCTGCGGCGCGTTGATCGGCAAGGTCGACGGTGTGGATCACGGGGTCATCGAATTCCGCGGCATGCGCAACGTCATCACGGACCGGCCCTGGGATCGGTATGCGCTCGACCCGCTGGAACAGCTGCGCGTCCAGAAGGATGCCGAGGCACGAGGTCTGGAGATCGTCGGCTTCGCCCACAGCCATCCCGATCATCCGCCGGTCCCATCGCGCTTCGACGCCGACCACGCCTGGACCTTCTACAGCTACGTCGTCGCCTCGGTGCAGAAGGGATCGCTCCGCGAGGCGCGCTCGTGGCGCCTCGATGACGCGCACGTGTTTCACGAAGAGTCCCTCGAGATCGACGGTCGCGCTTAGCCGCAGGGCGGGGGCGAGGCGGCGTAAATCGAGGTCGCCTGGGGATCCTGGTCGGTGCAACTGGTATCGCTGGCGAACCAGCCATCCTGGTTGCGCAGCACCGTCACGTCGAGCTTGACGGTCGTTCCCGCGCCGAAATCGAGCACGACGTGGGCGGTGGCGCCGGGGTTGCCCTCCGGAAGCGGCGTGGCCGTGATCGTTGACGACTGATAGGAGTTCTGGCAGCGGCAGAGGGGCTCTGCCCGTTGCAACGGGTTCGAGTCGAGCCGCTGGGCGAGCCCGTCCGTGACCGGGCAGCTGTCGTACTTGCCGTTGGCGCCACAGACGCCGCCGGTCGGCGGATAGAGGATGCCGGCGACGACGACCGCGCCGTTGTCGTCCAGGTTTGACACGACGATGCGGCCGTTGACGACGGTGGGCGAGGGAAGCGGCGTCGCGGTAGGGGAGGGTGTCGTCGTCGGCGTTGGTGTCGGGCTGGTCACGGCCCCGGTCGTTGGCAGCGTGCACCCCGCCAGCGTGAGGGCCAGGACGATGAGGCCAAGGACAGGCCGGCGCATGTCAACGCGAGATTCTACGCGGGCAAGATGAGATTTCAGGCAACGCCTCGGTCTACGGCTGGGGCGGCTGCGGGATGTGGCCGTTGCCGGCTCGTCAGGAAGACACCCAGGAGAATGACGCCCATGCCGGCGAGGATCGGAACGGTGATCGCCTCTTGGAGGAGACTCGCGCCCCAGAAGACCGCGGTGACCGGAAGCAGAAACGTCACCGTGGTCGCCCGGGTGGCACCCAACGTGTTCATCATGAAGTAGTAGAGAAGGTAGGCGATGCCGGAGCCGCCGACCCCGAGGGCGAGCATCGCGGCGATCGACGTGAGGTGCAGGTGAGTCGTTCCGATCGTGGGCAAGGCAGCGGCGAAGGCCAGTGGCGCCGTGAGGGTGAGCTGCCAGAAGCCGACCTGCAGCGGGCTGACGCCCCGTAGCCGGCGGCGCTGGACCAGCGCGGCCACGGCGTAGCTCGCCGCCGCACCCGCGACCGCCAGCGTGCCGATCGTGCTGGCCCGTAACGGCTGGCCGATGAGATCGGGAGCGATCAGGATTCCGGTACCCAGGAAGCCGATGGCCACGCCAAGGTAATTGACGCCGCTCGGCCGCTCCGCGGGGGTCACCCACCAGGCGAAGACGGCGGTCCACAGGGGCGTGGTCGCGTTCAGGATGCTGGCCAGCGCGCTGCTAATGGAGAGCTCACCGAAGCCGAAGCCAAACCATGGAAGGAGGCTGCCGAAGATTGCCATCACCAGGAACGGCAACAGGCGTGCCCGCGTCCCGGCCGGGACGGGCGTTTGCCGTCGCGCCGCAAAGATGATGCCGAGCGTCAACGCACCCAGAAGCGCTCGCGAAAGCACCAGCGTCGCCGGGCTCATGTCACGGACCGCGAGCTTGATGAAGAGGAAGGAGGCGCCCCAGATGAGCGCCAGCAGGAGCAGGGCCGCATACCCGCGTCGCATCGTTCGATTATGCGAAGTCGCTACGTAACCCCTAAGAGGGAAAGCTCCCTCCCCCTCTGGGGGAGGGTAGGGTGGGGGTTATTCAACCGTCGGCTGGGCGCGGTGCCGTGCCAGGAAATACTCGGGCACGGAGTTCATCGGGGGGCGCTCCTGGTCCTCGATCTCTTTCTGTTCGATCCAGTAGCGCTCGTCCTCGTAGTGGATCAGCTTCATCGTCTTGTTGACTTCCTCGAGCAGATGGATGCGGTGGCGGTCACCCAGATGCTTGAGGCCGACCTGCATGATGGCGAAGGCCATCTTCGACAGGTCGAACAGGGTCTGGTTGCGATGCACCCGCATCCCGAGATCGACCTGGGCGATGGCGCGGAGACCGTACGCCTCGGAGATGGCGAGCAACAAGCCCAGCTCCACCCCGTAGCCGGTGAAGAACGGGACGCTCTCCAGCACCCGGCGCCGGCCGGCATACTCGCCCGACAACGGCTGGACCAGGCCCGAGAGTTCCGGGAAGAAGAGATTCAGCATCGGCCGCGCCGCCAGCTCGGTGACGCGCCCGCCGCCCTGGGCCTGGACTTCGGTGCCGAATTGCAGCGGCCGGCGGTAGAAGCCCTTGACGTAATGGATCCCCGGGTCGCTGAGCAGCGGCCCGAGCAGGCCATAGACGAACTTCGGGTGGATGTTGCTGATGTCGGTGTCAACCCAGCAGATCAGGTCGCCCTTCAGGGTGAACAGGCTCTTCCAGAGGGCTTCGCCCTTCCCCTGGTGGGCGCCATAGCGGGGCAGAATCTCGCTGTGCTGGATAACCGTGACGCCGGCGCGCTCCGCGATCGACGCCGTACGGTCGGTGGATCCCGAATCGATGACCACGATCTCGTCGAGCAGCGGCACCCGGTCCATCAGCGCGTTCTTGAAGGTGCGAATCACCTTGCCGATGGTGGCCTGTTCATTCAGCGTCGGCAGCCCGAGGCTGATGCTGACGCCCTGGCGTTGCTTCAGGTCGACGAGCCGCCGGAGGTCACCGAACTCTCGGCTGTGAAACGTGTTCTCGGCGAACCAGCGATCGACGCGCTCCGCCGCCGCGGCGCGGCTCTCGACCCGGAACGGACGGTCGGGATCCTTCAGCGCGCTGACGGGACCCGCCGTCTTGACCACCATGACGCTGGACGGCAGCCGGCGCAGCAAGCGGCTGACGGGCGCGCCCAGCACCATCGGCCGGTGCATCAGGCTCATGGTGGCGCCCAGCACCACGAGTTGATGCTGGGCCGCCTCACGGACGATCGCTTCCCGGACGGCGGTGGAGAAGAGCGTGATCCGCCGAACCGGGACGTCGACGGCGCTGGCCAGCTTGAGGAACGCGGTTTCCTCCCGCTGTCGTGACTCGGCCGAGATCCGTGGATTGAAGATATGGAGGACGCACAGCTCGGCGCCGGTTTCCTTGCACACGGTGCTCGCCAGTCGCAACGCCAACTCCGCGCTGGGGCCACCCCGCACCGGCACCAGCACGCTTTTTACCGGCGCAGTGTCCGGCCGCACCAGCGCGACGTCGCATGGCGGATCGACGAGCAGGTCTTCGACCGCATTGACCCAGAGCCCGTTGCGCCCCTGACCGTTGGCCGCTTCGAGCACCAGCAGGTTGGTGTCGGTCTCGAGCACCGCCTCGCGGATGCCCTGGGCGGCGACGTGGGCGATCCGGACCTGGCCGCGCAGCTCGCCGGGCCCGCGCTCCGCGTAGCGGGTGATGCGTGAGAGCAGGGCCCGGTAGGCACGCGCCACCTCGACCCCCTCGCTGAGGGGGCGTTCCGGCGCCATCTCGATCACCCCGAGCAAGGTGCCGCGCGAGTCTTCGGCGTTGAGGAAAGGCGAAACCGCCTTGAGCAGCGGCCCGGTCCGTGCCGGGTTGGTCGTCGGGATCAGGACGCGGTAGTGACTCACGTGCCCGAAAGCAGGAGCGGTTCGAGGCGCTCGGCAACGATCCGGTCCCAGGAGAGCGTGGTGATGACGTGACGGCGCAACCGCGCAGCCGGCGACTCGATCGCCTTCAGGACGGCGGCCGCGAAGGCCGCGGGTCCCTCCGCCAGCGCGACGAAGGTCACCCCCTCCGGAGCCAGCTCGCGAAACGCGGGCAGATCGGTGCAGACCACCGGGATGCGGAAAACGGCCGCCTCCGCCAGTGGCAGTCCAAATCCCTCGCTGGCGCTGGGCAATGTCACCACGTCACTGAGCATATAAAGATCGGAGAGTGTCGCCGCATCGACGGCATAGTCGCCGGTCGCGGTCGATGCCTGCTCGAAGAGGAAGCGCACCGACTCATCCAGCCCGAGGCGCTCCGCGAGTCGTTTCAGTTCCTGAACATACTCGAGCGCCCGCGGGTTGTGCGGGCCGGGAGGTCCCGTGATCAGCAGCTGGACGCTGCGGCCGGATCCGGCAACCGCGGCGGCGGCCTCGATCGCCCACTCGAGGTTCTTCCGTCGCGTGATCCGCACCGGGGCAAGCAGCACGACGTCCGTGCCGGCGAGGCCGAAGCGCGTGACCAGCTCTCTGGCAGCCGGGCCCAGCTTGAACAGCGCCGGCGGGTCGATGCCATTGGGGATGACGTGAGTCGATGCGATTTCGACGCCGGATAATTCCTTCCATTCGTCGAGACGTTGGCCGGAGACGAAGATCGATGTGATTTTCGGGTTCGGCCGGCGCAGCAGGTCCCAGGGCTCACGTTCCTGCATCAGCGGGCGGTACAGAGGGTTCACCCAGCTCAGGTCGTGGACCCAGGAGATGATGCGCGGCTGTCCCCGGTCTGCGATTTTCCAGAGGGCGGCCGTCAGGGGCAGGTTGAAGTGAAGGCTGAGCGCGTTGTGGACGATCAGCGAATCCAGTTGGGCCAGCGCGGGCTCCAGCCGCCGCTCGATGGTCGCTGCCAGCGGAGCGAAGCCCGGCGGAACGTGTCCGTGATCGAGTCCGTCGCGGATGGCGGTCACTTCCGGGTACCTGGAATCGAGCTCGGGAATGATGACCAGCTCGACCTTGCCTGCGGCAGGAGGCAGGGGACCACCGCGCCCACTCAGGACCGTGACGGCGTAACCGCGGCCCGCCAGCCGGGTCGCCTGCTCGAAGACGATCGTCTCGACCCCGCCGATGATGGGCGGAAATGTGTAATGCAGGAGCCCAACACGGGGGCGAGTAGCCAAGCGCTTAGCTAGGTGATGAGGGGTGGTTCATCGAGGATCACCGCCAGGTCGTCGGGCTTCTCCAGCACCTCGACGTGCGGCCGGTCGCCGTTGTAGGCCACCCGGAACGACAGCTTGCCGCTGCCGACGCGCATGCCATGGATCTCGACGCTGCGGGCCTGGCCGAACGGAATCGGGTTGAGGTAGACGCGGCCGGCGGTGGTGTCCGGGACGATGCCGAGCGCCGTCTGCATCAGGTGGAAGGCCGCGCCCGCGCCCCACGCCTGCGGGTTGCAGGAGACCAGGTATTCGGCAGGACCATTGTTGTAGTGCGTGTCGCGCCGGAATCCGCAGAACAACTCGGGCAGGCGGTGGTCCGGCATGCGGATGCCCGCTTCCATGATGCCTTCGATCACCCGGCCGGCTGCGTCCGCGTGCCGGTAGCGGCGTAAGCCCGCGGCCGCAATCGAGTTGTCGTGTGGCCAGATGGTGCCGTTGTGATAGCTCATCGGGTTGTAGTGCGGCGACTCGTTGGAGAGGGTGCGGATGCCCCATCCAGAGAACATGTCGGGCGCCATCAGCCGATCGCGCAGGATCTCGGCGCGCTCGGGGTCGATGATGCCAGCCCACAGGCAATGCGCAGGGTTCGAGGTGATCGACGGAATCGGCGTCTTGTTCCGGTCGAGTCCCTGCGCGTAGAACTGCTCGGCATCGAGCCAGAATTTCAGCTCGAAGCGCCGGCGGAGCTCAGCCGCCTCGCTGGCGAGACGCTCTGCCATGGTCGACTGGCCGAGGCGCTCGAGGATGCGGCTCAGCCCGACTTTCGCCCGGTAGACGTAGCCCTGCACCTCGACCAGCGCCGCGGGGAGCTCGGCGGGCCGGCCATCGGGGTGGAGCAGCGAGTCGTGCGAGTCCTTCCACCCCTGATTGCGCACGCCGCCACTGGCGCGCTCGGCATACTCGACGAACCCGTCGTTGTCGGCATCGCCATAGCGGTCGACCCACTTGAGCGCGCTGAGGAGCGCGGGGAGAAGCTCGACGAAGAGATCCTGGTCGTTGAGCCAGTCCATCATCTCGACGGCGCAGACCAGGAAGAGGGGAGTGCTGTCGACCGACCCGTAGTAGGGCGTGTGCGGGATCAGCTTGAGGTTCGCGAGCTCGCCGTAGCGGGCCTCGTGCAGGATCTTGCCGGGTTCTTCCTCGCGCGCCGGATCGACGTTTCGCCCTTGATGTTGAGCCAGGTAGCGCAACGTCCCACGCGCGATCTCGGGATTGAGCATCAGGGTTTGGATGGACGTGATCAGCGCATCGCGACCGAATGGCGCCGAGAACCAGGGAATGCCCGCCATCGGAAAGAGGCCGCTGTCGAATTCTTCGAGCAGGATCCGCAAGTCCATCTGGCTGCGGCGCAGCAGGCCGCGATCGAGGAACGCGTTGTCGGTGCGGATCCGCGTCGTGTTGTCGTGCCAGCGGCGGTAGGACGCCTGCAATGCTTGGAGGGCGTCGTCGTAGAGGTAGCTGAGCATCGGCTCGTTTTCGCCGATGAGCGGGATGATGTCGATCACCAGGCTGACGGTCTCCTTGGTGGCCAGCGGAAAGCGCCAGCTCAGAGTGCCGTCGTCGTGGACCGCGCTGGGCGCCCGGTTGACGACCACCTCGGTGCGGCGTATGAGGCCATCCTGGCCGTCGTAGGTGAAGGTGATGCCATGGGTGCCGATGTCGGCTGGTCGCACCGTTCCCATGGACTGCCGCTTGTAGCCGCGCACGTCGAACATGTCACGGAAGTCGGCCTCGATCCGCAGCGAGCACTCGATCTCGACCGGTTCGCTGCCACAGTTTTGGACGCCGATCCGCTCGTGCAAGCCGCCGTAGATGAACCGACTGCGACGAATGCTGAGGCTCTGCTGCGGGATGCGTCGCTTGCCTTCGTCGAGGAGGAGCACGGGGTTGACCATTTGAAAGGTCGCGACATAGCTCTCATCGACGGACGCCGAGAGCAGGATCGGTTGGAGCCGGTTCAGTCGGAACTCAAATGCGGAGAGGAAGCGGGTATCGGAGAAGTAGAGGCCCAGCCCCTTGGTGTTTCCTGCTGGGATATCACCCATTTCATCGGACACCATCATGATCCGGTTCTCTTTCAGAACCACCCGGCCGTCCGACACGGTGCCTATTATAGGTTTGAGTTTTCGTCGCGCCGCCTGCGCGACTACACCATATGTTGACAATCCCAACGCTGAACTGATGGCGCTTCCTGTGGTGGCGATCGTCGGGCGCCCGAATGTCGGCAAGTCGGCCCTCTTCAATCGCATTCTGGGCGAGCGCCGGGCGATCGTCGACCCGATGTCTGGCCTCACCCGGGACCGGCTCTACGCCGAAAGCGAGTGGCGAGGCCGCCGGTTCGTCATCGTCGACACGGCAGGCCTGGTCCTGGGCAAGGATCGGGACGAAGTGCCGGCGCAGCGAGAGCTACGGCGTCGCATGGAGGAGCAGAGCCGGCTCGCCATCGAGGAGGCAGACCTGGTCCTGTTCGTGCTGGACGTCCGCGAAGGACTGACCGCAATCGATCGCGATATCGCCGAGCTGTTGCGCAAGGCGCGAACGCCGGTCCTGCTGGTGGCGAACAAGGCCGATGGCCGAGGCCGGGAGGCGCTGGCCGCCGAGTTCTACGAGCTCGGGGTGGGCGATCCGTGGGTGGTGTCGGCGTTGCACGGAACCGGCAGCGGCGACCTGCTGGATGGCGTGGTGGAGCGGCTGCCGCCACCGCGGCCGGAGGTGGTGGACGACCGATTAGCCGGGCGGGTGGCGATCCTGGGGCGACCGAATGTTGGGAAGTCGTCGCTGGTCAATGCCCTGACCGGAGACGAGCGAATGCTGGTGACGGCGGTACCGGGAACGACGCGCGACCCGGTCGACACGACGGTGATGTTCCAGGGGCAGCGGGTGTTGCTGGTCGACACCGCCGGAATCCGGCGGCACGGCCTGACAAAGGGGGTCGAGCAGTACTCGCTGCTGCGAGGGCTGCGGGCGATGGAGCGGGCCGACATCGGCATCGTGGTGATCGACGCGAAGGAGGGGATCACCGCGCAGGACGTGCACATCGCGGGTTACGTCGTCGAGGCAGGCCGCGGACTGGTGCTGGTGCTGAACAAATGGGACCTGTTGATGGCCGAAGAGAAGGAGGAGAAGGTCTGGCGGCGCCAGATCAAGACCGCGCTGAGCTTTGCCCCGTGGGCGCCGATTTCGTATGTGTCGGCGAAGACCGGGCAGCGGGTGGCGCAACCCCTCGAGGTCGCCCTGAAGGTGGTCGAGGAACGGCGTCGCCGGGTGGCGACTCCGGAGTTGAACCGCTGGCTCCGAACCTTGCTGGGCAAGCGCGAGCCGCCCACCCGGAAGGGTAAGCGGCTCAAGGTGCTCTATGTCACGCAGGCGGAGGCCACGACGCCGACCTTTGTGTTCTTCGTCAACGACCCGGAGTTGGTGCACTTCTCGTACCGGAGGTTCCTGGAGACGCAGCTGCGCGAGGCGTTCGGGTTCCAGGGAACACCGATCCGAATGGTGTTCAGAAGGCGGGGCGAAGAGCCCGCGTGATTTCCCTCCCCCTCTGGGGGAGGGCAGGGTGGGGGCCGTACAATAGCACCGCGTCGGGGAGTGGCGCAGCCTGGTAGCGCACCTGAATGGGGTTCAGGGGGCCGCAGGTTCAAATCCTGTCTCCCCGATATCCTTCTCCCCGATCTGCGCCCTGCTGATGTGCGCCAAGCGGAAAACGGCTGTTTGCGAACACATTTTCCCCGTTGTTCTGCAACTAAACGCGCAATAAACTCGCTAAGACCCGGCACAGAAGTCGCAGAGGATTGGGTTGCACCTGCCATCCCCCTGGCACGTGCAACCCATCCCTCAGTCGCCGGCCGGCTCGGGGGTCGCGGGTCGGGTCAGGTACCACTCCCGGATGGATCGGCACCGCCCGTCATCGTCGAAGCGGATCAAAAACACGTTGTCGTACTCGCGGACCAGGTCGGATTTCGATGCGTCCTTGAAGTAGCGGCTGCGTCCATTGGCGACCGCGAGATCGCCGTCGATCGCGACGGGCTCATAGCTCCCCTCATAGGTGCCCGGGGCGTCCTTCGCTTCGAGCCAGGAGGCGACGATGGCGAGCCGGCCGCGGACCGGTTCCTCGAATGGGTGATAGGCATAGGTCGCATCCTCGGCAAAGAGCGCACCAATGGCGTCCGAGTCGTACGTCTCCCAGGCCTGAACGTAGGCGCGAAGCCAGGCGGTGACAGCGTCTCTGGTCAGCGGCACAGCGAGGTGGAGTTTACGTGCGCGGCTTGAAAAGGCTCTTCAGGTCGCCGTCGTGGGCGGCCAACAGTTCATGAACTTCAAGGACGTCGTCAGCCGTGATAATCGGCTGGCGCCCAGTCGCCCGACTGTGCAACTCCAGCTGGAGTTCGAACATCGCTCGGCCGTCCTGGGCGTTCATTTCTCTGATTTCCTGTTTCCTGTTTCTTGATAGCTTCGGTATCACTACTTTAAGAAGTCCTCGTGTCCTTTGTCAAGTGGGTGAGCGTCCCGATCCACCTGGGCTAAATGGGAAACGGCCCGGGTCCGCGGAAGGTTTCGGCCTACGCCTGGCTGGTTCGCCGGCTGCGAATCGTGCGGAAGGCCAGGCCGACCCCGGTCAGGAAGAACAGCCCACCCAGCAGGATCGGACCCACCGAGAGCGGCAGGAAGAGGGGGTTGTCGAGATCGTTTTCGGCAAACCCGAGGAACGTCATCAAGAGGATCGAGATCATGCCGAACGCGGCTCCGCCGAGGAAGGCACCCAGCTCGACGTCAGACGCCGCCGGCAAACGGGTGCTGTACGCCGGCGCCATCAGCCCCGCTCGGACGCCAAACAGGATGAGCGAAAGGAGGACGAGGCCGGCTGCGGCCGAAAAAATGACCGCCACCACAATCACCGAGACCACCTGGTGCGAATCGAGCCCGCCGAACAGGTTCATCCAGTCGAGCGACAGCCGCATCGCGCTGAATTTTACCCCGAAGCTCGGGGCGTGGTCGAGTCCGGTTTGGGGGCCAGCGCGGCCTGGACGATGCGCTCTTCCTGCGCCTCGTGGGCGACCGCGTACCCCTCGCTGGGGCTGGCCCGCTCGGGTCGGCCGACGTAGTTGAGGGTGAGGTGCTTGGGCAGCTTCGGCTCGAGGCGTCGCTTGACGTGCCAGTAGGCGCCCATGTTCATCGGTTCTTCCTGGACCCAGGTCAGCTGCTCCACGTTCGGGTATTTCGCAATCACCGCTAGCACGTCATCCGTCCGAAATGGCTCGAGCAGCTCCAACCGAATGATGGCGAGGTCCTTGGCCTCCGTCCGCAGCGGGCTCGACACCAGGTCGTAATAGACCTTGCCGGTGCAGAGAATGATCCGCTGCACGTCGTCCCGATGCTGCTCCATCACGGGGTCATCGATCAGGCGCCGGAAGCTGTGGACCGCGAAGTCTTCGAGCCGCGACCATGACGCCCGCATCCGCAGCAGGCTCTTCGGCGTCATGATCACGAGCGGCCGCGGTCTCGTGTGCAGCGCCTGACGCCGGAGCGCGTGGAAGTAGTTCGCCGGCGTGCTCGGATAGAAGACCCGGATGTTGCCCTCGGCGGCGAGCTGGAGGAACCGCTCCAGGCGCGCGCTCGAGTGCTCGGGGCCGCCGCCTTCATATCCGTGCGGCAGGAGGAGGGTCAGTCGCGATGACTGTCCCCACTTCGCGAGACCCGAGACGATGAACTGGTCGACGATGATCTGCGCCCCGTTGATGAAGTCTCCGAACTGCGCTTCCCAGCAAACCAGCGCCTCCGAGGCATCGGAGCTGTAGCCGTACTCGAAGCCGAGCGCCGCGTACTCGGACAGCGGGCTATTGTGCAACTCGAACGTCGCACTTGCCCCGACCAGGTGCTGGATCGGCGCCCACGTCTTTCCGGTCCGGGGGTCGTGGAAGACCAGGTGGCGCTGGCTGAAGGTACCCCGCTCCGTATCCTGGCCGGTGAGCCGCACCGGGATGCCGCCCGTGATCAGCGTGGCAAAGGCCAGCTCTTCGGCCTGAGCCCAGTCGATTTCTCGTTCGGCCAGCGGCGTTTTCCGGCGGTCCATCTGGCGCAGCAGCTTGGGGTGCACGGTAAAGCCGTCCGGCACGGTCAGGAGCTGACGGTTCAAGGACTCGAGCGCCTCGGCCGAGACGGCCGTCTTGATTTCGAGCTCGGGACTGGCGTCCATCGGCGGGCGGCTGACCTCCGGTGCGTGCGCCGCGCTCGCCTTGACGTTCTGGTGGGCATTGGCCAGCCGGGCCTCAGCGGTCTCGGTGCGCACGCGCGCGTCGTCGGCGCTTA
>Ga0209526_10001306_pt1 | contig 16592 bp, 16 predicted proteins | sample JacPinW_OM2H0_M1_FD_188566 | JGI IMG/M metagenome (GOLD analysis project Ga0209526, IMG submission 188566) | Forest soil microbial communities from Algoma, Ontario, Canada - Jack Pine, Ontario site 1_JW_OM2H0_M1 (SPAdes) (version 2) | ecosystem: Environmental > Terrestrial > Soil > Boreal... | reverse complement strand
CGATACGGAACAGAAAGTCGTCGGCGCGGCGCTGCGTTACCTAGACCGCGTCGAGGAGGCTGACCAGACGATTCCTGAATTGGCTACGGCAGTCCAGGTCTCTGACCGCCACTTTCGACGATTATTGACGAAGCAGCTCGGAGTTTCTCCGATTCAATTCATGCAGACTCGGCGACTACTGCTTGCTAAACAGCTGCTCACCGACACGAATCTCACCATTAATGATGTTGCTCTGGCAAGCGGCTTCAAGAGCTTGCGTCGATTCAATAGCCTGTTCAAAGAACGCTACCGTCTTTCCCCGACTGGGCTGCGTAACGGTTCAAAGAAAACCGCGGCATCGAGTTCCGAATGTACGTTTCACCTCAGTTACCGACTACCGTTTAATTGGGATGCGATGCTGCGATACTTTCGCCGGCGATTTTATCGAGGAGCTGAGTTGCCCGGCGAAAATAAATACTCCCGAACGGTCCGTATTGGTGCGTTAAAAGGGTGGTTGATTGTTGAAAACGATCCCGATACACATTCGTTAAGGGTGCAAGTCGCATCGGAATTGCTTCCCGGCTTGTTGACTTTGGTGAGCCGGCTGCGGCGTTTGTTTGATTTGGACGCTTCGCCCGATCGAATCTTAACGACGCTCGGTCCGCTGGCGGCGAAGAATCCGGGTATCAGAGTGCCAGGTGCTTTCGATGGTTTCGAGATTGCTTTGCGCGCGGTACTCGGTCAACAAATCAGTGTGCCAGCGGCGACTACCATCGCCAGCCGGGTGGTTGAACGATTTGGAGAGAAGATTGATACGCCTTCCCAAGATCTAAAATATATGGTGCCGACCGCGACCCAGATCGCGGCTGTGCCGGTCGGTGAGCTGCGGAAACTCGGGCTAACTGAGGCACGAGCGGCGACGGTGGCCGGGTTAGCCAAAGCTGTGGCCAGCGGGCAAATTAATTTTCTCAACGCGATATCCTGGGAGGAGAGCATTAAGAAACTGACGGAGGTACCTGGGATTGGTCCCTGGACGGCCAGTTATATAGCCATGCGGGTACTCGGATGGCCGGACGCTTTTCCTCACCAAGATTTAGGGCTGCAGAAGGCGCTCTTCGTCAAGAAAGCGTCGGACGCTTTGGCTCTCTCGGAAAAATGGCGGCCCTGGCGAGCGTACGCCGCCATGCAGCTGTGGAATTCATTGGAGGAACAACATGAAATATCAAACCATCTTCGATAGCCCGGTTGGTAAGCTGAAATTAGTATCAGACGGCAATTATTTAATCGGCCTCCATTTTACTACCTATCAGAATAATGGATCGAATTTCGATGAGGCTCTGGAACCGGCAAGTAAACCGTTCCCGGACGTTATTCGGCAACTCGCGGAGTACTTTCAGGGGGAGCGCACCGTGTTTGAGATTCCGATTCGCTTTATTGGATCACCCTTTCAGGTACGGGCCTGGGAAGCGCTGCAAAGCATACCTTATGGCGAAACCATTTCGTATAAGAAGCAAGCCGAACGGGTAGGAAGCGTCCCACGTGCGGTCGGTCTCGCCAACGGACAGAACCCGGTCGCGATTATCGTTCCGTGCCACCGAGTGATCGGTGCTGATGGCCACTTGGTTGGCTACGGTGGTGGCCTTAATCTAAAAAAAGCCCTGCTGAACTTCGAAGCGACCGTTCGCGATTTCGGAGCGCAACCGTTTTCGCTCGTGCCAGCCTAAAAGACCAGCGAAAGAGAGGAGTCCTAGCCGGATCGGTGTGCTCGGCGCACTGCATTCTGGCGGCAGCCGGCGTCCTCGACGGAAAGCGTGCTACGACCCCAATTGGTATGCGCTGGATTAACTCATCCAGTTTCGCAACGCAATCGATGAGCAACATAAGTTTAGGTTGATCAATATGAAATTACTTGTAGTCGGAGCAGGAGCGGTCGGCGGCTATTTTGGCGGCAGGCTTTTGCAGGCCGGTCGTGACGTCACATTTCTGGTTCGTTCTCGTCGCGCGGCCGAACTGGCGCAGTCCGGCCTGATTATCAAAAGTCCGGCGGGCGATGTTACACTGCCAGATCCAAAAACAGTTACGGCGGAAGCATTGAGGCAGACCTTCGATCTCGTTTTACTAAGTTGCAAAGCTTACGACCTGGAGGGTGCGCTGGTCTCGCTTGCTCCTGCGGTGGGACCAGGCACGGTCATTTTGCCCTTGCTCAACGGCTTGCGTCACCTGGATCGGTTGGATGCAACTTTTGGGGCCGCAAAGGTGCTCGGTGGCCAATGTGTGATCTCGGCGGCGATTGATCAACAAGGTGCTGTTATTCATTCAATACGTTCGCATTCGATCACTTTTGGGGAGCGACCAGCTGGTATTACTGATCGAGCGCACACTATTTTGTCGATGATGCAGGAAGCCGCTTTCGATGTGCGAGCAAGTGAGGAGATACTGTTGGAAATGTGGGAGAAGTGGGTCTTCATAGCCTCCCTGGCGGGCGCCACTACTCTGATGCGTGCGGCCATAGGAGATATCTGCACCACTCCGGATGGTGAGAATTTTCTGCTCGGCCTGATCGACGAATGTCGGAGGATCGCAGAGTTCGAGGGATATGAACCTCGACCGTCTGTCTTGGAAAGGATTCGTACCCAGCTTACTTCGCCTGGCTCCCCTCTCACAGCATCGATGTATCGCGATATGGAAAGAAACGCCCGCATCGAGGCGGATCACATTATTGGCGATCTATTGCAGCGCGGCCAATCCCATCACACTGCAGACGGAGATTTCCCGCTTTTGCGCCTGATTTACAGCAACTTGAAAGCGTATGAAAACAGACGGACCTGAGAGTGAGAAATCGGCGCCAATGCTCTTCTTGCCGAGCAGCCGCGACTGTTAGGCAAAGCATTTGACGGCGCTCGGAGGTCGAATACCAGAGCCGTCATCAACGGCGACCCAGTGGCTGCCCGCGGCTTAGCAGATCGGCAAGTCGTCGATGGTGAAAGAAATGATGGTCCTGCCTCCAGGACCGCACGTCGATTATGCCGATAAGGGACAGAAGTTCCTGTTAATCTTGAGCCAGGACGCTGTGGCGGTCACGACAACGATTACGGCAGTCGAGACAAAAACCGGTTCGCTCCTTAGATCTCGGTTTCTATTACCGCAAACCCAGTGGGCGACGCGAGAAACTGCATTGCGCTGGGTAGAAATAAATCACCGGTTAACACCAAATGATTCACCAAAACACGAAGTTCACACAGCAAAAATTAACAGCCACCATACCCATGACCTCAGCAGGCATCATCGACTTTCTTAAGGCCCGCGATCGGCTATCGGCAGAATTTAAGGGGGACAGTAAAGAATGGGAAATGACAAGGAAAACCAACAAAGTTAGTGCTCGTCGAATGCCTTCGGTCCGGGTTGATCGGCTCGAAGACTCACTCTATTGGCTGCTTTCGGCCGCCACGCTTGGTTATCTAGTGCTCGAGATCATCGGCTTCTGAGGTTTTATTGACGCGAACGCAACAAAAATAAACGGAGTTTGTAAAACCAATCAAACTGCGGCGACCGCCGCTGCCTAATTGGCAGTGCCAAAACTATGAAAATGTAAACATGGACGAACAGACTTTCATTTGGCCGTGTTGCGCGAACGAAACAGCGCGCGTCCAAAACCTACTGCCACTACTCGTCGATCAAGTGCCCATGAAGGCGAACAACAGTAACCAGCAGTTTTCATATGGAGAAAGAGTTGGGACATTGGCTCAGATCTACTTGGAACTTAGTATTCCATTACTGATCGCACTGCGGGCGGCTCGGGCAGATCTCTTACAGCTCGGCGAGTAACCCGCCGTTGGCGCAAAAAATAGCTTCGCTGATCAGTGTTCTAGCATGGGACTACCAGTGCTGCCCGTTTCAAGAACCAGGGTTGCGGAGCAGAGCGCATTTGGCCTGATCGCAGAGCCACTGTTCCGCACGCTCCCATGACCACCCATTGTCGTCGTGTAGCGTAAAGAGCGCTGCGTAACCGAAGTAGAACCAGAAAACATCGACTGCCTGGTTCACGTCCATCCCGTCATGCAATGCTCCTAGGTCCAAGAGGCGCTGGGCGATTGGAACGAACGATTGCCGGTATTGCGCTGTGGCACCGGCCAAACTCTGGAAGACAGCTTGGTCATGCGGTGCAGTGGTTACTGCAACTCGTATAATATCGCCAAACTCCTCGCGTATCCGCTGAGAGGTAGCGGTGACGGTGCGAAGGATGGCCGCAGGATCGCCCATCGCCTCAATACTTTCGATTGTTGTCGCGACGATTGGGGCGGCGGCCCAAATCTCTATCAGCGTGTTCAGCAGGCCATGCTTGCCGCCCGATACCGCGTACACGGTCGCAGGCGCAACCCGCGCTAAGGCTGCGATTTCGTCTACTTTGGTGGAGAAGTAACCCTGCTCGCAGAACAAGCGGCGCGCTGCATCAACGATCGCCTGCCGCGTGGCCTGCGCGTATTCCTCACGCCGCGAGAGCCCTTGCCGAGGGCGAGCGCCGGCTGTCGAATTGTCATGATTCACGAGGCGGCTCCCTTGACAAGCAAGCTCTTCTGACTAGAGTCCGGCTCCAGTAAGTCGAGTGTTAGTATGTACAATGTGTTTGATTCTAGTAAATGTACTACGAGTAGTCAAACCAGCAAGGAGGCCAATCAATGAAGCCATGGGATTGAACCACGGGATATTGAATAGGTCACAACATGCGACTCGGGTGATCTTTCGATCCTGGGCGTTCAAACTCGTCCGGAAGCAGCGGCATAAATGGGATCCGAACCGTGCCGTCAGACCGGACCGTCAACGCTTAGGCTTGATAAGTTGTATATTTGGGCTCAATTCGTTTTTGAACATTGACCGTTCAGTAAAGGAATGAAACTGGTTTTCGCACAGTTCTGTCGTACCCCCAGAATCCCTTTCAATGATCGATTCCCGGGGCCTTTGCGATGGATGCTATTTTCAGCGACATTTGTGTGTTGGTAACGGCGGCGTTTGTGCTGACCCTGGTGCCGGGTTTCAGGCGACCAGAGCGCTCTCTGCTGTCGATGCGCGATCGAGGAACAGCCTTGCTCGTGTTCCTAGTTCTTGGGTTAGTGGAAGAAGTCAGCGTTTCGCATGCCGGCTGGTTTAACGAGCGAATCGTGGCAGCGTGCGCAGCTGGTTTGATAGCGGGCCCTTTGGTCGGGTTGGCCGTCAGCCTGTTTGTGACCTACTTGGCAGTTCGGTATCACGGCCTGCCGTTGGAGTCAGTCGGCATTTCGATGCTGTGCGGCGGTCTAGCGGGGGGTTGGCTATACCGGTGGCGCCCAAAGCTGGCGCAACATCCGCTGACCGGATTCTGTCTGACTTTGGCAGTATCGTTGCTTCGAAGCGGCCTGCTTTTCTTGTACGCTCCCAACCCCAGAACGACGTTACAGACGTTTGAGCAGATTGGGATTGCGCCTGTACTGCAAGGTTTGGGCACTGCCTTGGTTCTGGCTATCATCCAGCAGGTACGTGACCATGACGAACAAACGCGGGCGGCGGCTGCGGCTGAGATGCGTGCTCTTCAAGCGCGCATGAATCCCCATTTCTTGTACAATGCTTTGAACGCGATAGCGGCTCTGGCGGCGGTTGCGCCGCGCGAGATCCCTCGCGCAGCAGGACGGCTGCGCCAATTTCTACGTGCCAGTTTCGACCAACATGAGCGGGCTCTGGTGCCGCTGGAGGAAGAGTTGGCTGTGGTCCGCGCCTATTTAGAGATCGAGTCGCTGCGGTTCGGTAGCCGATTAAAGGTCGAGCAGGTGATCGATCCATGTTTGTCTAAAGTTCTAATGCCGCCTTTCTCCTTTCAGCCATTGGTGGAGAATGCGGTGCAACACGGACTCCATTCCTGTTCACGAGCTGGTCGCTTGCGCCTCCTGATCCGTCCGGCAGGACAGTGGTTAGAACTGAGCGTTAGCGATGACGGCGAAGGCGTGCCCCCCGCTGAAGTCGAGCAAGTCTTCTTTGCGGAGCGCCCGGGAGCCCACGCGCTGGTGGTGTTACGGCGGCGGTTGCAAGGACTGTTTGGGCGGTCTTTCCAGTTGGAGGTCCAGAGTGAGGTTGGGCAGGGCACTACGGTGACTTTGCGCATCCCGTTGCGAAAACGATTTGAAGGTTCCCTGAAATGGCCGGGCACCATCACTTCGGATCTCTGCCGATTGCCATCACACTAATACCTATTCTCATGTGGATCCGGATCCGTGCCCTCATTATCGAAGACGAACCCTTGGCCGCCGAATATTTGGCAGCGCTGCTAGACGATACCTACCAGGTAGAAGTTGTAGGCACTGCTACTGAGAGCGAGACAGGCTTGCGCCTTTGCGCTGAGTTGCGACCAGACGCTGTCTTTCTCGACATCAATCTACCCGGCAAAGACGGGGTTTCGCTGGCGATGCAACTGGCGATGCTGCCGCAGCCGCCACATGTAGTCTTTACCACGGGGAACGCTGGTCGCGCTACGGACGCCTTTCGGCTGGACGCGGTGGATTACCTTTTGAAGCCATTGGATCCGGAGCAGGTGACCGAAGCGGTTAATCGTCTGCTGGCGCATCTGCGCCCTTTTGAGGCTGGTTCTCGCTTGCTTTCCGCTCACGGGGTGGATCCCGCAATGACCATGGACAAGATGGGTTTTACTGGTGCCGCCGGCGAGCTGTTGCCGGTCAAGGATGCGGACCGCGACCAGATTCGGCTGCTGGCCCGTCGCGAGATTGCAGCGGTGCTGCGGCGGGAGCGGCGTACTTGGGTCCATACCGTGCGGGAAGAGTTTGCGACTTATTATCCGTTGGCGGACCTAATGCGGTGGCTAGGAGGCGACCCTTTCATCCAGATCGGAAGGCATGCGGTGGTGAACCTGCAAGCAATCGAGCGAGTTACTCATTACGGCGACCGTCTTTACCGCGTACGAATGCGTGACCGGATGGGGACTGAAATTACCGCTTCGCGTACCGGCGCGACTCGGCTTGCGACGCTGTTAAAGACGCAGCGCTGAGGCACCTGGGCCGCGGGGTAGGCAAGGTAGTCTGGCGAAACGCTGTTTGTAGCCGTATGACGCGTGGCGGTTGAGTCAGCGAATACGGCAATCCGGACAAGAAGAGACCAGTCTCTCGAACTTTGGGCCTTCTTACCGAGAAACTCCGTGGCGTCGCACGGCAGTATTTATCATCTCACGAAAAAACATGCACGAACCAACCAATCACGATGGCGAGGCAACTGCCCATCTAGAGCTGCCCGGAAATCCGACAACGACGAAGGAAAGCTTCATGAGCGGCGCCGAAAGCCTGGTCCGCACGCTGGTTGGTGGTGGAGTCGACACCTGCTTTACCAATCCTGGTACTAGCGAGATGCATTTCGTCGCGGCTCTCGACCAGATCCCCGGCGTACGCTGTGTGCTTGGTCTGTTTGAAGGCGTCGCGACTGGGGCAGCGGACGGCTATGCGCGGCTCGCTCGGAAGCCTGCGGCAACGCTGCTCCATTGTGGGCCGGGCCTCGCCAACGGTCTTGCTAACCTACACAACGCCCAGCGTGCACGCGTACCGATGGTCAACATCATCGGCGACCACGCGACCTATCACCGCGTCTTCGACGCTCCGCTTACTTCCGACATTGAAGGCTGGGCGCGCCCAATCTCAGTGTGGACGCGGACAACGCGCGGCGCCAAGACGGTTGGCATTGATGCCGCGACTGCTGTCCAGGCGGCGCGAAATACCTGCGGCATCGCTACGTTGATCCTGCCATCCGACGCTTCATGGAATCAAGGAGGGCTCCCTGTCGGCCGCCTCCCGATCGCTCCAGCTTCATCGGTGGCGCCGGCCACGATTGCGGCGGTTGCGCGGTTGTTGCGCAGCGGCGAACCAGCGGCGTTGCTCTTGGCTGGCACCGGGCTCGAAACCGAGTCTCTAGCTACTGCTCATCGGATCGCGGCAGCGACTCATGCGCGACTGCTCGCACCGACCTTTAATCGCCTGATCGAACGAGGACGTGGCCGCTATCCGATTGCGCTCCTGCCTTATTCAATTGACCATGCGGTCGCGGCGCTCGCCGGTCTCCGTCATCTTATCCTGGTTGGCTCGCAGGAGCCGGTTGGGTTTTTCGCCTATCCCGACAAGCCCAGCCTGATGAAGCCAAATGGGGCGATCGTTCACGTATTGGCCCGGCCGGAAGAGGATGTCGCCGGGGCACTGGCGGCATTGGCCGCCGAGCTGGCGGCTCCGTCCGTTCCGCCGCCGCCGGTCAGCTACCCTGAGCCTGCACATGGGGCGGTGACCCCCGCCACCGTTGCGCAGACCCTCGCCGCACTCATTCCAGAGCAGGCCATTATCGTCGACGAGAGCATCAGCTTCGGACTCGGCTTTTATCCCGGCACAAGGGATGCCGCACCACATGACTGGCTACAGCTCACCGGCGGGGCAATTGGCGGTGGGATACCACTTGCGACGGGCGCTGCAGTCGCGGCGCCAGGCCGGCGTGTCATCAACCTCGAAGGCGACGGTTCAGCGCTGTATACGATTCAGGCCTTGTGGACGCAGGTGCACGAGATGCTCGATGTCACAACAATAATCCTGTCTAACCGCAAGTACGCGATCTTGGAGGTCGAGCTGGCCAAGACCGGCGCCAATCCCGGTCGGACCGCGCTCGATCTTTTCTACCTCGACAGTCCTGCCCTCGATTGGATCCGACTCGCAGCCGGTATGGGAGTTGAGGCGGCACGCGCCGAGACGCTGGAAGAGTTCGCCGATCTCCTTACCGCAAGCTACCGGCGCAAAGGTCCTTTTCTGATCGAGCTCGTCATCCCGTGAGCTAGGACCGGGGCGCAACGCTGGCGCGTAGCGACTCATGGCAGGGGGCAGTCTACGCCATTGCGAGCGGGCGGGAGCGCGTCTCCCAACGGGTCAGAAACATCGAGTGTGGTGGCAGTCTGGATCACGATTGCGGCAATTGGGACAAAATGGGCCAGCCTCTCAAATCCGGGCTTTACTACTTTAGATCCCGCAGGCGACGCGAGCATGATCTCGCTGCTCACTCAACAGGTGAGCCGTCAACACACAAACATTCGACAAATCATGAAGTTTCCACAGCAAGAATCACGAGCCGCCGCCCTCCCCGTCGCTATGACTGCCCGACGCACCGAGAAAGCCGCGAGGCTATGTTCGGTCATCCGTACTCATCGGGAAGGAGAACCTATTTGGACCCCGGAATTCCAGGTCGCGCCTCCAGTAGCGGTGCTCCAGTTGGTGACAGGTCGCTGGGTCGCACAGATTGTTGGCGTGGCCGCAGAGCTGGGACTAGCTGACGAAATTCAGACCGGACCTAAAACCGCAGAAGAAGTTGCGAAGGTAAAGGGTCTTCAGGCCGCTCCGCTCTATCGGCTGCTGCGTGCGCTCGCCAGCGTTGGCATCTTTGCCGAGCAGGAAGACGGGCGTTTTCGACAGACTCCGATGTCCGATGCGCTCCGCAGCGACGTTCCATATTCCATGCGGGGCATAGCGCGTGCGGCTAATCGGCATTGGACGGTACGTGGCTGGATGGAGCTTGAGCACAGCATTCGCACGAACGTTTCGGCGTTTGAACACGTGCATGGAATGCAAGTCTGCGACTATGCCAGCCAGCATCCCGAGGAGATGGATATCTTCGCCGACGCCATGGATGGCTTTGCCGTATTGGTCAGCGCCGCAGTGGTGGAGGCTTACGACTTCTCAAGCATCGGGACCCTGGCCGAGATAGGTGGATGTCTGGTACTGGCCAACGTGTTGGCCAAGCATCCCGATATCCGGGGCATCCTGTTCGATTTGCCTGCAGTCGTCGAAAGTGCCTCCAGTTTTCTCAAAAGCCAAGGGTTGGAGGATCGGGTCGAACTCAAAGGCGGTAGCTTCTTCGAGTCCGTACCTGAGGGGGCCGACGCCTACTTGCTCCAGAACATTTTACATTGGCGGAGCGACGAGGATTGCGTACGCATTCTGAAGGCTGTCCACGCCGCGGCCCGACCAGGGGCTAAGCTGTTGGTGGTGGAAGCGATTGTGGAACCTTCAAATGAGCCTCAATTTGCCAAGACTCTGGACATCGCGATGCTGGTGACAACTCATGGCGGGAGGGAGCGCACCCACGCGGAGTGGGAAAACCTATTGAGCGCAACCGGGTTCCGAGTGTCGCGTACCGTTCCCACCGCTTCATTTGCCTGCGTGATTGAAACGATCCGCGACTGATGGGAACACGGCTGGCGTTCATCTCCAGCTTACTTCGGAGCAGTTTTGGAAGCGGTCCAAGCGCAAAATGAAGCCGATGGTTCGGAAAATCACGACTGCGCATCCGACCTTCTTCGGCGCAACCAGATTCAGCTTACAGAGAATATGATTAAAACAACGTTAATCTTAACCGTTATGAGTCTATTAGCTCTAAACACCAAGGCTGACACCCAGGAACAGCTGGCAGCGTGCCGTCAACAAATTGATTCGCTTGACCAACGCATCGTTGACTTAATTCAGCAGCGGGCTCGAGTGGTTAAAGAGGTAGGCGAGATCAAGCGCCAAGCACATCTACCGGTGACTGTTCCTAGCCGGGAGCAACAGGTAGTAGAAAAGGCTCAAGCACTTGCCCAAGCGGGTCCCTTACCACCAGAAGCTGTCGGCCGGATTTATCAGAAGCTAGTAGAGGAAATGCGTAATTGGGAAACCAAGCTCGATGTAGCAACTCCCTAATGCTCGATCACCCCGCACCGAATATGAAACTTCAATCCCAAACGGTCATAATCACTGGTGGAACAGCGGCATAGTCCTGGCTACGGCATGTCTATTGATAGTCACCGACCAGATTTCTTATTTCCGAGTTGGCTTTCCTAAATTGGGTTGGGGCCGGTAAGTCCTCGATATTCCTATCTCGACACTGCAATCACCATGAGAAAGAGCGTGAGACTCATGAGAAAGATAAACGCCGTCATTTAAAGTCCTTGTGAGAGCCGCCTGGTCCGAGCGACTAGCAAACCGTTCTCGCGTCGCTCAGTTAGTTCGGTGGAATAAACATCAACATTTTAGAGTTTAGCCGCGCAGTCGCCCAGGTGCCGTAATTGTTGTCTGAACCGAGGCGCCACGCGGTCGAACCAACCAGCAGGCAGAGCCGAGCTGACGATTTATTAGTCTTACCGTCCGCGTTTGGCGGTCACTCAATGAAAATGGCTTCGATACTCCGATTTTAAGCAGGCCCTAAAACGCGCGTATTGTTGCTGCGGTTTGGTCAACGAATACGGCAACTCGGACAAAAAAGACCGTCCTCCTAATCATGGTGGCTACTTTCCCCGAAATCAGGAGGTAACGACCAGTAATCATTCCCGGAAGAACTGACAACTAACAATGGGCCACGATGAATAACGAGATTTTACCGGCAAATAATAACAAGATCGGCGAGAGCTTTCTAATCTCGGTTCGAAGGATACTGCAAAAGCTCAGAGCCTTCTTTCGGTTTACTGAAGATGATGCATTCGCTTTACTATCTGCCTATGGACTGTGCGTCTTCGAGGTGAACCGCTTTCCGGATAGTCACCCGAACGAACAAAAGGAGAGGAACCAGAAGTTTGGCGACCCTTGCCGTCGTAACTCCTTCGGTTCCCTTCCCGGCCCGGTTCCGATCGGTGTGCATCCAGATATAATCCGAGCTAAACGGACGAAGGACTCGCAAAAGCACGCGCATCGATAGTCCGAGCGACAGAAGGTCCCCCGAGTCTCGCCCCATGCAAGATCGCAAATCCAACTCCGGTCCGCCGTCGCTCACGCTTAGGCGGAGCCGTCGATTGAACGAGCGGTCGGACCTTCAATCCTCGAAGGACTTACCAACGGGCCTAGACACAGTGTTCGCCGAAACCCTCGAACAACTCCGGTTCGATTGGCCAGAATCCTTGGCGGTGGAAAGAATCCGAATCGGGATCGCAGAGATTGGAGCGGCAATCGTTGTGCTGGCAGTGCTTACTGTACTCACTCGGTGGGTGATTTTTGCTCTCGTTCGGTAGGTAATGGATATTTGCGCCACCCATCAATGGAAAAGAAAGAGGTAAATGAAAGCTCTTACCAAACCCAAAGCATTTACTAATAGAGTTGTGGAACGCGACTGCGAGGCTCTTGAGGTGTTAGGGCCAACTGTCCAGTTTTTGATTGGACCGCAATCGGGCGATGAAACTCCCTGTGTCATGAAAGGAACGATTCCGCCGGGCGTTTGTGTGCCAATGCATAGCCATCCCGGAATCGAGGCTTTCTACGTGCTGTCGGGAGGTGTTGAGGTGCTCACCGAAGAAGGAGGCAAGGCTCATTGGATCACCGCCGGTCCCGGGGATTTTATCGAAGTTCCAAGCGAGGCAAAGCACGGTTTCAGGAATAGATCGAAAGATCCGGCTGTTCAATTAATCACCACGACGTCCAGGCTTGGGCGTTTTTTTCAGGAAGTAGGAAGATCGTTAACTCGAGGTGAAAAAGTTAGTCCGCCATCTCCGAACGAAATACAGTGCTTTCTGAAAACGGCTGAGCGCTATGGCTATTGGTTGGCGACCCCGGAAGAAAACGCTGCCGTCGGTATTTCTCTTTTCTAGCTCTCGGCGCTAGATCCACTTCGTGCAGGCCGCTGACCTCGCCGTCCGAACAACACTTACGGCAACCGAGACAATAAACGGCCAGTTTGGCAAACCTGGCTGTAGGACGAAATCGGCCGAGGAGAGCCAAACTCGATACGACAAAACTGGTGCTCGGTCACCATACCAAACATGAAACTTAAAACTAAAACTGCTCTAATCACGGGCGGCAATAGCGGCATAGGCTTAGCGACGGCGCAGCCAGAGGAGCATACTCCGTGTCCAATTCCTTATCCGCCCCCGCTTTCTCTCGTCTGACCGCGCGAGATTATAAGACGCTTTGGCTAGCCACGCTGGGAGGCGTCCTCGAATTCTACGACTTCATTATCTTCGTTTTCTTCGCGAACACGATCGGTGACCTGTTTTTTCCTCCTGGGATTCCGGACTGGGTTCGGCAGTTCCAGACGTTCGGAATTTTCGCGGCTGGCTATCTTGCTCGACCGTTGGGTGGCGTCGTGATGGCGCATGCGGGGGATCTGCATGGTCGCAAAAAGATGTTCACCCTCAGTGTGTTCCTCATGGCGTTGCCTACTTTGGGCATCGGGTTGCTACCTACCTATGCCAACTTGGGTGTTTGGGCGCCCGTCTTATTGTTGCTCCTGCGCATTCTGCAAGGAGCAGCCGTTGGTGGCGAAGTGCCCGGCGCCTGGGTCTTCGTTGCCGAGCATGTACCTCCGTCGCGAGTCGGGTTAGCTTGCGGCGTCTTGACCGCAGGGCTCACCGGCGGAATTCTGCTCGGATCATTGGTGGCGACCGGCTTGAACATGCTGATGCCGCCGCAACAGGTTGCGGCGTATGGGTGGAGGATTCCCTTTCTGCTCGGCGGCGCCTTTGGGTTAATGTCGATGTATCTTCGCTACTTGTTAACCGAAACGCCCGTTTTCGAAGAGCTGAGGAAACGCCGTGCGCTTTCCGCCGAGACACCGCTGAGGGCGGTGGTGCGAGATCATCGTGCGGCCATCGTTCTCTCCGGATTGCTGACCTGGATGCTGTCCGCGGCCATTGTTGTGGTTATCTTAATGACTCCGGCTTTGTTCCAGAAGGTGTACCGCATACCGAGTGTTGCGACGCTTCAGGCTAACTGTATCGCGACGATCTGCTTGACGGCAGGCTGTGTTATAGCCGGTTGGCTGACTGACCGATTCGGAACCGGCCGTGTGCTACTAGCCGGCTGTCCACTGTTCGGCATCGCAGCCTACCTGCTGTACGCGGGTGTGAGGCTGGATTCTTCGCTGGTGATGCCTCTTTATGGATTGGCTGGCTTCACCGTCGGAACCGTCGCAGTAGTTCCTTGCGTCATGATTGCTGCATTCCCACCGCAAATCAGATTTTCCGGCATCTCCTTTTCATACAATCTTGCATACGCGATCTTCGGCGGTCTGACTCCGATTCTCGTATCGTGGCTGCTCCACTTCGATCTTCTGGCGCCGGCCCATTATGTAGGAGCGCTTAGCCTGCTTGGCTTTGGAGTTGGGGTTTTTCTAGTATCAGCCGGTTGGCGTCCCTCCTACGTTCAAGAGGACACGAAGGCGGAATTTTAAACAAGGAGATCGCAAAGGTGGGATTCGGTTTTTGCCCCGCTCGCGTTCCTAGAAGCGGCGATCGACCCGACGTTTGACCAGGGTACTTCCTTCTTTGAGATCTCTTGATCTCCTGTTCAAAAATCTGACTCCGCGAGCTTTTGTGGACCTTGTTTGATTCAGTCTTGAACGGAAGGTACCGAACGTAAAACCTGGAGAGCACGGAGTGCCGCCGACAACCGATTTTCAACGCCCAGTTTCGTGAAGATTCTTTTCAGGTGGGCTCGCACGGTATCGTGCCGGATCCCAAGAATCATACTAATAACCGGACTGCTCTTACCGGCGGCAACCCAGTAGAGCACCTCTGCTTCGCGCTCGGACAGACCTAGAACACAGAGGGATTGAGGACTACCCCGTTCCAATAAATTCCCGGCGGCGCCCGATTCATTGGCGGCTTCCTTGCCTCTCCTTAGCGTCATCCGCAACGAGTCGAGTGCTTTCGCGTACCGATAAGCGCGTTCCATTTGCGGAAGCAGAGCGGAGAGGATGGCCCGATCCTGGTCCGAAAAACCGCGGCGCCCCCGTAAGATCGCCAGGCAAACACGGTGACCAAAATTGCCGAAATTCGCACTTAAGTCATCCGTGACACCGAGAATGCGATAGTAGTCGTGGTATAAACGAAGGCTCTCGACCTTTTCGCGGCTAGCGATATCCGAGAGCGCCAGTGGCTGATGGAGATTCCCGGATTCCCGAATCGATCGTAACGGAAATTCTGTGTATTGGCTGGCAAAAGTCTGCGCAAGGTTTTCCCAATAGGCGGGAACAGGATATAACGTGGCGTCGCGGCGCGTTTGATTGCGGGCTCGCTTAGGGCGAACCACGACGCTCACACCATAAAATTCGCCTGGAATCACCCGCCGGAGCACGTCGATGAAGTGTCCCGGCAACTGTTGCGGGCGAACTGGCTTATACAGTACACCTACTGCATCAAACAGGCGTTGCAGATTGCTGTGCGTTAATAACCGAATATAGGTCTGCATTGGAACGCTGCGAACCCAAAGAGCTTTTTACTTTGGGAGATTTACTACTTATTCAAGTAGCGATACTACGGATTTAATGTTGTCCTATAGTGGTTTCTTGGGATTTTACAACCAAAAATTCGGTTCAAGCAGGGCTCGGAACCTGGCATATTTTATACGTTCGTGTATTAAGACTACGGGTTGCCTACCCTTGCAACAAAGCGGATCACTTCCGTTTCGTGTCCGCTTAACATCTAAACGATCTCCACCAACCTGTGGTTATGCGTGCCGCTCGACCAAAGTCGTGCGCCGGAGCGGCCACCACGGCGTGTGGGGCGGTCGGTGTCTGCCCTCCCCGGCGTTCCCGTTTAACCTACCCCCAAATGTGTAATAGCGGTCTTTCCACAACGGTGGTTGCGTTTTGCCATGATCCGCGCCGTTGTTATCGAGGACGAACCGCTGGCTGGCCAGCACATGGCCACTCTTCTGGACGATAGCTGGCAGGTGAAGGTCATCGGCACCGCCACCGACGGAGTCGAGGGCCTGCGTCTCTGTGCTGAGTTACGCCCCGATGCAGTATTTCTTGATATGAACGTACCCAGTAAAGAGGAGGGCGTTTCCCTGGCCACGCAACTGGCCAGGCTGGCGCAACCGCCACGGCTAGTCTTCACCGCGGATAATGCCGAACACGCCGCCGGCGCCTTTCGGCTGAAGGCGGTGGATTATCTGCTAAAGCCGCTGGACCCATTGCAAGTCGCTGAGGCGGTCGATCGGTTGTTGACCTACCTGCGGCCCCTTCAGTACGCCTCTGCTAATCGGACTGGCGGAGTTTTAACTCCGGGGAGCATGGGTTTCACCGATACGATCAACGACCTGCTGCCGGTCTCGGGCGTAGATCGCGACGAGATCCGGTTGCTGTCCCGCCGGGAGGTCGTCGCTGTACTGCGCCGGGATCGGCGGACCTGGATACACACCGTGCTTGGGGAGTTTGCGACGTACTATCCCTTGGCTGAGCTGATGCTTTGGCTTGGCGGCGATCCTTTCATTCAGGTCGGTCGGCACGCCGTGGTGAACCTGCGGGCAGCCCAACATATCATTCGTTGCGGTGACCGATTTTACCGCGTGAGACTGCATGACCGGCTCGGAAGCGAGATCACGACTTCACGCACCGGCGCAGCACGATTGAGTGCGGCATTGAAGACCTGGCGCTGAAAACGAACCCGGCGACCGAGCAAGAGTTGGTAACGAGGGGGGTATACTCGACCCGGAGACGTGGCGGTCCCGACAACAATCACGGCGGTTGGGACAAAAAAAGGCCCTGTTGACAGGGCTTTTGGGCGAAGATTCTCAACCGCAACGTCTCTCCTCCATGACCGACTCCGTGATGCTCGCGCTGGGTAGCATTTTCAAGAAGATTTGTATTTTGGTAAC
>Ga0209526_10001305_pt1 | contig 16599 bp, 12 predicted proteins | sample JacPinW_OM2H0_M1_FD_188566 | JGI IMG/M metagenome (GOLD analysis project Ga0209526, IMG submission 188566) | Forest soil microbial communities from Algoma, Ontario, Canada - Jack Pine, Ontario site 1_JW_OM2H0_M1 (SPAdes) (version 2) | ecosystem: Environmental > Terrestrial > Soil > Boreal... | reverse complement strand
CACCGGCGCCTGCACCATGCCCAGCCGGCCCGCGGTGTCGAGCGCGGTCGCGGAGGGGAAGCGAAGGATGAACTCGGACCCCTCTCCCACGCGGCTCTGCACCTCGATGGTGCCGCCGTGCCCCTTCACGATCCGCTGCGAGATCGCGAGTCCCAGGCCGGTGCCCTTGGTCTTCGTCGTGTAGAAGGGGATGAAGATGCGGTCGAGCGCATCCTCCTGGATGCCCTCGCCGGTGTCCGCGAAGCGGACCTCGACCTGGTCGGCCGAGTAGCGGGGAGTGCTCTCGGAGAGGCCGAGCTCGATGGGCGCGTGCGGCCTGCGCGTGCGCACCGTCAACCGGCCGCCATCCGGCATGGCTTGGACCGCGTTGAGGGCGAGGTTGATGAAGACCTGCTTGAGCTGCTCGGCGTCGGCGTGCAGGGCCGGCAGGCCCGGCGTGAGATCGAGCTCCAGCACGACGTTCCCGGGCAGGCTGCTCTCGATCAGCTTCATCGTCTTCCAGAGCACGTCGTTGAGGTCGGTGCTCTGGAACTTCTCCGACGCTGCGCTCGGGAACGGCCGGGAGTAGTCGAGGAACTGCGCCACCACGCCGTCGAGGCGGTTCACTTCCTCGACGATGATCTGGAGGATTTCCCCGTCGGCGCCCTGCAGCTGCGCAGGGTCCAGGTACTGGGCCGCGCCCTTGATCGCCCCGAGCGGGTTGCGGATCTCGTGCGCCAGGCCGGCGGCCATCTCGCCCAGCGCCGCCAGGCGGTCGCGCTCCTTCATCTTCTCGTACAGGCGGCTGTTCTCGATGGTGATCGCGGCCTGGTCGCCGACCTCCAGCATCGCGGCGAGCTCGTCGGAGGCGAACGCTTCCGCCACCCGGTCGTCCAGCACGCAGAGGAAGCCCACCACGCGCTGGGAGGCGACCAGCGGAATGGTGACCCCGGCGCGCATCGCCGCCATCGCCGCGCCGATCTCGGAGAGGCGGTTGCGCTCCTCGGCCAGGGCGGTGGACTCGGTCTCCGACTCCGGCATCAGTTGGCGCAGCTCGGCCAGGCGGCGCTCGACCAGCTCCACGAGCTGCGCCTTCTGCCCCGCCTGCGCGCTCTGCACCAGGGCGCGCAGGGTCGCCGCGTCGATGTATGGAGTCGGGGCCGGCCCGCGGTAGTCGAGCCGGCGGAAGCCAAGTCCGTCGTCCGCGAGCAGGTAGATGGACGCGTGCGTGACCCGCCGCGTCTCGTAGAAGCCGTCCAACACCACCTGGCCGAGCTCGCGCACGTCGATGATGCCCGCCATGCGCTGGCGCAGCGCCGAGAGGGCCTGCACGAACTGGAACCGCTCGGCGAAGAAGATCGAGAGCACCTTCTCCTCGACTTTCGCCTTGAGCGGCTCGAAGAGGATGAGGATCACGAAGGAGGCGACCATGGTGTTGAAGAGGAACAATCCGGTGGACGCGCCGCCGGTCCACCGCACCAGGAGGCCGTAGATCAGCGCCAGCACCACTCCGACGCTGGCGAGCACCACGATCTTTCCCAGCAGCTCGTTCAGGTCCAGCAGGCGGTGCCGCAGGATGGTCTGGGAGAGGAAGTAGAGATAGATGGTCATCGCCACGTTGGCGAAGGGCGGCGCCGGCCATCCCGCGAGCCGGATGAGCAGCTCGCCAAACGAAAGTCCCACGCACAGCGCGGCCCCGACCCAGAGATAGAACAGGCGCGCGCGCTCGGTCCGCGAGGCGGCGCGACGCATCCGGGCGTAGAGCAGGCTCACCGCCGCCGTGAGCTGGACGAACACGGCCCCCGCGGCCGCGACGCGCGCCGGCGGCATGAGCGCCAGCGGCGACACGGCCACCGCCACGGTGGCCAGCGCCGTGGCGGTGGCGAACCGCCGGAGGCCCACCACGCGGCCAGCAGATTCTCCTTGAAATTCAACGATAAAGCCAAGAACGGCCACCGGGATGAACCCGGCTGCACCCAAGGTCAGCCGCAGCGGCCAGGTCGGGGCCCCCCCGAAGATTCCGTAGAGGAAGTCGCCGATCTGGTATGCGAGCAGCGCGACGTTGAGCAGCGCGAAGGCCATCCAGAGGCGCGTCCGGCCTTGCCGGAGCAGCATGGCCAGAGCCAGCGCCAGGCAGACGATGGCGGCGAGAAGCGCGCTCTGGGTCCTGGCATCCATCCTGCCGGAGGGTAACACGGTGGGAGGCCAGGGAAGCTCCCGGAATGACGGACGTCCCCACGGCGGTTTGGCGACTGGACGCGAGCCACTCTCAATGCCACATTGCAGCGAGCATCCGAGCCCCCGATGATCGTCCGACTCCTGACTCTCGCCGCCCTTTCGGCGCTTTGCGCCGCATGGGTCCCCGCGCATCCAGACGCGCTCGCCGACCTCGAGTCGGTCGAGGCAGGCCCCGCCATCGGCGAAGCGCAGCTTGCGCCGTACTTCACCACTCCGGCGCTCAAGTCCGCCCTGAGCGAGCTGCAGGCAGGCCGCGCCGCCAACGCGCTGCGCTATCTTCCTTCCCGGCCGGCGGACGTCCCCACGAAGTGGCTCAGGGCGCTGGTGCTGAAGGCCGCCGACCGCCCCGCGGCCGCGAGGGCGCTCTTCCAGCAGATCGCGCGGCAGGGCGGGCCGCTTGCGGACCGCGCGCTCCACATGGCCGGGCTCTGCGCGGCCGATCAGGGCAACGGAGCGGCTGCCGAGAGGCTGCTCGGACAGATCTCGCTGCGCTACGTCGACGCGGACCAGGCGCTGCTCGAGCGCGCGCGCCAGGTGGTGAAGATGCGGGCCGCCGGCCGGCGCACGGCCGCCCGGGTCGAGGAGATCCTGCAACCCATCTTCGCCGGCCAGCTCCGGGCGGACGTGGCCGCCGCGCACCTGATCGCTGGAGAAGCGCAGCTCGCGGCCGGGGCGAAGGACAAGGCTCGAACCCACTGGCGAGCGGCCTGGGTGGAGCACCCGAACTCGCCGGCCGCGGATCCGGCCCGCGAGCGGGAGCGGCAGCTCGGTCCCGGCTCTCCGGTGTCTTCTCTGCTGCTCGTCCGCCGCGCCGAGATGCTCCTCGATGCCCACCGGAACCGGGAGGCGCTCGATCAGCTCTCGCGGATCCCGGTGCCGTCCCTGTGCGTGGGAGGGTGCCCTGGCGACCGCAGCCCGGGCGGGCTGCTGAAGGCGGCCCTCGGGGCGCTCGGCGCGTTTCCCGAGCAGCACCAACCGACGCCGGAAGACGTGGCGAAGACGCCCGACGAGCCGGCCGATCCCCTCGCCTGCCGCGTCAAGCTCGGTCAGGGTCGCGCCCTGCGGAAGGAGCGTGAACACACGCGGGCCCGGGCGGCGCTCGCGCCCGTGGTGCTGCGGTGCGCGGAACCGGACGTGCGGGTCCGCGCGCTCTACGTGCTCGCGCAGATGGAGACCATCGCCGGCAAGCCGGTGGCCGGCCCGCTTTGGGAAGCGCTCGCGCGCAAGTACCCGAAGTCCTCGCTCGCGGACGATTCGCTCTTCAACCAGGCGCTGGCGGCGCGGCGTGCCTCCGACGTGGAGAAGGAGCGGACGCTCCTCAGGGAGCTCGTCGACCATCATCCCGAGAGCGATCTGCGCGCCGATGCTCTTTTCCGCCTCTTCTGGTCGCATCGGAGCGAGGGCAATGCGCGCCAGGGCCTGGTCTGGCTGGACCAGCTGGCCGCCGATCCGGAGTCCGACGGGTACGAGGAGGAACGGGCCCGCTACTGGCGCGCGCGATCCCTCCTCGAGGCGCAGGCTTCGGACAGCGATCTGGCCCGTGCGGCGGCGCGGGAGGCTGCCCGCGCCGACCTGGTCTGGTTGGTGGAAGGGCGCCCGCTCACCTACTACGGGCTTCTGGCCCGCGGCCGGCTGGCGGAGCTGGATCCGGAGCGGACGCGCAGCATCGAGCAGGCGCAGGATCGGCTGCTGCAGACGCCCGCGCCCAGCACCCTGCACGCCGGCGCGCTGGCCCGGGACCCGCACCTGCTCGCGGCCATCGAGCTGCTGCGCCTCGGGCTCAAGACGGAGGCTGCGCGCGAGGTCAGCGCGGTGGACCGCTCGCCCGCGCGGGGCGCCGGGGAAGCGGGGCACGAGCCGCTGACGCTGGTTGCCGAGCTGTTCGCCCGCGCCGGAGACCTGCGCAGCGCGCACGCCGTGGTCCGCACCGAGCTGCGCGGGCTCTTGCGTCATCCTGCGTCCGCGCTGGCGCTGCGCGCGGCGCTGCTGGCGTACCCGCTCGCGTTCCGCGAGGAGATCGCCAAGGTTTCGGAAGGGGCGGCGGTGCCGCCCGATCTTCTGCAGGCGTTGATGCGCGAGGAGAGCGCGCTCGATCCCCGCGCGCTCTCGCCCACCGGGGCGCTGGGGCTGACGCAGGTGATGCCGGCCACCGCGCGCATGCTGGCGCGCAAGCTCAAGCTGCACGGGTACCAGACGGCGCGGCTGCTGGAGCCGGAGTTGAACATCCGGATCGGCGGGGCGTATCTCGGGGAGCTGTACGCTCGCTTCCAGCATCCGGCTCTGGCGCTGGCGTCGTACAACGCCGGCCCCGGCGCCGTCTCGGGTTGGCTCAAGGCGCGCGGGTCGCTGCCGCTCGACGCCTTCGTCGAGGAGATCCCGCTCGACGAGACGCGCGGGTACGTCAAGCGGTGCCTGCGCAGCTTCGCCGCGTACCAGTTCCTCTACTCGAACGGGCGCATGCCCGCGCTGGGTCAGACGCTGGCCGCCCGGTAAGCGCTCTACCTCTGCTCGCTCGCGGCGAGCACCCGCAGGATGTTCTCGCCCAGCAGCTTGCGGAGGTCCGCATCGGACCAGCCTCTCGCCCGCAGGGCGGCAGTGACCGCGGGCATCCGCGTCGCGTCCTCGAGGCCGACTGGCATCAGCGGGGCGTTGTCGAAATCGCTTCCCAGGCAGACGTGGTCCGCTCCCGCCACCCTGGCCACGTGCTCGATGTGGTCCAGGAGCCGGGCGAGCGGCACTTCGGGCAGCGTCTCGCGCTGGTACAGCTCGACTTTCGCTGCGCTGCGCATCCCCTTGGTCTTCTGCAGCAGCGCCTGCGTGGCGCGGCGGTATTGGTCGTCGAGGAACGTGCGGGAGAAGTCGACGCACACCGCTCCGCCGTTGCGCGCGACCGCTTCCAGCATGGCGTCGCTGGCGTTGCGCGGGTGATTGGAGAGGGCGCGCGCGGCGGAGTGGCTGAGCAGGACCGGACGCTTCGTCTCTCGGATCACGTCCCAGAACAGCGCGTCGCTGCCATGCGAAAGGTCGGCGACCACCCCCAGCCGGGCCGTCTCGGCCAGGACGCGGCTGCCGAAGGCAGTGAGCCCGGTCTTCGAGTCCTCGGCCGTGGACCCGCCGATCGGGCTGGACGAGGACCAGGAAAGGGTGAGGTAGCGCACCCCCCGGTCGGCGAACGCCTTGAGGTGCGCGAGCTGCTCGTCCTCGGTGCCGGGCAGGAGCATGTGCCCGCCCTCCACGCCGATGAGCATGGAGGTCGCGCCGAGGTCGGCGTTCTCCCGCACCTCCTCCGCGTTGCGCGCCATCCGCAACGCGCCGCCGCTCCCACGCGCCACCTTCTGCAGCAGGTCGATCTGCTGCATCGCGATGAGGAAGAAGCGGGTCAGGTCGACCGACTCCGGGTGGACGAAGACCGAGAAGAACTCCGCGTCGATGCCGCCCTCTTGCAGGCGGGGCAGATCGACGTGACGCTCGCGGTGCCTGGCGAGGAGATCGTAGCCCTCGTAGAACATCGCCTCCGTGACGTCGCAGTGCGCATCCACCACCACGGCGTCGCGATGCAACCCCGCGTCTTCCGGCGAGACCGGGGCGGGTTTTGACGCGGCGCACGCGGCGCAGATCAGGAGCAGGGCGGGTTTGCGCACGGCGCGCAGCTTTGCAGAGATTTGGCAGCGAAGGGAACCGCGTTTACTCTCCGGGGCGTGAACGAGCGGTTGCGCAGCCTGCCGTCGGTCGACGAGGTCCTGGCCCGGCCCGCGGTGCGCGCGCTCGCGGACCGGGTCGGGCGTCCCGCGGCCAAGGCGGCGGTGCGGGCCGCGATCGCCGAGGCGCGCGAGAAGCTGCAGCGGGGTGGCGAGGAGGCCGCCGAAATCGTCTCCGACGTCCGCGTGCTCGAGCTGGGCGCCTCGGAAGCGGCGCCTCGCCTTCGGCGCGTGATCAACGCCACCGGAGTGGTGCTGCACACGAATCTGGGCCGGGCCCCGCTCCACCCGGAGGCGGTCAAGCGCGTGGCGGAGGTGGCGGCCGGGTACTCCAATCTGGAAGTCGATCTTGCCACCGGGCGGCGAGGCCACCGCAGCGCGCACGTCGAGCCTCTCCTTTGCGAGCTCTTCGCCGCGGAGGCGGCGCACGTGGTGAACAACTGCGCCGGAGCCACCATGCTGGCCCTGGCGGCCCTCGGGCGCGGGGGGGCCGCCGTCGTCAGCCGCGGAGAGCTGGTGGAGATCGGCGGCGGGTTCCGGGTGCCCGAGATCCTCGCCCAGTCCGGCTGCCGTCTCGTCGAGGTGGGGACGACCAATCGCACCCGGATCGCCGACTACGCCGCCGCGCTGGACGCGAACCCGGGCGCGCTGATCGTGCGCGTCCACCGATCGAACTTCGCCCTGGTCGGCTTCACCGAGATGCCGGCGGTGGGGGAGCTGGCGGCCCTCGCGCGTGAACGCAAGACCGTCCTGATCCATGACCTCGGCAGCGGCGCGCTCGATCCGGCGCTGGGCGAGCTCACCGCGGCGCAGAGCCTGCGCGAAGGTGCGCATCTGGTGCTGATCTCCGGCGACAAGCTCCTGGGCGGACCGCAGGCGGGCATCCTGCTCGGCGGAACGGCGCCGGTGGAGAAGTGCCGGACGCATCCGTTGAGCCGTGCCCTGCGCGCCGATCGGATGCTGCTCGCGGCGCTCGAAGCGACGCTGCGCCTCTACCGGGACGGCCGCGGGAACGAGCTGCCCGTGATGCAGGGTCTTCACGTGTCTCCGGAGGAGCTGCGGCAGCGCGCCACGCGGCTCGCGCTGGCGCTGCAGGAAAAGGGCGTCGCCTGCGCCGTGGTTTCGTGCGAAGGGCAGGTCGGCGGGGGCTCGCTCCCTTTGCGCAGGCTCCCGGGTGCGGGGGTTGCGATCGAGCATGATCCGGCGTCGCTCCTGGCCGCGCTCCGCGCCGGCGAGCCGCCCGTCGTCGCTCTCGTCCGGGACGGCCGCGTGGTGCTCGATGTGCGCTGCGTCACGCAGCTGCCCGAGCTGGCGCAGGCGGTCGCGGAAGCGAGCGTGCGTGCAGCCGCGCAGAAAGGCGCTAGACTAGAAGGTGGAATGGCCGCTTTGCCCTCGCGGGGTCAGGATGACCCGCTCGAAACGGAGGTGTGATTGCTCTCGACGAGCGTCCTGGTCCTGAATCGTCTCTACCAGCCCGTGCACGTCACATCCGTGCGCCGCGCCTTGATCCTGCTCTACCGCGGTGCAGCCAAGGCGGTGGACGAGCAGTACCAGACGTTCGACTTCGAAAGCTGGGCGGAGCTGTCCGCCGCCGTCCACGAAGAGTCGATCGGGACCACGCGCAAGCGCATCCGCGTGCCACGGGTGATTCTTCTTCAGGCGTACGACCACCTGCCTCGCGCCCGCGTCCGCTTCAGTCGCCTGAACATCTACGCGCGCGACCGCAACACCTGCCAGTACTGCGGGCGCAAGCCTCCCCGCGCCGAGCTGAATCTCGATCACGTCATTCCGCGCAGCAGGGGCGGCGTGACGAGTTGGGAAAACGTGGTCTGTTCCTGCGTCCCCTGCAACCTCAAGAAGGGTGGCCGCACGCCGGACGAGGCGCACATGAAGCTCTTGCGCCATCCGGTCCGGCCGCGCTGGACCCCGTTCTTCCGCGGTCCACCGCGCTCGGGGGCGTTCTACCAGCAATGGCTCCCCTTCCTCTCGCTGACCGACATGGCGTACTGGAACACCGAGCTGCGCGAGACGGATTAGCCGCTGCCGCCGAAGGCGGCTTTGCGGCTACGCCTGAGCGCGGTGATTCGCGAGACCGGCTCATGAAATGCTTCTGCAGCCGTTCCTGGCGCGAAAGATGCGCCCCGGCTACGGTTCGGAGTAGATTTCTCGCATGCCTCCGCTGATCGACACCCCCGAGGCCGCCAACCGCCTCGCCCGCGCCATCGCCTCCGACCTCTCGCTCTACAACGAGGCGAAGATCAAGGAAGGCATCGAGAACGACACCTTCTTTTCGGTCCTCCAGGACGAGATCGCCGAGGGTCGGGCACACTACGAGAGCCGCGTCGATCCCAAGCTCCTGGGCAGCTCCAACTTCTACGATCGGGCGCTGGTGGACGTGATCCTCGCGCGCAAGGGACACATCAAGTCGAAGATCTGGTGAGCCCGCGCGGACGGCCCTCGCGCAGGCAGCGCGGGCGCGAGCAGGCGCGGCCCGCGCCCCAGGTCGCCGAAGAGCGCAGCTTCGAAGTGACGGCCGCGGGCGAGCGGCTGGACAAGCTGGTGGCCGCGCGCTTTCCCGACCTTTCCCGCGCGCGCGTCCAGCAGCTGATCTCGGCCGCCTTGGTGGACGTGGACGGCGAGCCGGCGGCGCCCGCCGACCGCCCGCGCCCCGGCGCCCGGATCCGTGTCCGCCTGCCCCAGGTTGTCCCGGCACGGCTGGACCCGGTGCAGCTCGACCTTCCGGTCCTCTACGACGACCCCGATCTGATCGTGATCGACAAGCCCGCGGGCCTCGCCGTTCACCCCGGGGCCGGCGGCGAGGTGACCACCATCGTTCACGGCCTTCTGCATCAAGTAACGGACCTGCGCGGGGTCGGAGGCGAGCTGCGCCCCGGGATCGTGCACCGGCTGGACAAGGACACTTCCGGCTGCCTGGTGGTCGCGAAGACCGAGCCTGCGCTGCGGGCGCTGCAGGCCGCGTTCAAGGCGCGCGACGTGGAGAAGCGCTACCTCGCGCTGGTGCACGGCTCCCCGCCCGACCGTGGAGAGCTCGATACGCCGTACGGGCGCCATCCGGTGGATCGGAAGCGCTTCTCCTCCCGCGTGCGCGATGGAAAGCGCGCCCTCACGCGCTTCGCGGTGCTGGCCCGGGTGGAAGGCGCCGCGCTCCTGGAGGTGGAGTTGCTGACGGGGCGCACCCACCAGATCCGGGCCCACTTCGCGGATCGGGGCTGGCCGCTCTTCCACGACGCGCTCTACGGCGGCACCCGCCAGGAAGGCGAGAAGGCCCTGCCCTCCGTCAGGAGGGCGGCTGCGGCGCTGGGGCGGCAGGGCCTGCACGCCTGGAAGCTCGCTTTCGCTCACCCCATCACCGGCGCCCGGGTCTCCTGCGAGGCGCCGGTACCGGCCGATCTGCGGGCGGCGCTGCGCGAGCTGGGGTTATCCTCGCCGCCATGACGCTGGACGATCACGTCCCCGCGCTTCTGCGGCGCGCCCGCGCGCTGTTGGGGCTGTCCCCCGGACCTGACGCGGCGCTCACGGCGGCGGAGGTGCGGCCGGCGGCGCGGGCCGTGCTGGAGCTCCACCAGGGGCTGATCGGAGAGCGCGCGCTGGCGCGGCCGTCCACCTACGCCGGATCCCGGCTCGGCGCGTACCTGCTCTGGTGGTGGCCGCAGACCTATCTCAAGATAACGGCGGCCCTTCGCCTGGCGCCGATCCCGCCCGGGCCCCGGATTCTCGACGTCGGCTCCGGACCTGCGCCCGCAGCGTTCGCGGCGCTCGATTCCCTCGGCGGCGAGGCGACCTGTTTCGACGTCAGCGAGCCGGCGCTCGCCGAGGCCCGCGCCTTGGGGATCGCCCGTACCGCACGAGAGCTGCCGCGCGAGAGCTTCGATCTGACGCTTGCCGCCAACGTGCTGTCGGAGCTCGAGGACCCGACCGCTTTCGTGCGGCAGCTCACGGGAACGGTGGTGATCGCCGAGCCTGCCTTGCGGGAGACGGGGCGGGCCCTGCTGGGCGTCCGCGACGCGCTGCTGCGCGAGGGCTGGTTCGCGGCCGCGCCCTGCCTGATGCAGCAGCCCTGTCCGGCCCTCGTCTCACCGCGGGACTGGTGCACCGCCGAGGTGCGGTGGACGCCGCCCCGATACTTCGCCCAGCTCGCTGACGCCACGGGATTGCGCGCGGACGAGATGCTCTCGTTCGCTCCGCTGGTGCTGACGCGCGTCCCTCCCGCCGTGGTGCCGCAGACCTGGCGGGTGGTCGGCGTGGCGCCGCCCGAGAAGGGCAAGAAGCGGGTCTGGATCTGCGGCGCGGCCGGACGGAAGCCCCTGGTGCGTCTCGATCGGGATGCAAGGCCGCACAACGCCGCCTTCGATGAGCTGCGCCGGGGCGACCGCATCCGGCTCTCGGGCACCCAGCAGCGGGGAGACGGTCTGCGTCTGGACCCGGACAGCGGGATGGAAAGGGCCTGAATGACCGCGACGAACAGCGGATGCACCGCCGGCGCGGGCGTGCTGCCCTCCGCGCCCATGGACCTGCCGCGCGGACCCTGCCTGCTCGCGTTCTGCGCGGCGCCACCCCGGTTCGAAGAAGCGTTCCGCGCCGAGCTCCGCGGCCTGGGCGCGCCGCTCTTGGCGCTGACTCCCTCCACCGGGACGCTCTTCGGCGCCGACGACGAGCCGCGCACCGTCGGGCCGCAGCCCGAGTTGTGGCGCCTCCATGGCGCGGGAGGCGCGGCGCTGACCGTGGTGCTCCTCGATGAGAAGCACCGGGTCCGGCTGCGCCGCGAAGCGCCGGAGGCGGAAGGGACGCTGCTGGCCGCGATCCGCAGCGCGGGCCGGGCGGTTCGTAGCGCGCCGCGCGGGATGGGAAGGCGGGAGCTGCTGGTGAACAGCCTGGCGGTCGCGCTCGGCGCCGCGGTGCTTCAGGCCTGCGCAGCCTCGAGGCCGATTGCCGGCCAGCAGGAAAGCGGGGCGGCGCCGGTCCTGCTCGACGTCACGCTGGTAGTGAACGGCCAGCGTCGCGCCCTGCGGGTCGAGCCGCGCGTCGTCCTGCTCGATGCGCTGCGGGAGAACCTCGGGCTCACGGGGGCGAAGAAGGGGTGCGACATGGGGCAGTGCGGCGCCTGCACCGTGCTCGTCGACGGCCAGCGGGTGAACTCCTGCCTCAAGCTGGTCGCGCAGCTCGACGGCGCGAGCGTCACCACCATCGAGGGCCTGGCCCGGGGCGACGAGCTGCACCCGATGCAGCAGGCATTCATCCAGCGCGACGCGCTCCAGTGCGGGTATTGCACGCCCGGTCAGATCCTCTCGGCGGTCGCGCTGCTTCGTGAGGGCAAGCCGGGGGACGACGACGAGATCCGCGAGCGCATGTCCGGCAATCTCTGCCGTTGCGGCGCGTACCCCAACATCCTGGCGGCGATCAAGGACGTGGCAGGGAGCGTGTGAGGTGCGACTCTTCACCTTCCAGCGCGCGGCAAATCTGGAGCAGGCGGTCAGCGCCCCGCCGCAGGCAGCGTTCCTCGCCGGCGGAACGAATCTCGTCGACCTGATGAAGATCGAGGTGCTCAACCCCGCCCTGGTGGTGGACCTCTCCCCACTCCAGCTGCGGCAGATCGAGGTGCGCGACGGCGCGCTGCAGATCGGCGCCCTCGCGTCGAACACCGCGGTGGCCGAGCACCCCGAGGTGCGCCGGCGCGCGCCCGGGTTGTCGGAAGCGCTCCTCTCCGGCGCCTCCCCGCAGCTTCGCAACGCCGCCACCGTGGGTGGAAATCTCCTGCAGCGGACGCGCTGCGCCTACTACCGGGACCTGGCGACCCGGTGCAACAAGCGCGAGCCCGGATCCGGCTGCGACGCGTTGGACGGCTGGACGCGGATGCACGCGATCCTCGGCACCAGCGACCAATGCATCGCGTCCCATCCCTCCGACATGTGCGTGGCGCTGTACGCCTTGGACGCCACCGTTCGCGTGCGCGGTCCGGACGGCGAGCGCGAGCTGGCGGTGTCCGATCTGCACCTGCTGCCCGGCGCGCACCCGGAGCGGGAGTTCTCGCTGCGGCCCGGAGAGCTGATCACGGCGGTGCGCATTCCTCCAGGCGACCTTTCGGCCCGCTCGCGCTACGTCAAGGTACGCGACCGGCAGTCGTACGCCTTCGCGCTGGCTTCCTGCGCGGCCGCCGTGCAGACGGAGGGCGGGGTGATCCGCTTGGCTCGTTTTGCCCTCGGCGGAGTGGGAACGAAACCGTGGCGAGTGCCGGAAGCGGAGCGGTCCTTGCAGGGCGAGCGGGCCACGCGAGAGACGTTCGAACGCGCGGCGGAGATCGCGCTGCGGGGAGCGAAGCCGCGGCGGGACAACACCTTCAAGGTGGAGCTGGCCAAGCGCACCGCGGTGCGCGCCCTGATGCTCTCCGCGGGAGCGCCTTCATGAGCGACGAAGTCGGAAAGCCGTACCCGCGCGCGGATGCTCGGGCCAAGGTGACCGGCCAGGCCCGCTATTCGTACGAATGGCCGGTGGCCGGGGTCGCTTACGGAGTGCTGGTGACCAGCGGGGTGGCAAGAGGACGCATCACGGCCGTCGACGCCGGAGCCGCGGAACGGGAGCCCGGGGTGATCGCCGTGCTCAGCCCGTCCACCGCCATGAAGCTCCCGGGCGATCCCAATCCCGCGGACGGCGGCGATCGCGTGGTCCAGGTGCTCCAGGACGACCGGGTCCTCTACAGCAACCAGCCGGTCGCGGTGGCGATCGCCGACACGTTCGAGCGCGCGCTGCACGCCGCCGCATTGGTCCGGGTGCGCGTGGAGCCCGCGCCCTTCACCGTGCGGATCGAGGACGAGCTTCATGCCGCCTTCCGGTACGACCCGCGCGGCCAGCCGGCGGACCTCCTGCGCGGCGACGTCGAGGCGGCGCTTCGCCGGGCGGAGCACAAGCTGGAAGCCGAGTACGAGACGCCGCCGGAGATCCACAGCCCGCTCGAGCCCCACGCGACCCTCGCCGTGTGGAGCGGGGATCGGCTCACCATCTACGACGCGACGCAGGGCATCTTCGGGGTCCGCAAGAAGCTGGCCGGCGCGTTTGCCGTGCCGCCCGGCAACGTGCGCGTGATCACCAAGTTCGTCGGCGGAGGGTTCGGCTGCAAGGGTTCGCCCTGGTCGCACGTGCTGATCGCAGCGCTAGCAGCGAAGCAGCTTGGCCGGCCGGTGAAAATCGCGCTCACCCGGCCGCAGATGTTCGGCATGGTGGGCGGCCGGTCCCTCACGCATCAAAAGATCACGGCCGCCGCCACCAGCGAGGGCAGACTGACCGCGCTGCGGCACGAGAGCACTTCCACCACCTCGCGATTCGATGACTTCCTCGAGCCAGCGGCCCTGGTCTCGCGGCACCAGTACAAGTGCGACAACTTGGAGACGAAGCACCGTCTGGTGCGCCTCGACATCGGCACGCCCACCTACATGCGGGCTCCGGGTGAATCGAGCGGCAGCTTTGCGCTCGAGTCCGCCATCGACGAGCTGGCGCACGAGCTCGGCGTCGATCCCATCGACTTCCGCTTGAACAACTACGCCGACGTCGATCCGGCCGACGGGAAGCCCTTCTCCAGCAAGTCGCTGCGCCGATGCTACGAGCTGGGCGCCGAGCGGTTCGGATGGCAGAAGCGGACCCGCCGCCCCGAGCTGGTCGCGCGCGCCGGCAAGCTGGTCGGCACGGGGATGGCGACCGCTTCGTACCCGGCCAACTTCACCCGCGCCACCGCGCTCGCGCGCATGAACCCGGACGGGACCGTCCTGGTGCAGAGCGGCGCCGTGGACATCGGCACCGGCACGTACACGGTGATGGCCCAGGTTGCGGCCGAGGCCCTGGGCGTGCCGTACCAGAGCGTCAAGTTCGACCTGGGCGACACCGAGATGCCCGAAGCGCCGCGCTCCGGAGGTTCGACCACCGCCGCCAGCGTCGCTTCGGCGGTGGAGGCCGCCTGCCGCGCCCTGCGCCAGAAGCTTTCGGGGCTCTCGGGGCCGCCCGATGCACCGATCGAGGCCCGGGGCGAGGCCGCGCCGTCCGAGGAACGCAAGAAGTACGCGCTGCACTCGTTCGGCGCGCAGTTCGCGGAAGTCGAGGTGGACCCCGAGCTGGGAATGGTCCGGGTCATGCGCATGGTGGGCGCGTTCGCGGCCGGTCGCATTCTCAACGCCCGGCTGGCGCGCAGCCAGTTCATCGGCGGCATGGTCTGGGGAATCGGGATGGCCCTGCACGAGCACGCCGTCTACGACCAGAAGCTGGGCCGGATCATGACCCGCGACCTGGCCGACTATCATGTTCCCGCGCACAAGGACGTGGTGGCGATCGATCCCATCTTCATCGCCGTCGAGAAGGACGAGGTCGTCGATCCGGCTGGCGTGAAAGGGATCGGCGAGATCGGCATCACCGGGGCCGCGGCGGCCATCGCCAACGCGGTGTTCAACGCCACGGGAAAGCGCGTCCGTTCGCTGCCCATCACGCCCGACAAGCTGTTGTAGCTTGGGCGGGTGCAGCGCCTGGTGACCATCTGCGGGCCGACCGCGTCCGGAAAGACCGCGCTTGCGGTCGAGCTGGCGGAGAAGCTCGACGCGGAGATCGTCTCCGCCGACTCCCAGCAGTGCTATCGCGGGCTGGACTCCGGCACCGCCAAGCCGACGTCCGAGGAGCGCTCCCGGGTACGCCATCACCTGCTGGACGTGGCCGACCCGGAAGAGCAGCTGGACGCCGCGCGCTTCGTCCAGCTGGCCGACGCGGCCGTCGCGGATATCTCCCGCCGCGGCAAGCGCGTGATCGTCGCGGGTGGGACGGGCTTGTGGATCCGGGCGCTCCTGCGCGGCCTGCTGGACGCGCCCGGCGCTTCCCCAGGGTTCCGTGCCGCGCTCCGCGAGGACTTCGAGCAGCTCGGCGTTCCCGCGCTGCACGCGCGGCTGGCGGAGGTGGACCCTGGAGCTGCCGCCAGGATCCTGCCCAACGACCGCGTCCGGGTCGAGCGCGCCCTGGAAGTGCACGCGCTCTCGGGAAGACCGCTCAGTGAGCTGCAGCGCGAGCATCGCTTTGCCGAGGCCCGCTACGAAGCCCTGATCTGGTTCCTCGACCCTCCGCGCGAAGTTCTCCGCCAGCGCATCGAGGCGCGGACGCGCCGGATGTTCGCGGACGGCTCGCTGCGCCGCGAGACGGAGTGGCTGCTCTCGCGCGGGGCCAGCAAGGCGCTGAAGATCATCGGCTACGGGGAGATGGCCGAAGCGCTGCGGACCGGGAACTTCGCGGCCGCTGAGGAGCGGACGAAAGCGCGCACCCGCCAGTACGCGAAGCGGCAGCGCACCTGGTTCGCCAGGGACGCGGGCGACCCGCTGCCCTGGCCTATCGACTCCGCGGCGCTGGCAGCCACCGCAGAGCGGTTCTTCTCCCAGTAGCCGCGGCGCAGATCACCGGCGCCGACCGCCAGTCATTTTCCGTGAAGGCTTCGACGCAGTGCGCCTTTTGCGAGCGGCGATGCGGTGGTACGAGGGCGCCCCCGCATGAAAGGATCGATGTCCACCTACGCACTCGATTTCGAAAAGCCGCTCCTCGAGCTGGAGACGAAGCTCGCGGAGCTCAAGCGCCACGCCGCGACCGGAACCGGTTCGGGGAGCGTCGACACCCTGGACGGCGAGATCCGCCGGCTGGAGAAGCGGTGCGCGCGGCTCCAGCAGGAGATCTTCAACGAGCTCTCGCGCTGGCAGGTGGTCCAGCTCTCCCGCCACCCCAATCGCCCGTACATGCTCGACTATGTCCAGCGGCTGTTCACGGATTGGTTCGAGCTGCACGGCGACCGGTCTTTCGGCGACGATCAGGCGCTGATCGGCGGGCTGGCGCGCTTCGACGGTGAACCGGTGATGGTGATCGGCCAGCAGAAGGGCCGGTCCACCAAGGAGAACATCCTGCGCAGCTTCGGAATGCCGCGGCCGGAGGGGTACCGCAAGGCGCTGCGCCTGATGAAGCTCGCCGAGCGCTTCGGGCGGCCGGTGATTGCCTTCATCGACACCCCGGGCGCCTATCCGGGAATCGACGCGGAGGAGCGCGGCCAGGCGGAGGCGATCGCGGTCTGCCTGGAGGAGATGGCGGCGCTTCAAGTCCCGGTGATCTCGGTGGTGATCGGGGAGGGGGGCTCGGGTGGCGCGCTCGCGATCGGCGTCTGCAACCGGCTCCTGATGCTTCAGTACAGCTGGTACTCGGTGATCTCGCCGGAATCCTGCGCGGCGATCCTCTACCGGGACAGCTCGAAGGGCGAGCGCGCGGCGGAGGCCCTGAAGCTGACCGCGCGCGACGCCTACGAGCTGGGGATCGTCGAGGAGCTGGTGAAAGAAGCACCCGGCGGGGCCCACCGCGATCCCGACCTGACCGCCAAGAACCTCGGCACCGCCCTGCGCAAGCACCTGCGGGCGCTGCGCGAGCTCGGCCCGGGCGCCCTGGTGGACGACCGTTACGCCAAGTTCCGCAAGCTCGGGCCGGTCACCCAGCCCGGCTCCAACGGGGCGTAGCCCCAATGCTGCTCAGTTAGTGCAGGACGATGGAAACAGAGCTACGTCGACGTTACGTGGACGTGGACGTTACGTGGACGTGGTCGTGAGCGTGGACGGCGACGGCGACGGCGACGTGGCCGTGGGCGCCATCATCGACACAGTCTCGTGAGCATCCC
>Ga0209526_10001304_pt1 | contig 16606 bp, 17 predicted proteins | sample JacPinW_OM2H0_M1_FD_188566 | JGI IMG/M metagenome (GOLD analysis project Ga0209526, IMG submission 188566) | Forest soil microbial communities from Algoma, Ontario, Canada - Jack Pine, Ontario site 1_JW_OM2H0_M1 (SPAdes) (version 2) | ecosystem: Environmental > Terrestrial > Soil > Boreal... | reverse complement strand
AGGGGACCGATGGCGCGCCGCTCCTCCGCGTTGATCCCCACGGTGATGAATTGGCGGATGCTGCCGCTGGGACCGAGCACGCCCAGGGCGCCATACCGGGCCGCGGTCAATTCCACCGCCAGCTCAATAATCCGCTGCAGAACCGTCGGCAGAGACAGATCCGCGGCGAGGGCAAGCCCCAAATCGAGAAGCTGGTCCCGACGGTCCTTGCCCGAGGTCATGTGCGGGCTCCCAAGGGTCGCCGCGGCTCGCCAACCTCGAGCCGGATGCGCGCATCCACAATGAGGGCGCCGTGCGCACTGACCAGCACGGGATTGCAGTCGAGCTCGGCAATCTCGGGATGCGCCTCAACCATCGCGCTCACCCGGAGAATGACGTCCTTCAGCGCCGCGATGTCCGCCGGCGGGGTTCCTCGGTAGCCAGTCAGCAGCGGAAACGTCCGAAGCGACCGGAGCATCTCATCAGCGTCGGTCATGGTCAGCGGGGTGATCCGGACGGCAACGTCCTTGAGCAGTTCGACCGCAGTCCCGCCCGCGCCACAGGCCAGCACCGGCCCGAACAGCCGGTCGTGAACCACGCCCACCAGCATCTCGACACCGCCGGTGATCATCGACTGAATCTGGAACCCGGTCAGCTGGTGACCGTGTGTGGCGACTTCGATGGCCATGGCCCGGGCCGCGCCCGCGACCTGATCCGGCAACAGACCAAGACGCACACCGCCGGCATCCGATTTGTGGAGGAGGGTCGGGGCGATCGCTTTGAGCACCAACGGCTCGGACAGCTCCAGCGCAAGGCGCGCCGCTTCGGCCGGCGACTCAGCAAAACGCGATACGGCATGCGGCAGCCCATAGCAATCAAGCAGCTGCTGCGTCTCTTTCGGATTCAACCAGCGGGCACCGCGCGAAAGGCCGGAGGAGATCAGGCCGGCGGCTTCGTCGGTCCGCAGATCTGTGAAGGCAGGGACGTGGCCCTCTGGCCGGAGGCGCCATTCGCCGTAGGCGGCGGCCCGGGCGAGTGCGATCGCCGCATCCTCAGGGAACTGGTACGAGGGGATGCGGGCCTCAGGTCCCTGGAGCTGATCCGGTACACCGCGGGCAGACATGAACACGGTCACGATCGGCATCGGCCGGGGCAGCTGGGAGGCTGCGTCCCGGACCGCGAGCGCAACCTCCTCCGCGCGGGTCACCAGTGGAGGAATGAAGATGACGACGATCGCGTCCACCGCGTTCGATTCAGCCAGCACGCGGATGGTCCGGTTGTAATCGTCGGGGGTCGCCGACGCGATCATGTCGATGGGATTGTGGACGGAGGCCTCTGGTGGCAGATACTGCCGGAGCTCGGTCATAACGTCCTCTGGGGTGACTGGGACACTGAGCCCCTCGGCCTCGCAGGCATCGGCGCAGAGAATGCCGGGACCGCCGCCGTTGGTGATGATGCCGACGCGCTTCCCTCCAGGCGCCGGTTGGTTGGCGAGCAGGGCCGCGACATCGAAGAGCTCGCCGAGCGTGTCCGTGCGGATGACTCCAGCCTGGCGGAAGAGGGCGTCCACCGTGACGTCGGAGGCGGCCAGCAGCGCGCCGGTGTGCGAGGACGTGGCCCGGGCACCCGCGGCCGTACGGCCGCTCTTCACCGCGACGATCGGTTTGATTCGTCCCACGCGGCGCGCGATGCGGGCGAACTTGCGTGGGTTGCCGAAGGATTCGAGGTAGAGCAGGACGAGGTCGGTCCGCGGGTCCGTCTCGGCGAACTGCAGGATGTCGTTTCCCGAGAGGTCCGCCTTGTTGCCGACCGAAAGGAACCAGGAGAGCCCCAGGTTGAGCGAGCTGGCGTAGTCAATCACTGCAAGGCCGAGGGCACCACTCTGCGACAGGAAGCCGACCCGACCCGCTGGAGGGGCAACCGGCCCGAAGGTGGCGTCCATCGAAACTGCCGGGTCGGTGTTGATGATTCCCATGCAATTCGGGCCGCACAGCCGCATCCCGCTCTCCCGGCACACGGCCAGCAGCTCGCGTTGACGCTCGACGCCCGACTCCCCGGCCTCCGCGAAACCGGCCGAGATCACGACCAGGCTCTTCACACCTTTGCGGGCGCAGTCGCGAGCCGCCCTGACCACCGCCTCAGCCGGGACGGCGATCACCGCGAGGTCCACCGGTCCGGGGATATCCGTGACGGAAGCGAACGCGACGACCGATTGGACGACCGATGCGCGGGGGTTGACGGGATAGACCGCGCCGGTAAAGGCGTTAGCAAGCAGGTTGTGAAAGAGCTCGCCGCCAATGGTGCCGCGCGTCCGGCCCGCGCCGATCACGGCGATGGTCCGAGCGGCCAGCATGCTGTGGACCGCGGCGGCGGCTGCTATCTGCTCACGACGCTCGTATTGCTCGATGGCAGTGGGAGAGAGGAAGGTCGGAAACTCCACGCGGAGCGTGCCCGGCTCGGCCCGGACCGTAACCGCGAACCCGCTCTGACGGAACACGCCGATCATCTTGTGGTTTTCGGACAGCACCGAGGCTTCGAACAGGAAGATGCCGTCTCGCTGGGCGGTTTCGGCGAGCTGACCCAACAGGATGGTGGCGATTCCCTGTCCCTGCAGCGCCTCGCCGACCGCGAACGCGACCTCAGCCCGGGCTGGGCCCATTCGGACATAGGTAGCGTGGGCGACGATTGCTCCGTCCACGCCGCTGCAGGCGACGAGGTTACAGCGATCTTCCGGCGCGGCACCAGCCGATCGGTGGGCCGCCTCGGTTAGATTTGGCCCTCCCGAAAAGAAGCGCGAATAGCGCGACTCGGCGGACAACTCCTCGAGAAAGGCGAGAATGGCGGCCTCATCCTCGGGCCGTGCAGTCCGGACATGGACCGTCGAGCCGTCGCGCAGCGCGACGTCCGCATCGATTGACCCGAGCGGCTGGTTCGGAGAAATCGGTGTCCGCACGGGGTTAAGACCCCGGGGTCGTGGTGCGACGGGCGAAGTAGGCGGCGGCCTCGGCTCGGCGCGCGACCTCGAGCTTCGAGAGGATGCTCGTCACGTAGTTTTTGACCGTCTTTTCGGCGAGATGGAGTGCCTCTCCGATCTCCCCGTTCGTCTTGCCTTCCGAGATCAACGTCAGGATCCGCTCCTCCTGGGCCGACAGCCGCGCGAGTCGCTCGTCCTTGAGGAACTGTTTTCCCTTGCGCAGCCGGTCGAGGACGCCCTTGGTGACTGCCGGGTCGAGGAGACTCTGTCCGGATCCGACCGTCCGAACCGCCCGGACGAGGTCGGCGCCCTTGATCTGCTTGAGGACGTAGCCGGCGGCGCCCGCCATGATCGAGGCGAACAGCGCATCATCGTCGGCGAACGTCGTCAGCATCAGGACCTGGGTCTTCGGCAGGCGAGCCCGAATCTCGCGGGTCGCCTCGATGCCGCTTCCATCCGGGAGCTGGATGTCCATGATGACCACGTCCGGGCGGGCCCACTCCGCTCGGGCGATTGCCTCTTTGACGGTCCCGGCTTCGCCGACAACCGTGATATCGGGTTCGGGCTCGAGCAGCGACTTGATCCCATCGCGGACGACTTCGTGGTCGTCAACCAGGACGACCCGTAGTGGCATCTCGCTCACCGGCATATCGTCGCAAATTTCGAGGATGCGGCTAAAAAAGGTCCCGCCGAAGAAGGGACCTTGGTCAGTGCCAACCTCCCGCAGGGGTGCTTACCATGGAACCACTATGGATACACCTGCCGGCTACCTGCATTGGGGTTTCATCCTGATTTCGATCCCGAACCTGCTTTTGATCGGCCTGATGGTCGTCCTGTTCGCCCTTGCGCTCGTTATTCCCCTCCCGGGGGAGAAGGAGAAGCCATGAGCAGCTGGACCGCCCGCGCCCGCGAGGGAATGGCAAAAAGGCTGCCAATGGAAAACCTTCTGCCCGACCGCCAGCCGTACTACGTGGGCTCGTGGGTCTACGTCTTTGGCGTCGTGACGATCGCCGCGCTGGTGCTGACCGTGTTGAGCGGCATCATCCTGGCGCTCGCGGGCCCCGACTGGTGGCACATCTCGGCGGCCGGTCGATTCTTCAATAGCGTGCACTTCTGGAGCGTCCAGGTCTTCTTCGTCTTCATGGTGCTGCACCTGTGGGGTCAGTACTTCATGGCCAGCTGGCGCGGCGGTCGGGCGACGACCTGGATGATCGGGGTCGTCATCTTTGCGATTTCGATCGCCGCTGCCTTCACTGGCTACCTCTCGCAACAGAACTTCGCGTCGCAATGGATCGCCGTCAGCGCGAAGGACGCGCTCAATGCGGCCGGTTTGGGCGCGTTTTTCAACGTCCTCAACTTCGGCCAGATGTACGGCATCCACGTGGTGCTTTTGCCCGTCGCCATCATCGTGCTGGTTGCCCTGCACATCCTCTGGGTGCGCATGAAAGGCGTCGTCCAGCCGATCGAATCGCCTCGGCCCCCGACACGCTCGACGTCGGAGGAGGTGTGACGATGCAGCGCAAGCCCGCGACATCACAGGGCTCCATGCCGACCATCCGGACCGTCCCGTATGACTTGCTCAAGGAAGTCGCCATCGCCATGGTGGGCTGCCTCGTTCTGGTGATCGTCCTGGCGGCCGCCCTGTCGTCCCCCGACGTGCCGTCGGTCACGATCCAGAGCTGGGCGCAGGCCGACCCCGTCGACTTCACGACCACCGCGGCCAACGAGCTGGCCGGCTCGACGACAAGCGCCGGCTACGGCGCGCCATACAACAACGCCGACGCCGGACAGACGCTGGGACCCATCGCGCCATCGAAATGGGCCGGCGTCCGCCAACCGGTCGACGGGGCCAATGATTTTGTCATCAACCCACTCACGCACGCCAGTGTCGGTGATTCGCAACTGACGACCGCGCTGACCGCTTTCCAGGCGGCGTCCGACACGCAGAAGACCGGCTGGCTCACCGCCTATGCGAAGGCGCTTGGCGACGCCAAAGTGCAGGACGGGAAGGTCACGGTTGCGAGTGGCGACTACGGCGCCGTCCCCGTGCTGATGGACCGACTCCTGACCGTTGCGCGCTCGGGTGGCCTCGATGGCCTTCTCCTGAGCAGTGGGCATTTCTATCAGACCGATTTCACCAAGCCGCTCCTCTTCATGGCCGACGGTTCGTACCTTGCCGGCCTGGCCGACCAGCAACACCTGAGCGGCAGCCAGTGGGGCATGATGAATGAGACCGGCCAGTACCCGGGGCAGTCCTGGTTGTGGCTGTACACCGTCTGGTACCAGATCCCACCGTTCAACACAGCGCCAAACGGCGACCTGCTCGTGATCATCCTGATGGGCGTCCTGACGCTCGGGCTCCTGTTGGTGCCGTTCATCCCCGGGCTGCGCGACATCCCCCGGCTCATCCCGATCTACCGGCTCATCTGGCGCCGCTACTACCAGGAAGAAGCAAGGGGGTGAGTACCGTGTTCATCCGGTACTACGTCGAACTGGCGCACCCAGTGCTGGACCTGCAGCTCGCATTGCTCAAGGCTCCGTCATCGTGGTTACCCAGTCTGGCTGAGAACGCCGACGAGCACGGCCAGCGCCTTCTGACCGAGGTGGGATTTGCCATGGATGGCCACCGGATCGTCAAGAGGGTCTCGATCGAGATCGGAGATCCCGTTCGGTCGTCCAGGCGCACCTGGATACCGATTTCGTGGCAGGCCACCGGCCCAGGCGGGCTCTTCCCCGTACTCGATGGGGACCTCGAGATCGCCACATTAGGTGCCGAACGCACCCAACTCGCCTTCAGCGCGCGATACCATCCGCCGCTCGGGCTGATCGGCCGAACGGTCGATCGGGCGTTACTCTCGCGGGTCGCGGAGGCGACCATCAAAGACTTCGTCGACCGGATCGCGGAACGGCTGAACGACCAGATCGCCCTGGGTCGAGTCGCCTAACCACCCCGTCGAGTTGGGGACCTTAGTCCCTACCGATCTCAAGGCGAGGGGCACATGCTTGCCACAGGTTCATTGCATGGCACAGCATCCGGTCAGCCGCCGCGGCTTCCTGAAGACTCTCGGTGGGGCGTCCGCCCTTGTGGCGGTTGGCGCAGCTGGGGCCTTGACCTGGCGCGCGGCCGACCAGGGCGTGTTCAGTTCAAACCGCGGACCCGCGTATGACGCCTGGCAGGTCTGGAACGACGAGGCCGGCGGCGTACCGCTCAACCTGGTCAGGGCGGCGGTGTTGGCCGCGAGCGCGCACAACACACAGCCCTGGCTATTCCGAGTCACGCCGAATCGGGTCGACCTCTACGCGGTCACGGCCAGGAATATCGGGACCATCGATGCCCTGCGGCGCGAGATGTACATCTCGCTTGGCTGCGCGCTGGAGAACCTGGTGCTGGCCGCCGACGCCCACGGCCTTCGGTCTTCGGTGCAGCTCATGCCGGATACGGGTGCCCCGACGTTCGCCGCGCGGATTGACCTCGCCGCCGGCACGCGCAGTTCGTCTCCGCTGTACCAGGCCATCCCCAAACGCCACACCAACCGAGCCGGATATGCGGGACGGCCGGTGGCCGCGCAAACGTTGACCGCGATGGAGGCCCTGATCGACACGCCTGATGTGGGCGTGGTGTGGCTGACGAGCGATTCTGAAAAGCGGGCGTTTCGAGAGCAAACGGTCCGGGCGACGAAAGCGATCATTGCCGATCCCGAGCAAGCGGCCGATGACTTCGCCTGGTATCCGCGTGACTGGCGGGCGTTGCAGGCCAAGAAGGATGGGGTGACGCTGGACGCCGCGGGGATCTCGCCTGTGCTTCGAACTCTTGGGAAGGTCCTGGGCGTGTCGCGCGACCAGTCGGACCAGGGCTGGCTCAGCGCCACCCGTGATAGCCAGCTGCCGACCGCGTCGGCCTTCGGCACGCTGGTCATCCATCAAGCCGCCGACAATGCGCAGCGGATCCAAGCCGGTCGCGTCTGGCAGCGAATGCATCTGTGGGCGACGAACCAGGGTCTGGCCATGCAGCCGCTGAACCAGGTGGTCGAGCGCGCCGAACGGGAACAGACGGCCGGCCTACGTCCTGACTTCACCACCGAGGTCGCGGCGATGATTCCGGAGGCTGGATGGCACGCGGTAATGCCGTTCCGGATCGGCTATCCGATGGTCGACGCACTCGGAAGCCCACGTCGCCCGGCCGAAGACGTTGTCGTTCGCGGTTAACTGGGAGGAAGGTCATGAACGTGATTCGACGGAATTTATTGGAGGGGCTTCTCGTCATCTTGGGCGGACTCTATGTCTACGTGGGGGTCTATGAGATCGGCGTCGCGAGGTTCGCCGGAATCCTCGGTGGACTGATCATCGTCGCCGCGACCGTCGTCGGCCGCCGTTCCCGTCCGATCGCCGGCAGCCTCCTGTTGGTCGGGACGCTTCCCCTCGCCATCGCCACCTGGTGGAGCGTCGTAACGCCCCTGGTGGCCGTACTCGCGCTCCTGCTTGGCGGAAACATCCTCTTCACACAGCCGAGAGCGAGCGATGCGAAGCGCCTATGAGCGGCTGTCGATCCAGGACCAGAGTAACCTCTGGGCAGAAGCGGCAGACACGCCCATGCACATCATCGCGGTGCTGCAGCTGGAGCCAGGTCCGCTCGTCGGCGATCGTGGGGAACTCAAGCTAGACGACATCCGCCGGCGGATCGCCGGCCGCCTGGCACGAACGCCGCGGCTTCTGCAGGTCGTTCGACCCGGCAACGTGTTGACCGGACCACCGATCTGGATCGATGAGGTTGGATTCGATCTCGACCGGCACGTGCGAGTCGGCTCCATTCCGGCGCCAGGCGGTGAGGCTGAGTTGCTCGAGGTGGTGGCACGGATCGATGAGCAGCGCCTGGATCGAAATCACCCGCTCTGGCAACTGTGGCTCCTCTCCGGGTTATCGACGGGTCGCGTGGTGCTCGTCGTGAAGCTGCATCACGCGATTGCCGACGGCCTGGCCGCCCTCCAGTTGATGGCTCCGCTTTTCGACTTCACCGGCGGTGGCAACGACGACGGTGCTCCGGCCCAACCCGGGCCGCCGAGAACGGTCCCAGACAGGTGGAACCTGACGCGGGACAACGCCGTGGCGAAGGTGAGTGCCTTCGGGCAGGCGCTCGCCACGATCGGCAGGCCGGTCGCTCTCTGGCACGCTGCGGGCACGACCGCCCGCGCCCTGCGCGTGACGATGGGGCAGGCCAGGCAGGCGCCACGCAGTTCGATCAATCAGCCGATCGGCTCCGGACGCCGGCTGGCGGTCATTCGGATTCCGCTCGACGAGGCGAAAGCTGTGGCGCACGCCCACGGTAGCAGGGTCAACGACCTGCTGCTCTCTCTGGCCGCGGGCGGCTTACGCGCCCTGCTGCTGAAACGAGCCGAGTCGATCGACGGCCTCAAGCTCCTGACGTCGGTTCCCGTCTCCATGCGGCACGACGCAAAGCTGGGCAACGAGGTCGGCGTGATCATCGTGCCGCTTGCGATCGAGGCCGCTGATCCCGCTGCGCGGCTCGAAGCCGTCCTGCGGGCGACCAAGGCGGCCAAGCATGCGCAGAACGCCGCGGCTGGAATGATGGCATGGTCGCTGATGGCGAGAATGGGGATGGCCCGGCTGCTCACCCGGCGTCAGCGATTCGTCAATCTGTTCATCACCAACGTCGCCGGACCGCCGATGCCCGTGTATGTCCTGGGCGCCCGGCTGCTCGATGTGATACCGGTCGTACCGATCGCGGGCAACTGTACGCTCGGTTTTGCGGCGCTTTCTTACAACGGATGCCTGGCGATCACCGCCGTCGCTGATGCCGGCCACGTGCCCGACCTCGACGTGGTCGGGCAAGGTATCGAGGACAGCTGGGCCGCGCTGAAACAGACACGCGCCCCGGCTCGAGTGGCGTGAGCATGTCGGACCTAGCGGCGCCGGACCAGGAGGGCGATGGCAACCAAGTATCTAGGTCGGTGTAGTGTCGCTAGCTGTCCTTGGCAGTTTTCGTCGCCTTCTACGGCCCTCATCACGCAGCTCTACGGCAACCATTTCAAGGGGTCGCACAGTGGGTCGGCGTCCCTCCTAATTGAGCCGGGTTCCCTGGCCATTCCGTGGCCGCCAGAGCGCCAGGAATTAATTCGCCTGAATTTGGTCGAGTCACCAGAGCAGTCGCGCGCCCGCGCGACCAGGTGGTTGCTGATTGCGTCGGCTGGCTCCTTCTGTGTCGGCGTAGGCATGCTCCTCACGGCTGTTGTCATGGCGGCGGATCCTGCGTCCGCCGCAGGGGTGGCGGCCCTCGGAGGGGCACCGTTCTGGATCGCATTGTTCGTCGTCGAGCAATTTGTCTTAGGGGGTGTCCTCGCGTGCTCAGTGCGCGTGAGCCGATCGACTGTCTCCGTGGCTTTTCGTCGGTTTGGCTTCACATTGCTAATCGTTGCGTCAGCCATCACCGCAGTCCTGGGTGTGCTGCTCTGGTTCGGAATCATCGGCATAGCAGATATTGCGACCGCCGGCGAGGTCCCGACGTCTTTTACCGACCTCTATCTGATTCAAATCCTCCTGGCGCTACTTTGCGCCGTCGGACTCCTCAATTCCACCTTCGTTTTTAGGAAGGCAACCCGAACGCGGAGCCAGTCGGCTGCCGAGAGTCCTAGCTAGGGCCGGACCCATCCTCGTCCGGACGCGCGCAGGGCGGTTGAGATACCTGCGATCAAGGAGCGATTTGGTAGCCGATGACGTAAAGCGTTCCCTTCCCGTCCCATGGGACGTCTCCCGGAGCGACTCTTGGAAATCCGATGTCGAACGCCTCCCTGGTGCCCCGTACGTATCCGACACCGAAATCTGTCCTTGAGTCCACGCGCCATCCAGAGGCGGTCAATTTCGTGCGATACCACTCGTCGACCTGCTGGCGGGTTGCCTCCGAAACCACCAGGTAGGTCTGGACAAACGCAGGGCGATTCCCTTCGAGCACCGTCTGCACGGCGTCGTCGCCATGCGACTCGGCGACGTGCGAGCCAGGGTAATAGAGATGTGCTTCGGCACGGGAGAGCACCTGCTGGTACGTGATTGCGCCACTCGGTAAGCCGAAGGCATCCCTTACCAGCAAGCCGGCCCCGACAACCAGCAGGCACAAGCCGATTACCACGAGCAGGCCCCGGGACATTCCTCGTTGGGAACAACGCGGCGCCGCAGGACAGCCTGCGACGGAAGAATTCATCGCGGATCGCACGAACGCTCGCGCTACCGTACCGATCCGACGGCGATCGGTTCCCCGGTAGGATGAGATCGTGAAAGCCACGCTCTTCAATCAGAAGACGATCGCCGAGTTTCACGCCAAGAAAGGGCGTGGGGTCGGGATGTGGGGCGACCACGTCCTGCTGATGACGGCGAAAGGGGCGAAGAGTGGCGAAGCCATCACGACGCCGTTGGTCTACGGCCGCGAGGGCGACGATTACATCATCGTGGCATCAAAGGGCGGGGCGCCGCAGCATCCAACCTGGTTCGGGAACATCAAGGCAAACCCCGAGGTCGAGGTCGAGGTTGCGAACAATCACGGGACCGAGACGTTCACCGCGCGCGCCCACGTGGTTGAGAGCCGGCTGGAGCGCGACCGGCTCTACAAGGAGATGTCCGAAGATCTGGCCCTCATTCGCTGACTACCAGACGCGCACCGAACGCCTGATTCCCGTGGTGGTCCTGGAACGTCAGGCTACCGCTGATAAGCAAAGGGACTGGTAAAGGCGACCCTTCCGGCGCAGGAGTCGGATTGATGCTCGATCGTCAGCGTGGTTGCGGTGACCAATTGGGCCAGGATGCGACCGGGCAGCCCCGCCGCCTGGTAGCAATAGATCGAATCGCCCGGCGTGACCTCGGAGAATTCGCGGTTGATCGTTCCCGAATGGGTCGGATCAAACCGCCACTCGCCTCGTTGCATGATGGTGCCGCCGATGGAGATCGCCCCGATCGTTGCGTCGTAGTTCTCGTGCGCCAGCGCGAGCATTGTGGTGATGTTCCCGTTGGTTTGCGCTGCGGTCCCGTGGAACCAGTTGCCCTGCAGGGTCCCGGCTCTGTCCTGGAAGATTTGTCCGCAACCTTGCGCGAGGTGCGTTCCCGGGCCGTGGCCGAGCAGCCCCCGGAGGGTTGTGGCCACGGCGCCCTGGTAGTAATCGATCGCGCAGCTCGCGGTGAGATCGTACTGGTGCTCCGGGTTGGCGACGTAGGGCGTGGGCAAGCGCCAATCATCGCTGGAAAAGTCGAGCCCCGCGGCCGATTTACCACCGACGGTCCCGATCAGCTCGCCGGCTCGAATTGGAATGTTCACTTCGGCATTGCAGTGCTCGTAGAGGCTCCCATTGCCAATTGAGTACGGCTGGTCGCACTGGTCAAAGCTGATCCCGCCAAGGCGGCCGGTGAGGCTCGATACGTGCCCGAAGCCGCCGGTTACCTCCCGGCAGGCGGCGAAGTTCAGAAAGTAGTCGGTGTTGCCGATCACGCCGTTGGTGGTCTGCACCTGCCGGCCGATCTTGAAGACGGTCACGTCCCCGGGAGCGAACAGGCTCACGATTTGGGTCGGGCCGGTGCCGTTGGCCTGAGCGCGGGCGACGATGAAATACATATGATCGCTGGGAAGCGGTGTGAAGGTCCCAAGCGGCAGGATATAGCTGAGCTTGCCTGGGTCGATCGGCGATACGGAGTACAGGGCACCGGGTGAACAGCTGGGAAGCGTCGCCTGGACACCGTGGAATTGCGACGTCGGGGAAGGCTCGACTGATGGTGATGGCGATGGCGACGTGAGACGTGGGTTGCCGCTCGCCCCGGCGCGCACATTTGGCTGATGGCGAGAGGAGAGCAAGAGTCCGCCGCCGGCGAGGAGGACCAGCAGCGCACCGGCTGCGGCTGCGGCTCCGAGCCGGCCTCGAGTCACCGCAGGCTGTAACTGCCGGGCCTGGCCGAACCTGCCTCCGTTGCTGCCGTTACCTGGATGTCGGAACCCGGATGGTCACGTCGGTTCCCTGCCCAAGCGCGCTGCGGATCACGATGACACCTCCGACGGAGGCCGCTCGCTCGCGCATGGAGCGCAAGCCCAGGTGGCCCGGGAAGGAATTCGCCGCGTCGAAGCCGCGGCCGTCGTCGCGCACGCGGAGCACGAGCTCACCCGCACCCGCCTCCAACCTGATGACGACGGCCCGGGCGCCGGCGTGCTTGGCGATGTTGTTGAGCGCCTCCTGCCCAACCCGGTACAGCGCCTCTTTGACCGCGGGGACCGCCTCCGGCTCGTCGGCGGCCTCGACGGTGATGGAAAGCTGGTGCCGGGCTCGCACCGCCGCGACCTGCCGCTGGAGTGCGGCGACCAGACCTTCCTGGCTCAGGAATTCGGGCCGCAGCTCGAAGATCAACGCTCGCATCTCGGCAAGTCCGGCCTCCGCCAGGGCCTGCGCATCGCGAAGGATTGCCTCGAGCCGGGTTGGGTCGGCGCCGCCGATGCGCTGGGCAGTTGCGAGGTCGAGCACGATCGCGTAGAGGGCCTGCGACACCGAGTCGTGAAGGTCGCGAGCCAGACGTTGCCGCTCCTGCACCGCCCGGAGCTCGGCCCCCTGGAGGGCAATGGCCAGCTGATTGGCACCGACCCTGACGAGCAAGCGATCGTAACTGGACGGAAAATCGTCCCGTCGCATCCCGGCCACCACCACGCCCGACGCCGGCCCGGGGAGCCCGATCGACGCCCGAGCCAGACCCACCGAGGCGCGCGCCGAGCTGACCGACGGCGCGAAGGCGAAGCTCTCCGACGACGGGAAGGCGCGCAGCTCGCGGGCAATGTCCGACGGCAACAGTTCGCTGGCCCGAGGATCGAGGCTGACCGCTTCGATCGGGGATCCGGATTCACCCGCGGCGGGCAGTCGCGCGTAGACGAAGTCGACGCGCAGCGTCCGCAGCAGGGCGTCCGTGAAACTTTCGACGATGACCTGCGGTGATTGGCCGAGCCAGATTGCGGGTAGGGCGGTCAGGGCGACGAGGTCGCGGAGGTTGCGACGAAGTTCGGCGGCATCGTCCACCGCGCCACCGGCCGGCGCCGCGATACCGTCCGTCCTCAGCGGGTTAGCCACCGGGCCTCAGTTCAGCGCGGTTGGCGCCCGGTCGCGAAGCTCCAGGAGAAACTGGTCGGGCGGCACAAAGAAGGGATTCTCATGGAGAGTCCCGCCGATGATCGCCATCGGATGGGTCCGCAGGACGTCCATCACCAGGCCGGCGCTGAACTGGGTGAGATCGTAGCAGCACACGAGTGGGTCGGCATGGCTGGCCGCGAGGTAGTTGACGCGGGCCTCGTACTCGATGAGGTCGTCAACGCCTGGACGATCCTGGAGGGCCCATTCCACGGTGGCCACGAGTCGCGTCAGCGGAAATCCCTCGGTTTGCCCGGCGCTCAGCCGCTCGTCGAGGAGCGTGAGCATCGCTTCCGGAACGAAGTGCCCACCCCGAAGGTAGGCCTCTTCCCAGACCCTCAATTCCAGCTGCTGGCTTGCCTCCGCCGCCGCCGTGTCGATCCCAACGCCCTCGAGCCGGCGAACGTGTTCCTGCCGCAGCTTGGGGTCAACGATATGCAGCGCCCGCTCGTGGCGATCGAAGCCCTCCTTGATGAAGGGCAGCAGGACGGTATAGAACTCATCCGGGCTGCGAAAGAACGCGCACACGTGACGGTAGGTCTGCAATGGCGACCCGGCGAGTCGAACCTCAGCCAATACCTGTGCCACGGCGCCCCTCCTTGTTGCCATCCTACCGCACGAAATCGCACTCGTCCAGCTTGAGGAGATGGTCTACATCACCTGCATCGTTGATGACACAAGCCCAGTCCGGATCGCATGCAGCGCAGCCTGCGTTCGGCTGGCAGCCTGGAGCTTACCCAGGATGTTCCTGACGTGGGTTTTGACGGTCTCTTCCCCGACGCCCAGCTCTCGCGCGATCTGCTTGTTCGCGCGCCCGCGGGCCACTAAGCGGAGGACCTCGATTTCGCGGGGAGTCAGAGGTTCCGGACGCTCGGGGGCTTTCACCTGGCGGACCAGCCGAGCCGCCGCCTCCGGTGAGAGAAAGACCTGGCCGGCTGCGGCTGCCCGGATGCCTCGGTGGAGGTCCTCCGGGGTGGAGTTCTTCAGCAGGTAACCGATCGCACCCGCCCGAACCGCATCGGCCACGGACGCACCCTCAAGAACACTGGTGAGGGCGATCACCTCGATTTCGGGGTAGTCCCGGCGGATCGCGGCGGTGGCCGCGATCCCATCCATCTCGGGCATCATCAGATCCATGACCACGACGTCCGGTTTCAGGCGTCCGGCCATTTCCACAGCCTCACGGCCATCGCGCGCCTCGCCGACCAGCTCGAGGTCGGTGTCGAAACTGAGGAAGGTCCTCAACCCCTTGCGGACTACCTCATGATCATCGGCGACGAGTAAACGGATTGGCACCGATCACCTCGCTCGTTGGTCGCTGAGCGGTTGCTCCCAAAATAGCATCGCCCATCACCCGTCTCCATCCATCATCAGGCCAGTGCATTCCGCACAAGCCACCCAGGCACGGTCCGGCTCCCCTGGCACGTTGATGACCGCGTGGAAGGTTGTGGCAGTCCGTCGCTTGCCCTGGTGGCGAAGGGATTCACAATAGCTCGGCATCTTCACCCGCGAGCTCAGCAGTCGGGCCTCGGCAAGGGGCAGGTAAATCCAGCGCGGCTGGTCGTCATCGGGATCCCAGCCAGCCATTCGCAAGCCCAGTCGAAACTCGCGGATTGCTTTAGGGATCACCGGGATCTCCTGTTTGCTGAACATGGCTCGCCTAGCATCGAGTGTCTGGGCTGAGCCCGTCCCCGACATCGCCCAAGTGAGGGAAGCGCGACTCCCCCTTCTGAGGGAGGGTTCGTTAAGGTCCCCGACTGAGGGATGGCGATTATAGGCGTGCTTTTAGGCTTCGCGGAGCGCGGTTGAGAGGTCGGCACGGCGCAGGGCGACGATGGTGAGCGCCGCGCTGGCGAGTGCTCCGGCGATGATCGCAACGGCGAGGAATCCGAGGAATCGCCAGGGAACGGCGAGCGCGTCCGGTGGCGGGTCGAAGACGTGCGTCAGGATGGTAACGAGCATCAGTGAAAGGACGGTGCCAAGGGCCGCGGCCAGCAGCGTGGCCAGCCCGGCCACGACGGTGGTCTCGGTCCACAGGAAGCTCGCGACCGTTCGGAGCCGAGCGCCCATCGCCGCCATGGTGGCGAACTCGCGGCGCCGCTCGATGACCGCGAGTGTGCCGAAGAGGACGACGGCGCCGAGCGCGAGCGCGACCGCAAACGCCTCCTCGAGGCGGCTGATGCCCGCCAGGCTGATCGCGGTGAGCGAGCTCGAGGTGGTAGCCAGCTGGGAAGTGATGTCACCGACAGTCGCGCCACCGCCGGCGGTCGCCTGCTGAATTGCCGCCGCGGTGCCATGGGGGTTGCCCGAAGTCGAGACCAGGTCGACGTTGGGCCCAGAGGTATGGGTCGCGGTGAGGACATAGGGAAGGTTCGCGACCAGGAATGAATCCTTGGGAGCGGTCGGGAATTCTTTGACGACGCCGACCACGTGGAAGTCGATGACCCGGTACTGGCTCGTGGCCGCATCCAGCAGACGGAGGCGGACCAGGTCGCCCAAACCCAACCCGTAGTCCTTGATGGTTTCCGCCGAGACGAGGACACCATCGGGGCGGGCGCGAAGCGCGTCGAGGGTGGTGGTCGCGGACGCACCGGTGAAATAGCTGTCGCGCAACTGGGTCGCGGACGCGATCTGGCTCGGGTTGATGGCGTAGAGATCCTGCAAGTCCGGACCGACGTAAGCGAAGGTGTGTCGCATCGCGGACGTCGAGTGAACGGCAGGAGTTCCGGCAACGGCGCTGAGCGTGGTGGGGGAGAGCTGGCCATTCGGTGAAGCGGTGACCACGACATCGCTGCCGAGCGTCAGACGGGCATCGGCCAGTGACTGCTGATCGTAAGTCGCGCTGAACAGCCCGAGGCTCACGCCGAAGCTCAGCAGCAGGCCGACCAGGATCATCGCCCGACTGATGGCCGGGGCGCGGCGACCGGCACTCTGGACGAGGAACGGGAGCAGCGTCCTCGAACCCTGGCCCGCCGGCATCCGTCGCGCGGTCCGCTTCAGGATGGTTGATCCGACCCGAACCAACAGGAGGGTGACGCCGATCCAGAGCAGGGTCGGGGCGAGGAAGCTGTACAGCGACAGCGCCAACGTGGGATTGGTGTCCGGGTTCACCACGGCGGACAGTCCGGTTATGCGATCGATGCCGAAGACCACCGCACTGATCACGAGCGCGAGGACGTCGAGGTAGAGCCGGGCCCAGAGCGGCCGGCCGGCACGCGGCTCGCGGGCCCGCGCGGCGGCGACGACCGTGTGGTAGGCGCTCATCATGATCCCGAGGCGGGCGAGAATTCCGGCCGCAAGCCCCACCAGCAGAATGACGAGCGCCGTCCTCAGCACGTCCAATCCGCTCGCCGGGCTGGCAAGGATGCCGGTCAACCGCAGGGCGACGAGCGCACCGACCATCCCGATCAGCGTGGCACCGGCGCCAATGAGCAACCCCTGTGCGACGGCGGCACCGGTAACGTCCGGCCGGGAGGCGCCCCGAGTGCGGAGTAGCGCG